>ENA-OQDL01000072-OQDL01000072.1-human-gut-metagenome-genome-assembly--contig:-NODE-72-length-62677-cov-6.411063_pt1 | contig 62677 bp, 48 predicted proteins | sample MGYA00242782_ERZ504609 | MGnify/ENA primary metagenome ERZ504609 (study PRJEB26092, sample SAMD00036320) | human gut metagenome | host: Homo sapiens | study: EMG produced TPA metagenomics assembly of... | reverse complement strand
AAGTGTCGAGTATAACAACCCCCGGGCGCGAAAAAAGGAAAAGTGAGAAATGTGCGCAGCATTCCAACAGGGCGGATGGAAAAATCCTGCCGCGGAGAAATGTGCGCTGAATAACAACCCGTGCTGACCGGCAAGGTCAACCCCAGCGGCAAGCTGGCGGAAACCTGGGCCAACGCCTATGAGCACACCCCCGCCAGGGACAACTTTGCGGGCAAGGGCCGCACCGTGCAGTACCGTGAGGGGCTGTACGTGGGCTACCGCTACTACCAGACCGCGGGCGTGCCGGTGGCGTTCCCCTTCGGCTACGGCCTGAGCTACACGAACTTTGCCTACTCTGACCTGAAGGCAGACGCCCACAGCGTGACCCTGACCGTAAAGAACACCGGCAACCGTGCCGGTGCCGAGATTGTGCAGCTGTACATTGCCAAGCCGGACGCGAAGGTGTTCCGCCCCGCGCAGGAGCTGAAGGCCTTTGCCAAGGTGCAGCTGGCTGCAGGGGAGAGCAAGACCGTGACCCTGACGCTGGACGACAAGGCGTTCCGCTACTGGAACACCAAGACCGACAGCTGGGAAGTTGAGGGCGGCAGCTACGAAATCCGCGTGGGTGCTTCCTCCGCTGACATCCGCCTGACGGCTGTTGTGGAGGTGGCCGGCACCGAGGCCCCCAACCCCTACGCGGGCAAGAGCCTGCCCCACTACGAAAGCGGCAAGGTGCAGAGCGTACCCGATGCCGAGTGGGAGACCCTGATGGGCTGCCTCATCCCGGAGGACAAGGTCCGCATCGACCGCAATATGACGCTGGGTGAGCTTAACCACAGCCGCAGCCCCATTTGCTGGCTGGTCTGGCTGGTACTGCACACCCTGCTGACGGCCAGCTACAAGAGAGGCAAGCCGGACCTGAACGTGATGTTCCAGTACAATATGCCGCTGCGCGCTCTGGCCAAGATGACCAACGGCGCCATCAGCATGGGCATGGTGGACGGCATCGTGATGGAGGCCAAGGGCTTCTGGATTATCGGCCTGTGCCGTGTCATTGTGGAAGCGGTCAAGAACGTGATTCTCAACGTGCAGCTGGAAGGCCGGCTGCGCAACAGCTGAATAGGAGCAGACCATGCAGCTTTGGAATAGCTTTGCGGCCAAGCACCCGGCCGCTGCCAAGTGGGTGCGCGAGGGCGGTTTGTTCGTCATCGTATCCAACCTGATTACCGTATTCAAGTATCTGCTGCTGCAGTTCCTGCCTGCCGCGTTCAGCGGCCTGCCGGTGGTGGACTTCGGCTGGCCGGGCATCCCGGTGACGCTTTTCGGCGAGACCTTCCAGTGGAACATTCTGGGGTATGACTCCGCCCACGGCGGTCTGCCGTACTTTTGTGCCTATATGGTGGCAATGGTCATCGGCGAGTGCATCAACTTTCCGATTCAGCGCAGTTTCGTGTTCCGCAGCAAGGGCAATCTGGCCAAGCAGATTGCCTGGTATGTGGTGGCGTTCTGCATCATCACCTGCATCGTCAACTCCATCAACTGCATCTGGGTGGCGGTGGCAGGCCTGCTGGTGCCGGACTTCATCTACAACATCGGCACTACTGTGTTGAACGGCGGTATCTCGATGGTGATATTCTTCTTCGTCAACAAAATCATCTTCCCGGAAGGGGAGGCAAAACAGGCGTAACCGCCTGACAAAATAAGGGGCCGCAGCCAATTTTGGCTGCGGCCCCTTTTACGGTGCTTATAAATAATTGACGGCCAGAATGGCAACGCCCAGCATCACCAGCACCACGCCGGTGGCACGGTTCAGGGTGGCGGGTTCGGCTTTGTTGGCAAACTTTGCACCCAAAAAAGCCTTACGGAAACGTAAGGCTTTTTTCATAATGATTGCCGCTTTGTGTGAGTGCTTTCATTTGCCGCTGACTTCAACCCAAGTCAGCGGCTCTTTTTGTTTTGTAGGGGAGTAGGGGAGAAATTCATCCATTCTCCCGGGGATGCAACAACAGCTGCAAACGGTTCGGGAGGGTCATTCTTGTTGCCATGCACCGCGGCAATATGCTATACTAAAGAAAAAAACAGAAGGGGAGGCACTGCGGATGACCCGCATTGCAATCGTAGAGGATGAGGCCGCCGTCCGGGAACAGCTGGCGGGGTATGTGCAGCGCTACACGCGGCAGTATGGCACCCAGTTTGAGGTGACAATGTTCACCGACGGCGTCGAAATCCTTGAGGACTACCGCCCAGTCTACGACATAATTTTTCTTGATGTAGAGATGCAGCATCTGGACGGTATGGAGACTGCCCGCCGTATCCGCGAGCTGGACAGCGATGTGCTGCTGATTTTTATTACGAACATGGCGCAGTATGCCATCAAGGGGTACGCCGTCGGTGCGTTGGATTACGTGCTCAAGCCTGTGCCGTACTTTGCGTTCTCGCAGCAGCTGCAAAAGGCTGTGAACCAGCTGGCCAAGCGGACGCGGCATTATCTGGCTGTGCCGGTGGACGGCGGCATGCGCCGATTGGACGCTGCTGCGATTTATTATATCGAGAGTGAGGGCGCATGATGACGCTGCCGGACATCCCGCGGCTGTACACGGCGCTGGCAGAGGTTCTTGCCGTGCTGGTCTACGCGCAGGCCGCGCCGCCCCGCGCTGCAAAGCCTGTGACCTATGCTGCCACGGCGGGGTGGGCCGCGGTGCTGGGCGTGTTTTTGCAGCTTACCGGCAGTGTGCCGCTGGCGTGGTGGCTGCCCTGCATGGTCGCGGCCATCGCGTGGCTGTACCTGTATCTGTGGGGCACGCGGGAGATGAATTTACTGGAAGCCGGTTACAGCTGCGCCCGCGCGTTCATTCTGGCGGAGCTGGCCGCCAGCGTGGAGTGGCAGCTCCACTGCGTACTCTGGCCGCAGCAGCGGGCTACAGCACCGCTTTCGGTACTGCTGCTGGCGGCGGTCTACACAGCGATCTACGGCTTTTTGTATTGGTTTGAGCGCCGCCACGCTGCGCCCACGCGGCTGACCATTACCGCAGCGGCGACGCTGATGGCTGTCGTCATGGCGGTCACGGCGTTTGCGGTCAGCAATCTGAGCTTTATCTCCGACAACGGTGTCACGATGAGTGTGATGAGCATTTTCTACATCCGCACGCTGGTGGATATGGCGGGCGTGCTGATCCTGACGGTCCAGCACGAGCAGCTGCGCGAGGCCGCACTGCACAGCGAGCTGACGGCCATGGACAATGTCCTGCGCCGCCAGTATGAGCAGTACAGGCAGAGCAAGGAGAACATCCGCCTTATTAACCGCCGCTATCATGAGCTGAAAATGCAGATCGCGGCCATCCGTGCCGAGCGCGACCAGGCCAAGCAGGACGCCGCGCTGGCCGAGATGGAGAGCGGCATCCGTCGGTACGAGGCCGAGAACAAGACCGGCAACCCGGTGCTGGACACGCTGCTGACGGCGAAAACGCTCTACTGCCAGCAGCACGGCATCAATCTGACCTGTGTGGCGGACGGTACGCTGCTGCACTTTCTGACGACAGGGGAGATCTGCACGATTGTGGGCACGGTGCTGGACAACGCCACCGAGAGTGTGCTGACTGAGCCGGACCCCGAGAAGCGGCTGATCCGGGCCGCCATCTACGCGCAGAACGGCTTTGTGATGCTGCGGTTTGAGAACTACTGCGCTGACCCCGTGGAGCTTGGCCCCGACGGCCTGCCCGCCCGCAGCAACCACGGCGGCTACGATTTGAAGAGCGTCCGCGCTGCCGCCGAGGCCCACGGCGGCACGCTGACCCTGCACTGGGAGAATGAGTGGTTCACGGTGCGGATTTTGCTGCCGCAGAAGTAGTTAGGAATCGATGCTCGTCATCGACCCGGGAGCCTTGCGGCGGCTGCCATGCTCATCCCTGTAGCGGCGTCAACCTTCCCCCACAGGGGAAGGCTTTTTTACTATGCCGCAATTTGCACAAAGAAGGTGCCATCGGCGCACCCAGCGGCCACTATTCCGACGCTGAAATTGCCGACACCAAGGTCAAGGCGGAAGCGCTGGCCGCTGATGTCGAGGCCGAGGGAGCTGTCCTTGTCCAGAACAACGACAACACCCTGCCGCTGGCCGCTGACAACAAGAAGATCAACGTCTTTGGCTAGGCCTCCACTGCCTGGCTGGGCGGCGGTTCCGGCTCCGGCGGCGTGTCCGGCGTCAACACCGATTTGCTGGCCGCGCTGACTGCCTACGGCGTTGCGTACAACACCGAGCTGACCGACATGTACAAGGAGTTCCAGGATGGCCGCGAGTACACCCGCACCCTGAGCGCCTGGCCCGAGCAGTCCGGCCGCCTGTATGAGCCTGACATCAACAACCAGACCTACTATGCACAGTCGATGCTGGACAACGCCAAGAGCTTCTCCGATACGGCTGTTGTCGTGATCGGGCGTCTGGCGGGAGAGAGCAACGACGCCACCAAGCAGCAGTACAAGCGCACCGAGAAGGGCGGCGACATCGTTATTGACGACACCCGCACGATGCTGGAGCTGACCACCGAGGAAGAAAATCTGCTGACCTACGTCGGTGCCAACTACGCCCATGTGGTAGTGCTCATCAACTCCACCAACGTCATGGAGCTGGGTCAGATCGAGACGATTCCCGGCATTGATGCCTGCCTGATTGCCGGTCTGTCCGGCTCCGAGGGCGCGACTGCCGTGCCCGAAGTGCTGTGGGGTGACCGCGAACCCAGCGGGCGTACCGCCGATACCTGGGCTTATGACCTGACCACCGCCGCCAGCTATGCGAACGCCGGTATGGAGGGTGTCGGTAAGTACAGCGCCGCCGACGGCCTCTACCCGGCAGACGGCACGACGAACGGAAACCTTGACACACCCTACACCTATGAGCAGGTTTCCTATGTCGATTACGCCGAGGGCATCTACGTCGGCTACAAGTGGTACGAGACCGCCGACGCAGAGGGCTACTGGGATGCCGAGAGCAACGAGCACGGCACCGGCTACGACGCCGTCGAGGTGAACGGTACGAGCGCACCGAACCCATACGCGGGCAAGGCGCTGCCGCACTACACCAGCGGCAAGGTGCAGCGCGTGCCCGATGCCGAGTGGGAGATTCTGCTGGACCGCCCCATCCCGGCGGATACCGTCAAAATTGACCGCAACATGACCCTGGGTGAGCTGAACCACAGCCGCAGCCCGCTGTGCTGGCTGGTCTGGGCTGTGCTCACGATGCTGCTGAACGCCAGCTACAAGCGCGGCAAGCCGAACCTGAACGTGATGTTCCAGTACAACATGCCGCTGCGCGCGCTGGCCAAGATGACAAGCGGTGCCATCAGCATGGGCATGGTGGACGGCATCGTGCTGGAGGCAAAGGGTTTCTGGGTCATCGGTCTGCTGAAGGTCATCGTCGAGGCCGTTAAAAACATCATCCTCAACGCGCAGCTGGAAAGCCGCCTGCGCAACAGCTGACAGGAAGGGCTGTCATGCAGCTTTGGAATACCTTTGCGGAAAAGCATCCTGCCGCAGCCAAGTGGGTGCGCGAGGGTGGCTTGTTCGTCGTCTTCCCGGAAGGGGAGGCTAAGAAGGCATAAGAATAGCCGAGCAGCGTAAAAACTGCTCGGCTTTGTTGTTTGTTGGTTGCGTGGCTTCCCCCTCGGGGGAAGCTGTCAGCGGCCCCGACCGCTGACTGATGAGGGGCGGCGCTGCCGTTAGTACCCGTCAAAGGGCGCAGCCCCTCAGGGGAAGCCTTAGAAATTACAAATAATTCACCGCCAGGATCGCCGCGCCCAGCACGACCAGCACGACGCCTGTCGCGCGGTTCAGCGTGGCGGGCTCGGCCTTGTTCGCAAACTTGGCGGCAATGCGCGCCCAGAGCAGCGTGCTCAGCACACAGCAGATCAGGCAGAACAGATCCGGTACACCGCCAATCGCAAAATGACTGACAGAACCGGTGAAGGCCGTGAACGCCATGATGAAAACGCTCGTTCCGACGGCAGTTTTCAGCTCATAGCCCAGCACGGAGGTCAAAAGCAGCAGCATCATCATGCCGCCGCCCGCGCCGATGAACCCGCAGATAAAGCCCACGCCCGCGCCGCAGAGCAGCGACTGCGCGAACCGCTTCTGTACGCTGACGGCGTTCATCGCGCTCTTGGTCGTCATGACGGGCCGCACGATGAACTTGACGCCCAGCAGCAGCGTCATGAACGTTGAGAAACCGCCCATCGTTGTGCCGGGCACGAGGCTGGCCACATAGCTGCCAACCAGCGTGAAGCAGAGCACCGACGCCATCATGACCGCGCCGTTTTTAATGTCCAGGTTGCCGCTTTTGCCGTAGGTGAAGGCAGAGATCGCACTCGCCAGCACGTCGCTGGCCAGCGCAATGCCCACGGCCATGTAGGGGTCCATCCCCAAAAAAGTAATGAGCATCGGGCTGATGACCGCCGCGGCGCTCATACCCGCAAAGCCTGTGCCCAGTCCCGCGCCGATGCCCGCAATAAAGCAGACGATGAATGCTACCAGATAGGTCATATTCTTACTCCTTGTTCAGCTCCCGCAGGAGGTTTGCATCCATGCGGCGCAGATAGTCCTGCAGCGTCTGCTGCTCCTGCGCCGTAAAGCCCGCAAACAGCGGCTCCAAGCTGCAGCGCTGGATGTCCGCCAGTACCGCGACCATCGGCAGGGCATCGGGTGCAAAGCCCAGCAGCCGCTGGCGGCGGTTGTCCGGCGCAGGGGAGACCGTCAGCACGCCGCGTGCGCGCAGCCGCTCCACCGCCGCCGATACATTGGATTTTGCCAGACCACGGTAGCGGCAGATATCGCTGGCCGTGCGGCAGTCTGGATTGTTGTGCAGAAACAGCAGGATGTCAATTTCCAGCTGGTTCAGCCCGTACTGTACGGAAGCAGCCTCAAACCGCGCTGCATGGTACTTTTTGTAGTGCTGTACGTAGCTCAATATGGGCAGCAACTGCATCACTCCTTTGCAAGGCTCAAATAGAACAGTTCTAATTATAACCATTTGCACAGCAAATGTCAATACTGCCTGTTAAAAAGCAAGCATCAGAGAGGGACAGCCGCACCGCGCCAGGCTATACCGGATACACAAAAAAAGAGGATGCGGACGGATCCGCACCCTCTAAAACAAAAACAAACCCGAAACAATGCTTCACGAAGAAGATTGAGTTCGGATTTGTACAATATGGTGGACCTGGAGGGATTCGAACCCTTGACCTCTCGGATGCGAACCGAACGCTCTCCCAACTGAGCTACAGGCCCATGTCATTTCGACTTGATAAGTGTACCTCTTTTCTGCCAAAAAGTCAAGGGGGTAATGCAGATTTTGTTTGCAAGCGCCGGACATATCCTGTAACATACGAATTTATATTGTAACAGGTGCAATTCCGCCTGCATCTTGCGCTTCTCTCTATATAGTGCTATAATGGTACAAATCTTGCAGTGCCCGTATAAAAACGTATAGGCAATGTGGATTGAATCCTGCGCGTGGGTTGAATTATAGTATTCTCATTAAAGGTACAAGAATTCAACCTATGTGGGGAGGAAACCTTATGGAAGGCAAGCTGATTGCAAGCTACCGGCGGGAGCTTTCTGCGCTGGATGACCTGCAATGCGCCGGAACCGTGACCTATACGCTGACACAGGAGGCGGATGCGTTTGTCATCACTGTCCAGCGCGACGGGGCACGGGCGGCAGCGTGTATGCTGTGTGAGATAGAGGAGGAGCGCGCGGGGATGCTGACACGTTTCCTGTACGAAAACGCCGTGGAGCCTGCGCATACCTCCGCGGTACTGCATGACCTCTGTGGATCGAAGGTGGGCTGACATGGCGGTGTTGCTGCATGACCGTCCGGAAGCAGCCGGACAAAAGCAGAGAGAGACGCTCAGGCTGCCCCGGACCTCCGCCGTGGTGGCACTGTTTGCATTCAGCTCCCGCATGGATCGCGATTCCATGCGGCTGTTCGCCCGGACCCATGGGGACGAGGTTCGCGCCGCGGCCATTGCATCGACGGGGCAGGAGGTACTGGAGCTGCTGCACGGCGGCCTTCGCCCGCAGGTGCTTGTGCTCGACGCCCTGCTGACCAAGCCGTCCGTGACGCAGGTCTTGCAGGAGATCAGCACGATGCAGCCGGACCCGGAGCCGGCGGTCCTTGTGTTGGTGCCCGTGCCGGAGGAAACCGCTGCGCGCAAGGCGCTGGGCCTGTTTGCCCAGTACCGGATCATGCTGCGCCCCTACGGGATGAAGAATCTTTTCGATGAGATCTACCGCATGGGCACAACGGACGACGAGCATCGGCTCTACCACCTGCGCCGCTGCTGTGAGGATGTGCTGGATGACTTCGGCGCACGGTCCACACTGAACGGCTACCGCTATGCCGAGCGGATGCTGCTCTACGCGCTGTACGCGGAGCGCCCGCAGAAGATCGGCGATTTGCAGCAGTATGTCGCGTCGGAGGAGAACATCGAGATCGGCACTGTGACCTCGGCGCTGAACCGGATGTCGGCGGGTATGTCCAAGCGCGGTGCGGAGCCGTACCGCGGACTTTGCCTGCGCTGCGGCCGCCCGGAAAACGGCGTGCTCTCCAACGGGCAGCTGTTTGAGGGGCTGCTCAAGGAGCTGCGCCGCCGACTGGAACCGACTGTATAAATTTAGGAAAGAAGGCGTTTTCCATGGACAGAAGGAACGAGGATACAGCACTGCTGGCCTTGCGCGGGGGATTGCGCGGGCGGTTCCGGCGCTCGTTTGACAGCATGGAAAACGCCTTTGAGGTATTGCAGGACCGCTTGCAGCACGCGGTAAACCCGGCAGAGCGCGCCGAGCTGATGCCGCTGCTTGAGGAATTGCAGACGCAGCTGATCTGCCTGCGGCGGCTGGGGGACCAGGCGTCGGATGCCGCCACGGCGGCGCTGCTGCACGGCACCTGTGTGCCGCAGCCCATCGACCTGCTGGGGCAGCTGCGGGAATTTTGCAGTATTTTGCAGGAGGAGGCCGCGCAGTACGCGCTGCCCTTTACCGTGACGCTGCAGGTCGACGGGCTGGACGTGCTGCCCACGACGGGGGATGTCTCGCTGCTCAACGGTCTGCTGACGAACCTTGTCTCCAACACACTGGCCGCGGACCGTGCGGCGCACATTATGCTGCTCTGCACGCCGGGCAGGCTCTGCTACAGGGACAACGGCCCGGGTCTGCCGCCCGATGCCGCCGCCCTGCTGACCGAGGGGCAATGGAGTGAACGCCTGCTCCACGCGGGCGGGCTGGGCCTGCCGCTGGTTGCCGCTTACACAAGCGCCATGGGCTGGGCGCTGACCGTAGGGGAGGGGCCGGGTATGAGCTTGCAGTTCACGCTGCCCGCCGCGCCGCCGCTCGACGGCATGGTGCTGACCTCGCCCACCGAGCGTCTCGCTGACCGGCAGAACCGCCGCAGACTGATACGCCGGGAGCTGGCGGTTCTGGTAGCGGATACTTCGATGCAGTAAGTAAAAGCGCTGTTCTTGGAAGGGAGCGGCGCTTTTTTGCTGCATGGCTTCCCCCTCGGGGGAAGCTGTCAGCGGCCCCGCCCGCTGACTGATGAAGGGAAACCTTGCCTCTGCTGCCCGTAAACGGATCGCTGTGGCAAACCTGCCCCTCATCCGGCCCTGCGGGGCAATCTTCCCCACAGGGAAAGGCTTTAAGGAGACGGGCAGCCTCATTTTTTTTCCACACCGCTTTACTTTAAGCCCAAATTATTGTAAAATGTTATACAAAAAGAATGGTTTACTATGCCTGCACGGCACAGCGGACCGCCAAAATAACTACAGGTGGTGTTTTTTATGGCAATTCAGTATAAACGTATTCTTCTGAAGGTCAGCGGCGAGGCTCTGTCCGGCCCCAAGGGCACGGGCTTTGATGAGGAGACCATCGCCTCCATCTGCGCGGGCATCAAGGCTGCGCACGACCTCGGTGCCCAGATCGGCATCGTCGTGGGCGGCGGCAACTTCTGGCGCGGACGCTCCAGCGGCAAAATGGACCGTATGGACGCCGACAAGATCGGTATGCTGGCCACCGTTATGAACGCGCTGGCTGTCAAGGACGCGCTGCGCCAGCAGGGTGTGGACGCCGTCGTCATGACCAGCTCCTTCATGCCGCAGGTCGCCGAGTGCTTCACGAGCGACAAGGCCATTGCCGCGCTGGAAAGCGGCAAGATCGTCGTGTTCGGCGGCGGCACCGGCAACCCGATCTTCTCCACCGACACGGCCTCCGCCCTGCGCGCACTGGAGATCGGCGCGGACGCCATGTTCAAGGCCACGATGGTCGACGGCGTCTATGACAAGGACCCCCACAAGTACGCCGACGCCGTGCGCTACGACACGCTGACCTTCACCCGCGTGCTGGATGAGCGCCTGGCCGTCATGGACTCCACCGCCGCGACCCTCTGCCGCGACAACGGTCTGCCCATCCTCGTGTTCGATCTGGGCCAGCCCGCCAACATTGCCAAGGCTGTCAAGGGCGAAAGCGTCGGTACCCTGGTCAGGGAATAAGACGCAAAAGCACAAATTGAAAAATTCATATTTTCCCCCTATACTATCTTAAAATAAGGAGAATTTCATTATGAGCAGCACGACGAAACCCTATGAAGAAAAAATGAATGCCAGTGTCAACCACCTCATCCATGAACTGGCCTCCATCCGCGCAGGCCGCGCCAACCCCGCCATTCTGGACAAGGTCACGGTCGATTACTACGGCAGCCCCACGCCCATCCAGCAGATCGCGGCTGTCGCCGTCGCCGAGGCCCGCATCCTGACCATCTCCCCGTGGGACCGCTCGATGCTCAAGCCCATCTCCAAGGCCATCCAGACCAGCGACATCGGCATCAACCCCATTGATGACGGCCAGGTCATCCGTCTGGTGTTCCCGGCCCCCACCGAGGAGCGCCGCAAGCAGCTGACCAAGGATGTCAAGAAGCAGGGCGAGGACGCCAAGACTGCCGTGCGCAACATCCGCCGCGACGCCATGGACAAGTTCAAGGCCATGAAGAAGGCCGGCGAGCTCACCGAGGACGACCAGAAGAAGCTGGAGGAAGAGACCCAGAAGCTGACCGACAAATATGTCAAGCTGATCGACGACACCTGCGCCGACAAGAACAAGGAAATCATGGAGGTCTGATCTCTCCATGAACGATAGCCTGTGCGGGCATGTCATGCGACACGCCCGCATAGGCTGTTATTGCATCATTGAATAAAACGATTCCGCGAAAGGAAACCACCGTTTATGAAGACCCGCATCATCACCGCCGCTGTCGGCCTGGGCGTTTTGGCCGTTGTGCTGGCGTTTTTTGACACCTTCCTGTTTGACTTGGTATTAAGTGCCGTCTGCCTGATTGCCATTCATGAGGTTTTTTCCGCTATGGGCTTTGGCAAAAAGCAGTGGTATCTCTATGCCGCCGCTGTGCCGCTGACGCTGCTGGTCATGCTGAGCACTTTGCAGATGGTGCGCGGCCTGCTGCTGCCCGCGGCCTTTTTGACGGTGCTGTTCTACAACGTCTGTCAGATCGCTCACGTCAAAACACTGGATTTCGGTAAGCTGACGGGGTTTGTCTACTTCTCGGGCGTCATCACGTTCTGCTTCTACTCGCTCATCCACTTAAAGCGGATGCTGCCCTTCGCAGAATATCGCTATGACGCAATTTATTTCATTCTGCTGATCCTCTGCTTTGCCTGGGGCGGCGACACCGCGGCCTACTTTGCGGGCCGTGCGTTCGGCAGGCACAAGCTGGCTCCTATCGTCAGCCCCCACAAGACCGTGGAGGGCGCTGTGGGCGGCGTGCTGGGCAGCATGGCTGCGGGCTGTGTGCTGACGCTCGTCTACTCGCTGCTGTCGGCCAAATACAACGTCATCAGCATTCAGGTGCAGCCGAAGCATTATCTGGTGCTGCTGGGCATGGGTGCCGTGGCATCGGTGCTGGGCATTCTGGGTGACTTGTTCGCGTCGTCCGTCAAGCGCCAGGTCGGTATCAAGGATTACGGCACGATCTTCCCGGGGCACGGCGGCATTCTGGACCGCTTTGACAGCGTCATGTTCATCGCGCCCTTTGTTTCCATCGCGGTACGCTACTTCTTCTATCTGCTGTGAGGAATCGTAAAAATGAGTAAAGTCATCACACTTTTGGGCTCCACGGGTTCCATCGGCACCCAGAGCCTGGACGTCTGCCGTATGCACGGCTATGAGGTGTTCGGCCTGTCCGCTAATTCCAGCGTCGATAAGCTGCTGGCGCAGATCGCGGAGTTCCACCCGAAGTACGTCGCCGTCACCGACCCCGCCGCGTTTGACAAGCTCTCCGCCGCGCTGGCCGGGCAGGCCGACGCGCCGAAGCTGCTCAAGGGCGCGGAGGGGCTGCGCACGCTGGCCTGTATGGACGGCGCGGGCACGGTGCTGAACGCCGTTGTCGGCATTGCGGGCCTCGACGCCTCGCTGGCTGCGATTGAGAGCGGCCACGATCTGGCGCTGGCCAACAAAGAAAGCCTTGTCACGGGCGGCCATCTTGTGACCGATGCTGTCAAAAAGCACGGTGTCCACCTGCTGCCCGTGGACAGCGAGCACAGCGCTATTTTCCAGTGCTTGCAGGATCAGCACAGCGCCAAAACGCTGGAGAAGATCCTGCTGACGGCCTCCGGCGGCCCGTTTTTCGGCATGACCACCGAGCAGCTGCGCACCAAGACGAAGGCCGACGCGCTCAAGCACCCGAACTGGAATATGGGCGCCAAAATCACGATTGATTCTGCGACCCTGATGAACAAGGGTCTGGAGCTGATCGAGGCCGCGTGGCTGTTCGGTCTGCCCGAGGATAAGATTCAGATCGTCGTCCAGCGTGAGAGCATCATCCACTCCGCCGTGCAGTTTGCGGATCATTCGATCATTGCGCAGCTCGGTGTGCCCGACATGCGCATTCCCATCCAGTATGCGCTGACCTGGCCCGAGCGCCTGCCCAGCCCCGTGCCGGAGCTGGACTTCACCGCGCTGACCAAGCTGAGCATTGCAACGGCGGACGACGAGACCTTCCGCTGCCTCAAAGCCTGCAAAAAGGCTATCCGCAAGGGCGGTCTGGCTCCCTGCGCCGCCAACGGTGCGAACGAGGCCGCCGTCGCGCACTTCCTGCGCGACGAGATCGGCTTCCTGGACATTGGCCGCCTGGTCGAGGGCATCGTCGACAGTGATTCCTTCGGCGGCGACTACACGCTTGCCGACGTCCACGAGTGTGACCGCATGGCCCGCGCTTATGTGGAGGCGCATATCTGATTGGAACTGCCCGGTAGGGGCCGCACATGTGCGGTCCTCAGCTTTCCGGCAGACTCCTGCCTGCCATACACGCGCGGGCCGGGCATGCCCGCTCCCTACAGCTCTACGTCCAATACTTTACTTGTGAGGTGCCTATGACTGCATTGCTGACCGGGCTGGCATCGCTGCTCGTGTTTAGCAGCGTCATTCTGGTGCATGAGCTGGGCCACTTTATGGCGGCGCGCCATTGCGGTATCCATGTCGAGGAATTTTCCATCGGCTTTGGCCCGTGCCTGTGGTCCACGACCCGTGACGGAACGACCTATTCTGTCCGCCTGCTGCCGCTGGGCGGCTATAATCTGTTCAGCCCCCTGCCTGACGAGGAGGACAACGAGGAGGACGAGAGCGGGGAGAGCGCACCGTCGCCCGCCCCGAAGCCCCGCAAAACCACGCTTTTCCCGCTGGTCGTCAGCGGCCAGAAATTTGAGGATGCCACCGCCTGGCAGCGCTTTTTTTGTTACGCTCTGCGGTGCGCTGATGAACTTTATCCTCGGCGTCGCGGTGCTGTTGGTGCTCGTCCTTACCATGGGCAAGGTCGGCAGCACGACGATTGCGGATTTCAGCGAGAACGCCACAAGCTCCGCAGCCCTGCAGGAGGGCGACACGATTTTGCAGATTTGCAGCAACCCCTGCTGGACGGTCTACGACATAACCGATTGGTTTTACACCGCGGAGGAGGAAACCTACAACGTGGTGGTCCTGCGCGGCAGCGAGGTTCTGGAGCTGCGGGATGTGACCTTCACTCCGACGCGCGACGCGGACGGCAATGTGCTGTACGGCATGGATTTCCGCGTTGAGCCGATGAAAAAGGACCTGCGGCACGTCATTGTCATGACCTGCGATATGTATAGTTACTACAGCAGGGCTATTCTGGGCAGCTTTTTTGACCTGCTTGCCGGCAAGGTGGGCGTGGAGGAACTGTCCGGCCCCCTCGGCACGGTGTCGGCGGTCAACCAGGCCGTGCACTACGGCTGGCGGGAGGTACTGTCCCTGCTGGCTCTGCTGACCATCAACGTCGGCATCTTTAACCTGCTGCCCATCCCGGCGCTGGACGGCTGCAAGCTGCTGTTCCTTGCGTGGGAGGGCCTGACCGGCCATCCTGTGCCGCCCCGCGTGCAGGGCGTGATCAACACGGCGGGTACGGTGGCGCTGGTGTGGCTGATGATTCTGGTCACGATGCACGATATTTCACGATTCTTATAAGGAGAACTACGATGCAGCGTCAATTAAAAAAAGAAGTCAAAATCGGCAGCATTAAAATCGGCGGCACGAACCCCATTGCCGTCCAGACGATGCTGAATGTGCCCGTCAAGGATATTGCGGGCAACGTGGCCCAGGCAGAGCGCGTCGCCAAGGCGGGCTGCCAGATCGTCCGCGTGACCGTGCCCACCCCGGCAGACGCCGCCGTCGTGGCTGCCATTAAAGAGAAGGTGGACATCCCCGTTGTGGCGGACATCCACTTTGACTACCGCGCCGCGCTTGCAGCGCTGGATGCCGGTGCGGACAAAATTCGCATCAACCCCGGCAACATCGGGGATGATGACCGCGTCAAGGCCGTGGCCGACGCCTGCAACGCCAGAAATGTGCCCATCCGCATCGGCGTCAACGGCGGCAGTCTCGAAAAGCACATCCTGGCCAAGTACGGCGCTCCCGTGCCCGAGGCCATGGTGGAGAGCGCCATGTACCATGTGCGGCTGCTGCAAAAATACGACTTTGATAATATCGTTATTTCAATCAAATCCAGCAACGTGCCCCGCATGATGGCGGCGTACCGTCTGCTGGCCAGCCAGACGGACTACCCCCTGCACGTCGGCGTGACCGAGGCCGGCGGCAACCGCATGGGCCTCATCAAGTCCGGCATGGGCATCGGCGGTCTGCTGATGGAGGGCATCGGCGACACGCTGCGCGTCAGTCTGACCGATGAACCCGAGAACGAGGTCTACGCCGGGTATGACATCCTGCGCGCGGCGGGCTACGCCGTCGCCGGTCCCGAGATCATCAGCTGTCCGACCTGTGGCCGCACCCAGTACCCGATGATCGAGATCGCCAACGAGGTCGAGGCGCGTCTGCGGGACGAGGGCTTTAAGAAGCCGCTCAAGATCGCTATTATGGGCTGTGTTGTCAACGGCCCCGGTGAGGCATCCGACGCCGACATCGGCATTGCCGGCGGTAAGGACGAGGCCCTGCTTTTCATCCGCGGCGAGAAGATCCGTATGCTCAAGGGCGATATTGTCGGCCAGCTGCTGGAAGAAATTCATAAGCTGTAACCCATAAAGCCTTCCCCCTTGGGGGAAGGTGGCCCCGCAGGGCCGGATGAGGGGCAAGCTGTCCTCGGCAATCCGTTTGCGGGTAATGTCCGGCAACTTCGCCTCATCAGTCCGCTTCGCGGACAGCTTCCCCCGAGGGGGAAGCCAACCCTCGTAGGGGCGGATGCTTGCATCCGCCCGCGGGGCGTCGGGGACGCAGCCCCCTACAACATGCTATCCACTTGTGAGGTAAAATTCCCTTGAAACCATTTGTCACCCAGGTCTGGCCGCAGTTTACGGCGGACCAGCAGTTCTGCGCGGCGTTCGGCAGTGTGCTTGTGGACCGCGTGGAGCTTTACCGCACACAAAGACAGGTCGTCATCTGCCTGCGCAGTGCTGAACCTCTGGATCAGGCGCTGTGCGGGCGTCTTTGTGCGTCCCTTGCCGAGGTGTTCGCCGGGTATGAGCTGCAAGTCCGCAGCTACTTTGCCTACCCGAACATCACCCCCGAGGCCGTGCGCCTGATGATCGAGGAATTGAAAGAAAAGGGGATGCCGGTCAACGGCTTCCTCGATAAGTCCGAGCCCGTCACCTTTGGCGAGGACGGCATCACGGTCCACGTCAGCGCGGGCCGCCAGATCCTTGAGAGCGTCGAGCTGCCCCGCGTGCTGGCCGAGATGATCCAGGAGCGCACAGGAAGTCTGCCTGTCGTCCGCCTGGCCGATTCCGGTAAGGCGCGCACCGAGGAGGAGTTTGAGCAGTACCTGCAGGAGAAGGCCCCCGTTGTCAAGTTCGAGGCCAAGGAGACACCGCCCGACTTTACGATTGAAGGTCTCGCCCTCACGAACAAGCCGGTCAAGCTGTTCTACGGCAAGCAGTTCAAGCCCACCGACACCCGCCGTCTCAACGATCTGGGCGACGGCGGCAAGGTCACGGTCTGGGGCGACGTCTTTGCTACCGAGGTCAAGGGCAGCCGCCGCAAGATTTATTTTACCTCCATCACCGACTACTCCGGCTCCGTCAACCTCAAGGTCATGGGGGAAGAAGGCGCGGATATGTCCAAGTGGGAGGGCCTCAAGCCCGGCACGACCCTCATCGTCCGCGGCAACTATATGTACGACAAGTACGAGCATGACTTTGTCATCATGCCCTACGACGTTTTGCAGGTCGAGCGTGAGCAGCGCCAGGATACCGCGCCCGACGGCGAAAAGCGCGTCGAGCTGCACCTGCACACCAAGTCCAGCTCGATGGACGGCTTCAACGACCCCGGCAAGATCGTGCGTCTGGCTCACCGCATGGGCCACCGCGCCATTGCCATCACCGACCACGGCGTCTGCCAGGGCTACCCCGAGGCGATGCTGGCCACCGATGCCATCCACGAAACAGACCCGAACTTTAAACTGATTTACGGCTGTGAGGCCTACTTCGTCGATGACATGATCCCCGCAGTCTACGGCAACGCCGAGATGCCGCTCTCCGGCTCGTTCGTCGTCTTTGACACCGAGACGACGGGTCTCGACTCCAACACCGAGCGCCTGACCGAAATCGGCGCGGTCTATGTTGAAAACGGCAAGATCAACGAGGAAAAGAAGTTCTGCACCTTCGTCAACCCCGGCAAGCCGATCCCGCAGAAGGTCGTTGACCTGACCGGCATCAACGATGCCATGGTCGCCGACGCCCCGACGCCCGAGGAGGCCATCCGCGCTTTTAAAGAATTTTGCGGGGACAACATCCTTGTGGCCCACAACGCCCACAGCTTTGATATGCTGTTCATCCGCAAGGCAGGGGAGAAGGCGGGCGTCAGCTGGGACGAGAACACCTATATCGACACACTGCCGATGGGGCAGGCACTCTTTCCGGGTCTGCGCAACTACAAGCTGGACACCATCAACAAGCACCTCGAGATCCCGCCCTTCAACCATCACCGCGCCGTCGATGACGCCATGGCACTGGCCCGCATCTATGAGGTCATGCTGACCGACCTCGAGGAAAAGGACATCCATACGGTGGAGTCTATCAACACCGGCCTCGGCGGCAACAAAGAGGTGCTGAAAAAGAAATACTACCACCTTATTATATTGGTGCAGAATCAGGTGGGCTTAAAGAACCTCTACCGCATTGTCAGCGCCGCCCACACGCAGTATTTCTTTAAGAAACCGCGCGTGCCGCGCAGCCTGCTGAACCAGTACCGCGAGGGCCTGCTGCTCTCCCCGGCCTGTGAAGCAGGTGAGCTTTACAGGGCAATCGTGGCCGGTCAGCCCTACGAACAGCTGCTCCGCATTGCCGATTATTACGATTATCTCGAGGTGCAGCCGCTCGGCAACAATGAATTCATGGTGCGCAACGGGCAGGTGGACTCGATCGAGGCCATCAAAAACTTCAACCGCACCGTCATAAAGCTGGGCGAGGACCTGCATAAGCCGGTTGTCGCCACGGGCGACTCCCACTTTCAGGAGCCGGAGGACTGGATCTACCGCGCTGTTCTGCAGGCCGGCAACGGCTTCAAGGACGCGGACAACCAGGCCCCGCTCTACTTCCGCACCACGCCCGATATGCTGGAGGATTTCAGCTATCTGCCGCAGGAAAAGGCGTATGAAATTGTGGTGACGAACCCCAACAAGATCGCCGCGACCATCGACAACAACCTGCGCGCCATCCCCAAGGGCACCTACCCGCCCAGCATTCCGGGCGCGGAACAGGAGCTGCGCGACGACACCTGGAAGCATGCGGCGCGCGACTACGGCAGCCCGCTGCCCGACGTGCTGCAAAAGCGGCTGAAAAAGGAGCTGGACTCCATCTGCGGCCACGGTTACGCCGTTTTGTACGTCATTGCCGTGCGTCTGGTGGCCTACTCCAATGCGGGCGGCTATCAGGTCGGCAGCCGCGGCTCCGTCGGCTCATCCGCCGTCGCGCACTTTTCCGGCATTTCCGAGGTCAACTCGATGCCGCCGCACTATCTGTGCCCCAACTGCAAGCACAGCGAGTGGATCAACGACGGCGTACACTTTGACGGCTTCGACCTGCCCGACAAGACCTGCCCGGTCTGCGGCAAGCCGATGATCGTCGAGGGCCACGACATCCCGTTCGAGACCTTCCTCGGCTTCTACGGCGACAAGGAGCCTGATATTGATCTGAACTTCTCGGGCATGTATCAGTCCCACGTCCACCGCTACACCGAGGAGCTGTTCGGCAAGGAAAACGTGTTCAAGGCGGGCACGGTCTCCGGTCTGCAGGATAAGACCGCCTACGGCTACGTCAAAAAGTACCTCGAGGAGCGCAGCAAGACCGTCAACCGCGCCGAGGAAAACCGCCTTGTCATGGGCTGCACCGGCGTCAAGCGCACGACGGGTCAGCACCCCGGCGGCATGGTCGTTGTGCCGGATACCTTCGACATTTACGACTTCTGCGCCATCCAGCACCCGGCGGACGACGTCAAGGGCGGTCTGCTGACGACCCACTTTGAATTTAAATACCTGCACGATACGCTGCTCAAGCTGGATGAGCTGGGCCATGATGTGCCGACCTTCTACAAGTTCTTTGAGGAATACTCCGGCATTCCGATTGATTCCGTTCCGATGAACGACGAGAAGGTCTACAGTCTGCTGACCAGCCCCGAGGCCCTCGGCGTGACGGAGGAGCAGATCGGCTCCAAGACCGGCACGTTCGGCATCCCCGAGATGGGCACGAACTTCGTGCGCCAGATGCTTCTGGACGCCCAGCCGAAGAATTTCTCCGAGCTGATCCAAATCTCCGGCCTGTCCCACGGCACCGACGTCTGGACCGGCAACGCCGACGAGCTGATCCGCTCGGGCACCTGCACGATTGCGGAGGTCATCGGCTGCCGTGACAGCATCATGCTGTACCTGCTGCGCAAGGGACTGGAGCCGAAGATGTCGTTCGACATCATGGAGGCCGTGCGAAAGGGCAAGGTCGCCAAGGGCGGCTTCAAGCCCGGGTGGGAGGAAGCCATGCGCGAGCACGATGTGCCCGACTGGTATATTGAATCCTGCCGCAAGATCAAGTATATGTTCCCCAAGGCCCACGCCGTGGCCTACCTGATGGCGGCCATCCGCCTGATGTGGTTCAAGGTCTACCACCCGGCCATCTTCTACGCGGTGTACTTCACGGTGCGCGGCGCGGATATTGACTATGAGGCCGCCGTGGGCGGCGTCCGTGTGGCGAAGCAGCACCTGCGCGACAACGAAAAGATCCCCAAGGACGAGCGCACCGCCAAGGACGATGACGCGCTGGTCAGCCTGCAGCTGGAAAACGAAATGCTGCAGCGCGGCTGCGAGTTTTTGCCCATCGAGCTGGGCAAGAGCTACGCCAGCAAATACGTGGTGGAGGACGGCAAGGTGCGTCTGCCGTTCACAGCCATCCGCGGTCTGGGTGATGCCGCCGCCGCTGCGCTGGAACAGGCTACGATGCACGGGCAGGAGTATATCTCGGTGGAGGAATTGCAGCAGGCCAGCGGTGTGGCGCAGTCTGTTTTTGACAAGCTCCGCGCCGTCGGCGCTTTGGGCAGTCTGCCCGAAACGAGCCAGGTGGATTTGTTCAGTATGATTTAAAGGTGAGGGGCTTTGCCGTTGCCGCCAACTTGCCCCCTTGACAACCTACCTGATTTGCGCTATAATAGCAGTCACTGATGCGGGATTAGCTCATCCGGTAGAGTGACTGCTTCCCAAGCAGTAGGTGGCGAGTTCGAGACTCGTATCCCGCTCCAAAATACCCCGAGGCGTTTCGCTTCGGGGTATTTTTATTTGTGCAAAAAGAGGTGCCGACCATGCTTGACGCATTCCCAATCTATCACTGGTTCCACAACGGCAACCCGTATTCCGGGGCAGAGGGCGGTATGCGCTATGTCATCACCCCCATCAAGGTGCCCGACCCGAGCGACGAGAGCGGCAAGAAAAAGCGCGAGGCCCTCTGTGCCGAGGTCTGGCCCGGCCCGTGGAGCATCGAGCATACCGCCGAGGAAAAGATCGAGACGCAGCTGTTTGACGGCGACCAGGCGGGCTTGGATAAGGCCGTCGCCTGGCTGCATGAGCGTTACACCGTCGAGGCAGACCGCTGGGCGGACATCCCGTCGATCCTCGACTGTGAGCCGGATCGCTGACGATTGATGAACACCTGCTGCACACCGCGGCAGATCAATATCTTGCATCCCTCAAGGCAGGGGAGGCCGACGCCGCGCACGGTGGAGATCCCTTCCGCCGAGGCTGTCGCCAAGGAGCGCGAGCGTCTGCAATACAAAAAAAATACAACCGCACGCTGCGCAGCACCATCTACGCGCTGCTGGTCGTGGCCGCACTGGCTGTGCTGGTCGCCACGATTTTTCTGCCGGTGCTGGCACATGAATTGAGCGAATAAGTACGAAGCCGCACCCCGCGCAGAGACCGGGGTGCGGCTTTTGCGTAAAAACGCGATTTGTACAAAAGCAGGTTGCACAAGACTGGCAAAGCGCGTACAATAGTGCTGAATGAGGCGATTTGTATGTGGTTATTGTACGCAGTCGGCTCTGCGCTGTTCGCGGGTCTGACATCCATTCTGGCAAAATGCGGCATTCGCAAAACGGATTCCACCGTGGCCACGGCCATCCGCACGATCATTGTGCTGGTTTTTGCGTGGGTCATGGTGTTTGTGGTCGGCTCGCAGGGGACGATTGCCAGCATCCCGGCCAGAAGTCTGGTATTCCTGGGGCTGTCGGGTCTGGCTACGGGTGCCAGCTGGCTGTGCTATTTTTATGCCTTGCAGCGCGGGCCAATCGATAAGGTCGTGCCCATCGACAAGAGCAGCACGGTCATGACGATCTTGCTGGCTGCACTGCTGCTGGGCGAGAGTGTGACCTTGACCAGGGGCATCGGTGTTGTGCTGATCGCCGCCGGCACGTTCCTGATGATTGAGAAAAAGGGCGGCGTCCAGAAAGAGGAAAGCGGCTGGATGTTGGCGGCGTTCGGCTCGGCCATTTTTGCGGCGCTGACCTCGATCCTGGGCAAGGTCGGCATCACCGGGGTCGAGTCCAATCTCGGTACGGCGCTGCGCACCGGCGTGGTGCTCATCATGGCGTGGGTCATGGTGTTTGTGCAGGGCAAGCAGGGCCAGGTGAAGGCGGTGCCCAAAAATGAGCTTGGCTTCATCTGTCTGTCGGGCCTGGCGACGGGTGCCAGCTGGCTGTGCTATTACAAAGCGCTGCAGCTCGGCCTGGCCAGCCTCGTCGCGCCCATCGATAAGCTGAGCATTCTGGTCACGGTGCTGTTCTCCTACATCGTGTTCCATGAGCGTCTGAGCAGAAAGGCTCTGACAGGTCTGGCCGTGCTTGTCGCGGGCACACTCGTCATGCTGGTATAAAATTTATCATAACGGCAGCACCTTTTCCTGCAAAGGTGTTGCTTTTTTTGCTGTCTTTTGCCATAATAAATATATATGCAATAGGCAGGCTTATGCAGGAAAGGAGGCACAGCAGATGGCGAAAATCGCCGTGGTCGAGGACAACGACGCCATGCGGGCGCAGCTCTGCGGGTTCATCGCGCAGTATGCGCAGGAGAGCGGACACCAGCTGGACGTGACCGCCTTCTCGGACGGGGCACAGCTTGTGGAGCCGTACCGCCCCGGGTTTGACATCATCTTTCTGGATATTGAGATGCCAACGCTCGGCGGTATGCCGACGGCGGAGCGCATCCGCAGGCAGGATCCGGATGTGGTGCTCGTGTTCGTCACCAACATGGCACAGTATGCCATCCGCGGGTATGAGGTCGACGCGCTCGACTTTGTGCTCAAGCCCGTCAGCTACTACCAGTTCAGCACCAAGCTGGAGCGCGCCTTGCAGCGCATCCAGCGCCGCCGCGGCGGGCAGGTGGCCTTGCAGGTCAGCGGCGGGGTGCAGCTGCTGGATACCGACGACATCCTTTATCTGGAAACGCGGGACCGCCTTTTGCACTACCACACGGCCACGGATACCTGGTCGGTGCGCGGCAGTCTGCTGAAGGCCGAAAAGGATCTGGCTGCCTACCACTTTGCGCGCTGCAACCAGTGCTATCTGGTCAACCTGCGCCACGTCAGGGGCGTGCAGGATGATCTGGTGCAGGTGGGGGAGGAGCGGCTGGAGATCAGCCGCCGCCAGCGCACGGCTTTTCTGGCCGCGCTGGCGGCCTATGTCGGGGGTGCGCTGTAGGTGGATACACTTCTGACATGGGTGGTTTGTGCTGTCGGCCTGTGCGGTGCGGAGCTGGCCTACTGGCTGCCGCTGAAAAAACGCAGGAATTTTACCATGCGCACCGCCCTGAATTTTATCGCGGCAGTGCTGTTTGCGCAGGTCATCATCTGGGCCAACAGCGGCCACGCCAAGCCGGCGATGCTGCTGGTGATTTACGGCGGTTATTTCATCTGGGCTGCGGTGTCAACCCATCTCTGCACGCTGCTGGACTGGTCGGCCAGCGCATATTGCAGCATTTGGATCGTCCTGACGACGGAGTCGGCCTATGAGCTGTGGCGCGTTCTGATCTGGACGGCGCAGACGCTTGGAATGCGCCATCTGTCGCTGCACAGCACGCCGATGCTGCTGGGGCAGCTGGGCTTTACCATTGCCTGCTGTGTGACGGTCCGGTATACCATGGCGCGCACGATGCCGGAGGACGGCATCTACCACATCGGCCCTCGCCAGCTGGGCAGTGCCGGACTTCTGGGCGCGATATTCGTCTTTCAGTTTTTTGCACTGCAAACCAGTCTGCGCGTTGGGCTGCAGCCATCGGCGGTAGTCGCACCGTCAATGCTGACCCAGTTTTACTGCGTGACGCTGCTCTATTTACAGACCGAGCTTTTCAAAAAAGCGGCCATGCAGAAGGAGATGGACGCACTGAACCTTTTGTATGACCGCCAGCGCAAGCAGTACCAGATCGCACGGCAGAACGTGCAGATCATCAACCGCAAGTGCCATGAGCTCAAGGTTCAAATCGCCGATCTGCGCCGCCTGCAGCCCGACGAGGCCACAACGCAGAGCCTTGACGAGGCCGAGCAGGCGGCCCGGATGTACGACGCCAACGCTGCCACCGGTAATGAGGTGCTGGACGTCGTCCTGACCGAAAAGAGCCTGCTGTGTGAGGCCCAGCGCATCCGCCTGAACTGCGTGGCCGATGGCACCTGCCTTGCGGCCATCGAACCGGGTGACCTGTACGCGCTGTTCTCGAACCTGCTCGACCAGGCCATCGACGCTGCAGCCCAGCAGCAGAATGACCGCCGCATGATCGACCTGCTTGTATGCAGGCGGCAGGGCTTCGCGGTCATCAACGTCATCGGCCCGGCGCTGTCCGGCAGCCAGTCCGACCACGGACGCCGCCACAGCTATGAGCTGAAGGTTGCCCGCCGTGTCGTGCAGAAATACAGCGGTACCATGGCGACAGAGCCCCGCGGAGAGCTGTTCGCCGTCAAGATCGTGATGCCGCTCACCAGGGGATGAAAGAAAAAATACCGCCTGTTTTTTGTGCAAGATGTACAAAGAACGGGCGCCTTTTTTGTACCCCAAAAACCGAATATCCCGCCAGAAATACCACTTTTCGCAAACCTATTGCCAGAAATTTAACAGTTCTGTACAATACAGGTACAGTAAAAAACAACACAGGAGGGCGCAATGCGAAGCACGACCAAGCTGATGAAGAACTGGCAGTTCACCGGCCCTGACGGTAAGACCACTGCCGTGGACCTGCCGCACACCTGGAACAACATCGACGGCCAGGACGGCGGCAACGACTACTGGCGCGGCACCTGCATCTACAAAACGCGGTTTGCGGCGCCCGCTTTTGACAAGAATACCCAACAGGTCTGGCTGCAGTTTGAGGGCGTGAATGCCAGCGCTAAGGTCACGCTGAACGGGGTGGAGGTTGCCCGCCACGACGGCGGCTACTCCACCTTCCGCGCGGATGTCACGGCGCTGCTGGCCGACAGCAATGAGCTGATCGTGGAGGCGGACAACAGCAAAAATGACCGCGTCTACCCCCAGAAGGCTGACTTCACCTTCTACGGCGGCATCTACCGCGACGTCAGCCTGCTGGTCGTCAACCGGAACCACATCGCGCTGGATTACCTCGGCGGCCCGGGCGTGCAGATCACGCCCACTGTTAACGGCGCAAACGCTGACATCGAGGTCAAGACCTGGATGGAGGGAGACGGCGAGGTCGAGTTCTCGATTTACGACGCCGCCGGTGCCGAGGTGCTGACCGGCAAGGGCCTGGACACGACGGTCACGCTGGAGCACCCGCACCTGTGGGACGGCGTCCGCGACCCGTATCTCTACACCTGCGTGGTGCGTCTGGTGCTGAACGGCGAGGTACAGGACGAGGTACGTCAGCGCTTCGGCGTGCGCAGCTTCTCGGTTGACCCCAAGCGGGGCTTCTTCCTCAATGGCCGCCTGTATCCGCTGCACGGCGTCTCCCGCCATCAGGACCGCAAGGGTCTGGGCAATGCCATCACGCGCGAGATGCACGACGAGGATATGCAGCTTATCAAGGAGCTGGGCGCGAACACGATCCGTCTGGCGCACTACCAGCATGACCAGTACTTCTACGACCTCTGCGATGAGGCCGGCATGGTCGTCTGGGCTGAGATCCCCTACATTTCCGAGCACATGCCCAACGGGCGTGAGAACACGATCAGCCAGATGAAGGAGCTGATCGTCCAGAACTACAACCACGCCTGCATCGTCTGCTGGGGCGTCTCGAACGAGATCACAATCTCGACGAAGGACAACCGCGACATGCGCGACAACCATCATGTGCTGAACGATCTCTGCCATGAGATGGACAAGACCCGCCTGACGACGCTGGCTTGCTATGCGATGTGCGGCCCCTTCAACCCGGTAGCGCATATCACGGATCTCGTCAGCTGGAACCTGTATCTGGGCTGGTACGTGCCGGGCCTCTTTTTAAACGATCTCTGGATGGACTTCTTCCACCTCTGCTACCCGAACCGCGCGCTCGGTTTCAGCGAGTACGGCGCCGAGGGTATGCCGAACCTGCACAGCAGCCATCCCCGCCGCGGTGACCACACCGAGGAATACCAGGCCATCTACCATGAGTACATGCTCCGCTGCTTTGACCGCCACAAATGGCTGTGGGCGACCCACGTCTGGAACATGTACGACTTTGCCGCCGACGCCCGCGACCAGGGCGGCGAGCCGGGTATGAACCATAAGGGCCTGGTCACGTTTGACCGCAAGACCAAGAAGGACAGCTTCTACATCTATAAAGCGTGGTGGAGCGACGAGCCGTTCGTGCATATCTGCTCGAAGCGCTATGCGGACCGCACCGAGAATGAAATCGAGGTCAAGGTCTACTCCAACCAGAAGCAGGTAAGCCTTTATGTCAACGGCGAAAAGCTGGCCGAGCAGGAGGGCGAGCACATCTTCAAGTTCCGTGTCAAGCTGAACGGCGAGACGAAAGTCCAGGCCGTGGCAGGGGACAGCATCGACGATGCCGTTTTCCGCAAGGTCGATGCCCCGAACCCGGACTACAAGCTGACTAAGAAAAAGTCCACCAGCGCAAACTGGGTGTAAATTTCGCCAAGCTGTAGGGGCCGCACATGTGCGGCCCGCAGCCGAATGGCAGACGAGCATTTGCGGGAAAGCCGCGGGCCGGGCATGCCCGGCCCCTACAATGCTGCTGAAAACTGCATCATATCATTTTGAAACACGCCGCACCGTGCGGCTGTTTTATATAAAACAAGGAGAAAAAGGTAATGGATGATCTGAAAATGCAAAAGCAGACCTTGAAAAAGGCCTACAAAAAGACCAAGCGTAAGCACATTACGCCGTGGAAGATTCTGGCAATCATCTGCGCCGTGGTGATGATCGTTTCGATCCCGCTTAGCATCCTTCTGCAAAAGTTCGACAACACCATGGCGGCCCGTTTCGGCGGCAGCTTCTGGAAGCTGCAGAACGAGGACACCAACGCCCAGTATTACACCAGCGACTTCAACTCCGCCGAGGAGATGGTCAACTACGGTCTGGCTTTGACCCAGCAGGTCGAGGCCGAGGGCGCTGCCCTGCTGATGAACAACAACAATGCGCTGCCTCTGGCTGCCGACGCGAAGGTCAGCACCTTCTCCAGCAGCAGCGTCAACCTCGTGTACGGCGGCACCGGCTCCGGCAACATTGATGCCTCCACCGCCGACACCCTGCGCACCGCCCTGGAAAAGGTCGGTGTCACCGTCAACCCCACCCTGTGGGACTTCTACACCGTCGGCGCCGGCAAGGACTACGCCCGCTCCAAGAGCGGCACCGTCGCCAAATCCAGTGAGGTCACCGCCGAGGTGCCTTGGGATGTCTACACCGACGAGGTCAAGGACAGCGTTGCCCAGTACGGCGATGCCGCTATCGTGACCCTGTCCCGCGTCGGCGGCGAGGGTGCTGACCTCTCCTACGGCGAGGTCAACTATCTGGCGCTCGACGAGAACGAGAAGGCTATGCTGCAGAACGTTGCCGAGATGAAGAAAAACGGCACCGTCAAAAAGACCATCTTGCTGATCAACTCCGCCAACGCCCTGCAGGTCGATTTCCTCAAGAACAACGAGTACGACATCGACGCCGCACTGTGGATCGGTGACGTGGGCATCTCCGGCATCAATGCCGTGGCCGAGATCCTGACCGGCAAGGTCAACCCCTCCGGCAGCTTGGTCGATACCTACTGCTACGACAACTTCAGCGCCCCCGCCATGTGGAACTTCACCCCCACCACCTACGAAGGCTATGTCGAGGGCGGCGATGTGTCCGCCAAGGCTAAGTCCTACATGATCTACCAGGAAGGCATCTATGTGGGCTACAAGTACTACGAGACCCGCTACGAGGACTTCGTCACCGGCAACGGCAACGCAGGCGACTACGCCTACGGCGACATCGTGGCTTACCCCTTCGGCTACGGCATGAGCTACACCAACTTCGACATCAGCGACATGAACGTCAGCTACAATGCCGCCGATGACACCTACACCGTCACCGTCAAGGTCACCAACACCGGCGACATGGCCGGCAAAAAGACCGTGCAGGTCTATGTCCAGAGCCCCTACACCGACTACGACAAGGAAAACGGCGTCGAGAAGTCTGCCGTTTCTCTGGTCGGCTTCGGCAAGACCGGCATGATCGAGCCGGGCGCTTCCGAGACGCTGTCCATGACCGTCAACAAGCGCGATATCGCTTCCTACGATACCTACGGCGCCGGCACCTACATCCTCGACGCCGGTGACTACTACTTCACTGCCGCCACCGATGCCCACAACGCTGTCAACAACATTCTGGCTGCCAAGGGCTACACCGTGGAGTCCACCAACGGCAAGATGACCGCCGACGGCAACGCCGACCTGACCTACACCTGGACCGAGGATGCCCTCGACACCACCACCTATGCCACCAGCGAAAACGGCACCGCCATCACCAACCAGCTGTCCAGCGCCGACCCCAACCTGTACGAGGGCATTGAGGAGACCGTGACCTGGCTGAGCCGCTCTGACTGGAACGGCACCCTGCCCACCGAAACCGTCAAGCTGGCCCTGACCGAGCTGCTCAAGAAGGACCTGAAGGACATCCGCTACGATCCTGCCGACTACGAGAGCGTTGATATGCCCACCCTCGGCGCCAAGAACGGCGTTAAGCTGTACGACATGATCGGTCTGGACTACAACGATCCCAAGTGGGACGAGCTGCTGGATCAGATGACCTTCGACGAGATGAACTCCCTGATCGGCGACGCTTTCCACTGGACCATGCCCGTCAAGAGCGTGGAAGCCCCCGGCACCCGTGACGAGAACGGTCCCCAGGGTCTGACCGCCAGCCTGCTGAGCAGCGACAAGAGCCAGCTGACCGCCACCGCCTTCACCTCTGAGGACGTGATGGCTGCCACCTTCAACACCGAGATCATGACCGAGATCGGCAAGGTCATCGGCAACAACTGCCTGGAAGCCGACATCGCCTGCCTGTACGGCCCCGGCAACAACATTCACCGCACCCCCTACGGCGGCCGTAACTTCGAGTATTACTCCGAGGACGGCTTCCTCTCCGGCATGATGTCCGCTTACGAAGTCAAGGCAATTCAGGACAAGGGCGTCCACGTTGTTATGAAGCACTTTGCCCTGAACGACTGCGAGCAGGACCGTATCGGTCTGGGCGTCTGGCTGAACGAGCAGGCTGCCCGTGAAGTCTACCTGAAAGCCTTCCAGGCTCCCGTCGAGGTCGGCAACGCCAACGGCGTTATGATCGCCTACACCCGCTGGGGCGCTGTCTGGTCCGGCGGCAACTACGGCCTGGTCACCGGCATCCTGCGCAACGAGTGGGGCTGCGAGGGTATGGTCATCACCGATAACGTTCTGACCCAGTATGTCAACGGTCCCGATGGCGTTCTGGCCGGTGTGTCCATCTACGACGCCATGATGTCCTTCGTCACCGACACCCTGCCCAAGTACAAGAACGACCCCGTCATCGTCACCGCCATGCGCGAGGCCTGCCACCACAACCTGTATGCCATCGCCAACTCCTGCGGCATGAACGGCGTGGGTGCCGACACCACCATCAAGGTCACCCGCCCGACGGTTGTCACCATGAGCATCATCATTGCCTGTGCCTCCACCTTCTTCTGCCTGCTGGGCATCGTGATGTGGATCATTGGCGGCATCAAGTTCCGCAAGACCGAAGAATACAAGGCCTACAAGGATTTCAAAAAATCCCTGAAAGCCGCTAAGAAAGCCTGATTTCTACAGAATTTCCGCAAGCTCCCCGCCGGCCCCGGCGGGGACTTTTGAGTAAGATTTCTTTTTCCACAACAAGGAGCAGCCCATGAGCGAAAATGCAAAAGCGTCCAGCGTCAATCGCGCCAAACTTTACCAGCTGGTACTGTTTCCGCTGAACAACGGTGCCACGAATGTTTATTACGTCCTTGTGCTTTCCTACATTGCCACCTTCGGCAGCAATGTACTGGCGCTGGGCACTCTGTTTGCCTCGGTCATGGTCACGGCCATGCGCCTGTGCGACGCCATCACCGACCCGATCATCGGTGCGCTGATGGACCGCACGAACGGTAAGTTCGGCAAATTCCGCCCGTTCATGGCCATCGGCAACCTTATCATGGCCGTCAGCATTCTGGTGCTGTACGGCATCACCCCGATGATCCCCGATACGATGATGTGGGCACGCTATGCCGCGTTTGTGGGCCTGTACTTTGTCTGGGTCATCGGCTACACCTTCCAGACCAGCTGCACCCGTTCCGGTCAGACGGTTCTGACCAACGATCCCAAGCAGCGCCCGCTGTTCACGATCTTCAACACCGTCGGCAGTCTGCTGGGCATGGGCGTTATGCAGTTCCTGGCTCCCATCCTTGCCAAAAACTATGAGGGCGGCTATTCCTCCGCGGGCTTCTTCCGCACGCTGGCCCCCGTGGGCATTGTGATGTCCATTGCGCTGACCATCCTGGCCATCATCGGCATCTGGGAGAAGGATCAGCCCAAGTACTTCGGCATCGGCGGCGAAAAGACCGAGAAGGTCAAGGTCAGCGAGTATCTGCAGATCATCCGGGAAAACAAACCCATGCAGCGTCTGATGATCGCGGGCGCGGGCACGAAGCTGGCGCTCTCCATCGCCAACAACACTACGGTTCTGTGCATGCTCTACGGCTGCATGATGGGTGCTTACGATGGGCTGTACCTGCCCATGATGGTGCTGGGCTACGCCTGCAGTGTGCCGTTCTTCATTCTCTCTGTGCGTACCAGCCAGAAGAAGGGCCAGAAGGCCAGCCTGACGAAGTATGTCAGCGTGGCGCTGGCCTGCTATGTCGGCGTGCTGGTCCTGCTGCTGCTGTGGGGTCACGGTGATGCATTCCATCTGAGCCTGCTGGGCGAGAATGGTCTGTCCATCAACCTGTACACGATTCTGTTCATCCTGTTCTTCGGCATCGGCTACGGCGCATACTACGCTACTGCCGACATGCCCATTCCGATGGTTGCCGACTGCTCCGACTACGAGACCTACCGCTCCGGCAAGTATATTCCGGGCATCATGGGTACGCTGTTCAGCCTGGTGGATAAGCTCGTTTCCAGCCTGTCCGCCACCGTCGTCGGCATTGCCGTGACCTTTATCGGTCTGAACAACCTGCCCACCCAGTATGACCCGTACACTCCGGGCATGAATGTGGTCGTTATCGTCCTGTTCTGCGCCATCCCGATGGTCGCCTGGGCGGCCACTCTCATCGCCATGAAGGGCTACAGCCTGACCGGCGAGAAGATGAAGGAGATCCAGGCCGTCAACGCCTGCCGCCGCGACGCGGTTGCGAACGGCATGAAGCTGGAAGATGCCATGGAAAAGTGGCAGACCGTCGACCAGCTGCCCGCGGAGTACCGCACGTAAGCTTTAACTCTGCGATTCTCTTTGTCCTTCCATAAACGCAAAGCCCCCCGGCATCGTGAGGATGCCGGGGGGCTTTGTTTAGTCTGCGTGGCAGGAAAAAAGAGAACCCCCATGGCGGGATACGCCATGGGGGTTCTCTCTTGGTGCGGAAGATGGGACTTGAACCCACACGTCATAGACACACGCACCTCAAACGTGCCTGTCTGCCGATTCCAGCACTTCCGCTTGTTGCATTGACTGCAAGAGATATTCTAGCACAAACACCCAGGAAAAGTCAAGGCTTTTGCCGAAAAAAGATTTTGCAAAATCCCTGCCTTGTAAAGACTTGTTGGGAATGGTAGAATAAAGGCAGCAAAAAAAGGGGAGAACTGCCATGCAAAATTTAATTTTCAGCCTGAACGCGACCCTGCCGGTGTTCCTTGTCATGGTGGTGGGGTACGCGCTGGGGCAGCTCGGCTTTCTGCCGCCCGCGTTCTGCAAGGCGTCAGACAGGCTGACCTTTAAGGTGACTTTGCCGCTCATGCTGTTTCTGGACATGGGCAGCGTGGACATCCTGCACGACTTCCGGCCCAGGTTTGTGCTGTTCTGCTTTGCCGCCACCCTCGTCGGCATCCTGACCGTCTGGGCGGGGGCTAAACGTTTTTTGAAGGACAAGGCGCTGGTGGGCGAGTTCGTGCAGGCGGGCTACCGCAGCAGCGCCGCCGTGCTGGGCGTGGCGTTCATCCAGAACATTTACGGCAGCGCCGGCATGGCCCCGCTCATGATTTTGGGCAGTGTGCCGCTTTTCAACATCTTTGCGGTGCTGATCTTGATGCTGGAATCGCCCGAGCAGCGCGGCGTGCCTGACCCGAAGCAGCTCTTGCGCGGCGTGGCCACAAACCCGATCCTGCTGGGCATTGTGTTCGGCACGGTCTATGCGCTGCTGCCGTTCACGCTGCCGCAGATCGCGACCAAAACCATCAGCAGCATTGCGTCGTTGACCACGCCGCTGTCGCTGCTGTCCATCGGCGCGTCGTTTGAAGGGACAAAGGCCATCAAAAAGCTCGGCCCCACGCTGGCGGCGGCGTTCATCAAGACCGTGGGCCTTGCGGCGGTGTTCCTGCCCTGCGCGGTAGCGCTGGGCTTTCGGAATGAGGAACTCGTCGCACTGCTTATCATGCTGGGCAGTCCCACGACGCCGAGCGCCTATGTCATGAGCAGGAACATGGGCCATGAGGGCGTGCTGACCTCGAGCTGCATTGCCCTGACGACCCTTCTCTCCGCCCTGACGCTGACAGGCTGGATCTTTGTTCTGCGGAGCGGGGGATACTTATAACGGAAAAAGGCTTCCCCATCGGGGAAAGCGGACTGATGAGGGCCGCGTTGCCGGCAATATCCCGTTTACGGGAAACAGCGCAAGCTTCGCCCTCATCCGACCTCGCTTCGCTCGGCCACCTTCCCCCGATGGGGAAGGCTTTTTGTTTTTTATTGCTTCTCCTCCGGCTCGGCTACGGGCACGCCGCGGTGCTCCACGGGCGTCGAAAAGACGATCTGCGTCCGGGTGCGGCCAAACTGCTGCAGGTGGTTGATGAACTGATCCAGCTCCTGCGTCGTACCGAACAGCACCTCTATCAGCATACTGTAATCGCCGGTGACGCAGTTGCATTCCACCACATGGGGGCAGCTCTGGATATAGGGGTAAAACTCCGGCTTGCGCTGGGGGTCCATGTCCAGATTGATGAACGCCTTGACCATGTAGCCCAGCTTCGGCGCGTCGACCTGTGCCTGGTAGCCGGTGATGGTGCCGGAGCTTTCCAGCCGGGCCATGCGGGCCGACACGGCGGGGCTGGACAAAAACACATGGTCGGCAATTTCTTTTAACGGTGCGCGGGCGTTGTTTTGCAGAAGGTCGATGATTTTACGGTCAATGTGATCCATGGTAACACCTCATTTTAGGCAAAAAGCTCCCGTTCGTGTGCGCCATTGCACCTGAACGAGAGCTTAATCAGCTTTACTATGCAAAGAATTTTACCATACGGAAAGCAAAAAGTAAAGCGATTTGCAAAATAAATTAAGTCGACAACTCGGCAGGGGCCCGTCTGCCTTGTGCCTCACATATCCGGGAACACATTCCGCGCACTGATAAGTGCATTGTTATAGTACATTTCAAAATGGCAGTGGGGACCCGTGGCAGCGCCGGTGGCCCCCACATAGCCGATCAGCTGCCCTTTTCCACGGTCTGCCCGGCCTGCACGACAAAGGACGACATGTGGGCGTACAGCGTTTTGTACCCGTTGCCGTGGTCGATCTCCACATAGTAGCCCCAGCTCATGGTGGGGTGGTTGTGCCACTGGGCGGCAATGACCGTGCCCGCGTCGGCGGCATAGATCGGCGTGCCGTGGGGGGCCGTGATGTCCACGCCGCGGTGTCCATAGGGCAGACTGGCCCACCGGCTGATGCCCGAATACCCCGGCACCGGCCAGAGAAAGCTGCCTGTGCCCAGCCTGCCGATCATGCCGCTTTTCAGCCGTGTGCCGCGGTGGATGACCTCCGGCACGGAGGCCTGCACAAGCTGCACATCCACTACGCGGGTGCTGACGACCTCGCCCGCCACAGTTGTGATCTCGCTGGTGACAAGCTCGCTGCCGTTTTGCCCGGCCTGTACGGTCTCGGTTTTGCCAAAATCCAGCCCCGCGTCCTCGATGGTCTGGGTCTCAAACGGCAGCTCCCGGGTCACGGTCTCGTACCGCACGGCCTTGACCTGCAAAAGGTCGTCCGCCCGCAGTGCGGCGGTCAGGTCGCGGTACGGTGTGATGGCCGCGGCAGGGTAGATGCCGTCCACCAGCCGCAGGGCGTGGACAAAGTCGGTCTGCACACCGTCGGTCTGCCACGGCGCACGCACAGCGTACAAAAACTGCCGCAGGTGGTCGCCCTCGTCGGTGACGAACCGCAGCGCGCCGTCCAGATAGACGGCGGTGCCCTCGGTGATCTCGCCGCCTGCGGCGCGCAGGATGGCATCGGCGGTCTCGCGCTCGGTCATGGGGCGGGTGTCGGCGTCGGCCATGACAAGGGTGTACGCGGGTTGGACGTCCCAGCCGGCCACGCCGGTCAGGCGGGCCTGTACGTCGGCGCGGGCTGCGTCGAACGCCTGCTCGTCTGTGACATAGCCCACGACCTGCCCGCCGACCTCGACCCGCAGCACAAAGGGCCGCGCCAGCGCGGTGCGCACGAACCATGCCAGCACCCCGGCGGCCAGCAGCGGCACGGCGTACCCCGCCAGCTGCCGCGGATGGGTGAGCGCTGCTTTAAAGCTGTCCGCCGCCCGCACTGCGGGCCGCAGCACCACAGCCAGCAGTGTAAGCAACGCCCGCGCTGCGCCGTGTGCCAGCGCCGCCAGCCCGCGTCCAACGCGCACCGCGGTGTATTCCACATGGAAGCCTGTGTAGTATAGAAAATCTCCGAAGGTCAAAGCAATACACGTTCCTTTTAGCTTTCCCGTAGGGGCCGGGCATGCCCGGCCCCTACGTGGCATTTAATGCGTCGGCACAAACCCCAGCGGGTCTGCTCTGCTGCCGTCCACGCGCAGCTCCAGGTGCAGATGATACCCGCCGCCCGCGCCGTAGACATTGCCGGTGTTGCCCACATACCCGAGCAGGTCGCCCTTCTGCACGGCAGCCCCCTGCGCCACGGCGATGCTGCTCATGTGGGCGTACAGGCTGTCGTACCGGTGGCCGTCGTCCGCGGTGCCGTGACTGACCTGCACGCAGTTTCCGTAGCTGTTCATCGTCCGCGCGGCGCTGACGACCCCGTCCGCAATCGCATAGATGGGCGTGCCGCCCGGCGCGGCAAAATCGGTGCCGCGGTGGGGGATGCCCCAGGGGTCCGGCTCGGCAAACTGCGTCGTGATGCGCCCGTAGCTGTCCAGCGGGCAGCGGAAGTCAAGGCTCGTCAGGTGCAGGTCCGCCGTTGTGTAGCGTCGGCTCTGCTCCCGCACATAGGCGTCCAGTGCGGCGGTGGCGTCCTCATAGGCCTTTTTCGCGGCGTCGGTCACGGCGGCCTGTGCCTGGGCCGCGGCCTGCTGGGCGGTCAGCGTGCTGTTCGCGTCAAGCAGTGCGGCCTCCAGCGCGGTCTGCGTGTCGGCCAGCGCTGCCTGCTGCTGTTCGAGTGCCGCCTTGGCATCGGCGGCCTGCAGGGCGGCCTCGTCCGCTGCGGCGCGGGCCTGCTTCAGTGCGGCGGCCTCGGCGTCCAGCTCGGCCAGAACCGTGCTGTTCCGCGCACTCATCTGCTGCAAAACCGCGTCGAACGTCAGCAGCTGGTACAGGCTTTTGGCCTGCGCCAGCAGCCAGACGGCTCCGCCGCCGTCCAGCCGCTGCAACGCGCGCAGCTGCTCACGGCAGACGGCCAGCCGCGTGTCGTACTCGGCCTGCTTGGCGTCCAGTGCGGCGCGGGCGGCGTCCGCCGCGGCCTGCCGCTCGTCCAAAACGGTCTGCGCATTTTGCACGGCGGCGGTCACGGCGGTAATTTGCCCGGCCAGCTCGGCGGCCTGCCCGGTCAGGGCGGCAACCTCGCTCTCGGTCTGCGTCTGTTCGTTTTGCAATTCTTCCAGGGCCGACTGTGCGGCTTCGTACTCCTGCCGCGTATCGGTCTGCTTTTGCGTTAATTCGCTCTTTTTATCATCCGCGTAAGCGGTCAGGCCCGAAAAAAGGGTACCAAAAAAGCAGCCCCGCCGCCAGAGCAGCGGCGGGGAAGTGCCTGTATTTCATCTTGTTACTCCGCTAATAGGGCAGTCCCGGTCAGGTCTGCAGGCGCGCCGTCCTGCCGTGCCTCAAAGTGCAGGTGCGGCCCGGTGGAATTGCCGGTGCTGCCCACATATCCCAAGACCTGGCCCTGAACCACGGACTGCCCGGCAGAGACGAGCAGCGACTTCATGTGCTGATACTCCGTTTCCAGCCCGCCGCCGTGGTCAAGCACGACATAGTTGCCCTTTTCAACATCGTAGTCGGCGGCGGTCACGATACCATCGGCAACGGCGTAAACCTCCGCGCCCTCCTCAGCGGCAAAGTCAATGCCGGGGTGGCCGTTTTCGGGGTCATAGCCGCTGACCTGCGGCGGGGGCGCGACCGGCAGGGTAAAGAGCTCCACGCCGGAAAGGGCTGCGGCTCCATCGGCGGCAGTTACCTGGTCGGAACTCGCATTGCGCACAGCTTCGGCCAGGATTTCATCGGCCTTTTCCTGCGTCAGGTCGGCGGCATCGCTGCCCTCGTAGGCGGTAAAATACCGCGGCTCCACCAACGTGCCGTTGACATGCATCTCAAAATGGCAGGCGTTGCCGGTAGTATTGCCGGTGCTGCCCACGTACCCGATGACCTGACCGGCGGTCACGGTCTGCCCGACCTGCACGGCGCAGGACTTCATGTGGGCGTACAGCGTGACCCAGCGCAGGCCGTCGGCGTCGGTACCGTGGTCGATCTCCACAAAATTGCCCCAGCTGTAATGCTCCTGCGCGGCCAGCACAACACCGTCCGCGGCGGCGTAAATCTCGGTGCCCTCGGCAGCGCACAGGTCGTCGCCCCGGTGGCCGCCGTTTTCGCTCTTGAAGCGGGAAATATATTTGTACTGCACCGGGCAGGCAAACCGCGGGCTGTTGGCGGCGTCACTTAACGTCGGCAGCGTCGCGGCGGGCATGGCTGCGGGCGTCTCCGTGGGCGCAGGTGTCGGTGTCGGCTCTGCAGTCTCGGCAGTAGCGGCGGGCGGCTCCGGCGCGGCGTGGGACGCTTCTACCTGCGGACGCACCATACAGGCTGTCACGCTGACGCCCACGGCCACGGCGCAGAGCGCCAGCGCCCCCGCGCCCAGACGGCGGTAGTGCAGCAGGTGCACAATGCGCTCCTTCACGCTGCCCTGCCCGAAGGCAAGGCTTCCGGGTGTTCGGATGGGGCGTCCCTGCATGGCAAAATGCAGCAGGCTCTCACAGTAGGTGCTGCGCTCGGCCAGCGTGCAGCCCTGCACGGCTGCCTCGTCGCAGGCGGCCTCCATGTCATGCTCAAAGGCGCGCAAGGCCAGCCACGCCAGCGGATTGAACCAGTGCAGGCAGACGACGGCATAAAACAGCGGCTTCACCAGCGGGTCGCGGCGGCGGATGTGGGTCCGCTCATGCAGCAGCACAGCCTGCCGCGCCGGGCCTTGCAGGCCGTCCGGCAGGTAGACGCGCGGGCGCACAAAGCCCAGTGTGAACGGCGTGGGCACGCACGCCCCGCCGTAGCAGCCGTCGGGCGTTTTGCAGGCCAGCGCCACACAGCGCTTTAATTTCAGGTAGCCGACGCCCCCGCACACAGCCAGCACCAGCACACCGACCAGCCAGACCGCCGCCAGCGCGTGCCACGGCGTCAGCCGGGCGTACCAAGGCAGCGGGGCCGCAGCTGCGGCTGCAGCGGGGGCAGGGGGCAGCAGCGGCAGCTCGCCCAGCTCCTGCACGGTGTCGGCGGCGGCAGCCAGCGGGGCGCTCTCCGGGCGGGGCAGCTTCAGCGGGATGCCCCACGGCAGCACAAACCGCAGCCCTACGGCCAGCCACAGCCAGCACAGGAGCCGACTGGGCGCATGGGCGCGGCGCAGGGCCCTGCAGACCAGCCATGCGGCCAGCGCGGCCACACCGCCGCGGGCGCTCAACAGTAAAAAGGCAAGAACGGTACTGCGCATGGCTATTCCTCCTTATAGCGGGCGGCGTCGAGCAGTGCACGAATCTCGGCGGCCTCGGCGTCGCTGATGGGCTTTGAGTTCAAAAACGCGGCCACGAACCGCGGCAGACTGCCGTCAAAGGTCTTGTCCACCACTGCGGCGCTCTCGGCCTGCTGGACGTCCTCCTTTTTAATAAGGCTCGTCACGCGGCCATCGGCGTTTTGCAGCACGCCGCGCTCACAGAGCTTTTTTAAAACGGTGTAGGTCGTGCTTTTTTTCCAGCCCAGCCCCTCGGCGGCCAGCGCGACCAACTGCCCGCTGGGCAGCGGCTCGTTGTCCCACACAAGGCAGGCAAAGCGGTATTCGCCGTCAGCAAGGCGAAGCGGTTCATGATTCAGCATAGGGAAACCCCCTTTCGGTTTATTGCAATAGACCTATCTCTGCCTATAGTCTACTACGATAGACCAAAAATGTCAATAAAAAATCCCCGCCGGTGGTGCACGGTGGGGGCATCAAATCCGGAAATGGAATAAAAATTTATGTATTATTCGATGCTTTTGAAATTTTTATCCCTTATCCGTAATTTCTGAGTTCGCCCGCTGGGAAATTTCCATTATAATATAGGCAGTAAATTGAAAAGGAGTACCCAGCGATGCGAGCAATAAACCTGAAAACGAATCATCTTACCGCGCCCCTTGGCATGGATGCCGGGCCGCTGTTCTTGTCTTGGCAGTGCGTTGACGGCGTGCGCCAGACTGCCTATGAAATTGAACTGACCGCGAACGGCGAGACTGTTTGGCACAGCGGCAAGGTGCAGAGCGCCGCCGTGCACGCCGATGCCCCGACTGTGGGCGGCTCCCGCGTGCGTGGGTGCTGGCGCGTGCGCCTGTGGGACGAAAACGACACCCCCGGCGCGTGGAGTGAGGCGCACTTTGAAACGGGCTTGGCGCAAAGCGACTGGCAGGGTGAATGGGTAGACCCCGAAACGGAAGAAATCGACATCCCCGGGGATGATGCCATCAACGCCTTTGCCCGCCCCAACTGGGAGCGCAAGCAGGCGGAAAAAGAAGCCGCAGGCAAGGGCGCAGCCGAGCCGTACAAGCCCCATCGTCCGGCATCGTACCTGCGCAAAACCTTTACTGCAGCCAAGGGTGAAGCGCGGCTGTACATTACCGCCAAGGGGCTGTATGCGGTATGGCTGAACGGTGTGCGTGTCGGGGATATGGTTTTAGCCCCCGGCAGCTTTACCGGCAACAAGCACATTGCGGCACAAACATACGATGTAACGCGATATTTGCGTGACAGTGAAAACGAGCTGCTGGTTGCCCTTGGTGACGGCTGGCACCGCAGCACAGGCGGCGTGGACGGTGACCGCGACTTGTTCGGTGATACGCTGGGCGTGCTGCTTCAGCTGGAGGTGAACGGCCAAGCCGTCTGCGTTTCTGACGGCACGATGCAGGCAACGCAGTGCGGGCCAATCCGCCAGAACGATATGCAGCAGGGCGAGGTCTATGACGCACGGTTCGAAGGCAACTTGACCGGCTGGCACGGCGTGCGCACCTACCGCGACGACCTGCCCATCACCGGTATGAATACCGTGCCGATTCTGGAACACGAAGCCTTCCCCGGCAAGCTGCTGCAAACGCCCAACGGCGAGACCGTGCTGGACTTTGGGCAGAATATCGCCGGCTATGTGGAGATGGAGCTGACCGCCCGCGCCGGGCAAAAGATCAAGCTGACCTGCGGCGAAGCGCTGGACGAAAACGGCAACTTTACCCAGGAAAACTTCCAGGACCGTGCCCGCCACAAGGAGGGCGGCACCGCCCAGATGCTGGAGCTTGTCTGCAAAGAGGGGAAAAACCACTTCAAGCCCCACTTTACGATTATGGGCTTCCGCTATGCCAAGGTCGAAACCGACGCCGACTTGACCGATGCTGTGTTTACTGCCCACGCCGTCTACTCCGATATGACGGTGACAGGCAAATTTACCTGCGGAAATGACGCGGTGAATCAGCTTGTCAAGAACAGCATTTGGAGCCAGAAGGGCAACTTCTGCGATATTCCCACCGACTGCCCGACCCGCGAACGCGCAGGCTGGACAGGGGATATGGGCGTGTTTATTGAAACCGGCCTGACCCTGATGGACTGCTACCCCGTGGCGGAAAAATGGCTGGCGGAGTGCCGCCTGAACCAGTACCCGGACGGGCGCATGGCGAACATTGCCCCGCCGAACGCCCGCCCCGGCTATATGACCCCGATGCTCTGCATGTCGGCAGGGTGGGGCGATGCGGCGATTCTGGTGCCGTATGCCCTGTACAAACGCACGGGTGACCGCAAAATTCTGGCGGACAACTATGAGATGATGCAGCGCTGGTACGGCTTTTTGCTGGGGCGCGCGCAGCAGACAACCGATGAGCAGCAGGGCGGTGATTACGCCAAGTTCACCGTTTTAAACGGCATGGACTACGGCGAATGGTGCGAGCCGGGCATCACCCCCATGCAGGCGATGATGAACCCGCGCAAGAGCGTTGGCACGGCGTATCTGGCCTACTCCGGGCGCTTGCTGGCGGAAGTGGCGGAAGCACTGGGCAAGGCGGACGATGCCGCCAACTACCGCGGCACCGCCGCCAACGCGGTAAAAGCCTACCGCACGGCGTTTACCGAGAACGGCGTTATCAAGTCTGACCGCCAGTGCGAGTATGTCCGCGCCATTGCCTTTGCCCTGCTGGGTGAGGACGAAAGCAAGGCCGCTGCCGCAACGCTGAACCAAATGGTCATCGAGAACGGCTGCCACCTGAACACGGGCTTTTTGTCTACGCCGTTTTTGTGCGATGTGCTGGCAAAATACGGCTATGCGGACACTGCCTACAAGCTGCTTTTGCAGCCCGACGCCCCCGGCTGGCTGTATGAGGTCGGCAAGGGCGCCACGACCGTTTGGGAAACCTGGACGGGCATTGACGAAAACGGCAAGCCCCACGAATCCCTGAACCATTACAGCTACGGCGCTATCTGCGGTTGGCTGTTCGGCGGCGTGTGCGGCATTCATTACGCGGACGGCGCACTGACGATTGCCCCTACGCCCGACAAATCGCTGGGCAGCGCCAAGGCTGCCTACGATTCCCCGGCCGGGCGCATCGTAAGCGGCTGGCGGTATGACGGCGACGCGGTGACCTATGAGTTTGAGATCCCCGCCAATCTGACCGCCGATGTCACCCTGCCCGATGGGCGTAAGCTGACCCTTGCCCCCGGAAAGCACACAGTATAAGAAGAAAGCGCCTGCCCTGCCGTAAGTTTTACGGCAGGGCAGGCGCTGGTTTTGATAAACTTGAAGTTGTCAGATACTTTTATAAAACTCCCGCAATAAGGATGCTAATTTTTCTGGGGACTCCAAATTTACTTCATGACCTGTTTCCGGAATTTCCTTGAATTGGGAACACTTCAGAATATCTGTAAGTTCGATTGACGCTTTTTTGTTAGCTTTGTCTTTTTCTCCACAAACGACCAATGCAGGGCAGGAGATTTGGTTCAACGAATCGCTAAAATCAAGTTCTGCCATGGTACTACACAAACTTATAAAATCGAGTTTTCCAAATCCAGTTTGTTGAAACATTGACTGCGGCATAAAATGAAACAGCGTATTTTGCAGCTTTAATAATCTCGCAGGCATCTTATACTGCGCTGCAATCAAAACCAGTGCCTTTACTTTTTGGGGATAGTCTATCGCATAGTTTAGTGCCAATACACTGCCCAAAGAGAGACCACATAATATGATATCTTCATTTTCCGCGTTACACATTTCTGAAAAAGCAGAGTAGAGAGCGGAATATGTTGCTACTTTTCCTTTGACCATTTCTGCTAAATCCAAGCATGCGCTATTTTCCGACACTTCTGTTGCGCTTGTCACCTTGTTCCAACTGTCGGCATTTTGCCCCAATCCATGCAAATATAAGTATTTCATACGTTTCCTTCACAAATTCCAATTTTCTGCCCTAAGTATATCATACAAAAACCCAAATTTCAACGCAGGAAAAACAAATCCCCTGTCCTTTCGGGCAGGGGATTGCGGTTTAAGTATACTGTTTCAGATATTCGGCACTGACCTGCAAGCTTTTGACGGGGGAGTTATCCACCCAGTTGCGGTGGCTTTCCAGAATCACGGCATCTACGCCGACAGAAAGCGCCTGTGCCATCAGGCTGTCGAGATCCATATTGCCGGTACCCAGCTCCATGCTGTCGGTTTTCAAAATCGGCGTTACAGCGCTGCCGGTAAGGCGGGTGCCGCGGTCATTGATGTGCCACAGCTTCATGCGGGGTCCCAGACGCTGCATCCACACAAGGGCATTCGCGCCGCCCTCGGTGAACCAGTAGCTGTCAAACTCAAAGTTGACGAACTGCGGGTCGGTTTCCTCCAGCAAAATGTCGTAGGCACGCTTTTCGGCGTTCACATGGCGCAGCTCGCAGTTGTGGTTGTGGTAGAGCAGCTCCACGCCCTCGGCCTTCAGCGCCGCGCCCGCCTTGTTCAGCCGTGCGGCAAGGTCGTGCATCGTGGCTTCATCGCCGTAGTCAAAGCGATACATACCCGTGATGACAACATACTTCGTGCCAAAGCTCTTGGCTTCGTCGGCCACGGCCTTGGCGTCGCGTTCCAGACTGCCCAAATCGGTGTGCAGACTGACGACTTGCAGCCCCGCTTCTTTGACCAAAGCGTGCCAGTCGAGGTTGCCGCCCTTGCCCACGGGCATGCCCGCCGCCTTGGTCAGCAGCCGCACCATAAAGCCGATGGGGTGGATCATAAACCCGCACAGCTCAATGCCGTCATAGCCTGCGGCCTTCATGGCAGCCAGTGTCTGGCGCGCCTCGTTTTCGTTGCCTAAAACGGTTCCCAGCATAAACTGCTGGACTGCCTTTGTGGGCATGGTTCAGCCCTCCATCTTGATGATTTCACCCGTTGTGACGCCGCTTTCGTTGAAGCTGTCCACGCAGATATAATAGGTCTGCCCGGCCATCAGCGTGGAAAGCGTGACCTCATCGGCATCATAGACAAGCCAGCTTTGGTACAGTTTATCCGGTGCAATGCCGTAGCGCACATTGCAGCCCTGCGCGTTCTCGATATGCTGCCAGCTGATTTTGCCGTCCAGCGCATCCACGCGCACGGCTTTGGCGTTGGCCTGGGCGGGGCAGTCGCCCTCGCCGTTGCCGAACACACGCAGCCCGCTAATGCGCAAAGCCTGCCCGTAGGGCAACTCGCCGCCCGTCACGCGGATATACCGCGCACGGATGCCGTCCGCGTATTCATAATAGCCGTTGGAGCATTCGCGGGCGACGTCCTCGCGCAGTGTCCACACCTTGCCGTCCAAGCTGGTTTCCACGGTATAATGCGAAATCTGCGGGCGGGTTTCGATGTGGCGGGTCTTGCGGTCATCGCCGTAGCTGTCAGCAGGGAAGTCCACCGCCAGCGCTTCGTCCGCCATATTGACCTGAACTGCTCGCACATCGCAGTCTCTGCCCAAATCCACGCACAGCCATTCGCCGGGCTGGTCGCTGCCCGCGCTCCACCAGCGGCGGCAATCCTCGTCCACGGCATTCACCGGGTCGCTGCCCTCGGCGGTGGAGGATGCCGTCACGGTCTTGCGGTAGCTGAGCAGCATCCACTTGGGCTGCTGGCTGGCGGCGTCAAATTTGCCTGCCGGAATCTCATGCGGGTAGTCGGCAAAATTCTGGTTGCAGTACAGCACGCCGTCCGCATCAAACCCGGCAGGGAACAGACCCACGCGGCGCTCAAAGTCGTGGTTGACCGAAATGCGCATCGTGGACGCGTGCCAGTAGTTGCCGTACTTGTCGGCAATGGTGCTGCCGTGTCCGGCACCCGTCATAAACCCGCCCGGCTTGGCGGAAAACGGGTTGGAGCCTTGCAGCGTGAACGGGCCCAGCGGGGACTTGGATGTGTACACGCCGTCGGCGTAGGTGTTGTACTGGGTGCCGGGGCAGGCGTATTGCAGATAATACGTACCGTTGTGCTTTGTCATAAACGCGCCCTCGATATAGGGCTTGCCGACGGCGTTGAACATGGCGGTCAGCACTTCGGCGTTCAGCCCCGGCATCTGCGCCATCTGGGGCGGCAGCTCCAGCTTGCCGGTCGCCTCGTTATAGAACGGCTTCATGGATTTGTACAGCACACTGCTCTCTTTATCCACAATGCCGTTGTTGCCGGGGCGCTCATAGCCCAGTTCTTCTTCGCGACCAAAGATCAGTTCTTCCTTTTCCCCGATGGGCGTCATGGTTTCGGGGTCAAGCTCCACACCCCAGATGGGCGAGGTGTTAGAGCAGCCCCAGTAGAAATACACGCGCCCGTCATCATCGCAAAACATATCGGGGTCCCAAAAGGCGAACGGGGCGCTGACCTCGGTAAACGGTTCGGTCAGCGGGTCAGCCGTGCGCAGAATCGGGCAGTTGCGGCCCTTGCGGCTGGCAGAAAAATAGAGATACTCGCCGACCTGACGCACATCGGGTGCGTAGTCGTAAATCAGCAAATCGGGGTCGGCATGGAAATCCCAATGCAGCAGATCGTCCGAGTACCAGAACCCGGCCGACATCGACACAAACAGGTAATATTTGCCCTTGAAGTACACCAGTGTCGGGTCAGCGCCCTCGCGGAAACCGGCGATGCGCTCACCCTCCTTCATGTGCTGGTAACGGTAGCCCAAATCCAAGGGGTTGCAGTAGGTTTCCATAAAATCACACATCCTTTTTGATGCCCTGCAAAACGCGGTTCAGCTGCTTGATGCTCTCGGCGTCCGTGCCTGCCTGCTTGAGCATACCCTCCACGGTCATGCGCTGCATGGCGCGCTCCATCATGGCAACCAGCGCCGGATTATCTTTTACGGCGGCGGCTACATCACCGCGGGCGGCAGCCGCCTTGTCGGTAATGGCTTTCAAAACGGGGCCCACCTTGGCATCTGCCATGGCAGCGGCCATATTGTCCTTGATGCTCCAGCAGGTTTCGTCCAGCTCACCGTCAAACCAGTTGTTCACGACCTGACGGTTGGACATAGCGTAAGCGGGATTCGGCTCGGCAGCCTTGTTGACCAGAATCACGCTGGAATACGCCCCTGCGCGGGCCTCAATGCTGTGCTTGCCGGTGATGGGCACATTGAAAACAAACACTTTGTCGCCTTTTTTCGTTTCGACCAGGTGTCTGTCCTTGTACAGCGAAACCTCCGGCAGGTTGGAGTAGACCCGGACTTCGGTCACATCCTCGGTGCGGTCCACATAGCGGCTGCCGCAGGTGTGTACAAAGGGCTGCTTGCTCCAGTAGGCCTTGTACAGGTAGAAGGCGTCTTTTTTGATTTTGCGGTCAAAGGTGACGAGGCCCTTCTGGTTCTCGCCGTTTTTGCCGCCCTCGTCGCGCCCGTCGGCGGCAAAGTCGAACATATTCCAGACATGGGTCGCCCACAGCCACGGGCGGTCAGCAATCATTTTTGCCATGTGCTCGTGATAGACGCACTGGTAGGTTTCGGTATAGTCGCCCTTTTCGGGGTGGGCGCTCTGGTAGGCGGGGTTGGCGTCCGCGCCGTACTCCGAAAATCCGATGCAGCGGTCCGGGTATTTGGCGTGGTAGGTATCAAAAAAGTCGTCGTTCTGGTCAAGCTCGCCCAAGTACCAGCCAAAATACAGGTTGTAGCTGTTCACATCGGGAATTTCCAGAATCGGGCTGGTGATTTCCAGCATAAAGACGTTCGCCATCGTGGTCGGACGGGTCGGGTCAAGGCGGTGCGCCAGTTCGTTCAAGGCGCGGTGGTTTTCCAGCAGCTCCTCATTCACAGGGCTGGCGGCGGTAATTTCGTTGGACAGCCCCCAAACGGCAATGCAGGGGTGGTTGTAGTTCTGCACGATGAGTTCTTCCATCTGGGTCAGCGTGTTGGCGCGGCCATTGTGCATGTGCATCGTGATGTAGGGGATTTCCGCCCAAATCACGACACCCTTTTCGTCGCACAGATCATAGAACGCCTGCGCGTGCTGGTAGTGGGCAAGGCGGATGGTGTTGGCGCCCATTTCAAGGATCAGCGCCATATCTTCTTCCATCATCTCTTTGGTGATGGCAACGCCCGCGCCCTTGCGGTCCTGATGGCGGGAAACACCACGCAGGGGATAGGGGCGCCCGTTCAGGATAAAGCCCTTCTGCGGGTCAATTTCAAACTTGCGGCAGCCGAAGCGGGCGGTCTCAGTCTCGCCATTGACCAGCCGCGCAGTCACGGTGTAGAGATACGGGTCATCCAGACCGTCCCACAGGCGGGCATGCTCCAGCGTGAACACGGCTCTGGCGGTGCCGTCCTTGACGGCAACGCTCGTCTGCTGGCCATCCAGTGTGAAGGTGACACTTTCGGCACCCACCACAGCGGCCTCCACCGTCACTTCACAGCGGCGGGCGTCGAGGTCCGTGACAATCGGCGTGACCCTGACAGGCACCGCGCCGTTTTCAGCAAGGGCAAAATGAGCAGCGGGCACAACATGCAGCGTTACATCGCGGTAAATGCCGCCGTAGAAGGTGAAATCGGCTTTTTGCGGGTAAACGGTGTCGTTGTCGCTGTTGTCCACATTCACGCGCAGCAGGTTGCTGCCGTTGCGCAGCGCATCGGTAATGTCCACGCAAAATGCAGAATAGCCGCCCTTATGCTCAGCAAGCTTTTGCTCGTTCAGGTAGACCTCGGCGGTCATGGCAACGGCATCAAACTGCAAAACGGCACGTCCGTTTTCCGGCAGGGAGATGTCAGGCAGCACGGTGGTGTAGCTGCAGGTGCCGCGGTAGTAGTCGTTGCCGCCGTCCTGCCCGTCGATGGCGTTCCAGGTGTGGGGCAGGGTGACGGGTTCGTCGTGTCCTTCTTTGGAAAAAAATCCAGTTCTGGTTCAAAAGAATTGTCTTGCTCATAACATAACTCCTTATGTGTGGATTTAACTTCAAACAGCCGAAAGGGCTGCAAACCCTTTCGGCTGTTGTGGGATGGGCTTACTGAAGCTGTTCTTTATAGAATTCAGACTGTGCGGCAGCCTTCTTCTCGGCAATGCGCTTCTGGACGTTGACCATCTCCTCCTTGGTCAGCGGGCAGCTGCGCATGGCAATCAGCGTAATGATCCAGCCGATGATAGGCAGACCAAACTTGAGAACCATAGCCATCCAGAAGATAGCGGGGGTGCAAGGGTCGGTGGGCTGGGGCATCGTGGCGGTGTAGCCCAGCAGCGCAACAGCACCGGTGGCAATTACGGCGGCAAAAGAGGTGATGAGTTTATCGACCAGGCTGTAGGTGCCGGAGACAACGGCGGGAATATAACGCCCGCTGCGGTCGAGCTCAAAGTCGATGGCATCGGCCATATACGAGGTGTTGGAGGTGGTGATGCACATATTGGAGCCGTTCTGCAGCAGAGACAGAATGACATAAATAATCATGGCGGGGCTGCCCATGACACCGATCTGTTTGGGGTCAATGACAAGGAAGAACACGATCATAACAGCGGTGATGACCATGCTGATGCAGGTGAAATTGACAATGCCCTTTTTGCTGCCGTGCTTGCCGACATACTTGGCACCGAAAGCGGCGAAGAAGATGGACGGCACCATGCTGATAACCGACAGGATCGTGCCAAGACCTATATTGCCGATGATAATGCCGCCGAGAATTGTGTTGATGATGGCCTGGCTGCCGACCTGCTGAGCCAGCTTGTCGGATGCGTTGGACGCAATGTAGCACTGCAGCGGCTTGTTGTGCTTGAGGACCTCAACAATATCGGCCATCTTCAGCGGTTCGGCTTTCTTGGTGCCGACAAAGTTTTCGGGTTTGTCGAAGGCGGAAACGCCGAGGCATACCAGCAGGGTGCCGATGGCGGCCACAATCAGGGTGATATTGCAGGCAGCGGTCAGAAATGCCTGATTATAGGTGCCGCCGCACTTGGGCAGCAGGACAACGTTGAGCACCATGGACATAACCATCGGCACCAGATAGTTGAATGAGGTCGTCCAGACGCCGAGGGTGGGCGCTGGCGGGGGTCATTGGTCATAATGGCGGGGATGGTCTGCGCAGTCATATTGGTGACAGTGTAGCCGATGACGTAGACCACGTACAGCAGCGTGAACGCGACCAGCCCCATCCCCTTGGAGGAGAAGCCGGTGAACATTCCGTACAGGGCGAGCGCTTCGATCAGATAGCCGGCAATCAGCAAAATGCGCAGCTTGCCGAACTTGGTGTTGACACGGTCATACACAAAGGCGAGCAGCGGGTCGGTGATGCCGTCCAGAATACGGGTGCAGGTCAGGATGATGCCAACCGCTGCGGTGGTAATGCCGTAGCCGATGCTGGCCGAATAGCTGGCCATACCGATGAGCGAGTAGACGCTCATACCGACCAGCGCGTTGCAGGCGTAGCAGATGATTTGCCATGTTTTGGCGCGGCGGTATTGTACGCCGTCAACTTCTGAAGCAGTGGGTTTCTTTTTGAACATTTTGTTTTCCTCCTAAAAATTCCGCAGTGGTTTTTCTCACTGACACCACTATACCAGAAGCAAAACGGCAGCAGGGGATAAAAATCAGCAGATAAGGAACAAAAATTCGCGCATTATTTCAAGTAACACGAAATATTGCCCCGATTTGCTAAATAATACCCTCACGATTTGCGCTTGTTATGCTATGATACAGGTACAAAAGTTTCTGGATTTGCTTTAGACAGCACAGGTAAGGAGAAAATTATGCAGAAATTTGAAAAAGGCTTTTTTGTGGGCGCCGCCACCGCCGCCCATCAGGTCGAGGGCAACAACATTCATTCCGACTACTGGGCACAAGAGCAGCTGCCTCACACCAGCTTTGCTGAGCCGAGCGGCATTGCCTGCGACCATTATAATCGGTATGAGGAAGATATTCGACTGCTGGCGGATGCCGGGCTGAACGCCTACCGCTTTTCCATCGAATGGGCGCGCATCGAGCCGGAGGAGGGCAAGTTCGACCCTGCCGAAATCGAGCATTACCGCAAGGTCATTGCTTGCTGCAAGGCGCACGGCGTTGAACCTGTTGCGACGCTGCTGCACTTCACCAGCCCCAAATGGCTGATTGCCAAGGGCGGCTGGGAGGCAGAATCCACGGTCGAATACTTCAAGCGCTATGTCAGCTATGTGATGGAGCAACTGGGTAGTGAGCTGCACTACATCTGCACCATCAATGAGGCCAACATGGGCCTGCAGCTGGCGGCGATCTCCAAGCGGTTCCGCCTGATGGCAGAGCAGGCCGCCAAGGCTGCTGCCAGTGCAGGCAAATCCGCCGAGGGCAGCGTGCAGGTGGGTATGAACTTCCAGAAGATGATGGAAAATATGAAGTACGCCGCCGCCGAAAACGCCGCCGTGTTCGGCACACCGCAGCCGAAAATTTTCGTCAGCGAGCGCACACCCGAAGGCGATTTGCTGGTGATGCGCGCCCACGCTGCCGCGCGGGAGGCCATCAAGGCAATCTGCCCCGAGGTCAAGGTCGGTCTGACCCTCTCGCTGCATGACCTGCAGGCCCAGCCGGGCGGTGAAGCCTTTGCCGCCGCCGCGTGGGAGGAAGAGTTCACCCACTATCTTCCTTATATTAAGGAGGATGACTTCCTCGGCGTGCAGAACTACACACGCACGCTGTACGGTGCGCAGGGGCAGTTGCCCGCCCCGCAGGGTGCCGAGCTGACCCAGATGGACTACGAGTTTTATCCGCAGGCGTTGGAAAACGTCATCCGCAAGGTGGCCGCCGACTTTAAGGGTGACTTGATCGTGACCGAAAACGGCATCGCCACCGCAGACGATACCCGCCGCGTGGCGTTTATCGAGGCAGCCTTGGCGGGCGTGCAGCACTGCATCGCCGATGGTATCCCGGTCAAGGGATACTTCCACTGGAGCCTGATGGATAACTTTGAGTGGCAGAAGGGCTATGCTATGAACTTTGGCCTGATCGCCGTGAACCGCGAAACGCTGGAACGCACCCCGAAGCCCAGCCTTGCGACGCTGGGCGGATACGCCAACGCATAAGAATATCAGTGGTTGTCTGTACGGCAGCCACTTTTTTGTGGTATACTGGTATAAAAAGAGGGTGATTCGATGGATGTTTTTCAAAATATGGAGCTGTTTTCGGAGCTGATCCAGTGCGGCGGCAACATTTATACATGGTGCTATAATGCCGATGGCAGCCTGCTGCAGAGCAACTGCCCGGAAGCGGGGTTCCTCTCCGGCGCATTTGACCTATTCGGCTGCAAGAAAAAAATGCTGGACTACGGCAGCCGGCACACAAAGCCGGTCACGCTCGGCACGGCCATTGGCATGACATGGGCAGCTGCCTTTGAAAAGGACGGCAGTGCGCTGAAACGCGCCTGGGTCATCGGGCCGGTGTTTTATCAGGATGTTTCGCTGCGCGGGATCGAGCAGGGGCTGCAATACTATAACCGTCTGGAGACGAGCGTGGCATGGACCATGCAGCTGTACGAGGCGTTGAAAACCGTACCGGTGCTGCAATGCACAGTCTTGCACCGCTACGCTCTGATGATGCATTATTGTCTGACCGGTAACCATCTTGCGATCAGTGACATTAACAGCGAGGATTTGACGCAGGTACGCAATGCCGTGCAGCAGCCTGCCCATGATCGCCACAAGGTCTGGATGGCAGAGCAGGGACTTCTGCAGATGGTGCGCACCGGAGACTTGAACTACAAGCAGGCGCTTTCCGCCAGTATGGGCATCAGTGCGGGCGTGCCTGTGCGCAGCGATGACGCCCTGCGTCAGAGTAAGACGAGCATCATTGTGTTTACCTCGCTGGTATGCCGTGCTGCCATCGAGGGCGGGCTTTCGCCGGAGGAAGCCTACGCGCTGGGGGACAGCTACATCCAATCTGCCGAAAATGCAAAAACGATGGACGACCTCGATCCTCTGGCACTGATGATGTATGACGACTTTGTCCGGCGCGTACATAAATGCCGCACCAACCCGCATCTCAGCCAGCAGGTGCAAAAGTGCGTGGACTACATTGAGATGAACCTCGATAAAAAAATACGCGCTGCAGATATTGCAGCGCTGGTGGGCTACACGGAATATTATCTGACCCACAAATTCAAGGAGGAAACGGGCTTGAGCGTGACAGATTACATCAAATTTGCCAAGATCGAGCGCGCCAAGGTTTTGCTGAAAAGCACCGACCAGACCGTGCAGGACATTGCTACTGCACTTTCTTTCAGCACACGCAACTATTTCAGCCGGATTTTTCAGGAGGTCACAGGCCAAACCCCGATGGAGTACCGCGAAAAGTAAATGCTTATCCAAAAAACCTCTGCCAGGCAAACAGTCTGGCAGAGGTTTTTATGTTTTATTCTTGTGTCAGCGCCCGCGCCATTCTGACCACGCGGGAGGCATTGATTTTTACCTGCTCCAGCGTCACTGCGCCGCTGTCGATCCCCTGCAGCAGATTGTCGTAATCACCCTTGTTGCCGGGCATGAACAGGTCGCCGCCTGCTGCAGCTACATACTGCGCCTGCGAATCCCGGTGGGCAGAGCGCGCATCCCCGGCAATCGGTGAGACCCAGTCGGTCATGACGATGCCCTCATACCCGAACTCGGCACGCAGAATATCCATAATCAGCCCGCGGCTTTCGGCGGTGTGGGTGCCGTTCAGCAGATTGTAGGAGGTCATAACGGCCTTGGGCTGGGCTTCCCGCACGCAGATGCCGAAGCCCTTCAGGTAGATTTCACGCATGGCGCGCTCGGAAACCATGCTGTTGTTGCGGGTGCGGTTGTACTCTTTATTGTTGGCGGCATAATGCTTGATGGTCGTGCCGCAGCCCTTATGAGCCTGCACACCGCGCGTCATGGCGGCGGCCATCTTGCCGGAGACGAGCGGATCCTCAGAGTAGTACTCAAAGTTGCGCCCGCAGCGGATCGAACGATGGATGTTCAGCGCCGGGGCAAGCCACAGATGAACGCCGAAGTGCTCCATCTCCTCGCCGACGATGCCGCCGCACCGCTGCACAAAATCCGTGTCAAAGCTCTGCGCCAGCGCGGTGCCGATGGGAATGGCCGTGCAGTATTGGGTCTTGATCTCGCAGCCGGCCTTCGGCTTGCCGTTGCCGCCCATCAGGCTCATCACCAGTTTCATCGGGCCGGACAGCATTTCCATAATGGAATCCGGCATCGAGGCATTGCCGACAGCGTGCTTGCCCTTGCCGTCCTCATAATACTCCTTCGCAAGGCGCAGACCGGCAGGGCCGTCGGCCATGATCAGCCAGGGAATGCCCTTGACAGTGCTGCAGCTCTCACCCGCCGCACCGCAGACATGGCGGCCTGCTGTGCCGATCATCGAAGCAAAGCCCTTTGCGTTCGGATCAAAATTGCCAATCAGAAGCAGGGCGGCGTCCTCCTTGGTCAGGGCGTCCACCTCGGGCAAAATTTCCTCGGTGCGGGCATAGTCTATCGTTTCACAGACAATCGAGGCCGGGTCGATTTCGATGACCGGCACACCCTCCGGGCGCTCCATCGCGGCGGCAGGGGCGGTAAGGTCGGTGAAATCCGTGCTGCCCAGCACATTTTTTGCCTGCATGGTCGTGACGGTCTTGCCCAGATGCAGGACGGCGGCGGGGACGGTTTCGGCGCTGCTGACACCGACACGGACAAGGTGATCACCGGCCTCGAGAATATAGGCGGCAGTTTCGGCATCATAAGCTGCCATCTCCGGCAAGGTAAAGGAGCAGGTGACAGTTTCTGCTTCTCCCGGGGCAAGTGTGCGGGTCTTGGCAAAGGCGCAAAGCTCCTGCCGGGGCACATCGAGCTTACCGGCAGGCTTGCTCAGGTAGACCTGCACGACCTGCCGCCCCGCCATAGTGCCGGTGTTTTCCACGGTGGTACGCACAGTGACCTGCGCACCGTTCGCCTCTACCCCGGCAGTCCCAAGGCGGAACTCTGTGTAGGAAAGCCCGTATCCAAAGGGGAACAGAGCTTTTTTGCGGAAGGTATCAAAATAGCGGTAGCCCACATAGATGCCCTCGCGGTAGCGGGTTTCGTTCATGTCCTCAAAGTCGGGCATTTCGGGGTATTCCTCAAAGGCGGCCCAAGTGGTCGTCAGTTTGCCGGAGGGATTGGCCTTGCCCAGCAGAATATCCGCCAGCGCACAGCCGGTCTCGACACCGAGCTGGGACAGCAGCAGAATGTTGCGCACGCTCATAACGGGGGAGAGATCCACCACGCCGCCGACATTCAGCACCAACATAAAGCGGGTGAACTTTTTGTCCAGCGCCAGAATATCCCGCACCTCGGAATCGGTCAGGCGGATGTCGCCCTTGAGCGGCGTGCGGTCGTTGCCCTCACCGGAAATGCGGGAAACAACGTAAATTGCTGCATCGCCCTCAGCGTTGAGCGGCAGGTCGTATTCAGGCTCAGGCATGACCTTGCCCATGCCGTAGAGGATAAAGTTCTGCTTGGCGGCTTTGGCGTCCTTTTTCAGCTGCTTCAAAAAGGCTTTGTGGGCCTTTTCCCGCGCCTGCTCGTAGCCGGTGTGCCACTCCATCCCGGTCAGGGTAAAGCCTGCCTGCTGCAGTCCTTCCTCAATGGTTACGATGTAGCGTGAATTTACCTCACCGGAGCCGGTGCCGCCCCGGATTGTGCGGCGCACGCCGCTGCCATAGGCGGCAAGGGTGCAGGGCTTTTCCAGCGGGAAGCTGCCGTCCTTTTTCAGCAGCACGGTGCAGCCCGCCAAATCTTTGCGCAGCGCTTCGATGTGGCGCAGCTCATAATCGGCCATTGCAGTGGTATTTTTCATGGAAAACATCCTCCTTTTTCATTAGTATACAAGAAATATCCTCAGGCAGGGGAGAAAACATTTCGTGTTTTGAGATAATAATTAGGGCAATACCGCACAATTCCCGCCTAACGGCTCAAGCACCGCTCCGGCAGCTGCCGCACCTCGCTCGCCATATCGGCACTTAGAATTATGCGGTATTGCCCTATAAAATGCGCTGCAAAAATGGCTCGTCGATTTTGCCATTTTTGCGCTATACAACAAAAACAGCCCATGACATCTTTTTGTCATGGGCTTATGGCGGAAAGAAAGGGATTCGAACCCTTGAGGGCTTTAGGGGCCCTACACGATTTCCAGTCGTGCGCCTTAGACCAGCTCAGCCATCTTTCCACATATTCAGTTGCGCAGCGCCTGACTGCATGAGCTATTATAGCAATACAAACTTCGAATGTCAAGCCTTATTTTGCATTTTTTTTGCAAAAAAATCTGCGATGGGCAAGGTGTATGCAAAACGTGCGTGCAAACTGCATATTTTGCACGTTTTATCCTCTTGCAAACGGCGGCGCAAGGTGCTAAAACTATAGGGGTATGAAACATCTAATAAGAGGTAAGGAGAGGATATTTCATGTATTCCGTGTTCCGTGACCTGGCGATCATCATTTTGAGCGCAAAGTTCTTTGCGCTGGTCGCCCGCAAATGCAAGGCCCCGCAGGTCGTGGGCGAAATTATTGCCGGCCTGATCATCGGACCGTGCCTGTTGAACCTGGTGCAGACCAGCGACGCCATCTCGATTTTTGCGGAAATCGGTGTGGTGCTGCTGATGTTCTCCACCGGTCTTGGCACGAACCTGAAGGAGCTGATGCGCGCAGGCCCCATTGCGACGCTGATCGCCTGCGTCGGCGTCTTTGTGCCGCTGGTAGGCGGTACGCTGCTGTATAGTGCATTCTACGGCTTTGCGGCGGTGGGCAGCCCGGAGTTCTACCGCGCGCTGTTCATCGGCACCATCATGACGGCGACGAGTGTCTCCATCACGGTGGCGACGCTGCAGGAGCTGGGCCATCTGAAAAGCTTCCTTGGTACGACCATCGTCAGCGCGGCAGTCATTGATGACGTCATCGGCATCATCGTGCTGACCTGCGTGCTGGGCGCCAGCTCGGGTGAGGGTACCGGTATCGGCGGCGTGCTCATCCAGACCGTGCTGTTCTTCCTCGTCGCCATCGGCGTCGGCGTCGTCATCCACTTTGCCATGAAATGGCTTGACAAGCGCAACCCCCACACCCAGCGCATCACCATCGTCAGCATGGCGTTCTGCTTTGCCATGGCCTACATTGCCGAGCAGTACTTCGGCATTGCCGACATCACCGGCGCGTACATTGCAGGCATCGTGCTCTGTGCGATGGACGACGCCCCCTATGTGGAGCGCCGCGTTGACATCAGCAACTACGTCATCTTTGCACCGGTGTTCTTCGCCTCCATCGGCTTAAAGACCGACATCAGCGGCCTGACACCGGAGATTTTGCTGTTCTGCATCTGCTTCGTCATCGTTGCGCTGCTGACCAAGATCATCGGCTGCGGTCTGGCCGCGAAAATCTGCCGCTTCAACTGGGGCGATTCCCTCAAGGTCGGCGTCGGCATGATGACCCGCGGCGAGGTCGCGCTGATCGTTGCCCAGAAGGGCCTGGAGGTCGGCGTTGTGGACCCCGTGTATTTCACGGCGGTCATCCTGCTCATCGTGGTCTCGTCCGTTGCGACGCCGCTGGCGCTGAAGGCTCTGTTCACGAAAATGCCGCCCGTGCCGCATCCGAGCCAAACGAAAGCGTAAAATCACGTGTAAAATGCTTTGTAGGGGTCGATGCTTGCATCGACCCGCGGGCGGATGCGAGCATCCGCCCCTACAACCAACCCGCTATAACAAAAAATCCGGCAGACGCTTTTAAAGGCGTCCGCCGGATTTATTTTTATTCCGCCTCTACTGCGTGAAGGTGATTATCCACCCATTTGATCAGCAGCTCCAGCGCCACCAGGTTATGCCCGCCCTCAGGGACGATCAGGTCGGCCTTGCGCTTGCTCGGCTCGACGAACTGCTCGTGCATCGGTTTGACAGTGGTCAGGTACTGGTTGACAACGCTGTCCAGCGTGCGCCCGCGCTCCTTGACATCGCGGACGATGCGGCGCAGGATGCGCACATCGGCGTCGGTGTCCACAAAGACCTTCATGTCCATTAAGTCGCACAGCTCGGGGGAGTCAAAAATCAGGATCCCCTCCACGATAATGACCGGTGCGGGCTGTACGGTCACGGTCTTGTCGCTGCGGTTGTGGATGGTGTAGTCGTAGACCGGCACTTGTACGGGGTGACCTGCGCGCAGCTCCCGCAGGTGGGCAACCATCAGCGGCGTGTCAAAGCTGTCCGGGTGGTCGTAGTTGAGCTTGCAGCGCTCCTCATAGGGCAGCTCGTCGTGGCGCTTGTAGTAGCTGTCGTGGTTGAGAACGCTGACCTCGTTCGCACCAAAATGGTCCCGCAGCTTTTCGGTCAGGGTGGTCTTGCCGCTGCCGGTGCCGCCCGCGATGCCGATAATGATGGTTTTCATGTTCATAGCTCCTTATACATCCAATTTGATCTCGCGCCCCGTCGGCTGATACGCGCGGTATTTGACGCCGGTCATATTGAACATGCGGCGGCTGGCGATGCTGGCATGGGTGTCGTGGTATTTGTCCGATAGATAGATCAGTTCTTTGATGCCGCTCTGGATGATGGCCTTGGCACATTCATTGCAGGGGAAAAGCGTCACATACATCCGGGAGCCACGCAGATCATGGTTCGGGCTGTTCAGGATAGCGTTCAGCTCCGAGTGGCAGACATACATATATTTTGTGTCAAGGTCGCTGCCTTCGCGCTCCCAGGGCATATCGTCGTCATTGCAGCCGATGGGCATGCCGTTGTAACCCAGGGACAAAATTTTGTTTTCCGGGCTGACGATGCAGGCACCGACCTGGCTGTTGTTGTCTTTGGACCGCATGGCCGAGAGCAGGGCAATGCCCATAAAGTATTCATCCCAGCTGATGTAATCCTGACGTTTCATAGGTACACCGTCCTTTATTTTTTACTCTATTATACTGTGCCGCCGTGCGCCGCGCAAGATGCTGTATGCAAATATTTGCGCCGTGTGGCCTCGCCGCCGCGCAGATGACGCTCGGCCTTGTTCTTCTGTACGACGGCCTGCACCTCGGCCCAAAGGCCCGGGTTCTGGCGGCGCAGGCGGTGCTGGTCCTTCCAGATCGTGGATTTGCTCACGCCGAATACGGCAGCCGCCGCGCGCACGGTAGCACCGCTTTCCACAATATACCGTCCCACCGCCGCGGCGCGCTCCTCAGGGTCGCCCTTCATAGCCTGACCTCCTCGCATAGAATTTCCTGTCAAATCCTATGTGAAGGAGGGCGGGAGTATGCTACTTTATCTTATACACGCGGCACGCCGCATTTTCATACCATACGTCATACCTTGCCGCATACCAGCTCTCATCCGCCGCAAATTTCGCGTACACACTGCTGTCAAACACGGCGTACCCGATGTCCCACGCGGCCAGCGTGTCCTCGTCCGGCGTCTCATACAGCGCCCGCATGGCGTTGTACTCGGCAGAATAGTCCATGCCGTGGTAGTAGACATAGCTGCCCGACCCGCAGAGTATCCGCCGCCCGGCCAGCGCAAACACCGGTGTTAAATGGCTGTCACTTGTCAGAAACAGCGCGTCGCTCCCGGCGTTTTCGTCGATGTGATCCGCCAGCGCCATATCGTCCGCGCTCCACTGCCGGTAGTCGCTGAGCGCCTCGCGGCCTACGGTCAGCACACTGCCGAACATGCCCGCAAAGCAGCATGCCGCCAGCCCCAGCGCCCGCCAGGGCAGGGCGCGCACCTCTGCAAAAATATCCACAAGCAGCTGTGCAGCCAAAATACAGCCCAGAATATGCCAGACATAGAGCAGCTTGTTGTTGTCGTAATTGTTCGGCTGGAACACGACGAACTCCGCCAGCGCCAGGATCGCCAGCCCGCCGCCGTACAGCCACCGCTGCTTTGGCTTGGCGCGGAGAAACGCAGGGATCAGCAAAAGATACACAAGGCCGATGTTTTTGATGTAGAACCAGAAATAGTTGTCCCGCAGCGTGCCGTCGTCCTGGCCGTTGATCCAGTTGAAGTGCAGCCGCAGCATGTGCTGGCCGTCGAGGCTCTGCGCCAGCACCGTTGGCAGCATCTGGCACAGCCACGCTGCGCCGCAGACCGCTGCCAGCCCCAGCCAGGGCAGCAGCGTCTTTCGCCGCGGGCCCTGCGCCAGTGTGTAGACGCCGCCGACGAGGCAGAGCAGCACGAGCGCCAGCGCACTGTGGGTGTGCAGCAGCGGCAGGGGCAGCACCAGCGCGGCCAGCCACGGCCAGAGGCGGCGCTCGCCCTCATAGCAGAACCGCCACAGAAGATAGACGGCGGGCAGCAGCACGCACCAGCCAAACAGCGTCGCCCGCTGGGGGATAAGCAGATCCACAATCGGATTGACCCACTCGATGTTTTTCTCCACAAAATTCGTCGGCGTTGTGTAAAACCCCGTGAAAATGCCCGCAAAGCTGTCGGCAGAGCCGAGAAAGTACGCAAACCCAAGCCCGCTGCCCATAAAAAACAGGTAAAACGCCAGACACGCCTTGCCGGCGCTGTCGGTCACGCGCCGCGCCAGCTGCCAGAACATGCCGTACACCGACAAAAACGCGGGCAGCACCGGCAGCAGATACGCCGTGCGCAGGTCGGCCCCCAGCACCACAAAAACGCTGGAGACCGTCTCGCACAAAAACGGATAGCCGAACCGGTGCGTGCCGCCCAGCAGGGGATAGCGGGGCAGAAATTCACCGCTCTGCGCAATATATTTGATGAACCCGAGGTGCATCGGCATATCGCCGTAGCAGCTCTGGCCCGTGTGGTACGCGCCGTTCACCAGATGCAGAACGTGGGTGTGCAGCAGATACAGCGTGATGAGCACTACCGGCAGCAGGCAGGCCCACAGGGCCCCGCTGTCGGGGTCCTTCGCCATGCCGCGCAGCCGCGTGCCGCGGTACAAAAGCGCTGCCCCGATGCCCGCCGCGGCCGCTGCCGCCAGCGCGACGGCGGGCAGTGTAAAGCCCAGTAGCACCGCAAACAGTGCAGGCAGCACGGCCAGCATCGACACGCCGAACCCGCAGCCCAGCGGCACGATCACCGCCGCCGACCCGTCCGGCACCGCTCGCCGGGCCGACAGCAGACCGACGGAGAGAAACAGGGAAAGATAGAAAACGGAAAATAACATGAAGAACCTCACAATTCCTAAGGCCCCTTCGCTTGCGAGGGGGCTCCGCCCGCAGGCGGTGGGGGAGCGGCAGCCTGCGGCCACCCTCCCTCCGGCCCTTCGGGCCACCTCCCCCGCAAGCGGAGGAGGCTTTTGGGTGAGCTTACACCCCCTCCAAATCAAACGGCGGTGTATACTCCTCCCGGGCACTGCTCTTTTCCTGCATATATCCGTCTGTCAGCCCCAGCCGCACGGCCTCGTCGATGACCTGCCGGTACTCATAGGTCGTGATGCGCCGCCCTAAGCCGTGCTCGGCCGCCTTATAAAAAGGTGTAAACTGGCTCATTAAGCTGGGGATAAATTCTATGCCCGTTTCCTCCCGCAGCGCTGCCAGCCGCCGCAGCACGGCCTTGCTGTCTGCCACGTGGCCGGGCAGGGCCAGATGCCGCACAATGACGCCCTTCTGCAAATACCCGTCCGCGTCGTACACCGGTGCGCCGGTCTGCAAAAGCATCTGCCGCAGCGCTGCGTCCGCCACGGCAGGGTAGTCCCGCGCGGCGGAAAGCTCCGCTGCCAGCGCACCGTCCGCGTACTTGTAATCCGCCAACCAGATGTCCACATACCCGGCCAGCGCCCTGACGGCGTCCACCGTCTCATACCCGCCCGTGTTGTAGACAACGGGCAGGGAAAAGCCCTGCGCCCGCGCGGCATCCAGCGCGGCAGTGACCCACGGCAGATACTGCGATGCCGTGACGAGGTTTACGTTTTTCGCCCCGCCGTTCTGCAAATTCATAAAAATCTCGGTCAGCCGCTCCACAGAAATCGCCTTGCCGACCTCGCCCTGACTGATCGGGTAATTCTGGCAATAGCAGCATTTCAGCGTGCAGCCGCTGAAAAACACCGTGCCGCTCCCGGTTTCGGCGTTCGGGTCGCCGCTTAGGCACGGCTCCTCCCAGTGGTGCAGGGCGGCGCGGGCCACGCGCAGGGTGTTGTCTGCCCCGCAAAAGCCGCGCTGCCCTGCGGCGCGGTCCGCCCCGCAGGCCCGGGGGCAAAGGGTGCAGTGATGGGGTATCTGCATGATAAAATGCCTCTTTCACAAAATTTCTTGCTTTTAGTTTACCACAAACGGCGAAAGTGTGGTATACTGTATCTACCAATATTGCAAAATAAAGGAGAGTGCTTTTATGTCTACCCCCCATAACCGCGCTGAAAACGGCGATTTCGCCAAGACCGTCCTGATGCCCGGCGACCCGCTGCGCGCCAAATTCATTGCCGAGACCTTCCTCGAGGACCCGCGCCTTGTCACCGACGTCCGCGGCATGTACGGCTACACCGGCACCTATCAGGGCCGCCCCGTCAGCGTGATGGGCAGCGGCATGGGCATGCCGTCCATCGGCATCTATTCCTATGAGCTGTACACCCAGTACGGCGTCGAGAACATCATCCGCATCGGCTCCGCTGGCTCCTACACCGACAAGGCTAAACTGTTTGACGTGGTGCTGGCCACGGGTGCCTACTCCGAGAGCAACTACGCCGTGACCCAGAGCGGCGACACCGACGACATCCAGACGCCGAGCGCCGCGCTGAACGATGCCCTGCGCGCCAGCGCCAAGGCTGCTGGTATTCCGCTGATCGAGGGCAACATCCATTCCTCCGACGTGTTCTACCGCCAGCCCAGCGACGAGAAGCCGACCTATTGGGAAAAACTGCGCGACGAAAAGGGCTGCCTGGCCGTCGAGATGGAGAGCTTTGCACTGTTCCACAACGCCAGGGTCCTGGGCAAGCGCGCCGCCTGCCTGTTGACGATCTCCGACAGCTTTGTTTCGCCGGAGATCACGACTGCCGAGCAGCGCCAGACCAGCTTCACCGCCATGATGAAGGTCGCGCTGGGCGTTGACGCATTTCTGGAGAAGTGAGCATGGAAAAGGCTGAGATTCAGGCGCTCATCCGCGAGGCGTTCGCCGCGCAGAAGTTCGCCTATGTACCGTACTCCCACTTCCACGTGGGCGCGGCGCTGCGCGGCAAAAACGGACAGGTGTTCCGGGGCTGCAATATTGAGAACGCGAGCTACACCCCCACGAACTGCGCCGAGCGCACGGCTCTGTTCAAGGCCGTCAGCGAGGGTGTGCGCGAGTTTGACGCTATCGCCATTGTGGGCAGCAAGGCGGGGGAGAAGAACACCCTTGTCACCGGCCCCTGCGGCTCTGCCGTCAGGCACTCTATGAGTTCGGCGGCCCGGGGCTGACTGTAATCATGGCCAAAAGGCGAGGAGGATTACATCGTGACGACCCTCGGAGAGCTGCTGCCCTACGGCTTTGGCCCGGCCAATCTGGAATGACCCCAAAAGCAGGGAAACCATGCCCCTGCAAAGAAACGAATACCAAGGAGATTTTCCCGTACCCATGAAGAAGTTCTTAGCATTGTTCCTGACGCTGACCCTGCTTGGCAGGCCTGACTGCCTGCAAGGGCAGAGAAGCCATCGCCGAAGCACAGGTGGTGCATGTCGTGACCGCCCCGACCGATGACGCCACCTTTGTCTATGAGCCGGAGGACCCGACACAGGTGCTGCCGGGCGGGCAGACCATCGCGCTGGTGACCGGCCCCGGCGGCACGGACAGCGGCGAGGATGCCATGCTGTGGCAGGGCGTACAGACCTTTGCCAATACCTACCATTACACGGCCGTAAGCCAGACGGCGGCGGGCAGCACCGCCGATGATGCCGAGGCTGCCCTGCGCGCTGCCGCCGAGAGCGGCGCAAAGCTTGTGGTCTGCCGCGGCGAGGTCATGGGTCAGGCGCTCTACCGCATTCAGGAAAACTACCCGGATGTGCATTACCTGCTGTTTGACGATGAGCCCCATAATGACGACTACAGCGCCTACAAAACGGCCAATCTGGTCCACTGTGTTCTCTTTCAGGAGGAGCAGGCGGGCTATCTTGCGGGCTATGCCGCTGTGACCGAAGGGTATACCGCGCTGGGCTTTGTCGGTACGCGGGAGGTCCCCGGTATTGTGCGCTACGCCACCGGCTTTTTGCAGGGCGCAGAGGCCGCTGCCGAGCAGCAGGGTGAGCGCGTGAGCCTGCAGACATGGTTCGCCGACACGGATACAGTCAACGATGCCATCACCCAGCGGATGATCGACTGGTATAATAACGGAACAACGCTGATCATGGTCAGCGGCGGTGACCTCTATACAGGCGTTGCCAACGCTGTCAACCAGACCGGTGCCAAGGCAATCACGACAGACTGCGACCGCACCGATCAGGGTGACCGTATCCTTGCCAGCGCCGTTAAATGCTACAATGCGGCGGTGCAGCGCGAGCTGTACACCTTCTTTGTGCAGGGCACCTGGGATGCCCAGAGCGCCGGCCAGACCGAGAAGACCGGCTTTACCAACGGCGAGGTGGCGCTGCAGGCCGGCAGCCAGTGGCGGCTGGACAACTTCAGTCAGGAAAGCTACCGCAAGCTGTATGAAAAGCTGCGCACCAGCGCGCTGCGGGTGGATACCTACTCCGACCTTGACACGCTGCCCGACACCCCCAATGTCACACTGACCCGCCTGCGCTGACACAGCCCGCACAGCGGCTTTGTTATGCTTTTGTAATGATTTGTTTAGCGTTTTGTCATTGAATAACCGCCCCAAATGCGGTATACTGAACTTATTACGGCAGGGAACCGCCCTGCCGGACAACTGAAAACTCAACCTAAGGGAGATTAAAACCATGAAAAAGGTTTTCTCGCTTTTGGTAATGGCTGCCAGCATGGCGCTCTCTCTGGCTGCCTGCGGCGGTTCTACCCCCGCAAGCTCCACGGCCAGCACCACGACGGAGGCTACCTCTGAGGCCGCTGCTTCCACTTCCGGCAGCAAGACCGATGTTGCTTTCGTTACCGATGTAGGCAACATTGATGACCAGTCCTTTAACCAGTACACCTGGCAGGGCGTGCAGGACTTCTGCAGTGCCAACAGCCTGAACGCCAACTACTACCGCCCCACCGAGGACTCCGACGCTGCTCGTCTGGAG
>ENA-OQDL01000069-OQDL01000069.1-human-gut-metagenome-genome-assembly--contig:-NODE-69-length-63253-cov-14.814656_pt1 | contig 63253 bp, 76 predicted proteins | sample MGYA00242782_ERZ504609 | MGnify/ENA primary metagenome ERZ504609 (study PRJEB26092, sample SAMD00036320) | human gut metagenome | host: Homo sapiens | study: EMG produced TPA metagenomics assembly of... | reverse complement strand
ATCGATCTGTTTATCCACCTCGGTGATGTAGAGGGGGATGAAGAGTATTTGGATGCAGTGATAGAATGTGAAAAGCATATTGTGCGGGGGAATAATGACCTTTTTTTCCAGGCTTCCAAGGGAAGAAGAATTTGATATAGGAAAGTATCATGTCTTTATTACGCATGGACATTATTATTATGTGTCTATGGATGTCGATACGATCATAGAAGAGGCAAGATCGAGAAATGCCGATATTGTGATGTTTGGTCATACGCATAAACCGTATTTTCTCAGAGGACGGACTTACCGTTCTGAATCCGGGGAGTCTTCTTATCCAAGCAGGATGGCAGGAAACCAAGTTATATGGTGATGGAAATAGATGAAGAAGGAAAAGCCCATTATGAGCCAAAAATATCTTTAATGTATGAAAAAATCAGAAAATTCGACGCTGATACAATACAGACAGCCTGATCATATCATGTAAAGAGTGTGAAGCCTATGAAAGTATCAAGGGATCACACTCTTTATTATCATCCATACAACCATCTTTCTCCTCAAAAAATGGTTGCATTTACAATTCGTTTATGTTATAGTTATATGCGTTGCGGGGTATGGCGTAGCTTGGTAGCGCGCACGGCTGGGGGCCGTGAGGTCGCAGGTTCAAATCCTGTTGCCCCGATTGAACATCATAAATATTATAACAGCTAAGGTTTCCGAGGTCTGATGACTTCGGATTTTTTATTACCTTTATTACCTTACTATTTTTCGAAAGGAAGGTTTTGCATGCAGGATAATCTGTCTCTTTATCATATTTTTTATACGGTAGCACGTACCGGCAGTATCTCCCACAGTTCCCGGGACCTTTATATCAGTCAGCCTGCTATCAGCAAGGCGATCCAGAAGCTGGAGCAGAATCTGGATACCGTTCTTTTTAAACGCAGTTCCCGGGGTGTCACTCTGACCCCGGACGGTGAGCTTCTTTTTGAAAAAGTAAAAGAAGCTCTTTCACTTCTGGATGAAGGAGAAAATTCCATTCGCCATAACCGTTCCCGGGACATTCCAAAGCTGCGTCTGGGTGCCAGTTCTACTCTTACCAGATATGTACTGCTCTCCCACCTGGAAAACTATATTGCACGTTTTCCTCATGTACGTATCACAATTTCCTGCCAGTCTACTTATCAGACACTGCAGCTTCTGGATGAGGAAAAAATCGATCTGGGACTCATCGGACGGCCGCAGAAGCTTCGGGGATATTATTTTCAGCCTCTTTTGAAAATCCAGGATACCTTTGTCTGTACACAGCAGTATCTGGAAAATCAGAAAAAGCTCTATCCGGATGAACCTCTGATCCAGGCAGCAACTTTCATGATGCTGGATGAGGACAATATCACACGTCAGACCGTGAACACTCAGCTGAAAGAACATCATGTGGAATTAAGTCATATTCTGGAAGTAACAACTATGGATCTTCTGATCCAGTTTGCGGAAATTGGTCTTGGGATTGCATGTGTGATCCGTGATTTTGTAAAAAAAGAGCTGGAAGAAGGAACTCTGGTGGAAGTACCGGTAGGATTTTCTTTTCCGCTGCGTGAGATCGGGTTTGTATGCAGACAGAAAGATGCTGATTCGGCTTTGATCGCGCCATTTTTTGATGATGAAACAGAGCATCCGGATAAATAAAGGAATGTAAAAAAAAATTCCCATCTGATCATTGCGACCAGATGGGAATTTTAAATTTCAAAAAAGTTTCCTACCACTGTATTACGTGTGTGACTTTTTTGACTCAAACTTCGCTGCGCTTCGTTCGAGTAGCGCAAAATTTATTGCACCTGCAATAAATTTTGCTTAGTTATTAATAAGCTTATCCTCGCCGTTCCAGCTGTAGAGTTTACGGATCTCCTCGCCGACTTTCTCAGACTGATGCTCAGCAGCTAATTTTCTCATAGCCTTGAAGTGTACCTGTGCACCTGCATCGGACATGTCGAGTAAGAACTCTTTTGCGAATGTACCATCCTGGATATCGGAAAGAACTTTCTTCATTGCTTTCTTTGTATCCTCTGTGATGATCTTCGGTCCTGTGATGTAATCGCCATACTCAGCTGTATTGGAGATAGAATATCTCATTCCGGCGAATCCTGACTGATAGATCAGGTCAACGATCAGTTTCATCTCATGGATACACTCGAAGTATGCGTTTCTTGGGTCATAACCAGCTTCAACAAGTGTCTCGAAACCAGCCTGCATAAGTGCGCAAACACCACCGCAAAGTACAGCCTGCTCACCGAAGAGGTCTGTCTCTGTCTCTGTACGGAATGTTGTCTCAAGAACACCAGCTCTTGCTCCGCCGATTCCAAGTGCATATGCAAGTGCGATATCCTGAGCTTTACCTGTAGCATCCTGCTCTACAGCGATCAGACAAGGAACACCTTTACCAGCCTGATACTCGCTTCTTACTGTGTGTCCAGGTCCTTTCGGCGCGATCATTGTAACATCAACATATGCTGGTGGTTTGATGCATCCGAAATGAATGTTGAAGCCATGAGCGAACATAAGCATGTTGCCTTCCTCAAGGTTCGGCTCGATATCGTTCTTGTAAAGTGCAGCCTGTTTCTCATCGTTGATCAGGATCATGATGATATCTGCTTTCTTAGCTGCTTCAGCAGATGTATATACCTCGAAGCCCTGCTCCTCAGCTTTTTTCCAGGATTTGCTTCCTTTGTAAAGACCGATGATTACATTACATCCGGACTCTTTAAGGTTCAGTGCATGTGCATGTCCCTGGCTTCCGTATCCAATAATCGCAATTGTCTTACCATCTAATAATCCAAGATTACAGTCTTCCTGGTAAAAAATCTTATTTGCCATTTTACTTTCCTCCTCTGATGTTTACAACATCTTCTTCATAAAAATTATTTATCGTTAAGAGAGTAGCTACTCTCCTAGCAAACATATGTAAAAAATTTACAGGTAACGGACATCGTCACTACCTCGTGACAGACCTGTGATTCCCGTTCTTGCAAGCTCAAGGATCTCATAGTCAGCCATCAGCTCCACAAACGCCTGCAGCTTGTTCTGGCTTCCGGTCATCTCCATAATAAGAGAATCCTTACTTACATCCACCACCTTGGCACGGAAGATATCTGCAACAGAAAGAGCTCCCTGTCTCTGTTCCGGCTTCACAGCAACCTTGACGAGCATCAGCTCACGGGCAACGCTGTCGTCCTGTTCAAGGACCTTAACATCCCGTACATCTTCCTGCTTCGCCAGCTGCTTAGTGATCTGCTGGAGCATCTGATCATCTCCCTCACATACAACTGTCATACGGGAATATCTCTGATCTGCAGTCACTCCTGCGGTAATGCTGTCAATATTATATCCACGGCGGCTGAAAAGACCAGCCACACGGCTAAGGACTCCGGAGGTATTATCCACAAGGATGGATAGTATTCTCTTTTCCATAATACACCTGCTTTCAACACTTTTATGTATAGAAAACCGACTTCGTCAGTTAACGCTTTAATCTAATAAACCCTTGCTTTCTTACCATTATAACAACTTCGAAAATTTTGTCAATCAAAATTTCCTGCAAAATTCCTTCAGGATGATAAGAAATGTTTTTATCCTCAGATCAGATATTTTTTCTTAAGCTCCTCGGATGCCTTTGGTGTCAGATAGAGTTTTTTCCGAAGGAATCTTTCAATTCCTCCGTTTTCTTTTTCGATGACATCAAAAACTGTATTGATATAAGACTCCTTCACCTGATAGAAGGCTTTCAGATCTGCAAGCTTCCGGCTGTTTTCCGGCCGGTCTGCCCGGTAAAGCCTGCACATATATTTCAGTTCATCTTCCAGACATGAATTCGACCGCATATAATCCCTTCGTATCGTTTCCTTAGGTACACCCAAAGCAAAGAGCAAAAGTGCTGTTCCGACTCCTGTCCGGTCTTCTCCTGTGGCACTGTGAAAAACAACAGCTCCATTCTTTACATGAAGCAGGACATCTAGAAAACGTGCATACTGCTTCAGAGAATACTCATCCGTAACGAAATTCCGGTACCAGTCTTGCATATACCGGTCTACATCACCATAGCAGGACATCACATATTCAAAAAAGCTGTTTCCACTGCTGTCCTCATCCCGGATTGGAATGTGATAATACTCCACTCCTGCCATGATATCATCCGGTTTTTTCTTTACTTCTGCAGCTGACCGGAAATCGATCACTGTTTTTACATTATATTCTTCTGAAAGGATCCGGTTGTCTGCAGCAGAAGCATGATAGATTTCTCCGCTGCGCAAAAGCTTTCTGGGAAGAATATGCGAACCGTCTACTGTCATCAATGCACCCAGATCTCTTGTATTCGGAAGATTCTGAAGCGGAAGCCTGCTTCCTTTTGGAAAACCAACCGCAAGATCCGGATTCAGTACTTTAAGAAGCTGAAGGCAATCCTGTACCTCCTGCTCTGTCATATCAAATTTATAACGCTTCTGACGTCTGGTTATGATCACCAGATAATTGATGATCAGCTGCTTTTCACCGGTTTTATCGGTTCCCTCACGGCGCATGTACGCCCAGAGAATATCTTTACACGGAAGACTGTTGAGCATCATATGTCTGGTAAACACAAAAAAGCCATCTTCGATCCGTATTTTTCCGTATCTCATTTTCTTTCCTTTCTCCTTCTCAACCCCTGTGCTGCTTTCTTCGCAACACTTTTTATCATACCAGAAATCTCCAGTCCCGTATACCTCGTTTGACAATTTTCGTAGTTTGGATATAATAAACAGAGAAATTTTACCACAGGGAGGCTTTCTTTTATGGACAATCTTATTTTCTGTCTGAATGTTACCGTGCCCATCTTTCTTACACTGCTCCTGGGATATTTTTTCCGGAGGATCGGACTGTTTGATGAAACATTTGTCAATCGTATGAACAAATTTGTGTTTGTCATCCCCCTGCCTGTGCTTCTGTTTCAGGACATCGCTAAAATCGATATCTATGAGGCCTGGGATCCCAAGATGATTCTTTTCTGTTTTGCGATCACATCGCTCAGTATTATGATCTCCGTGCTCCTGTCCCGTTTTCTCCACCCTTCCGATATCCGGGGCGAGTTTATCCAGGCATCCTACCGCAGCAGCGCAGCGATCCTTGGTATCGCCATTATCCAGAACCTTTACGGAAATGCAGGTATGGCACCACTGATGATCATTGCCAGCGTCCCTCTTTACAATGTAATGGCTGTTGTAGTTCTCTCTGTCTTTAAACCAGGTCAGAGAAAAATAGATGGTACCGTTCTGAAGCGCACTTTAAAGGGAATTGTCACCAATCCCATCATTCTCGGCATTGCAGCCGGTACACTCTGGTCCCTTCTTCGTCTTCCATTTCCGAAGATCCTGGACTCTACGGCAGGCAATCTTGCAAAAACCGCCACTCCTCTTGGCCTCATGGCTATGGGCGGATCTCTGCACTTCGGAAAAGCCTTTTCCCGGCTGAAAGCATCTGTTGCCTGTACATTTATGAAACTTGTCGGTTATGAAGCACTTTTTCTTCCTCTTGCCATCCGTTGCGGTTTTACAAAGGACAAGCTGGTTTCCATCATTATCATGCTGGGGTCTGCCAGCACCGTTACCTGCTTTGTCATGGCAAAAAACATGGGACATGAGGGCTCTTTTTCTTCGGGAGTCGTGCTTCTTACCACATTATTCAGTGCCTTTACCCTGACACTCTGGCTGTTTATCTGCAAAGGTCTGGGACTGATCTGATATTGCAGCTTCTGCATATTATCTACCCGGAAAAATCTGTAACATAAAATGCTGTAAGAACTATGATTTCTGGTTCTTACAGCATTTTTTTATAAAAGCATATTCACATAAAGCTATCATTTCTGATGTGGATGTTTCTGTTCTTACAATCTCATAGCCTACAAAACAAACGAAGCATTCTCTCAGATCAGCTTCAGATATTTCAAGCCATCCCGAATGCCGTAGTGGAACATGTCAGACGTAACATAATCTGCCAGTTCTTTAATCTTCGGAGAAGCATTTCCCATGGCAACCTTTGTTGCAGCGTATTCAAACATGGCAAGATCATTGTTGCTGTCTCCAAAAACAACGGTATTCTCCCACGGAATATCAAACAGGCGGATCACAGCTGCGATCCCAACAGCCTTGTTAAAGCCCTTTGGCACCAGTTCAATGGTATTTCCCACAAACGAACTGCTGCCTTCATGGCGGATGATATCATAGTATTCTGATAAAATGGATAACGCTGCCTCCGCATCACATCCCTCCGTCATTTTTGCACTGATCTTATTGATCCGCATACAATCCTCATTTCCACGGATAGGCCTCCATTTATCGCCCAGGGATTCTGTGATCAGACTGGCATACCAGTTCACTTCATCGGTATACTCCTCTTTGTCATAATACATAAAATCCGCGCCTTCCATTACCGGGATCAGTCCGTATTTTCTGAGAACCTCCACAGAAAGCTTTGCAACCTCCGGCGTCATCTCTTTATTAAAAAGTCTCTTCCCGTCCTTCTCAATGGTGGATCCGCAGGCACTGATCATTCCCGTAAAAGGGATCTGCTCCAGATACCAGGATACAAACGCACGACTTCTTCCTGTGCAGAGCCACGCTTCATGTCCGTTATCTACCAGCGCACGGATGGCTTCTATGGCACTGTCCGGCACTCCTTTTTTCATATCACAGACTGTTCCGTCCGCATCAAAAAATACTGCTTTTCTGCTCATTTTCCTGTCCTCCGATATCACCTGTAAAATACCTTTGCCGCACGGATCAGGCTTTCCGTATCTTTCACTCCGGCTGTTTCATAAGCGGAATGCATCGCCAGCTGCGGCAGACCGATATCGACCGTATTTATGGCTGCCTGGGTATTGGAAATATTTCCCAGCGTGGAACCACCGGCAATATCGGAACGGTTCACAAATGTCTGATATGGCACATCTGCTTCTCTGCAGAGTTCCTTAAAGATTGCTGTGGAAATCCCATCGGTACAATATTTCTGATTGGCATTATATTTGATCACAATTCCACCATTCATCACCGGACGGTTTACAGGATCTGCCTTGTCTGTATAATTCGGATGTAATGCATGTGCATTGTCCGCAGAGATCATAAAGCTCTCTGCAAGGGCCATCAGATAACTTTCCTGATCTCCGCCAAGGGCCAGATTGATACGAAACAGTACATCTTTAAGAAATGTGGATGCAGCTCCCTGCCTGGTAGTGCTTCCCACTTCTTCATTATCCAGTACACAGTGGACTGCAATGACCTTCTTCTTATCTGCCTGAAGAAAGCCTTCCATTGAAGCGAAAGCACACTGCAGATCATCTAATCTTGGACTGGAAACAAATTCATTCCTGGATCCCCAGATCGTTCCAGGCATCCGGTTATAGAGAAACAGATCATGGCCCAGGATATCCTCCGGACGGATCTCTGCCTCTTCTGCCAGCATCCGCATGAAGTTTCCTTTTTCGCCACTGCCACTGTACAATGGAAGCATATCCTTCTGGACATTATAATGATAGCCTCCGTTAATATCTCGGTTCATATGGATCGCAAGGCTCGGGATCATGACCAGATCTCTATCAATATCTACAAGCTTTTCCAGAATTTTTCCGTTTTTGTGGACGATCATGCGACCTGCCACAGAAAGGGGACGGTCAAACCAGGTAGAAAGGATCATTCCTCCGTACCGCTCCACATTCAGCTTCACATAAGCTCCGTTTACAGACATCTCCGGATTTTCTTTTATTTTAAAAGACGGGGAGTCACTGTGACTTGCAATGATATGATATCTCCTGCAGTCATTGACAGGAATGGAAAATCCGATGATCGCGGAATGATTTCTCATGACAAAATATTTTCCGCCCTTTTCCAGCTCCCAGCGCTCCTCTTCCTTCAATTCTGTAAAGCCTTCCTCCAAAAAACGTCTTCTTGTTTCCTCTGCCGCCTGAAAGGCTGTAGGACTTTTACTGATAAATTCCAGCAGTTTTTCTGTTGTTTCTTCGTACATAATCTTCTCCTCTGTCGACCCGGTAATATCCAGGCTGTTATGCTATTACCCATTATACGGCAAAACTTTTTTCAGGGCAATATCTCAGATTTCTGCACTCTTTCGTACCCACATATGCTGCACAAGCTTATCCCCAAGCTTATTTGCGAGCATAGTATAAATTGAACTAAATACATTGGCTCCAATACGGAGCAGCACTGCTGCCGGCATTCCAAACAGTCCTGATGCAATGGACAGTGCTCCAAATGTATTAAATGCAGTCTGCCACGCATAACCTGCGGAATATCCCACACCGATTCCTCCGATCATTCCAATATAGGGATACATAGATTCCGGAAGTATCAGATAAAGCACTGCAAACAGAATACAGCCAACGATGTTGAACATAGCTCTTTTTCCGGCCCTTCCCCTGCAATCCGCGGTAAACGGCAGACACACGGACATACAGGCAATTCCGGCCCACATTGCTCTTGGGAGTCCCAGAAGAGACATGATCAGCATAGCGCTGGAAACGATCAGCGTCAGTCTTAAATACCACCTGCCTCTTGCGGAATGCAGATCAAATTCCCGGAACAGGTCCAGAAACGTCCTGCGATACGGGCGGTTTTTCTGATTCTTATAAAAAACTACCATGCAGAGAACCATTCCGGCCAAAAGCCCCTCTACACGAAGCAGATATGCCTTTCCGGTTACGTCATATCCCATCAGAAGCAGATATCCGAGAACAAATGTGGAATGGTTATACATAATTACATTATGGCATCCCAGGATCATCAGTAACAGGATGCTTATCGCATTAACAAAAAATGCCGGTACCGGTGAAACCATGTTGGATAATCTCGGTCCTGCGATCAGAATACAGAAAATCCCGGCAATGGACAACAATCCGTGGGACGTCCGGATTCCGAAATCCGCCTGTCTTAAAACCAGCACTGCCAGTAGTACGGTTACTCCTACAACACTGTTGTCATTGCCGGTTATCTTACTGTACAATGTCACAACCGCCACACAAAATGCCATGACAAGATACACTTTAAAATTATAGATCAGAATATGCCTTCTTTTCTCCTTTTTGTCTGTGGTATTTCTGATCAGCTGTTTTGATCCGGTTGAGCTTAACTGCAGTTCCTGATAAAATGTCATTTTCATCACTCCTTTTGTAAAACAGACATTCTCATTTCGCTTTTTTCACATGCTCATAAACGCAATCTCTTTACAATTTACGTTCAAAGATACAAACAGCCATTATACTTGGTTTATTCTGAAACGTCAAACACTTTTTCTGAAATCATGTTCACGCATTACACTCCCAGCCCCGATCAGATCACTCCGAAAATGGCCAGGAACATTTTTATTATTTTTATATTTACTGCAGCTCCGCTATCCTGGTCACTGCTACATAAATGTCCTGTATCTTATACCAGGTTGGATAATCCACCACTCCGGATGCGGGAAGTCCGAATATATTCTGGAAATTTTTTTACAGATGCAGCAGTAGCCGGACCATAAATACCATCCACAGTCACTGACGGGATGGCAGGATAGACTTTTGCTATGGCATTAAGCTGTTCCTGGATCTGCTGTACCTTTTCTCCGGTAACACCGATAGTCAGGTCATATCCCGGCCAGGACGCGGGAATCCCGGAAACTGCTTCCGCCACATTGATATACATATCGTTTCCATAGAAGCTCCGCAGGATCTCAATTGCGGAATATCCCTGATCTCCCAGAGCTTTGCTTCCCCACTGGGTCATCCATCCCCGGTTCCTGCACTGCACCTGGTGTCCGTCACAGTACTGGGTCAGGATCGGCTGACGTACATCCGGTCTGGAAAGGTAGTTTTCAAAAAGTTCATCCACGATCCGGTCGATACTCTCAAAAATATTCCTGCCATGGATCCATTTGTGGTCGTATGCTGTGGAGGATGTAATGGTGAAATCATAACCCTTATTTCGGTACCACTCTGTATAAACTCTGTTCAGAGTAAACGACATGATTGCCAGAACATTGGCACATAAATGATGATATTATATAATCCAGATGATGCAATATCCGTCCGGCAGTGGGTACCTGCCGGACTTTTTTATAATAGGAAGTTATTTTGTGTTTGCCTTCACATGTTCGATCACTTTTTTCCAGGAATCAATACCGCAAGTTCCACTTGTTTTTACGCCTGTGTTTTTCTGGAAAACTTTCAGAGATGCTTCTGTATCGTCTCCGAAATGGCCATCCACAGTAACACCAAGTACAGACTGCAGCACGGAAACTGCAACGCCGGAATTCCCTTTCCGGATAATCGGAAGCTGGGTCTCAAACTTTCCTGTCAGAACTACTGCCTTTTCTGAAGTCTGTACCGGATACACTGCTTTTCCGTTCCAGTCATAGATGGTGTATCCCTGTTTCCACTCTTTCTTTGCATTCTCAAGGCTCTTGTATGCTCCGATCTGGCTCTTGCTGTCAGCCCAGGACTTTCTTGTGCGATAGTACTTATCTACCGTCGGTGTGGCAGTCTTAGCTCCGATCAGCTGCTTGAACCGGTTCCAGTCACCTTTTGCACGGATTGCTGACGGGCAGTTCTTTGCACATACATCATAATGCTGCACAACTCTGTCTGCCGGGATTCCCAGCTGTTTCATAAGCTGTTTGCATACCTGGACTGTATTCAGGAAAGCTTTCTCATAATTATAGCCGGCCTGGACGCACATCTCGATTCCTACTGAATTTCTGTTGTTGACAGTACCGAACAGCCGACCGCCGTAGTTGACGCCTACGTGCCATGCTCCACGGTTGTACGGAAGCGCCTGATACGCTTCTGTATCATCCACATATACATGTGCGGAATATCCCTTAAAGTTGCCATCATGCTGTGCTTTTGCATGCGCTTTCGCATTTGCACCCTTGGCATAGTTATCCGTGTTGTGAATTACGATATATGCCGGTTTCTGACCTGCATAGCTGTTGTTATTGCTGATAAAACCTGTATTGATATTCATAATATCATTCTCCTTCTCTGTCTTAATTGATAATATGCTGTTCAGAATGTTGATGATCTTCTGTCCGTAATTCCGGCCGGAAGCCCAGCCCTGTCCTTTGTGATTTTCCTGGATCCCAAGCCACTCCACATAAGGCGCACAGCCTCTGTTGACGTATGTATAGCGTGGATCCACACAGCGGTTCTTCAGCCGGTCCGTGCTGGCATAGGCCTGCAGGTGCTGGATCTGTGCCCGGATGCCCTCTGCCGGGGTCTTGAAGCTGTTGCCTCTCATACCGGTTTTGGTCACGCCCATACCGCAGAAGTTGTTCTGTGCAAGTGTTACTGCCGATTCGCTGAATGTGAAGTTTCCGGTTTCCAGGCAACTCTGGGCGAATGTGACATCACCACGGACTCCTTCCGCAGTTCCTTCCGTAATATACAGAGGGATCATCTTAATGACCGAATTGGGCACCTGTGGATTCATCTTTTTAATATAGGTCCGCATCTGTTCAATGCTGGCCTGTGGTTTTCCCATGATCTTTAACATGTTCTTCCTCCTAAGAGGACGATCACTCGCCCTCTGAATCCTCGTTTTCTGGATTGATATTAACTTTATCTTCCACCTGAGACTTTACATGTGTTACAAGCGGAATCAGAAATGTTGGAATTGTTACTCCCATATCTTTGATATTCTCCAGGATACTAATGATCTCGTTGCAAATAATCCAGATTGCCACAATACAGGCCACCAGGAATGTAAATGGTAAAGTGATGCCTGCAGTCTGGGAAGCATATAAAAGAAGCTGATCAATGATTGCTCCTACAATCACCAGGAGCCACATGCTCACTTTTTTCATGATTCCACGAATGCTTTTGTATGAATTGATATCCTCAGCTCTGTATGTAGATGCCATAAGACCTGTGGCATAGTCGAGAACATTGCAGGCCACCATAAGGAGGACTGGCACTGTCAGTACCCCGAGAATGGAGCTGATCAGTGCAAAAATAGCTGTAAAAATTGCTTTAATATGATTTTCGTTCATTGTTATTTCCTTTCTCCGCTGTTGCGCCGGCGCAATTTTCTGTAAAATAAAAGAGCCTGTTACGGCTCGGCTCTAATCTTCATAAATAAACCCTTTCTATCCTTTCAATCAAACACTGTTATTCTTATCTTCGAAAACATCTTCTGCTCCTTCGAACTCCGGAAGGGTTTTGAGATATTCATATGCTTCCTTGATACTCAGATCGCTAAATTTCTCAGTTTCATATGTAACAATTTTCTGATAGGGTTGCTGAATCTCTCCAGCAAGCTGTTTCTTCCTAATTTTTTCTGAAATCAGAGAAATCACGGAAATAGAGCAATGACTGTTTACAGTATTGGATACATACAGGATGCGATGATATTCAGTAGTTACACCATCGTCCTGGATTACTTTCTTTTTTAACGCCATTTTGATTCTCCTTTAGCTGAATGTGATTTTTATACTTGCCGTGATAGCGCAAGTATCATTATTCACAATGTTCTTAATATCAGTGTCAGTAAAACCATTACTACCAATTTCTATTTTAGCTCTAACGTTCAATCCGTTACGCCCTCCTATAACCGCAGCTTTATACGATGCCGGTTTTATAGGTTTTGAAACAGTCGAGTTATATATATACTTTCCATTTTGTCGAATCGTGAGCCCGTTTACACTTGATATCGAAACTGGTTTGGTCATAATTGGTCGAGAAAACGGAATAAAAAATATGACTTCCTGTTTACCTGATGTAACATATCCTATTACATAAAGCTCCACATTTATTACGTCGTCAGCACGGAAATATGGTCTAAATGTACCGCTGAAACGACCACCGTCGGGACGATCCAGAGCATATTCGCCGAATTTAATAGTAAAATCATATGGCGTTGCTATTCCGTTTTTAACAAATGCATAGCCATCGTCAACTGCAAACCAGGGAAAATCATCTTCAACACCCGAATTACTTCCAACTACAAGCGGACAATCTGAATAAATATATTGAGAGCTACTGCTTAATGGGTATCCTATTCGTACTCGTTCGCCAAATTCAGCCTTATTTCCGATTTGAATTCCATTTTTAGTCGGTTTCATCAAAATATTACCAAACTTCAAGCTGCTCTCAATCTCTCCGGAATTGATATGGAATACCTTTCCTGTGATCCAGGCAGTTGCGTCGGAATCGGGGGTTATGGCGGTGTCACTGGTGCCTTTGAACTGGATGGAATCTTTTGTAAGTTTAAGCTTAGATGCACTGGCGGAGTCACCAAGGATAATGTTACCTTTATCGAAAGTAATATAGTCTTTATGGCTAGCAATCTCAGCATTTTTCGTGCTGATTACTGTATCCCAGGTATACTGCCACCCCGTGACGCTCTGTACCATCGTGGTCTTTTTATTGGTATACACGCTCAAGTCACCAAGTGCACCTTTGAGATTAGTGACTTCCGTTTGAGATGCTTTAAGAGCAATCTGCTTTTTGTCATTTGAGATTTCAGTCTCGGCTGCGGAGATACGAGATATCGCGTTTGCGTCAGCCGATAATAAAGCTACTTTTACAGCTCCATTCGGAATTGCCGCTACTTGATCGGTAGTCCACAATATATCAACAAGTCGATCTGATTCAAAGAAGTTATAAATATTACAGCTGCCCCACGGTTCGTTTTTTTGCATGTACAATTCCCATTTTCCAGTGTCCGACTTCTTTATCCATAATGGCACTGTACCGTCAGCTCGAAACCAATCCAAGCCAGGGTCGTAATTGTTGATGGATTTGAACATTATCTGAACGTTTGACGTTTCCCACCCCCTACTAACAAGTTTGAATGTTATAGGAGTGTTGATATATTGTGATACTACAGTCAACGTGGCGAATTTAACATACATGTTAGTGTTACCATTACCAGGCACGGAATGTATCCTTACATTGTTTGACGTATTACTTACACTATATGCTGTTGATGTTGTGTTATCTGTGTAGGTGGTAACAGTTCTTGTCCATAAAAATGGTTTGAAAATATCTATAGCAGGCGGTGATCCAAGCCACGTCCCCGTCGGCGCAGTGGTCTGTGATGCACATAACTGATATGTTATAGCTGTAGATTTAATCCCTTTGCCAGACGCTCCTGTAGGACCTTGAGCGCCAGTTGCCCCTTTATCTCCTTTAGGTCCAGTTGCGCCTTGTGGCCCCGTTGCGCCTGTAGCACCTTGTGGACCACGTGGTCCAGTATCACCTTTTGCTCCAGCTATACAAACTCCATTTTGACTTGGCGAATATGTTTTGTTACCAGCACCATCGGTTTTTACAGTCCTGGACCACATGTACTTACCGTTCACCCATGTCGGAGCTGTGGTGGACCAGGAGCCGCCCGATAGGGATGTTTGCGATGTAGAGAGATAATATTCTACGTCTACTGATTCAAGGGAGTCTTCAGGAGCTGGCGTCCAGTCAGTTGCGTTGTTGCCTCGTTCGAGTTTCAGTTTCCAGAATTTTCCTGTTACATTTGCAGTTCCATCGGAATATGTATTGAACCTGAATGCAATATAGATATCATTGAGGTTCGTCACGGAAGGGATTGTTACTACTTGCTTAAAACTTGTGCTTTTACGATCACCCCTCAAAAAATGAGCAAAAGTGTACCCGCCTTGTTTAACCTGATCGGAAGAACCATAATACAACCAAAAGCCGCAGGTTCCGGGTTGATTACCATGATCATTTGACCATGGTAAATTTGATTGCGCTTGGACAGTTATCACGTCGCCAGCTTTGAAAGACTGTGTTGTGTAAATAGTTTTTCCATTATTAAAAGATGATATGTAGTTATCCGCTTTGTTGGATGTAGTCGAATATGGGGAATCCGCTGTATAATTTGATGTATTTAAAAATAGATTCCTACCACCGATTTGCAGATTGTCAATTTTACTATTAGCACTATTAGCCTTATTCCAAGCTTCTTTAGCAGCTTCATAGCTGGATGATTTTGAAACGTCGGAATATTTTATAGTTCCGTTTGACATCACAGTCTGATCGACGAAATATAATGTACTGGTAGATCCTGAGGTATACGATGGTTCTATTTTACTCCAATTTGAGCCGATAGCACTGCCATCACTTGGTTTGGACGGTGCTGTCGTTGAAGACTGAAGAATATAATACCTCGTAATTTTACTTACACTTATACCAATACTCCCAGTTTCTCCTTTAGGTCCAGTTGGTCCCTGAGGTCCGGTAGCTCCTTTTGGTCCCTGAGCTCCAGTTTCACCTTTGGGGCCGGCGGCACCTTGTGGACCACGAGCACCCTGGGCTCCGGTAGCTCCTTTCGGTCCCTGAGCTCCAGTTTCACCTTTATCTCCAGTAGCACCTTGTGGTCCCTGAGCTCCCTGAGCTCCGGTATTTCCTGTTATACATACTCCGTTTTCGGAAGGTGTGAATTCGGTACGATCATCTCCGTAGGTTACGAAATTTCGTCTCCAAATATACTTGCCCTCTGTCCAGGCGGGCGGGCTATTACTCCAAGAACCGCCAACTAAGGATGTTGGGGATGTAGACGAATAAAACTGTTCGAGTGTTGATTTGACTGTGTTATCTACTGTGGCTGCTTCTTTTGAACCGATCCGGAAATTGCTGACATTGATATCCAACATATCTGTCACTGGATTGAATTCCAACGATGAATTTTTACCTTTAAGTTTAAATACACCATCAGCATACATCTGAATTGGAGATTCTTTCTTGCTTGTAAGAGCTCCATCACCAAGCCCAAGTCCGGTGGTGGAAATATAAACACCGCTTGTTGGATCATTAATAGCCAGCTTGCCACTATAAATGGCATTTTGACTCATATTAAACTGGGCAATCTTAGCCTGGAATGCAGACAGATCAACGACATCTATAGAAGCTGCCTGGATCTTCCGGCCATTCACTTCTGCTTCAGATACGCCGTTTGCGATATTGATTGCTTTGACGATAGAGTCCTGACCATCCGGACCGGCGATGATAAGGCGCTCTGTCTTAATCGTACCGGCTACAATAGAATCTGCATTGATAGACTTGATCTTCGCTGCCTCGATCGTCGCATCAGCAATCTTAGCGTTCGTTACAGCTCCTTCATGGATTGCTGCAGTGCCAATAGAGCCATCTTTGAGGACGCCTTTTTCAATCCATGCATTATTTACATTGGCAAGGTCTATGTTTGCTTTTTTAGCATTAATTTCCTCAACATTCTCTTTAACTACATCCAGTTCCTTAATAGATGCATACGTAATTTTTGCAGTCTCCACATCCAGTTTGTTGATCATCGCCCTGTCAATCATCACCAACTGTGCGTAATACCGTTCCATTTCTTTTGTCTGCGGTCCTTTATAATCTGCGTTGGTTTCTTCTTCTGACAGGCCGACAGCTTCAACTGAATATGTAAGACCGCCATCGTATTCCCATTCCAGTTTCATGATAGGAACCTTGTATGTATTTCCAGACAGATCTTCCACAGTCAGGATATCCCAAGGATCCAGTCGTGGATCTCCCAGCATTTTCAATGTACCTGGCATATAGGAGAAATTTTTGAAAGATGCCAGGATCTTGTTGAGTACTGCCTGTGTCATAAACGGATTTGACAGTGATATGCTTCTTGTTCCAGAACCTGCAGTTATCGAAATACTTGTTCCGTTCTTATTCTCTCCGGTGGCACACACCATTCTAGTCACATTGAAAGCATAATCGTTATGTTCAAAGTTTCCCCAGTACCGTCCTGCTCCTATTTTATATGCTGAATCCACATAGGTGTGTAGCTCGATCTGACCTATACGGTTGCAAACCGCAAACGCCCCATAAAGCTGGGCCACGTAGGAAAGCACTTCCCTGCAACTATATCCTTTCGGCACTTTCATAGATATCGCAGTTAATCCGGTTGTCACTATTGGCACACCTGTGATTTCTGCAATCTTCTTCAGTACTGCCACCGTATTTGTAGTTGTGCCATTCATGGAAAACGTCCGCTCTGTGTTCATCATACGGTCGTAAGCCGTGAACGTGATCTGATCATCCGATTTTTGGGGCTTTCCTGCTGTAAAATATCCCATGGGGATATATTCTGTTTTTCCATTCACGTCCATACCAATCTGAAGGAGCATTTCTGTTCCTTCAACTACCAGTCCTTTGCCAGGAATTGTCACTTCTATGTACTGTGACATGGTAGAACCCAGAGAAAAATCGTCTTCTCCTTCAGAACCTCCGGTGAATTTGATACTTCGTACGGTTGTGATGGATGTTTCTCCATAGGTGAGTAAACATTTAAATGTTCTGGAATCCTGCTGTATCAAGGTTCCAAATGCAGTTGTTGACTGATACACAGGACCGCCTCCTTACTCTGTCAGCATGAAATCAATGACATCCAGTTCTTCCATAGTCAGTGGATCGTACTTTGGATCGTCATCACATTTTTCGACTACATCAATTGATACCGTGTGGATTTTCACTGCAGTTTTAATCGCTAAAAGTTCACTCATATCCTTCTCAAACTCATCTTTTTTTTCGAACACATAGCAGCTATCCTTGACAAGATATTCTCCCTTTTTGTCCTTTTTCGCATATCTGGCAATAAGTTCTTCTCTTTCCTCCATGTATGCAGTCGCCGCTTCCTGAACTGCTGCCATGTTCTTCTTGATCGCATATGCCAGACGAACTGGTAAATGTTTCTCTCTTAATCCTGCACAAGTGTTAAGGAATGCTACGATCTCACTATTCTTCATCTTCATGCTCCCTGTTCCTCCGTATCGGTATTTTTTGCAGTATCTACTGCTCCCTGATCTTCCAGCTTCCACAGGAGTTCGTCAAATGCAGCCATGTCTTTTCTACATTCTGCTTTGTTCGCCTCATATATCTCCTGGTCCTGAATGGTCTTTGTGCAGTTGCTCTTTCCGGTTTCCGGAACCTGTGCAGACATGTATACCACACTTTTTCCATCGATGATGGAGCTGTAACTGAGATTCATTGATTTTGTACCTTTTAACATGTTTGTTTCCTCCTATTTCTGAATTAGTGTTGCTCCTACTCCCTTATATGTTTTCACGCCATTAACATAACTGTATACGGGATAAGATGGCGTATTTGAATAGAATTTTTTCGTTGTTCTTGTGTTTGTTCCAGGATCTGTAAATGTTACACTAAAAAAAGCAGGACTTATTGCCGCATCAATTTTTGCGACATCAGCCCTACTAAGCATCGTCCATGTACACTCAAGTGTATACTTGATAGCAATCACATCACCAATCATTTCTGCGTTTGCAGCACGCCCTGTATTATTTGACCACACTTTTTCTTTTTTAATGGTCAAGCCCCCGAGGGCCGGAGTCGGCATCGTAACTCCGTCAATAATGATATCATCTGTCACTTTACCGCCTCCTTATCCAAATACCGGATTTCCGGTCTGTTTCTGATAGTTGTTTCCTTCCTGGCGGATCACCTTAAACAATTTCTTTGCATCGCCTTCCAGATAGATGTGGAGTTCCTGTCCACGATCATTTCTGCCCTGCATGCTTTCAAAAGCATTCACAACTGCTTCAAATACACCTGCCCGGATTCCGGCAATGATCTGATTATTGTTTGCCACCGCAGAACGGTTTCCCATTCTTCCGACAAGCTCCGGTCCGGACTCTCTTGCCACGAACATTTCTCCCATACCAGGGAATCCGCCATTTGCGTACCAGCTCAGATTAAAACGTGGCAACGAAAATTTGAAGTTACCGATTTTTATAGATCCACCTTCCCAATCCCAGCCGATATGTGGCATAGGGATATGGATGCTTGAAAATCCATTTGCAAAAGTCTGAATAACATTCTGGCCAACTGTGTATAAGCTTGGAATTGCGTTTGCCACCTTGCCTGGTATATTACTTAATATTCCAGACAGAGAGCTCCAGTTATTATTCAGGCCGGTTCTCATTCCGCTTATGATATCCCTGCCTTTCGGCGTTACTTTGCTTTTGATATCTCCGATAGCGTTGAAAGATTGAGAACCGATTTTCTTTACTCTGCTCAGGAATGTTGATTCCCTTACAGCTTCCCAGCCATTTTTCAGACCGATGACCGCAGCATTTCCTTTCCCACGTAGCCATGTTTTGGCATTTCCAAGTTTCTCTTTTGTCTGCCCTGGGATTTTAGCAATCCAAGACAGTACAACTGGCAATCCTGCTTTCATACCATTGAACAGGCCAGATATAACATATCCGCCCTGCGTACGCATGACTGTTGATGGTGAATGGATTCCGAAAGCTTTTTTGAATCCGTTTATGAATGGTTTAAAAATGTGTGCCTTGATCCAGGTTCCTATATCTTTAAATGACTGCACAACACCATTTTTAAAGCCTTCCCAGGTGAATTTTCCAGTTTCTGTGAAATGCTTTATAATATACTTCCTTGCATCTGCAACTGCATTTTTAAAGATACTGCCAATAAATGCGGCAAAACCTCCAAATGCAGCTCCAATCGCTTCAAAAACTCTGTCGGCAATGCCGTTCCAGTCAATGTTTACCAGCAGATCTTTTGCTTTGTTATAGATGGTGTCCCCCATGGACCACCAATCCATGTGTTCAATCGCTGAGATTGCAAAATCAAAAAGCCTTTTATCCCATCGGATAAGGTCTGTCCTATTTTTCCAGTATCAATGGTTTTGACCGTGTTGGTTACGAGATCAGCCAGTGCAGTGCCCAGGCCTCTCCAGTTAAAGTTATGAACTGTGGTATAAAGTGCTTCCAGTCGTGTGTTAAAGCACTCTCCAACAGTTTTTCCAACAACACTCCAATTGGTTGTCGCAATCGCTGTATTCAGTGTGCTTACCAAGCCAAATACAGTATCATGTACGGTTCCTTTGATCAGGTTCCAGTCAAGGCCTTCAAGAGCACCATTGACTCCATCTCCGATAGCTTTCCCAAGACTGTTCCAGTGGAAATTCTTTGCAAAGGTATCTGCAAATCCAAAGGCTGTGTTCAGTCCCTTAGAGAATGTATTACCAACTAATTTCCAATCCGCAGCTTCAATAAAGCCATTCAGAAAAGTGGCAATGCTTTTTGCAATCTTGTTACAGGTATTCTGGATTTTACCCCACGGAATACGTTCCAGTGCTTCGTTGAGCTTATTGCCGACCATGGCGCCAAGTTCTGTAAAATCACCGGACTTCCAGGAATCTTTAATCAGTTTTGCGAGATCTTTGAAACGGCTCTTGATGGCTGTTGTCTGGAACATATCATTAACGCCACCAAGCGGTGATGTATCCGTTCCACTTCCTGTTCCTCCTGATCCGGAGCTGTCTGAATCATCGTTCAACTTGTTGATCTGGTCGAATCCCAGAAGAGTGCGCTGATATTGTTTTGCCGCTTTTGATGCCGTATCCGCGTTCTTTGCATTATTCTTCAGACCCGTTGAGGTACTGTTAAGACTTGCAGCATAATCCTGATTGACTTTCTTGGCCGTGACCATGGTGGTTTTGCCTGTGAGAGCTCCCATCAGCTGGCCTATGGAATTTACCACGTTGATAACCGTCTGAATGAAACTGTTCAGAATTGGTGCTACAACATTCAGGATTGGTGCAAAGGCTGTGGCCAGTGAATTTTTGAGCTGTGTCAGAGAAGACATCAGCAGAGAAAGACTTCTGTTTGTTTCTCCACTGTACTGTGCAAGGTTCTGAAATCCCTGCTTTGCACCATCTACAGCTCCTCGGATCACAAAGCTTGCAAACATGAATTTTGCAGTCATTCCGATCGTCTTCAGTATACCTGTCAAGCCTCGTCCGGATGTTCCCAGACCATTGAACGAAGATTTTGTCCTGTTAAGAAACGGGATTCCGGATGTGAACTTCTGGATCAGTGCAGCATAAGCACCAGAGCATTTCCGGATCACACCGGTGAAGGAAGATGCAATGTTTCCAATACCTCCCAGAAGCTTTGTAAAACCTCCCCAGCCCTTTGAAACAGTTGTTCCTATTCCTTTGAAAATTCCTGTTCCAAAGTTTAATGCCTGTCTCGGAAGAGATACCGGCCGCTTTACGTCTGTATTTGAGGATTCCATACGTTTTTTGTCAGTTTCATACATTCTCAATTTACGTTCAGCGCCCTCAATGTCATATGCCAGGCTTCTCCAGCTCATGCTTTCCTGATTCACGCCAAGATCACTCATCTTATCCCGGCGTTCATAATATTTATTGAGCTGAGCCTGTGTTTTTTGAATTGTGGAATTCAGCTGCTGATACTCTTCCGTTGGAACTTTGATGCCTGCCTTGATCTGGAAATTTTTCACAGGATTCCTGCTGAGCATTTCCCTGATCTTATTCAGAGTATTCCTTACCGGCTGCAGCGCCTTGCTTTCCATCCCCTTGAACGGATTCTTTACTTTCTCAGTTTCCTTCTGGATTTCTTCAACGCTTTTCTTTACTTCCCGCCGGCTGTTTTCCATCCCTTTTTTCAATGGTTCTGTTGTAGCTTCAATTATCACCTGCATCTTATGAAGTGTATCTCCCATGGTCTCACCTCCTCTCTTTTTCTCAACAAATTAATGATTATGTCTATAGTTCCATTCGGCGTTGTACGCCCTTCTTTTTTCCATGTACTCTTCCCACTGGCGGGCTTCCTCTGCTTCTTCGTATGCCTTCTGTTCTTTTTCAAACAGTTCCGGATAATAATCCCAGGGATGGGCTATCTTGCCATCTTTGGCAAATAACGCTGAGATATCTACTGCTATGGCCTGGGCCTGGATGAAATTATCCATGATCCGCTGCTTTTCTTCTCTGAGCAGCCGCCTTCTTATATTTGCCAAAGTATCGAATATCTCATTTACAGAAAGGTTCCAGAATATTTCCACCGGGATCCCCATCTCAAGAGCTACCGGATACAGCTCTGCGAGCTGTTCTGACATCAGGCGTTCTCGATTTCCTCCAGAAGGGATGCCGCTGTCTTCTCCGGTAAAAAACCCGATACCACCATGAGCGGGATCAAAATCTTCTGATAAAGCTCCAGCTGACTGTTCCCTTCATCGATCCATGCGTCATACAGCTTCTGCACATCCTGATAATCAATCCCATGCTCCCACGGAGACATTGCTTCCTGGATGATCGTCAGCATCACAGAAAGCGGCGGAATATCATCGATCATATTCATGAGATTCTGTCTGTACTTATTTTCCAGGCGTCCGATCCCGGAAGCTTTCAGTTTCATCTTGAAACTCCTGCCACCTACATTCCAATAAGCAAAGGGTTGTCTCTTTTTCTTCTGCTCCTCCAGATTGACTACTTTTTCCTCCGGAGTCTGTGTCTCATTCTGGGCAGAAGCTCCGCCCAGATCCTGAATACCTTCAAAATTCATCATCTTTTATTCCTCCTTACGCCGGATCTGTCTGGTTGATCTCAGACTGTACGGCCATGGTCGTCTCAAACTCGATCACTCCATTTACTCCACCGCCTGTACGTTTTACGGAAAACTGTGCAGTAAACTCGGTAACTGTTCCATCTTTTGTTTTTTCCTGGAAATCCCAGATCTCTTTTTTGTCTGCTGCATCTCTCATAAGCCTGTACGGGCTTCCGGCTTTGCTGTTGTCGTACTTCCATTTGTACTTCATATCCGGAAGGTCTCCAATGCCTTCCTCGTACATCTTGTGCGGATCTGTAAGGCAGGTGTTTTCCTCCTTATCCAGTTCCACTCCGACTTCCGGGATCTCTTTCAGTCCTGGAAGATCTGTGTAAGCTGCAGAGTTTTCTCCAGCTATGTGTTTTCTGTAACCTAATGTTGCTCCATTTGCTAACATCTCTATTCCTCCTTATCTCCAGTACACGCTGTCAGAATCCATATCAATGATCCCTTCGTAGCGCATCTGTTTATGTTTCATCCCTGACGGATCCGGCACATCTGCACATGCGATCCGTTTCAGGCCTGTCACTTTCATCGCTTCATCTACCTGCAGAGCTGCTTCTGAAGTGCTGTGATTGTTCCAGATATCGATCCGGTATCTTACAAGGGCTTTATCCTCTCTCATTCCTTCAGCATCGGAGCTGGCTTCGTATACATCGTTCTGTTCTTCGGTATACTGGATCGTTGAGCCCTCCGCCCAGGAACGTGGATAGGCATCTGAAACATTTTCGGACACCGTGCACAGTGCCGCGTACACCTGATCTTTTACATTCTTCATATATCCTCCAAATCTGACGCAAGGCTTCCGCCCAGCATCTTTAAGATCTGTTCTTCGTTATCCTTCATAGCCGGATACAAGAACGGATAGGCCGGATTTCCGCTACATCTGTAGAATCTTCCATCTGGAGTGTCTATATATGGCCAACGGTACTTTTCAGCCACTCTTCTGTCTATCTGGCTTTCATGGATCCACCATGGCTGTTGAGTATAGACCGGAGTTACTTCCGGAGAGATACCTGCATGTTTCTCCTGGCCTTTTGGTCCGGTTCCGAACTCTATGTATGGAGCATAAGCTTTGTCTGTCCAGCAGATCCCTGTGACAGAGTTTTCTTCCTCTGTGGTTTCCGCAAAAATGCTCTGCCGGAGTTCTCCGGTATCTGCATGGCAATTCTCAACTGCTGCTGACCGTACAAACCGGATTGCTTCTCCAACTGCCTGCCGGGTGTCCCACTCGGACACCTCCTGCAAAGCTTTCTCTACTTCATCGAATCCATTTACGCTCATATCTTTTCCACCTCCATGGTCAGAAAACGATATGGTTTGATGGATATGATCCGATAATCCGGAAGCTGATCTGCTGCCACATACAAACAAATCCCGTCCCGTTCCTCTATATCCGTTCCATCTTCCAGGATATAATGCAGCCGGCCCTTTTCATCCGTCTGGATTTTATAGCTTCCCTGTATCCGGAGATTCCGGATATAATTCAGTTTCTGGCCGTACTGCTCAGCCTGTACTTTTCCGGATGCCGGCCAGCTTTCTCCGGTAACAGAAAAGGCAGTACCGTATTCCTCGCTGGTACTGCCTTCCTTATCTTTCTTTACCGTCATTTTCTTATGGAAAAATCCCTCAAGTCTGCTTCTTCTCAGCCTCATAAGTCTTTCCTCCTACTCTGGCCAGGCGATACCGGTTCAGTGTGTCGTAGATCTGTTTCGGTGCATCCTCAAAGGTATAACTCTCTCCACCCTCACTTCTTGACTTTTCCCCCTCTGTTCCCATCCGGTTCAAAGCGATCACAGCAAGGTCCCGGACTGCTTTTTCCAGCCCGGTCCTTAACTGTTTGCGGTTGGTGTAGGACAGCACGAAAGCTTCAGCTTCATCCAGAAGGACCGACAGAAGTTCCTCATTCTTTTCTCCGGTCAGGATCTTCAGCTTTTTGATATCTTCTGCTGATGCCATCGTATCACCCTTTCAGGATTGCCAGAAGGTCCGCTTTTGCCAGGGAGGATACGCCGGTCAGTCCTTTCTCTTTTGCAAGAGTTTTCAGTTCTTCAACTGTCATATCCTCGATATCCTTACCGATTTTCTCTTCCGGTACTGTGTCTGGTGTGGCTTCTTTCATTGGTGTGAAGCCATCACTGATCAGCTTTTCTGCTGCAGATCCTTCCGCTTCTCTTTCTACATTTTTACGGATCAGTCTCATGCTTTCGCCTCCTGAATACTCAGATAGATGGAATCCAGTTTATTATCCAGGATCCACATATCATGGAAACGGCGGTAATCCATCTGCCATGCGTTCAGTTTCTGGTTTGTTGTCGGGTCGAAGATACGCATGATATCCTGTTTTGTGACAGCGATCGGCGTGGTTACAGGGCAGATAAAGAAGTTCAGGTTCTTTGCGGATGTTCCTTTTTCATATCCGCCTTTTTCCTGGCCACTATCTTTACCGTTATTGATCTTGATAGCTGTGTACATACGGTTGGAAGGTGTAGAAACCAGCGGTACACCATCTACAGAAGGAACCTGTGTCTGAATTCCGCCTTTAGAGAAGGTCACTGCAGTGATCTTGCCCGCAAGTTCCAGTTCCAGTTCCATAATAAAGTCCGGTGTTGCCTGGCAGATAAGAGCTCCGTTATAGTTTTCTCTTACCGCTTTGATCCCTTCTTTCAGCTTACGCAGAGCAGATGTAGAAGCAGTTCCCGGTACATAAGATTCTCCGATCATTCCTGCTTTATCTGCAGTGAGTGTTTCTGTAGCCAACTTGCTGATACGGTACGCATCGATCTCCGGAACTACCTGTGTCCTCTGGAACTCTCCCATAACTGCACCGGCAGTCGGGATAAAGTTTGCCTCATTGATATCCATCGGATCCAGCTGGAAGAGACGGCCACGGTCCTGTGTCATTTTTCTGGTCTCGTACTCCAGGGTAACGGAGCCGCGCTGGTATCCAGCCTCACGGTCATAGTCGCCCATTCCCTGAACGCTCATTTTGGGGATCTTTACTTCAGATCCACCGTTATAGATCACCTGACCGGCATTGGCATCCATCCAGCCAGTGGTTGCTTCCTGGACAGCGATCTTATCAAGCTGTGTCATAAATAAGGTTGCTGTTGCTAAAGTATTGATTGCCATTGTTTATTCACTCTCCTTTAAAAAATACCCATCATCGCATTGTATACCTGCTTTTCAAGGGCTTCCTGTGTGTTTGTTTCTGGTGCTTTTTTCGGAGGCTTGCCGCCCTTCAGCTTCTCATCGACTGCTTTCTCAACTGCAGTCTGGAACGCTTTTTTGACGGTTTCCATGGATTTCTTGCAGGCATCTGCATCTGTATAATTCAGTACTTCTGCAAGCTCCACCGGAAGTCCTTCGTCTGACAGGTTGTTCTTTGCTTCTGCCATGAGCTCACTTCTGGTTACTGCTGCCTCCCTGTCGGAAAGTTCCTTTTCTTTTTTCTTCTGCATGTACTGTGCTTTTTCTTCCTTGGTCATCTTGGCCAGCTTATCAGCCTCGGAAAGCTTATCATCCGTCAGTGCCTGCCACTTCTCCTGTGCGTTTGTCACTGCCGTATTGACTGCCTTCTGGACACGTCTGTCAAACTCCGCCTGATTACCGCCTGTTTTCAGGAAGTCATCAAAAGATGGAGGATTATCTCCACCCTCACCGCCTGTACCTTCGCCAGATCCGCCGCCATTGCCCTCACCGGCCCCAGCACCGTCTCCTTCTGCGAATAACTGCAGGTTCATTGGAACTTTACACATTGCTTTGAATAATCTGTTTTTCATATTTTTCCTTTCTGCCCAGCCTATTCGTATTCACGCCCGGGCCATTCAGTTTGTGGAATCCGCTTCTTTAACGCCTGGCAGAAAAAGGCATAAAAAATAAGGCGCTTCACCCTGCGTCTCATCGGGAGATAATTGGATCACCTATTCCTTCCCTTTGGCTGCTGCCTTTGCTTCTCTTACCATCTCTGCAACACCCTCACTGATCAGATGTGCCCCTCTGTCTTCTGTTACGTCCAGAACAGTTCCCTTCTCAACGATTTCTTTCAAGCAGATGTCGCTGTATCTTTTGATGCATTTTACTTTCATTCTCTTCACCTCCCCTCCGTTGGCGCCGGCGCAATTCTTAAAAATGGGTATAAAAAAACACCGGCCATTTCTGACTGGTGGTATCAGTTGGTCTGATAATAAATATCATCCCTTATTGATTCGAGCATATATGTTTTTGCTGATGGCTCATGATGTGGATTCATCCAATATACCGACTCATCTTCCATGTACTCCATAAAATCAATTTTGGTATCCACATCTACTTCAAATACTCCATTGTTTTCATGACTCAGTACTCTCTGAACAAGTTCATTGTCAGGATACATTTCTTTAAGAAATTCAATTTGTTCATTCGTCAGTTCAAATCTTCGCATTTCCATTTCTTATTCTCCTCACATAATCTGAATCTGTCGGATTACATTGAATCAGAACTCCCGTATCTGGATCTACTGAAACTGTTCCGTTTCTGTCCATATATTTCTGACTTTTTTCTCCGCCAGGATCCGTTCTCACAGGAAATACCTTCGCCGGTTTCTCCAGCGCATCCTTTATTCCTTCCACCGATACTCCCGATCGTGGCCGTCCAGTTTTAGGATCTTTCATGGTTCCGATCACTCTCTCCATGAAGTGTTTGCTCTGTCTGGTTACTTCGGTTCCCTCAGAAGTTTTGACTCCAACAACTTTTTCATTGATTTCATCATAGATCTTCTGATAATTCTTAAAACCGGACAGTGGAGATATCATTCCGTTCTTCACCGAACGAGCATAAGTCCTGAGCAGTTCCCACTTCTCAGGTTCATTATACTTCATTTCCTGGAAGTCTGCAAAATGTTTCGGCATGTCTTTTCCAAGGAGTTCCCGGTACTGATCATACTGTTTCCTGTCTGATGCAGCGTTCTTGACTGCCTTTTCCTGGGCTTCTGCTTTTAGATTTCCTTTGACGTATTTCTCATACCACTGTTCATAGGTCATATCCGCAGGAACCATCTCTGTACACCCTGTTTCCGGGTTGTAGGCGCTTCTTTTCATGTTTCTGAGGATTTTATCATCTATGACGGAAATCGTTGTGGAGCGGCAATATGGATGCATGGGCGGATAGTTCACTCCGGCTTTCCGGTCTTTCACCGGAAAAACCTTTCCATCCAGTTCCCGACAGATCTCACTGGTACGAAGATCCAACACAGCCACATAGCGATATTTCTTGATCCCGCAGTCAATATAACTCTGTGCAGTCAATTCTCCTGCCATGTAACAGGATTCTGTTCTTACCAATCGCCTGGCCTGTTTTGCTCCCCCTCCGCACTGGGCCTGGATGGATTCCGCTGTTTCCCGGTCTGTCCGGCCGGTAAGGAGACTGATCAGCAATTCATCCTTCAAGGAATCTGCAAGCTGCTGTGTGTTCTGCCAGATACGGTCTGAAAAATGTTTTCCGGACCATTTCATCTGCAGAGCCTGGTCGATCTGTTTCCTGCTCACATGAGAAAAATTGAATGCCAGGCTGGTTTCTTTCTGCATGTTATAGATGGAATGATAATAGGCTTTTTCTCCAAGCTGTTCCAGAAGTTTGGTATCGAACTGCTTCTCCTGCTGGTACACCTGCTGCATCACTGCATCTACCTGTGTCATAAGATCCTGCAGGCGCTCCAGTCTTGCACGGTACGCCGGAGCTTCCAGCTGTTTCAGAATTTCACTGTCCTTTTTCCGGTTCTGGAGTTCCTGTTTCAGCTGATCAATGGAGTTTTTATCCTGTATGGAATTTATGATCTGCCAGGCTTCTGTTTCTGACAGACCATATTTTGTCATGAACTTCTCAAAGATATCTCTTGCGGCATATTCCAGCTGGAGAGAGGCTTTCCGGTATACTCTGGCAATGAGATCTGCTGTCTCTTCTGCATCCTCCATAAACTGATACATATCCCAGGCAGATCTCTGCTCCCAGTATTTCCTACTCATCTACTTTTTCCTTATCATCGGGATCCTGCTCCGGTGGCGTATTGTCCTGCAGTCCAAAGACTTCCTGCTGCCGCTTCAGATTCTCTTCTTCCTCTGTTTCCAGGGCTTTCAGTTCCTCATCCACATCATCCACAAACGGGACCTGGGAAAGCAAGGTCTTACGGCTTACCTTTCCCCACAGATTTGCCACGATCTGGGATATCTCCAGGAGATTTTTCGGCAATGCTCTGGTGAATGTCATCGTGATTCCGGATGGATCGATGCTGATCTCGTGCAAAGCCAGATAGTTACAGAATATCCGAACTCTTTTTCTCAGACCTTTTTTATAATATCTGGTCTTGATCTTTGTGATGTTTTCCATGCCCAGGAGCTTGAATTCCATAGCTACACCACTGACGTTCCCTCCGAAGCTTTCATCTGACATACAGGGAATGTGGGAAAACTTATGGATATCCTGCTCAATGGCTTTCTTAAGGATCTCCACACCGCTTTCATCAAAAGTCCTGGTCAGATATTCTGCTTTGGCTGTGTCCGGCATCTCAAGAACCTTGTACTTTTTAAGACGGGCTTTGGCCTTTCGGATGCTCTCGTCTTCATCCTCAGTGTTCGGTTCGTCCTCATCGGTCAGCAATGTTCCATAGATGGCCAGGATTGCATCAATAAACTGCTCCTTATCGGTCACACGATCGCTCATCAGCGCATTGTATGCATCGATCAGTGGGATCTGCAGTTCAAAATCTCCGATGGCCAGTTTATTGTTCAGGTATTCAATGATCGGGATCTCACCAAGATAATGGGGCACCGCCGGCTCTGTGGTTGCCTGGATCGTATTGCTGTTCTCAATGTCCAGCTCGTACTTATAGTTTGTGGTCACTACTGTGGCCATATAGTGGTCCGGAAGCTCCCCGGAATCATCTTTCCGGATATAATAATAGACAGCAAAGAGTTCGTTTTCCTCTATGCTGTCGTCTTTTACCATGAAGGTATTCTCAGCGGACAGGTTCTTGGTCTGTAGGTTGTTCTTGTTTTCCTTCACATAGACATATTCATAGGCCAGGCCGTAAATGGATGCTTCCAGGCCGTTGTCTCCGTCTGTTTCATCTGCTCCGGCCAGCTCCAGTGCATCTGTTAAGGGCTTGATGTCTCCATCGGATTTGTAAGTCACTGGGTTACCAATGAAATAGCTGCTGGCTGTATCAGAGATGTCTTTTGCATGATTGCACACAAGACGATTGTCCCGGTTGGTCTCATCCAGGATCTTGTGCTTTCCTTCGTAGTAGGACATATTCTTCTTCAGCCGGTCCACCATGCTGATGTGTTTGCTGATCAGCTGGCGGAGTATCTGTTTGTCTGGGTTTAACTCGTCAAAGTTTTCTCTCGGTATTGTAAATGTGTATATTTTCCTCACCTCCTTATCTCTCGGAATCTAGCTGTATTGGAACCAATTACAGTGCTGCAGAAATATCTGACAGCATCCATGCAGTGGTCATGTTGTTTTATTGGTTTATCTTCTCCTATGTCTGCTGCCTTCTCATCCCAGATATAAGATGCAAACTCTTTGATCGTTTCGATGCAGGAAGAAGCAAAAGCAATCTTTTCCAGATTAAGCAGCATGCCTACCAAACGGATTCCGTCCAACACATCATTGTTTGCCTTTAATACTTTAATACCTCGCTTGCGGAGCTCTGCAATAAAAGAAGCAGCCGATGGATCTACGATCATTGCTCTGATCTTTGTCCCATCCAGCCACTTCTTTAAGTCATCTGCGTATTCTGAATCTGTTTTCTGCCTGCCTTTAGCTCTTCCGGAATAATAGTATTCCCGGATACAGTACCATTTTCCATTAGTTCCCTTATTCCACAGTAGGAATACTGTTGCGTTCTGAGTTCCATAATCGCATGATACATATCTGTTCCCGTTGATCAGCAGCTGGTAGAAGTTTTTTATATCTTGCACATGTTTCTTTTCATCGAACATGTCGTAGATAACGCCCTCTGCTGCCGCCCACAGGCCCATTATGTAGCGTTTGAAGAAAACGCCGATATACATGCTCCGGTATCTGGTTTTGATCTCCTCACTTAAAGACAGGTTATCATCCATAGTGAAGTGAAGATACAGAATCTCTTTCAGCCCTGGGTCTCTCCCCTCCGCGGTTGCCTGATTTCTGATCTCTTCTGTTCTTTCTTTTCCCAGATATCCGGTGGATTTATCAATCCAATTCTGCTTGAACCAGTGGTAAGGACCATCCGGATTACAGTTGAACCAGAACTTTGAACCGGTTACGGAGCATCGTCCTGTTGCCTGGTTTACAAAGGATTCCGGCATCAGGGCAACTTCGTCAAAAAACACTCCTGCCAGCGTGATTCCCTGGATCAGATCCTGTGATCTCTCATCCTTTCCTCCAAATATGTAAAAGTAGTTCTCTTTTCCATTCTTTCTGACCACAACAAGGTTATCTGCCCTGTGATCTGTGATCGAATATCCTCTGGACTGCAGCATAAGTTTCAGCCAGAACAGGACATTTCTCCGGAAGGATCCTATCGTTTTTCCACACATGGCGAAATTCTGTCCCTCAAACGAGCTCATTGCCCAGAGAACAAAAGACAGCGACATGCTGATTGTCTTTCCTGATCGGATAGCTCCATCAGCAATGACACCGCTGTAATCTTTTACTGTAGAATCTTCCGTCCACCAGTTCAAGGTCATTCTCTGTTTCTTCGAAAAAGGCCGAAACTTAAATACCTGTTTCTTCATCTTTCCAGTCCTCCGCAGCAGTTCCTTTCAGTGCTTCCAGGAAACCGTCATCTTCAAGTTCATCATTATCACCTGTCTGTGTTTTCAGTTTTGCAACCTCTGTCTGTGCTCTGATCTGTTCTATTCTGGCTTTCTGTTCCTCCTGATCCAGCTCCGATGGCTGACGATCATTCCAGCCTTTAAAATTATTCCTCAGACTGAACTGTGCTCCATTGGTCCCATCCCTGTCGAACAGTCTCTCTTCCGTGTACGCTTCGATCATAGTCTTGGCGCGTGTAATCGTGTTCATAAACTCTTTCTTTCCCTGGTAATTCAACAACGAAAGTCTCGTTGTAAAACCTAGAGCAAGCGCAAGTCCCGTCACTGTTGGAGGTCTCTGATTGATTACCACAGAATGTCCGAATTTATCAAATATAGGTTTTCCTTTATCATCTTTCAGGATTTCTCCTTCGCATTCTTTGAAATACGCATCTATTTTTGCCTCTATTTCTTCTTTACTTTTATATTTCGGCGGTCTTCCGACCGTCTTACCTGCTGCCATATGACTGCCTCCTTTTTTATTTTTTTACATGCAAAAAGGAGACCCATTGCTGAGTCTCCTTAACAAGCGTCCGGATTTGAACCGGAGTCCATGCAATATGCTGCTTCTCCCTCGTGAGCTACTGCTTGTTATTTCTATAGTGCCATGTCTTCTGTACTATGTCAATCATTTTTAATTCTTTTGGCGATGGTATGTAATCGCCCTTTTCGTTATGAAAATAGCCTTTATGCGTATGTGGCTGTTCTGCTTTGCCATTAATATAATGGCTGTGTGTCAAATCAATTTGTTTAACTCTTTTCTCCTGCTTATTATAATATGTTATATGTTTCACAACGTTATTTCCGTCTACAGTCGCATAAATACATCCATTCGTCATTGTCTCCATTGGTGCAGTTGTAGCTTTGCCATTGTATTTGACATACTTAATATTTCCTGACTGGTACAAAGTTTCGTATTTCGTATTCTGTGCCGTATTTCTTTCCCTTATCACTCATTCCACTGGAAGATCCTCTACCACCCATTGCATTTCGCCTCGCTAAACCGTTCCTGAAATGCTCGGATCCTGATAATATTTCCTTTGCACTCCTCCGGTATATTTCCATAGAAGATAATAGTTTCCGGTTCCAGCCGTTTTATCATTTCTTTATAACCAGATATGAACAACTCTTTCGCCATCTTGCTGTTCTGTGTTCCAACAGAAGATACTCCTACTATACCGTGTGTAGGTTCTCCATCAAAACACCATTCATAAGAATCTGGGGTGCTCCATCCTATTGTCGGAATCACCGGAACGCCATTTTTCTGGAGATATGCCCCGATCCAGTGCTTTCGGTAATGATTATAAATCTGAATAGCTTTTGGAAAATCTGTGTACATAGAAAAATCCGGTGTCATTACGCACCGGAACTGTAGCAGCATATCCAAGTATCTATCAGGACTGTTCCATAAACGTTGGAATTGATAGTCATCTAAGAAGAAATGAACGCCTTTATTTTCTCTGTTCTTTGCAGTTTTCGCATAATTGAATCCAATAAATTCCTCTGGCAGACTAATCTGTGTAGGTTCTATCTTTGGTATGCCGTATTCACCGATTCCTAAGAAAATATATTTATCTAAGTTTTCATAGGCCATACTGATCAGCTCCGTCTTCTGCGATTTACACGATTTGCCGTTCGTTCAGTTCTGGAGCCTCTGGACATTATTTTGTTCGACACATCATGATGATCAAGGAAACGTTTTGTTGCTTCTTTGTCTACCTTATATGCTTTTCTTTCTGCTGCACGTTCAGAAGGTGACACACTTCTTACAGATGCACCATTAGCTTGTACTCTCCTACGCATTTCTGATGCACTCATATTTAATGGTGTTGGCTCGGGAGTTCCTCCGATTCCTCTCTGATAGTAATTTATTCCATTCTTACTGGTGAAGTAATATCTGGTAGTTTCTCCGTCTTTTGTTACATCCATTCCGGAATAGCCTCCAGCACTTCCCATGCGGCTGCTTCCACCTCTTCCTCCCATATTTTCACTTCCTCTCTGTGTAGGTTTAATTTAATGGACATTCTGGGACTCGAACCCAGGACCGACCGGTTATGAGCCGGTTGCTCTGACCTGCTGAGCTAAATGTCCGCATATAGAAAGGCACCCCGAAGGGTGCCTGTACTTTAATCATTCTATTTCTTCATCATCTAATGTCTTAAAGTCATAATCTCCAAAAGGATATGCCATAATTTTAGCATTTTGGATAGAAATCTTATCTGAATCATATTCAACATCTTGCATATCAAACATTATCTCAATATTACCAAAATTCATTTCAACTCCAACAAGTTCTGGTCCATCTTCAATTAAGGACATACAACGCATTTTATATCTTCTGCCTTTTTGTAATTTTTCAAATTCACTTTTTTGGCAATGAATGTACCTTACCAACAATTCCTGATTTTCTCTTTTAATGCCTACCTGCATAATTTCTTCTATTTTTCTGACTGATTCATCTGTAAGCTCCAACCATTCAAGTAAAACATTATCGCCCTTAGATAAAGCCTCTAAGTTACAATTAAGACATCCGTGATTTTTTGCCATCTTAAATTTCATATTATTTCTACTCCTTTTAGTTTCTTTAAAGTAGAAACACATCAACTGGCTAAATATGTTTCTCGATTGATTTAATTACTGATTCTTCTTTTTATCTGGCTCAGGCCCAGGACCTACCCAGAATCTGAAGGCTTTTTTACCATGGTCCTTGGCATAATCTTTCGTGCCATCTTTCCTGGTAATCCATGTTCTAAAAATCCACATAGATATCCCCTCCTTTCGCAATTAACTCTTGCAAAAGGATAAATACAGTGTTACAATTCAGTTGTCGAGACGGAATTGTAACCAGTTAAACAACTGTATTTACATTTTCACAAGAGCCAAGCATCATATTTATGTTGCTTGGTTTTTTGTATGTATAAAACTTCTCAGTTTGACACATCAACGGTGATATTCATAATATTGAATTGTTGCTGCCTGTCTTGACATCCCACATTTCTCCATGATTTCTTCGACATCCATATCCTTAACAAGGTCATATGGAGCCATCAATTCTGCTGCAAACGTATTGGCCTGCCATTCTGGCTCTCGATATCTTGGGATATTTCCACGAGCAAATGATACTGAATCTGGCTGATGCAAAAAATAATGTCCCACCTCATGACATAAAGTAAATCTGTGTCTTGGATCTCCCATAATCGCGCCTTCATACACATCGCTTCTGATTCGCATTATATTGTTTCCAGTATTCGTTGTCCCATATGTATCCTGCATTTCCTCTGGATCCACAATTTCCAAATCTATACCATTATCAGGATTAGCCAAAATCCATTCAATAAATTGAACAATGGGAAAATATTCTCGATCTTCGCACCCAACAATTTCTCGCAGTTTCTTTACCATCTTTCTAATGCGCGCCCTTGACATTGGATCAGCAGCAACATTCATTCATCATCAACCTCACTTTCCAGAAAGCTTTTTAGCTTACCTTTATCAATCTTGTTAAATTTCCTTGCAAACGAAAGCATCATCATTCGGTCACTATCATTCATAGTACTTATGTCAATGCTATCATAATTTTGCGCCTCATACATATACTGATCTAAATCATGTATTTCTCTTTCATTTAGATGGTATTCTCTTATGAGGACTTCTCTCCACTCTTTAGGTGGCTTTTTCTTTCCGTTTTCAACTTTGGATAAAAATGCAGATGAAACTCCCAATTTTTTTGCCATATCATACAGGAGTTCATTGTTGTCTATCCTGAGTTTCCTGCAGAACTTACCAAAATTATTCGTCATCATGCTTCACCTTTGCCCTTTCAGTTGTCCATGCTTTACAACATGTATATTAACCTATTTGGGTTAATTTGTCAATCGTTTTCTGGAAATTTTTTTTATATTTTTGATGATAACACAAAAACGCCCTGCACTTCTACAGAACGTTTCGCCAAAATGTATGTTGTTAGGAGTTCCCCTCAATGGAGAAATCGGAACAGATGGATTCGAACCACCTCTATGCTGATTCATGAGTCAGCTGTTCTACCACTGAACTATATTCCGAAACTGCTGCCAGGGTGTAGGCTGGCTCTGGCAGCTTGTTGCAAGAAGGAGCCTCGTCGTCTCTGCGCCTTTGGCTTCTATTGTATTGTACAACGAACTTTCCGAATAATCCGAACTTTTTTCATTTTAACTCAAAAAAATGGCGATCCCACAAGGACCGCCGCTCTGTTACCTATTCATCCCTAATTTTACCATCAGTGCTTCCTGCAAGATCTGAGAAAAGTTAATGTTCTCACGGATTGCAGCTTCATTAAGCCATTCTGGGATGCTCAATGTTTTCTTCACTGCACGGGAGCAATTCTTTCTACGATACTCTGCCATATCAAACTCTACGATCACAAGAGTTCCATCTTCCGGATCTACGGCATCAAGAGCTGAAGCTTCTGGTATTGGTTCTTTTTCATTTTCTCTTGCAGTCAGTGCCAGGCCAAGGGCATCCACAGACATTTCATATGCTTCCTGCATATCTTCGCCCTGTGTCATACATTCTGGTATATCCGGAAATGTAACCCAGAATCCGCCTTCCTCTGCTTTATGAAATACTGCCGGATAAAATAATCTATTCATATAAACACCCTCCATTTCAGGCGGCAGGGCTATTTAAGCCCCGCCTGTTTAAGTATTGCCTGCTCCAATCCCTTTTTCAGATCTTTGGAGTGATAAGGAACGATTACCGTTCTTCCGGTTTCTTGGTTATTCAGTTTGACATGAGAGCCATTCTGACTTACCGTTTCGAAACCATTTTCTTTCAGGAGCTTTAACATCTCCTTAGGACTCATTGGCATCTTTTGTATCTCCTTTCCTTATCATGTTTATATTGTAATACGTATTTATACGTATGTCAATTATTTTATTTGTTTTTGTATCAAATATTTATCTCGAATCATAAGTCTTGGATAATCCGGGCTCTGGGAATATCCTGTCTTTTCTGCTATCTTCTCCCATTTCATTCCCTGCTGATAGAATGCCTTAAACACATATCTTGTCTGGCCATCTTCAATGCTCTGGATCCATCGTTCCACTGCTGCCGCCTGTGCCATTTTATGATCGTATGTGTGTTTTCTCCGGTCATATCGTGCCTGGTCGAATCCGACTACGCTCTGTGGTCGCGCAAAGCCGGTGGTGTAGTCAAATATCGTACTGTTCCCAAGACCGGCCTCCCCCTGTTTCATTTCAGCCAGTTCCATGCTGAGGACCGGTATTTCCCTCTTTAACTTTCTGTAGTTATCCAGAAGCTTCCTGGTGATCTTGATCTCGCCCACTGGTATCCTCCCCTTTCGATGCTTTTAGCCGGGAACGTGGATGCTCCCGGCTTTCTCTATTTCTTCCATTCTTTTCCTGTTTTTCGATCCCGTATGCCTGTAATCTCTAATCCCAGCAGACCTGCTGTATTGTTCAAAACGCAAAAAGCATTATAAATATGTGTCGGCATCCTGCCTGCTGCCCGAACTGCTTTACCGGCTGTCGGATCTGGATAGCCTTCATTGTTCTTGTAGTTCATTTCACACCTTCTTTCATTTCCTCAAGCCTTTCCTCTGCATCTTCTCGTCTGGCAAATACAATCTGTTTAACTTTCCCAGCTTTTATGTAATGTAGTGTGTTTTCCTCCAGATACGGATAGTGTATCTCCTTCCAGTCTTCCGGAAGAAGATCTGATGTACCTGGGCAGTGCTGATACAGGATGCAGCTGCTGCAGGTTCCATCTTCACTGGCCGGCTGACTTTTACACCCTTGGATCAGTGTGTTATATGCTGACAGCATCAGCTCTGGTGTGATGTCCATTTTCTTTTCGTGCTTTTTCATCTTCGGTCTTCTCCGCAACGCGCAGTGATGCTCGCAGGAATCTTCGTCTTCTACAAGAATCCCTTTGCGGTCGCAAAGACCATCATCGTTGTTGATACAGGTTTTACATGTGTTTCCCATCATTTTTTCCTTTCTGCCATGATCCGGTTGAAATTCTCTACGTTTCTGGTGTTTATCAAGTATTTCACTCTGTCTGGGATTTTCTCTGTGCAAATGCGTTTGTATGTTACCACTCCGATACCGGTATAATATTGGAATATCCATGTCTGGTAGTTATGTGGAAGCTTTACAAGTCGGAATCCGGACTTTTGTTAAACAGCTTCTTTTTCTGCCTTTTATTCATACCTCCCTCCCTGCTGCCTTCAGCATCCACTTCCGGTATCTGTCCCATTCTGCCAGGAGCTCAACGTCTAAAGTCTTACTCAGTTTGATATCCTCCGGAATGATCCGGTATTTCTTGTTCACAAGAGCAAAATTTGCTGCTGCCTGGGCTACGTTGTTCTTTGTGCAGCCAGTCTTTTCTGTGACCTGTCTGGCTATCAGCAGATCTTCAAACACTTGCTTTCCATTCTGATCTACCACCTTATACAGGTTCATTCTCTTTCTCACTGTTTTCCCCTATCTCTACCGGATCCAGATAGTTCCGGCCGAATATCTCCATAAATTCTTTGTGACTGTGCTGCTTTTCAAATAGTTTCTGTGCTGTCCGCTGTAATTCGTGGCGGATCCGGGCGTTGTTGTGCACTGCTTCCGGACCGTAGATGTGATGGTCATGACACAAGTATACTTTCAGGCCATATTCCTCGGAGTTCTTCCGGTTCGGCCCTCCGAATATATGGTGCTCATCCAGGATCCTGTGTTCGTTCCAGTTGTCGTGGAGTGTTACGCAGAGATAACAGGTCCTGCTGTTTTTATCATGTAGAATACTGGCCGGATGGCGCATTCTCTTTTTCTTACTTTTCTGTTTTGGAAATAACATTTCTGCCCCTTTCCGGGGAGGTCAGGGCCTCCCCTTATGTAGTTGTGATATATTTGGATTTTCAAAAACACTCTTTACTCAATCCATGGACGTCCTTTTTTGTCCACTTTTCCATACAGCCATTCTTCCCAGAAGCTGATCTCTCGTAACCTGGAGAATGGTATGCTTCCAAAGGTCCGCATTGCTGCTGCCACGTAATCCGCCCAGCCGTATAATGTGAGCGTTTCAAGATATTCTTTCCTGGTTATTGCTTTTTCCGGAATAGCTTCCGGAATAGTTTCATTGTTTTCCGGTACTGGGTCGGACTTCTGTTCTTCTTTATGGATCCCCGGTACAGAATCTTCTAGTTTCTTCGGGATATCTGGTTCTTGCACCGGTTCCGGCATATATTCCGGATTCTGATCGATACTGTCCTGTCCAGGGATCTGTTCTTCCTGTTGCGCCGGCGCAATCTCTGGTTTTTCCATCACCTTCTCCGCCGAAATATCCTCATGTACATTCCCGATGTTTTTACCACTATGCTCTGGCATTTTCGGTTCCACAGGTTCTTCCTGCTTCTGGGCTATTGTTCCCTCGTCCGGCAGTACCCCGAAGCATTTCTCCCAGGTATAGGCCCCTGCATCGTACTCATCGAACAGGCTGTGCACAACATCGAGGAAATATCGATATGTGATATCCACCGGCGTCTCTCCGAACACCTTGACCATGATCCCTTTTGTTTCCTCGTAAAACATCAGATACACAGTGCCTTTTCGGTAACTCCTGCTGCCGGACGGGCTGATCATCTCTGCCAGGTCTTTTGGTTCCGTAATTGAGCTGTACACTGCGTTGAGGATATCTTTATTCTCCCTGCAAAACTCCTGTATCGTTGCTTTCAGCTTTTCTTCCGGGCTTTTTGCATCCTTCCAGTCAAGCAGCCGGGCCGGATCTGCTTCATTTTCTTTTTCAAACCTCTGGAATTCTCTGATATCCTCCCTTTTCACTTCCGGCGTGAACATCTGCCGGTCTGCTTCCTGAATCTGTAGAAGTTCTGTCAGCTGCGAGAAATTAAAATCTCTGTACTGTTCTTTCAACTCCGGTGTATCCCCATCTGCAGAATATGTTTCATATACGTTCATGAAACGGCTTACACCGGTCCTGGTCATCCCATATTCTGCGGCCGCAAATTCGGCTATGCTGCTGTATCCGTCATTTTTATAAGCACCTGACCGGTCGATCCGGGTCAGCTGCCATCCGATCCGGACAAAGCTCTTTACGATACCCCCAAGATTATTTTTGATGTCGTTTTTACTCTGGATGTATTCATCCATGCTCAGCTGTACATATTCCATACTTTCCTCCTTATGCGGTCACTGACTTTATCTGATCTTTTTCCTTTAATGCTTTTATGTATCTTCTCAGATGCCTTTCTATCCTGATTTCATCCGGCTTTGTATCCCGGATCCCATACCACTGCTGGATCTTTGTCCCACAGATCTCTATTGTGATATACGGTGTTTCCGGCGCTGACTTTGAACGCAGGAAAAGGATCGTGCTCCGGCCGGTGTTATGCTTATTCAGATAGCTGTCCCCGCCGACACAATGATGGAGGATCCTTCCTTCTGCAACGATCTCTTCTGCTGATCTTGCCGGCCGTATCAGATAATCCTCGTCTTCGTAAAAATATTGATTCCTCAGGCCCCTGTAGTTCTTTCGGATGTCCGGATATTTTTCGCTAACTGCCTGTTCTCTCTTGCGGATTTCTTCCGCATTTGTCTCAACGACCATCTGGTCATGGGCAAGCCTCAGGTCTCTCGGAAAAAGAAAGATCTGGTTATGCAGGTCATACCCCCTCTGTATCCGCATATGCAGATAATCCACATAAGTGCGGGTTACACCGCTTACAGCACCTGCTGCCCTTCCACACATGGGTTCCTGCATAGTATCCGGGATCTCGCACCCGGAATACTGTTCTATCCTGTGCATGAATTTTGCTACTGTGGTATATTTCAATATTTCTTCCAGATCGCTCTGCCGTACCTGGCTTTCCGCAAGGAATATGCTTTCCTGTACTGTCAGGTGGAGTCCCATCCGCTTCTCCATCTGCCATATCTTCAGATAGTAAAGATTCCCCTGCAAGGTCTTAAGGTCCCTGAGCCTTCTTTTATAGATCCCGAGAAAGCATTCCGGCTTTATGGCATCCTTGTCTGCTATGATCCCGCAGTAGCCCGCTACTATGGATTCCGCTATATGATATAATCCCATTTTCACAAACATCTCTATCTGCGGCCATTGGATATATCTTTCGAGGTATTCTTTCAGGTTGTACATGGTCTTATGTTTTCCATACATCTCTGCTGCCGAATATCTCAGGAATGTGGTCCGGAGTTCTTTGTAGCTTTCCGGATATATCCTTGCTGCTTTGATCGAAATGTTGTTCATTCCGCACAAATTGCAGTCATCCCAGAATTCTCCAGAGTAAGAACTAAATTTATGATAATCTGTCTGTGGCCTTTTTCCTTTTTCCAGGTAAGTCCTTGCGATCTCAGTTATGATCATCTTTTCGCCTGCGCCTATCATGATCTCTTTTTCATCCAGGAAAGTATCCAATCTGTATATTTTTTCTATCTCCACATATCTGATCACTGCTCCATCATCCTTATATCTCTGTGCAATAAAGCAGTTCATCCCATGCCCCCATACTCCTTTGGCCTTTCCCTGAGCCTTATACACCCCTGTAGCACCACAATGAGGGCACGTTCCCAACGAATCATGTTGCGGGACCGGGATTATCTTTTCAAACTGTCCCTCGTAGGTGTCTTTGCTTCTGACCGCTGCCTCCGTCACCTGTCCGCATGCAGAGCAAGTTATATCCGCATATCTTCCATGACGCTTGTAGTACGGGAAGTGTTCTGTTCCGATGCCTGTTTTTTTCGCCCAGTCTTCCAGTCCTTTCGGAAGCGGCGGGGTGTTCTGTTCCCGTTCTTTAAGCCTGTCCGCACGTTTGTCTTCCCTTTTCTGGACTCTTTGCGCTTTGATGTTATAGATCAGGCTCTGCAGGGCACCTACCCAGGTGGTGTATTTCCGTTCCCACGTATCTCCAGCAAACTTCCACACCATATCTCCCTGGGACCTAGCCATATAACACTTGTTATCTCTTTTTTTGCAGTTACTGCCGATCTTTTCCCTTTCTTCATCCAGCCCTGCTGCCGACCAGACGCCTGCATCCGGATAATACAAGCCCCAGTCCTTCTGGGTAAACACCATCCGGATCCACGGGGTCTGCAGCTCCCGTTTTTTGTTTTCGTAAACTTCAACAAACAGATGGCTCTCTCCACGGATATCCTGGAAAAATGCAACTGCTGTGTTACGATACTGTTTGTCTGCCCTGACACCGCCCCGGAATGGGATCTTTTCTATCTCCTTTTTCTTCATTTCCTGCTGCCTCCCAGATAGTAATCACGGATCAGTTTTTTTGCGGTACCCATGTCCGGATCTCCGAAAGTTACTCTTCCGGCGTTGACTCCTGCAGCCTTTATGATCTCCTTGTCCACAGGTACCTGGTTCTTAAAGGCATACTTCAAGATCTCTGCGATGCACTGCTTCAGGCTCTTTCCTTTCTTGCGGACCTGGTGTGCGACCATCTCATCCTCCATACAGAGCCCCCGGATATACTCCACCCAGTCATTCATCAGACCGGCCAGTTTCAGAGATCCGCATTCCACATCCAGTTTCCCCATGGCAGCCGTCACAGTATCGCAAAGATATGGGATATCACCGGACTGATACATCTCAACATAATCTTCCGGGATGCCATTCTCCTGCGCCATCGTTTTCAGGCTCTGGATATCTCCTTCATTCAGCAGGTTCTCTGCAAGTTCGTTGATCTCCCTGCAGCTGCTCATCTCTCCAAATCTTTCGAACATTTACATCTTCTCCTTTCGTTTTTTCATAGCTTCCTGAAGCCAGTTTGAGTAACTGTGCTTCCCGGCTTTTGCTGTTAATGTTAAGCGATGCTCTTCTATCAGCTCCCAGATCCTTTTCCAGAGTTCTGCGTTCCCAATCCTGGTGCCTCTGGCATCTTCCCAATTGGCTGCTGCCATTTCCGGAAGTTTCCGGATACGGGAGACCACATAAACATCTTCTGTATGGACGCAGACATTGCTTGTCTTTCTGATCCGCGATAATGCTGCCGCCAGATTTTGAAGGGTTGCACTATGGTATGTTCCAGAAATACATTGGAACCCTTCTGCTGTTTTAATTGCGCCGGCGCAAATCGTTTCCAGGATATATGCACATTTTCTCTCTGTATTCTTCTGGGCCTTGCTGTCTGCCTCCAGATATATGTCTACTTTCCACATGTCAATCCCTTCTATTCCCTGTTCTGACCAGTATGTAATGCCGGTATGCGTAGCCTGTCACCTTGTTTTTCCCATGTTTTACTGAACCAGGAACAATCGCCCATCCCTTCGGTGGTTTCGGATCTCTCGGTATCCCCTGCCTGTCCACCAGGCTCCGTTTCTTTATCTCTTCTTTCTCCGGATCCTTGCGGATCAGGTTTCTGGATGGGTGGTACCGTTTCAGGTCCTCTGGCTCATGTTCTTTCAACGGCTTGGTTATGTATTCTGCCAGTTCTCCGGAATCTACGTCATATACTCTCTTCGTCTGTGCATGGCCATGGTTCCATAACATTTCCACTAAAAGCCCTGTATCTGCCTCATTGTTTGATTTCCGGTTGACCAGGATATGTACGTGGGGTCCGCCCTGCTTTCCAATCTCCAAGCGGTATATATATTTCAACTCCCATCCATATTTTTTATACCTGTCCCGGAGCTTCCGGATAAACTTTGACATATCTTTCTGCATCTGTTTCCAAGGTGGTCGTGATCCTTTCTTGTATGTCAGTGTGAACCAGTAATCTCCTATTCCGAAATTCCATTTAATCAGACGGCGGACATCCCGTTCCCTTTTCCATTGGTTCTGTTTAGCGATTTCTTCCGGAGTGGCTTTTCTCCTCTTCTGTCTTTTCTGTCCCCTGGCTCCATATCTGCCCGTATGCTTTTCTTCAACTTCCCTGGTGTTCCCACAGTCCCAGATCCATCTTATATATCCACACCTCATAAGCAATCCTTGTCCTATCTCTAATACGTTTAATCAAGCCTGTAAGGGGATCCATACCCCAAAAATAAATACGGGCTTTTCACCCGTGCCGCTTGACTGTTCTCCTCCCAGATGCTATGATGATGTTGAACGTTTACATCTGGGATTTTTCCCTTTGCCAGCACACTGCTATGTGCTGGCATTTTTTATCTTCGTTTCTTATACCCCGTCCCCACCACAGCCACGAACGCCACCTGCCAGAACAGTCCGGCCATCAGGAACATCTCTCCCGGGTTTCTCCACTGCCAGATTGGCAGGTTTGCCACCGGAAGGGCTATACACAGGGATATGATCGCATCTCGTTTCATTTTTTGCCTCTTTTCTTATGTTCCTCATCTACCAGAGGGCGGAGCTCTGCAAGTTCTTTCTCGATCTGGTTCAATTCCAGGCCGTATTCCGGTTTCCAGTCCACTCCGCTGTGGTTCAGGATGTCCGTTCGTCTGTTAACCATATCTATGTATCTACTTACCTGCTGCGCTGTCATAAGTTCTCCTTTCTACCCCACGGATTTTCTTATGTAATAATCATTCACTATCCGGGATACGTTATCTATGATCTTCTGATTGTCTTCCGGAGTGTTGTTCTTGCAGTAGTCGTCGTGGATCCGGATTACTCCTCCGGATCCGTTTTTGATTTCTTTGATAACTGCCATCTGGTTCACCTCCTGTTTTATCGTATGAAAATTGTGTTTCTGTTGATATTGACTTTCTACTGTTTCTCTCCTATTCTTTTCTTACAGACACTGGCATGCCTAAATACTTAAGAAAGAAGGATACAAATCATGTCTCTTAATGAATTTATTTCTAAATTGACTCCCTCAGATATTATTCAAATTCTAGGAATAATAGCATCGTTCTTAACCGCGTTTGTTGCAATTGTCATTTCTTTAGTAACTATGCGGCAGAATTCAAAAATGATTGAAGAAAGTTCTCGCGCAATTATTTCTATCTATCCTCAATCCATAAACACCGGAACTCCTATGTTATTTATGGTTATAAAAAACTTTGGCAATTCCCCTGCTATTATTAGTAAATTTGATTATGATTATGATTTTACCGATTGTTACAGATATCGCTCGGAACGAGATTATCTGAAAGATTTTATTGGCTCTTCCTTAGCTCCTGGGCAATCCCGAATATGTAACATTGACTACACAAAAATAACTCGTCCTGTAACATTTTCTTTAGAGTATCAGTCAGGTTCCAAAAAGTACCAGGAAACGCTTACTGTAGATTTACGAGCCGGTGTAAACATTCCTGTCCCCAAAACCGCTACATCAGGAAAAGAACTTCAAACCATTTCTTACACTCTACAAGAAGCGCTGCAGAAAAATCTCTAAGAAATTTTTTGTATAGTACTAAATTCCCCCAAAACAGCTTTAGTCCTTTCCAAAATTATCTTGGCTTCATCACAAGACAAACCATTTTCGGAGAACTTGTTCACTATCTCTGCCACAAGTTCTCCTATTTTGTCTCCATCTAAAATTTTTCCATTGTTTAACTGAACACTTTGAAATATCACTTTCGTTTTACCTCCTATCCGGCCTTACTGGCCTCATGATTCCATAGTTACCTGTCTTTTTCGTTAATATTACGTTGCATTTTTGGGACGGTTGGTCTAAAAAAATATCCACTGGGTCGTCCAATGAGAGTATATCTGTTATCTTTACCACTTCTTCAAGTATGAAAGGGCTTCTTCCATTAAGCTTAGCATTCAATGCTTGCACTGTAATTCCTAAACATTTAGCCAATTCCGCTTGTGATAAATGTCTTTCTGCCATTTTCCCTTTTAGTTTATCGAACGACATTTTCATCCTCCTTTCGTTGCATATTTGGGATATTTGTATATTACACCTCATTTTCCTGCACGTCAACCCATTTATGCAACTTTTTTTGTGTTTTTTTAATTATATATTGCAAATATGAAAAAATAGTTTATAATGACATTATATGGAGGTACTTATATGGGAGAAAAAGAAATAAGCGCAAAAATGCAAGATATTATGAATCGAATGAAATCTAGGCGCGAAGAATTAAATATGTCATACCAAACTCTTTCTGAGAAAGTTGGTATAAGCAAATCTACCCTACAACGGTACGAAACTGGATATATTAAAAATATGCCTGTCGATAAATTAGAGGATATCGCCAAGGCTCTCGATATTTCCCCTTCTTATCTCATGGGATGGGATGAACCTGCAAAACCTACTACTCTCGCCGCTCATTTCGACGGTGAGGAATATACAGAAGACGAACTAAAAGAAATCCGTCAATTCGCAGAGTTTGTAAAAGGAAAAAGGGAATAATTGGCAGATATGCCAGATGTATTTTGACAATATAATATACTTACCCAGGGAACTGTTGGGGCGTTATGTCAGCCGCCGGACACTTCTGTGAAAGGAGGCTGGTGCTAATGGTTACATACAGTGATTTATTTACTTTTGTAATTATGCTTTGTGCAGTCATAACTCTTGTTATTACTTTTATGCATAAAAAATAGCGCCCTCGTCCTGGTAAGATAAGGCGCTATTTTTAGCAATTACTCTTGCCGGCGGTCAGGTGTACGCTGACCAACGGTTCTCTTGTTAAGTATATTATAAGTCACTTAAAGATATTTGTCAATTTTAATATACTTGAGCGGGAGGTTTTAAGGTGAATACATACGAAGAATTGCAAGACGCTGCCTGCAAGAATGGTATAGATGTTATAGATTATCCTTTTGGAACTGAAAGAATAAAAGGACTGTATTGTGATGGAACTGTAGCTATTCGAAAAGACATTGAAACTCAGGCCGAAAAGTCCTGTATTCTGGCTGAGGAACTTGGTCACCACTATACTACCACAGGCAATATTCTGGATCAGTCAACTGATGTGATGAACCGAAAGCAGGAATACCGGGCCAGACTTTATGGCTATAACCTCCGTGTAGGCCTGATCGGGATCATCAATGCATACGAAGCCTGCTGCCGGAATCTTCACGAGATGGCTGAGTATCTGGAAGTGCCGGAGGATTATCTCACTGAAGTGATCGACTGCTACCGTTCCAAATACGGACAGTATACTGTTGTGGACAATTATATAATCTATTTTATTCCACAGTTGGCTGTGATGAGAATTGATGCTTTATAATAAATGCATAATGATGGCATAGAGTAATAACTAAGTAGCAAAGGTCGGAAAGGCTCCCGACACACTCACAAGAGTACCTGAGATGATGGATACGCCGCCCATCTTGTTGCTTGGATTATCTTAAAGGTGTTGTCATTATGGCAACACCTTTTTTATTCTATATAAAGAACGCAAATAAGCGACTTTCTGTAAGGAATGTCGTATTATTTACGTATATTATATTTTAAAGGGAGAATACACTAATGAAAAAGAAATGGTACTTACAAACATGGTTTATTGCATTACTTTTCTTCATTGCTTTCTTTTTCATTGTAATGGTACCTATCGCTGGACTAATAATACTTGTTGTTGGTATTGCATTAATTATTATTCAAGCGAAAGATAACAAAAGATTGCTATCTGCATATGGTACATATGATGAAATAGTTGCAAAAACAAACAAACTTGAAGAAGATTTTTCCAATAAGCAAATAGAGTTGGAGAAAGATTTTTCCGATAAGCAGGAACAGTTAAATGATGAATACCACGAAAAAGAATCCTCTTTGGAGAATCAGTATAAAGCAAATTGGAATAAGTTATCCCTTAAAGAAACAGAGTACACTCAACAAATAGACCTGTTAAAACAAGAAATAAGTAACTTATCCCAGGAATCTGACCAGTTAACTGCTGCGGTTCTTGTAGATCACTATAATTTTGCTGAATATGATGGACTTTTCTCGGAAGATTGTAAAAGTAAGCTTGTCATTTTAAAGAATGAAGAACAAGAATTAATAAAGTCCGGCAATGCTTTTGATATTTCATTTTCAAGTTCGAGGAAAGCTACTAATGATAACAAAAAACAGATTTTGCGGTGTTTTCAGGCTGAGTGTACAAATTTATTATTAAATTTGTCTGTCAAAAATATTGATTCTGTACGATCCAAGATAGCAAAATCTTTTGAGAGTCTCAATAAGATTTTTGAAATCGATGGCGTTGTTTTAAATTCTAAGCTACTTGAGATAAAATTAGAAGAACTCAATTTAACATATACTTTTCAGTTAAAGCAACAGCAAGAAAAAGAACGGCAAAAAGCTATTAAAGAGCAAATGGTAGAGGAAGAAAAGGTACGCCGTGAAATTGAACGTCAGAAAGCTAAAATTGATAAGGACTGTAATCAATTTAATAACGAAGTAAAAAAGCTTATGGCATATATGCAAAAAACTTCCAGTGATGTTGAAAAACAATTATACATTGATAAAATCAAAGAACTTGAAGATAAATTACGAGATTTAGAGGCCGATAAGAAAAATGTACTGGACAGAGAAGCGAATGCAAAAGCCGGATTTGTGTATGTTATTTCAAATATTGGTTCATTCGGAGAAGATATTTATAAAATTGGAATGACACGTCGCCTCGAACCAATGGATAGAATAAAGGAGCTCAGCAGTGCTTCGGTTCCATTTGAATTTGATGTACATGCTATAATTTTTTCTGAAAATGCACCGGAATTGGAAACTCTCTTACATAAACACTTTGAAAAACAAAGCGTCAACCGTGTAAATCTTCGAAAAGAATTTTTCCATGTATCTCTTGATGAGATTGAAAAGGTTGTTCATGATAACTTTAATGACATTGCAAATTTTACAAAAGTTCCCGTTGCAAAAGAATATCGGCAAACTTTATCTTTAATTGAATCTGAATCAAAATAAATAAAAACCGCCCCAGTACGCCAATACCGGGACGGTGGTGGATCTCCGAAGAGATACCTCATTTCGCAAAAATATTGTATCATCTTCGGAAACAGCATACAAGCAGAACGTTTGTGCGCTGTTATTTTTGTACCCATTTTTTCATATTTTAAACCGAGGTGATATTATGGAACTTTTAAATGTATGTATCTACCTGCGTAAGTCCCGTGCTGATCGGGAAGCTGAAGCCAGGGGCGAAGGTGAAACTCTCGCCCGACACGAGCGGATCCTGTTGGATCTTGCAAAAAAGCGTGGCTATAATGTAGGGACAATCTATAAAGAGATCGTTTCCGGTGAGACGATTTCTGCAAGGCCTGTTATGCAACAACTTCTTCGTGAAGTTGAATCCGGCATATGGGATGGCGTCCTTGTTGTTGAAGTGGAACGTCTGGCCAGAGGTGATACAATTGACCAGGGTGTTGTTGCCAGATCTTTCCAATACTCCAACACATTAATCATTACTCCACTTAAAACTTACGATCCAAACAACGAATACGACGAAGAGTATTTTGAATTCGGACTTTTTATGTCCCGGCGTGAATACAAAACCATTCGCCGCCGTCTCACTGCAGGTCGCGAATCTTCCGCAAAAGAAGGAAAATATTGCGGCAGTAAGCCGCCTTATGGATATTCCCGTGTAAAACTTGTTGGTGAAAAAGGATGGACACTGCAGCCTGTTCCTGACCAGGCAGAGATTGTCAAGCTTATATTCAATTTATATGTCCATGGAGTATCCGGCGAACGAATTGGAATGGCTAAGATCTGCCGTAAATTAAATGATTCCGGAATCAAGACCATGGATGGTGGCCTATGGACCATTTCTCGTGTGCAGGCAATCCTCAGAAATCCAGTATATGAAGGAATGATACGATGGAACAGTCGGAAAGCAGTAAAGCATATAAAGGATGGGCAAATAACTATCTCCCGTCCTTTCGCTCAGGATTATATTCTTGTCAAAGGCAGGCATCCTGCTATTGTATCAAGGGAACTCTTTCAGCAAGCTCAAGATATCGTAAACAAAAATCCTGCACGGCCGCTTAACTCTTTGCATGTTCTTCGTAACCCTCTTGCCGGTATTGTTCGTTGTGGAAAATGTGATCATGTTATGACTCGTAAATCCCCTAACGGAAGACAGGGTGATCTGATCCGGTGCCCATACAGTTCTTGTAGCAATATAAGCAGCAAGCTTCCTCTTGTTGAAAAAGCTCTTCTTGACGGAATCCAAGAGCTTGTAGATGGCTACAGACTAAATAACAGTGTTTCCAATCAGGAGTATTCTCTTTCTATTTCTGAAAGAGAAAAAATGATTCAAGGAAAATTAAAAGAAATTGATATTTTAAAGAAAAGGAAACAAAGGCAGTACGATCTTCTTGAACAGGGAATTTACTCCACGGAAGAATTTCTTGAACGCTCCCGTGCTACTGCTGCCGAGCTGTCTGCCTGCGATGCAGTAATTCTTTCTCTGAAGCAAGAAATTGAACATGAACAGGAACTTCAGTTTCAACGTTCCTCTTTTATTCCCAAGTGCGAGGATCTTCTCGCAAATTACTGGACGTGGGATACCTCTACAAAGAACCGATTTCTCCGTGAATTGATAGAAAAGGCTGTTTATACTAAAAACGCAAAAAATACATGGAAAAATGGCGATGACATCTCTTTTACTTTAGATATTTATCCGAAAATCCAGCAAAAGTAAGTGTGGGTAGCCTTTATGTACCTACACATTGGCACGTATCGTGTCCTCCGGCCAAGTTGCGTAGATCTCACTGCTGGCCACGTTTTTGATATAATCCTTATATCTTACATAATAATCCTGTGCAGAGGTATCCCCTATTGGCCCGTCGTGGACTACGATATACTCCGGGATCACCACTTTGTTTAATACGATCTCGCCGGTTTCATTTATCGGCTTGATCTCTGCTTCCGGATTTTTGGGAGGATATTCCCCAAAAAGCGTATGGGGTCCGATGACGATCCGCTGATAGTCCTCTCCACTACCCTGCTGTCTGCTAAGGGATGCTCCCTGCCTGGCAATGGAATGGGGAAGAACTTCTGTCCCGGCAACTTCTTTTGGTGTAAAACCTTCTGCACTGATCCGAACTGTATATTCTGCATAAGGCTGCTGCTCCACCGGTTTCATGCTGTATTCCAGTGGAGGAGCTGCTAGCTCCAGCATGGGCGTTTTTCCGGAGGAATCCGTACGGATTTCTTCGATCACATTATCCGGGACTCCTGTGTACGAGATCCGCACTGTAGCATTTTCCACAGGACGGTTACTGGCACTGTCCAGCACCGTCACCTGCAGCTGTCCCTGATCCGGCATATCCTGCTGCATGGAAATATAAGAATGATTTTTCATAAACAGAGGCTCCTTTTTGTGCCTGAAAGCACACTGGTTCTCTGCTAGTATATGTACAAAATCTCAAAATGCCATATCTCCTACTGTGCTTCCTCCCAGTAATCTTCCGCATCCTGGATATCATCAAACTCATCTGCATGATCATAATAAAAATCTTCCGGATCATCATAATCCTGCACATCGTACATATCTTTTCTGTCATTATTCCTGCTGGTATTTCCACGGTAAGTTTTTTTCCCGTATGTTGTGGATGAAACAAATTCCACTACACTGCTGACCTGTCCGTTTCTGCAGACTGCCATGAATTTTTTTGCCCCATTGCTGTTATACCACATATATCTGTATTGAATGTCCTGTGTTCTTTTTCCCGGTGTGTCCCGCCAGTAATGTTCTGTTCTTTTCTCTTTTGCCCTTCCCAGAAGCGTAATGTTTATGTATTTTTCTTTCATTCCCTTATATGGCTCATCTTTCTTTCTCATTCTTTTTTCCTCTTCTTTTTCTTTCTGTGCCATATATTTTTTGTATTGTTCTTCTGTATCTTTCTGGGCCTTCCTCAATTCTTCTATATATTTGCTACTATACTCATCTCCCTTTGGAACATACCATATAAGCTTATACAGTTCCTCAATTCCTTCTCCATTCTGAACAGCATCGCAAAACTTTGCATATTGGATAATATATTCTACATCCTCATAATATCCCGGAAGTTTTTCCAGCAGCTCTATCGCCTCATCATATTTGCCTGCATCCATGCATTCTTCCGCTTTTTCATAACATTCCCTGTTCTGTTTTTCCTTAAATTCCTCATTTTTAATCTGGATTGCCTCTTCTGCCTTTGTAGCCAGAAAAGGAACTGCTATAACAACTGCTATCAATGCCGCCAGTATTAAAATATCCTTTTTCAAATTTACATATCCCCCCTTTACTCTGATGCCTTTATTATATAATAAATATCTGCACAAAAAAAGTGCTGTATCATCTCCTCACAGATCATACAGCACTTGATAGTTATTGTTCACTCCGTTCTCAGTAACACTTGATATTTACCTTCTTCCGCCAGATATCAGAATATCTTCAGAATATCATTATACATAACGATAACCATCAACGCCATCAAAAGCATCAGCCCCGCAAAATGGATCATGCCTTCTACCTGACGGTTTACCGGTTTTCTCCGGATCGCTTCTGCCACCAGAAATACCAGCCTTCCTCCATCCAGTGCAGGAAGAGGAAGAAGGTTCATCACTCCCAGGTTTGCAGAAAGAAGAACTGCCATATTCAACAAATTCATCCAGATCATCAGCGTTCCCTCACTCTTGGACTGTTCGTAAGTGTCGCCAATGGCATCCGCAATACCCACAGGACCACTTAAGTCTTTCATTCCAAGGTGACCGGTCACAAGCTCTTTCAGGCTTAAGATCGTAGTACGGATCATGTATTTCACTTCCACAGCACCATATTTCAGAACATTAAAGCCGGAAGTCTTTTCACTGTATGTGTTATATCCGAAACCGGAAACCGGTGTTCTGTATTCCCTTGGTGTTATCTCTGCCTCATATTCCAGTCCGTTACGCTCATAGGTGATCGTCACAGGTTCCTTGGATAACGGATGCTCCTCGATGTATTTTTCATATGCATTTCCATCCGGAACCTCCACACCATTGATCTTCGTGATCACATCGCCGGCTTCCAGACCTGCTTCTTCCAATGGCATTCCCTTGATCAGTGATTCCACTGTCATGGAATTTACATCGGAACGGTTAAAACCAAGGAGATACCGCACATTTACATCTGGTTTATAGGAAATCTCCTGTTCCTTTCCATCACGTTTTACTTTCAGCCGGATGGTATCTCCCTCTTTCAGTTCGTTGAGATACGAATATACATAAAGATCTTTCCCCAGATCAATATGGTAGCCCTGATATTCCGTGATCACATCGCCCTTTTTCAATCCGGCCTTTTCCGCAGCAGAATTTTGGGTTACTTCTAATACGGTTGCCGGATCATAGCCCATACAGCCTACAATGATCACAGACAAAACAAATGCCAGCAGAAAATTAAATATCGGACCGGCAGCAACCACTGCGATCCTGCCCCACACAGGAGCCGAATTAAAGGTTCCCGGACTGTCATCTTCCGCATCCTCTCCGGCCATGGCGCAGGAACCTCCAAGAGGAAACAGTTTCACGGAATAACGTGTGCCGCCCTTTACTGTACTTATGATCCTGGGTCCCATACCAAGAGAAAATTCCAATACCTCGATGTGATTCTTTTTTGCCAGAAGAAAATGTCCCAGCTCATGGATCAGTATCACAACACTGAAAATAATTACAGCAATCACAAATCTCAATTTACCACCTGCTTTCGATCCACTGATAAGTATCCTGCTCTACAGAAAGGATCTCATCCAGATCCGGATGTGCGATTTTTTTATGTCTTTCCATAGACTGTGCAATAATCTCATAAATATCCAGAAAGCCGATCTTTTCCTCCAGGAATTTCTTTACTGCAAGCTCATTGGCTGCATTAAAGACAGTCGGCATACTTCCGCCCTCCCGGGATGCCTGGATCGCCATAGGAAGTCCCCGGAATGTCTCCATATCCGGAACCTCAAATGTGATCTCATGAAGCTTCGTGAAATCAAGGCGGTCTCCATCCAGATATCGTCTGTGCGGATAGTACAGAGCGTACTGGATCGGAAGTCTCATATCCGGAGTTCCAAGCTGTGCCATGATCGCACCATCCTTAAACTCCACCATGGAATGGATGATACTCTGCGGCTGCACCACCACCTGAATATGATCCAGATCCATGTCAAACAGCCATTTGGCTTCCATAACTTCCAGCCCTTTGTTTACCAGGGTTGCGGAATCTACGGTGATCTTTCGTCCCATTACCCAGTTTGGATGCTTCAGAGTATCTGCAACAGTGACCCTTCGCAGCTCTTCTGTGGTACGTCCGCGGAAGGGACCACCGGATGCCGTGATCAGAAGCTTGTGGATCTCTTTGTTTTCTTCTCCGTGGATAGCCTGGAAAATAGCGCTGTGTTCACTGTCTACCGGAAGGATAGATACGCCATATTTCTTTGCCATGGGCATGATCAGATGACCGGCTGTGACAAGGGTTTCCTTATTTGCCAGGGCAATGTCCTTTCCGGCACGGATTCCCTCCATAGTAGGACGGATCCCGATCATTCCCACGATCGCAGTGACAAGAATTTCTGATTCCGGCATGGACGCAAGTTCCAGAAGTCCCTCCATTCCGCTGACTACCTTTGTATCTGTGTCCGCAATACGCGTTTTCAGATCCCGGGCTGCTTCTTCATCCCAGACTGCTGCCAGAAGCGGATGAAACTCACGGATCTGCTCTTCCAGCTTCTCCACACTTTTGCCTGCACTGACTGCAACAACCCGAAGGTCTTCGTTTTTTCTTGCCACATCCAGTGTCTGGGTCCCGATGGAGCCGGTAGAACCTAAGATTGCAATATTCTTCATTTTAATGTCTCCTAAATTCCAAGAATCATTTTTGCAAGATAGTAAATAACAGGGGCTGTGATGATCACACTGTCAAAACGGTCCAGGATTCCTCCATGGCCCGGGATCAGCTTTCCATAGTCCTTGATGTTCTGGTTTCTTTTGATCGCAGATGCAGCCAGATCACCCACCATGGAGATCAGAGCTCCAACTGCGCAGATCAAGGCATACTCTGCCATTTTTCCCTGTGTAGCCGCTGCATAGATCACTCCAAGAAGTGCCGCTCCCGCAACGCCTCCTATAGCTCCCTCGATGGATTTCTTCGGGCTTAAAACCGGTGCCATTTTATGCTTTCCAATAAGCATTCCCACACAGTAAGCACAGGTGTCACATCCCCAGGAGCACAGGAATATCAGCCATACCAGGAATTTTCCGTCCGGAAGGCTTCTGGTAAGATAGATAAAGGAAAGCATCACAGCAACATATACAACTCCAAAAAATGCTGCCATCACCTGTTCTGCATGGTATTTCGGATAACCGAATACATAAACAAACAGGATCAGGATCATACTGATGATGATCGCCATTGTTCCGTAATTTCCAAAATCAGCTTTCATGGCAATATAATAAAGCACTGCTCCAAGATATCCTACAAGTTCCAGCACGGTAACATGCTCATCGCTTACCTTCATTACCTTGTAAAGCTCTCTCATTCCGATCAGTGAAACAGCCAGAAGTGTAAAAAATAAGATCCAGCTTCCGGAAATGATAGTTGCCAGGGCAATAATGACAAGGACGATACCACTTATCAGTCTTGTCTTAAACATGATCTACTCCTCCTTGACGCCACCGTAGCGTCTGTCTCTCTGATTGTATTTCTCGATGGCTTTGATCAGCTCTTCTTTATTGAAATCCGGCCATGCAACCGGTGTAAAATAAAACTCGGAATAGGCAAGCTGCCAAAGCAGGAAATTGGAAAGCCGCTGCTCACCGCTTGTGCGGATCAAAAGATCCGGATCCGGTACACCTGCAGTATCCAGATAGCTCTCAATCGTATCTTCTGTAATGCCATCCGGCTCAACTTTTCCGTCTTTTACATCCTGTGCCATCTTCTGCATTCCACGGCGGATCTCATCACGGCTTCCGTAATTTAATGCCAGCTGAAAATAAATACCGTCAAAATCTTTGGAATATTCCTCCAGTTCCCGGACACTCTGCTGGATATCCGGTGCAAAGGCAGTAACATCTCCGATGACTTTCATCTTCATATTATTTTTCTTGGAAATCTTGATACATTTCTTAAGATAACCGCGGAACAGTTTCATCAGTGCTTCCACTTCTTCTCTGGAGCGTTTCCAGTTTTCTGTGGAAAAAGCGTAAACCGTAAGATATTTCACCCCAAGGTCTTTGATATCATAACAAATGTTTTCAAGATTGGCGCATCCCTTTACATGTCCGTAGGTTCTCGGCATTCCTCGTTCTTTTGCCCAACGTCCGTTTCCGTCCAGAATGATCGCGATATGATTTGGTACGTTCATAAATCTCCTCCATACAGAAAGAGAGCTTCTTCAAAGAAGCCCTCTCTATCCTCGTATTTCTTACAATTATACAGTCAGAATCTCTTTAGACTTGTTCTCGATCGCCTTGTCAACTTCCTTGATGTACTTATCTGTAAGTTTCTGGATCTGATCCTCAAGCTCTTTGATCTCATCCTCAGAAACATCCTGTTTTGCAAGTTTCTTAAATGCATCGTTGGCATCACGACGGATATTTCTTACTGCAACCTTGGCACCCTCGCCTTTTTTCTTAACGTCCTTCACCAGCTCTTTACGACGCTCCTCGGTAAGCTCCGGGAAAACAAGACGGATCATTTTTCCATCGTTGCTCGGGTTTAATCCCAGATCAGAGCAAAGGATCGCTTTCTCGATCGCTTTGATCATGCTGGATTCCCACGGCTGGATCTGGATCATACGTGCCTCCGGTACAGAAATGTTTGCAACCTGCTGGAGCGGAGTCGGTGCTCCATAATAATCTACGGTAAGTTTGTCAAGAATATGCGGGTTTGCACGGCCGGCTCTGATGGTTGTCAGCTCACTCTCCAAAGCATTCAGTGTTTTTCCCATTTTTGTTTCGTATACCTGAATTCTCTCATCCATTTCACATATCTCCCTGTATGGTTTTTTTTATTATTCCCTTTTGATCACACGGTTACCTTTGTTCCGGAGAACTTGCCATGTACGGTATTGACGATGCTGTCCTTTTCATCAAGACCGAATACCAGCATCGGCATCTTCTGCTCCATACACATGATGGAAGCGGTAAGATCCATAGCTGCCAGCTTCTTTGCAACTACTTCATCGATGGAAATCTCATCATACTTCTTGGCATCCGGATTTACCTTCGGATCACTGTCATAGATTCCGTCAACAGCCTTGGCAAGAAGAATGGCATCTGCGCCGATCTCAACAGCACGAAGTACAGTAGCTGTATCTGTAGAGAAATACGGATGGCCGGTACCACCTGCAAAGAATACAACCTTTCCTTCTGCGAAGCTCTCTTCTACAGCATCCTTGGAATAAAGTGTGGTAAATGCACCACATACAAACGGGGTAAACACCTCTGTCTTAAGTCCCACATATCTGCAGATGTCAGACACATAGATACAGTTCATGATAGTAGCAAGCATGCCGATCTGATCCGCCTTGCTTCTGTCCATGGCTCCGCTGGTACGTCCTCTCCAGAAGTTTCCACCTCCGATCACGATACCAACCTGAAGTCCTTCATCCACGATCGTCTTGATCTGTTTGGCAACCTCTGTAACAGTTGCTTCATCAAAGCCTCTCTTCTGCTCTCCTGCAAGAGCCTCTCCGCTTAATTTCAGTAACACTCTTTTCATATGTTTATTCTCCTTTACCATACGCCGGATACAACTTCATTGCCGTCATTGTCAAAAGTTGTGGATACCGTAAACGTATCATAATAATAATAACCTGTCTTACCGGACTCCGGCTCGTCCTCATAATCACTGCCATTTGGGCTGCCGCATGCATTCTCAAGCTCAGACATGGACTGACCGATATATCTTGCTGCTACAGATGCCGGATCATCCTCGCCGGATGGTGCTTCCGTAGGATCCGCATCGGAAGAATCAGAGGAAGCTGGTGCAGATGTTGGATCCGGTGTGGATGTGGAGTCCGAACTGCCGGACGAACTGCTGTCTGTACTGTCTCCATTATCATCAGAACTCTCCGGAGTCGGAGTCACAGCCGTACTGTCTGAAGAATCTGTACTGTCACTGTCACTTTCACTGTCATCCTCAATGCCAAGCCTTGCCTTTACATCCTTCAGGGTAGACACCTCCTTGGTGCTTCCGCTCGCCAGATATGTAGCATATGGGATTCCGTCTTCACCCTCACCATCCATACAAAGACTCAGCTGTGAGATCGTCAGAAGCGGCAGCTGGCGGAAGAAACATTCATTCTGCTCTTCGTCAGAAAATGTGATCCTTACATCAAAGCTTGTTGCTGTATCTCCGTTATCGTCCTTCTGGCTCTTCTCCATATAATAAACAGCCTTGTCGTTGGAAGCCAGTGTGAATTTACCATTTACAAGATCGCTTCCCCAGGTCTCATCACTGTCATCGCCATCATCTCTGGTAGGACGGACATAAATTGCAGAAATCGTGGAATTCATCTTATTGGTAAATACAATACTGGTAGTGGTCTCACTCTTGGTTCCCATTACGTTCTTGATATTTGCTGTTTCATCCGTAGAGGTCTGCATCTCCACCACATCCGTTTTCGCAGCTTCCGTTACCGTCGGGGTTGCCGTTGCCTCCACCTTCTGCTCCGGTGCCACAGAGTTCTTCTTTCCGCAACCGGCTGCAAGCATGCTCGCTGCAAGAATTCCGGCAAGAATCAAATAACGTTTTTTCATTATATCTCCTCCATATAAAATGGTCCTATTCGCTGTCAGGTTTTCCTTTTCTATTATTACAGAGTATCACTTTCTTGTCAACCTGACCGTTCTGAATTTCACAGAATCTTTAGATATTTTAAACTATGTCAAAAATTGGAACAGCTGAGGTCAGAACCCGTTTTCCCTTCGCTGTCTGCGCATATCACGGCGCATTTTCGCAGCTTCATTCCGGGCTTTTTCCGCTTCTGTAGTAATGATCAGTTCCGGCACCTGGATCGGTTTCTGGTCTTCATCTACAGCCACCATCACAAAAAATGCCCGGTTTACAGTATGACGCATGCCATCCGGCTGTTCCACATACGTATCGATCTCGACCTCCATGGAAGTTCTTCCCACATAAGTCACATATCCCTTAAGTACTACGATCTCTCCCTCATAGATCGCATGCTTGAACTGAAGATTGTCCACTGCCGCAGTTACCACCCGATATGTCTCCGCATGACGCATAGCTACCACTCCGGCAACCTCATCCAGCCACTGCATCAGTGCTCCGCCAAAAAGTCTTCCGCCTCCGTTCAGATGCTGCTGCATGATCAGATGAACCTGCTCCGTCATCGATGCTTCTACCGTTTTTTTACGTCTTTCCTGTACCTCTGTCATTTCTCATTCCCCGCATTTTATCATACTTTTACTTTTTCAGTTGAAACCAGCCGATCAATAAAGATTTTTTACTTTAAAGTCTCGCTCCGCTTCTCTTCTCTGATCCTTCTTTGCAATATCCTGGCGCTTGTCATAAAGCTTTTTACCACGTGCCATGCCAATCTCTATTTTTACCAGGCTGTCCTTGAAATAAACCTTCAGTGGTACCAAAGTCAATCCTTTTTCCTTTAATTTAGCTTCGATCTTATTGATCTCGTAGCGATGCAGCAAAAGCTTACGCACACGAAGAGGATCTTTGTTAAAAATGTTTCCTTTCTCATAAGGAGTGATATGCATTCCATATACATAAACTTCTCCGTTTTCCACACGGACAAAGGCCTCCTTGATGCTGCATTTACCGGAACGTAAGGATTTCACCTCGGTTCCTGCAAGTGCGATCCCGGCCTCATAAGTATCCTCGATAAAATAATCATGAAAAGCCTTTTTATTATTTGCGATCAGTTTCATTCCTGTTTTTTTTGCCATTTCGCGCTCCCTCAGTCTTCCTCAGCCAGGACAAAATCCACGGTTTTCAGCATTTTATCCGCATCTGCCACACGGACACGGACCTTCTGCCCAAGACGGAAGATCTTTCCTGTCATGTCTCCCCGCAGTTCATATGCATCCTGGTCAAATACATAATAGTCATCTCGTAATGTATTGATATGGATCAGTCCTTCCACGGTATTCGGAAGCTCCACATAAAGTCCCCATCCTGTAACGCCGGAGATGATCCCCTCATACTCCTCTCCGAGATGATAGGACATATACTCTGCTTTCTTCAGCTTATCGGATTCTCTTTCCGCTTCGTCTGCACGCCGTTCGCACACACTGGACTGACGCGCCACTTCATCCAGGATCTCCTTGTAATGCTCGGTACGTCCTTCCCTTACCAGTCTGCCTCTCAGACGGTCATGGATGATCCTGTGGATCTGAAGATCCGGATATCTTCGGATCGGAGAAGTAAAGTGACAGTAATACTTCGCTGCAAGTCCGAAATGTCCGCTGCATTCCGTAGTATATTTTGCCTGTTTCATGGTACGCAAGGTCAGTCGGCTGATCTGTGCCTCATTGGGCATTCCCTCAATACTTTCCAGGATCTCCTGGATCTCACCAGGCGTGATCTCCTGTCCGGATTTCCGTATGTTGACTCCTTCATTATGAAGAAGCATCAAAAGACTTTCAATCTTTTCCGGATCCGGATTTTCATGCGTTCTGTATACAAAGGGATAATCTCCGGTGCAGTATTCCTGTGCCACGGTTTCATTGGCAAGCAGCATAAAATCCTCAATGATCCTGGTTGCCACATTGGCCTCATAAGGCTGCACATCAATAGCTCTTCCTGCAGCATTCAGGATGATCTTACTCTCCGGAAAATCAAAATCAATGGAACCTCTTGTATGTCGACGGCTGCGCAGGATCCCGGAAAGCTCTTTCATCAGGAAAAACATGGGGATCAGAGCTTCATAGCGTTTCTTCGCCACCTCGTCGGTATCCTCCAGAATATTTTTCACATCGGTGTAACACATACGCTCATCTACACGGATCACGGTTTCTGCAATCTTATGGGAAATCACCTTTCCTTTTTCATTAACATCCATCAGACAGCTTAAGGTCAGACGGTCCTGTCCCTGGTTCAGAGAACAGATACCGTTGGAAAGCCGCTCCGGGAGCATAGGAATGACACGGTCCGCAAGATAGACGGAGGTTCCGCGCTTCAGTGCCTCTCTGTCAAGGGCACTGCCGCCCTGAACATAGTTGCTCACGTCTGCGATGTGCACACCCAGATGGTAGATTCCATCCTCCTTTGTCAGGGAAATGGCATCATCCAGATCCTTTGCATCCTCACCGTCAATGGTGACTGTAACAAGATCTCTGAGATCCAGTCTTCCATCCAGATCCGCTTCCTGTACATGGTCCGGCACACGGTCAGCCTGGCGAAGTACTTTGTCAGGAAATACACTTGGTATGTTAAAGCTCTTCACAATAGCAAGGATATCTGTTCCAGGTGAGCGTAAGTTGCCCAGTACTTCTGTGATCTTTCCTTCCGGCTTCCGGTTTCTGGAGCCGTAATCTGTGATCTCTACAACTACCTTATCTCCGTCCTTTGCTCCCATGGAGTTTTTTCTGGAAATAAAGATATCTTTGGAAAATTTGGGGTTATCACTGATCACAAAGCCATAATCACGGCTGCTCTGGTATGTTCCCACGATCGAAGGCATTCCCCTTTCCAGAACCTTCAGCACAACACCTTCCTGACGTTTTCCCTCTTTATGTCCGTTCCGTACAAGGATCTGCACCTTATCCTGATGCATGGCGCTTCCCGTATCATTTTCCGGAATAAAAATATCCTGTTCCTGATCCTCCACTTCCACAAAGCCAAAGCCCTTGTAATGACCAATAAAAGTTCCCTCCATGAGGGTTCCGTCCTTCTCGGAGAAACGATATTCCTCATGATTCTTCTCTCTGCGTTCTCTTCCTTTACGGCCACGCTCCGGCTTTTCTGCCTTCAGAGCTTCTTTATTCTTTCGTCTGTCTCTGCGCTTGCCGGAAACCTTGCTGTATCTTCCTTTATTATCTACTTCAGCCTTGCCCTGGGCGCAAAGCTCGTCCAGCACGTCAAAAAGCTCTTTTTTCTCACTCTTATCCAGCTGAAGAAGAGATGCGATCTCACGCAGGCGCATGGGCTTATACAGCGGATCTCCCAGAAGCTCCATTATAAACTTTTTTCTTTTTTCAAAATTTTTCGATCTTTTCACATTTTCTCCTGTTTCATATTTATATTTCATTTTTACCCTGTTATCATTCCGGAGGAAGGCTCACCCGTGCCCCTGTATCAACGCAAAAACACTCCTGCTGATTAACAAAAGAAGTCCCCATCCGAGTTTCTTCTGCATGCTAACGCAGCAAGAGTGTTACCAACTTCTGTTCTGCCCCTGACAGATCAGATAATGTTCAGTACGATTGACAGTACAAAGAAAATAACTCCCATGATAATGGTACCTCTTACAAGACCACCTTCCATGGAACGGCCCTTATTCTTACCCCAGTAAGTATCAGCTACTCCGGCGATAGAGCCAAGACCCTGCTGCTTGCCCTCCTGCATCAGTACGACAACAGTCAGAGCGATACAATCTATTGCATAAATTACAGTCAGAATAATCTTCAAAATGTTCACGCGGTTACACCTCCTAATCAACTAGAGGTTATTTTACCATAGCTAAACCGGGATTTCAACTATTTTCCGTTTATTTTATGCAGGGCTTTTTCTGAGATTTTTTTGCAAAAGGATCTTTATATCTTCCAAGAGCTCCGAGCTGTTCGTGGATCCGCAGAAGCTGGTTATACTTGGCGTTCCGGTCCGAACGGCAGGGTGCGCCTGTTTTGATCTGTCCCGCCCCACAGGCAACTGCAAGATCTGCGATAAAGGAATCCTCTGTTTCCCCGGACCTGTGAGAGATCACTGCACGATACCCGGCATGCTGAGCCATCTCCACCGCATCCAGAGTTTCCGTGAGAGTTCCGATCTGGTTTACTTTAATAAGGATAGCATTGGCAACATCAAGTCCGATGCCACAGTGTAGCCGTTTGATATTGGTGACAAACAGATCGTCGCCTACCAGCTGGATCTTTTTCCCCAGGTGTTCCGTCAGATATTTCCAGCCTTCCCAGTCATCCTCCCAGAGACCATCTTCAATGGAAACAATGGGAAATTTTTCCACCAGTTTTTCATAATACTCTGTCATCTCACCGGCATCCCGGTAGATCTTTTCTCCTTTCATGCGGCTCTCCCCAGGGAAAAAGTATACGCCCTTTTCCTCATCATAAAGCTCGCTGGAGGCTGCATCAATGGCAATGGTGATCTCTTCTCCTGACTTATATCCTGCTTTTTCTATGGCATGAACGATCAGGGTAAGCACTTCCTCCGAATCAGAAAGATCCGGAGCAAAGCCGCCTTCATCTCCAACCGCTGTGGAGAGTCCTTTTTCCCGGAGAAGAAGCTTTAAGTGCTGGTAGACTTCCACACACATGCGGATACCCTTTTCCAGACAGCAAGCTCCTGTTGGCATGATCATAAACTCCTGAAGATCTACCGTATTGTCCGCATGCTTTCCCCCGTTTAAAATATTCATCATCGGCACAGGGAGCTGCAGGGTATGACAGCCGCCCAGATACTGATAAAGAGGAAGCCGAAGGGCCCCGGCTGCTGCACGGGCTGCTGCCAGAGATACTGCCAGCGTGGCATTGGCTCCTGCACTGCTTTTGTTCTCCGTTCCGTCGGTTTCGATCAAAAGATGATCGATCCATGCCTGGTTCAGGGCATTCTCTCCGATAATGGCATCTGCCAGACGTGTATTGATATTTTCCACTGCTTTTTTCACACTCTGTCCCAGATATTCCTCCCGGTTTCCGTCCCGTAGCTCCACAGCCTCAAATTTACCTGTGGATGCTCCGGACGGCACCATGGCTCTTCCTGTGTATCCATTAATCCCCACAATTCCTTCACCTACCGTCACTTCCGCTTCCACTGTAGGATTCCCCCTGGAATCAAGGACCTGTCTTGCATGAACTTTTCGAACAGGCAGATAACGTAGCATAAGTTTTTCCCTCCTTGAAAATAATAATACTGTTTATGATCTCCTGCACTTTGTAGTTTTCTTCTTATGTTTATGAGGGTAGCTTGTCCGAAAAGGGTTGGGTCTATACCTTTTATCCGGCCTTGATA
>ENA-OQDL01000067-OQDL01000067.1-human-gut-metagenome-genome-assembly--contig:-NODE-67-length-63378-cov-9.220787_pt1 | contig 63378 bp, 45 predicted proteins | sample MGYA00242782_ERZ504609 | MGnify/ENA primary metagenome ERZ504609 (study PRJEB26092, sample SAMD00036320) | human gut metagenome | host: Homo sapiens | study: EMG produced TPA metagenomics assembly of... | reverse complement strand
GCCTTGTGCACTATGAGGGCATTTTCTGGAACCGGGAATACCCCGCCACCTCCGATATGGAAAGTCAGATGTACACCCCGGTGGCAGATATCAAAAAGTTTCTGGCAGAGCACCCGGAAAAGCCTTTTATTATGTGTGAGTACAGCCACGCTATGGGTAACTCCAACGGCGGCATCACCGACTACACCGAGTATGCCTACGAAGAGCCGCTGTATCAGGGCGGGTTTATCTGGGAGTACATGGACCACGGCATCGCGGTGACTGACCCGGATGGCAAGCCCGGCTTTGCCTACGGCGGCGACTTTGGCGACCGTCCCACCGACCGGGAATTCTGCGTGGACGGTCTGGTACTGCCCGACCGCCGCAACACCCCCAAAATGGACGCAGTCAAGGCGGCCTACGCGCCCCTGAAAATTACCCTCACCGACACCGAAGCCGTCATCGAGAACCGGAACCTCTTTACCGACCTGAACGCCTACGACCTTGTGTTTGCGTCCTCGGTCAACGGCAAACCGGAACGCCGTGCGGTGCTGCGGGCAGACTGCAAGCCGGGTGAGACGGTGCACATCGCGTTCCCGTTTGCTCTGCCGGAAGCAGGGCTTTCCTGCATGACTGTTGCCGCTGTGCAGCGGGCTGCGCTGCCCGGCATCCCGGCGGGCTATGAAGCTGCTTTTGGGCAGATATGGTACAAATACGCCGAAGCACGGCTCACCGCTGCCGCGCCGGAATTGGTGGAAATGGACTGCAACATCGGCGTGAAGGGCGAGGGTTTTGAGTACATTTTCGGCCGGGGCAAGGGGCTTGTGTCCATCCGCTATAACGGCGTGCAGCTGCTGGACGATACCGTGCGCCCCAACTTCTGGCGTGCACCCACCAACAACGATGAGGGCTGCGCAGAACCCTTTGCATTTGCCTTCTGGAAAACCGCCGGACTGTATGCCCGGTGCGATAACCTGACTGCCGAAACCAGGGGAGAATTTGTCACAGTTCGTGCCGTCTACACCCTGCCGGACGGGCAGACGCTGCCCATTGATTTTGCCATCGACGGCGCAGGCCGCTGCGACATCACCATGACATGGCAGGGCGAAAGGGCAGAAGTACCGGAGTTCGGCTTGCTCTTCCCGTTGCGCCGGGAGCTGACCGAGGTCTCCTATCTGGGGCTTGGCCCCCGGGAGACCACTGCCGACCGCACCGCAGGCGGCAAAATGGGCACATGGAGCTGCAACGTCCGGCAGGACTTTGCCCGGAACAGCCCGGTCTACCCGCAGGAGTGCGGCAGCCGCACCGGCGTGTACCGCGCAGCGCTCACCGGCCGGGATACTGAGATGTCCGGCATCGGCTTTGCGGGGGACGGTATGACCTTCTCGGCCCTGCCCTACACGCCCCACGAGCTGGAAAATGCCCGCCATCTCTATGAACTGCCCCGGGACGACAACAAGACTGTCGTCCGCTGTGCTGCCTTCCAGCGCGGCGTTGGCGGCGACAACAGCTGGGGCGCAAAGCCCCATGCGGATGCTTGCTTTGCGGTGGAGAAGGGCATGACCTTCTCGTTCTCCATCCAAAAAGCAGAATGGATAAATTTTATAAAAGACCCAGAGTGGAGGCGCTTATCAACGTCTCCACTCTGGGTCTTTTCTTTTTTCGTTGGGCGCTGTTTTTGCAACAGCCTGTACTGACTGGGTGCCTTTCTACGCAATGTTTATTACTCTGATCAATCCAACTCCAGATCCTCAAAGCCGGTGACTGTTTCAAACCGACGGGTGCGCACCTCCATCATTTCGCTGATGAGTTCGGCGGGAAGGGCGAGTGCTCCGGCCATCCGAAGCAGAGTGCTGACATCAGATGCGGTGAGCAGGTCTGTGCGGCAGAGGAAGCGGAACAGCTCTGCGTAAGCCTGTTGAGCCGGACAGGGCATGAACTGTGGAGCCCGGTCGAAATACTGCACCAGAACTGAACAATACCACTGGCGGTCGGCGGGAGAAAGCCCTGCAGAGGCTTCCAGACGGGCCAGGGCCATGCGGGCTGAAAAATCCAGCCGGAACGCGTCCCGGGCCAGTTGGTCAAAGTAGGGCATTGGCTGGGTGAAGAACAGCACCGGTACCCGCAGGATGGCTCCGAATTTGGCATCGCCTGCCAGAATTTTATCCCGGGCCACGGGTAGACCCAGCCGCGCCACCACATGGCCGGAAACATCGGCCTTTTCCAGCCAGAGCAATGCGGCAGTGTGGTCAAATGCAGACACAGCCACAGTGACAGTACGGCTCCAATTTTCACACCCAGCATCCCGGGCGGTCAGGGTCGCCAGACCGGAACTGTTGAAGCTGTGAGCGCCCAGCATTTTAAGCTGTGGGGGGAGCGTCAGCTGTTTCAGAGCATGACACCCGGCAAACGTGCCCACATCCGGCATGATCTGATCCGTGGGGCGGGGCAGATAGCCCAGAGCCTGCAGCTGCTCCGGCAGATGGACGCTGGTAAGGCGGCTGCAGTCACCGAATACACCGGCAGGCAGGGCAGAAGTGGCATCCGGCAGGGTGATGGAAGTCAGATTTGTGCAGTGGTAGAACGCGTAGGGACCAATGTGAGTGATGCTGTCCGGCAGTGTGACGGAAGTCGGCCCGCCTTCGTCCAGCGTTTCGGTGGTGACTGCGCGGCCCATTCGCATACAAAATACGCTGAAACTGATAGGCGATTGCCCGAACTGCGCAAAGCAGCTCTCATCCAGATGGCTGGCAGCAAAGGCGGTAGCGGCAATGGCGGTGACAGTGCGGCCTTCTACAGTGTCGGGTACCACAGCGGGCCGTGCCAGCCGGGGCCAGCGCACCAGCGCCAGAGAGCCGTCCGGCAGAGGGGCAAAATCGGCTGTCAGGGGCAGGGCATCGGTGTCGGCCTCTTCGTTCAGATGGCCGAGCCGTGCAAACTCTGCGCTCATGTCGGGAGCATCGCCGCCCCAATCATCCTCGTCATCCTCCTCCTGCAAGAGAGCTGCCAGCGCGGCTCCGGGCAGGGAGGAGGCCTCTTTTGTTTCCGGGGCGGGGGGTGTCCAGCGGCCGCCCAGCGTTCCGGCATTGGTTACTTCAAATTGCAGCAGTTCCATTTTACACCAGTCCTGTCAGATCGATCTGGTGCAGCAGCTGCTCCGACTGCCGGTGCAGCAGCAGATCCCGGCTGGCTGCAAAGTAATCGGTGCTAAGAAACTGCCCCAGAAATGCGGTGGCTACGGGGGCTACGGTCAGATCGTTTACCGCCATGCTCAGCTCCGTTCCCTTACCGAAGGCTTCCTGTAAAAAGCGGAGCAGATCGCCAAGCTTCTTCTGCGTTTCAGCGACCTCAGCCTGCAGGTCAGCGACCGAGCGCTGATAGCAGGCCTTGAGGGCGGAAAAAGGGGTGGAGCCGGAAAGTTCTCCGTGCCATTGGGCAGTCAGCGACAGCAGATCGAGATAGACCTTCTGCCGGGCAGAGGGGGCTTTGTTGGCTTCGGCGCGCCAGCTGTCCTCCAGCCCGGCGAGGGCGGTCAGGGCATCGCCGGGAACATCCAGCGTCCCGCGCTGGGCTTTGAGGGCGGCCACGATAAGGCGCAGCGCATCATGGCGCAGGGTACAGCGTTCCATCTGCAGGAACACGGCTTCCAGCAGCAGGCTGACAAGGCTCATCCGCTCGTCCATCTTGGCGCTGCGTGCCTGTGTGAGGACATCCTCATCCCACTCACCCTGCAGGATGGCATCAATATTGTAGGCCTGACGATATTTCTGATAGAGTTCGTAGTAGATGGCAAAATCCCGGGCGACCTGCTTGTTTTGCAGATACTGGGTAGTCAGCTCCTCGCTGACTGCAAGGCCCAGCTCCTCGTGATACTGCAGGATCTCGGAAAGGTCCTCCCAGGCACGGGGCGTTACCACGGTCAGACCGTCCACAGTGGTCTCGACCTTGTAAAAATCTTCGGGACGGATATCCAGATAGCTGATGACGCTGCGGCTGACACCGTGTTCCAGCGCATAGGCCTTCCATGCTTCATAACTTGGCTCAACTTCGATTACCTTCAGCCGGTCACGGGTGGCAGCGTCGAACTCCCGGACGCTTTTGTTGAAGCGGGGCGGGTTTCCGGCGGTGACCACCACCCAGCCCTCAGGGATCTGATGCCCACCAAAGACTTTGTATTGCAGGAACAGCAGCATGGCAGGGGAGAGGGTCTCGGAGACGCAGTTGATCTCGTCCAGAAACAGGATGCCCTGCGTTTTGCCGGTGGTGCGCATACAGTCGTAGACGCTGGCGATGATCTCACTCATGGTGTATTCGCTGACCTGATAGTGCTTGCCGCCGTATTCCTTTTCTACGATCACAGGCAGACCCAGTGCGCTCTGGCGGGTGTGGTGGGTCATGGAATAGCTCACAAGGCCAAGCCCCATCTCATCAGCGACCTGCTGCATAATGGCAGTCTTGCCCAGACCTGGCGCACCCAGCAGGAAGATGGGCCGCTGGTGCACCAGCGGAAGTCGGTAGTGGCCCAGAGCGTCCTTCTGTAGGTAGATCTGTACGGTATTTTTGATCTGTTGCTTTGCACTTGCTATATCCATGATTCGGTGTCCTCCTCGGTTCGGGTCTTCTGCGGTTCAAGCAGGCGGATGTTGTCAGTGGTAAGTACAGCCCGGATGGCCCAGCTGGGAACGTGGGGGCTGATGTGGTCGTCACGGTTAAAGATGAAGGCAGTCTTGTAGGCAGGGGATTTTTCCGGGTAGGTGCCCACGCCGTCGGTAAAATAGAGCAGGCCGTTGAGGTTCGTCAGCTTTTTCTCTTCCAGCAGCCTGTCTACATAGGTGAACACCGGCCGGAAGTCGGTACCGCCGAAGCCCCGGAGCTTCAGCCGGGGAATCAGCTCATGCAGCTGGTCCAGACTGGTCAGCCGCTCCACGCTCTGCACCTCGGCATCGCATTGGATGAGATAGATCTCTACCCGCTCGGTGAAGGAACCGCTCTGCCGCAGAACGTCGCAGGTGCGCTGCAAAAAGCTCTGAACGATATCGCCCTGCACACTGCCGGAGGTGTCGATGGCAATCACAAATTCCCGGATGCGCTTGTCGTCCCGATATTCCAGCGGCTCGACCAGGGGAACGTTGCCGTAGGTGCGCAGACCGTAAGTGTAATAGATGAGATCAAATTCGTCCTCGGAAAGCTGCAGCACCTCGTTTTGTGCCCCGAACCGGCGAAGAAAGTCGGTATAGTCGCATTCCTCAAAGGTCACAGGCTCTAACCCATCCATCAATGCTCCGGCACGCTTGCCGTGACGGCGGCTGAAAGTCTCCAGATCAGTCTTGGCCTGGCGGGCCAGCTGCTTCCATTGTCTGCGCAGGGCTTCCTTCTGCCGCTGCTGCATCTGCTGCAGCGTTTCGTCCCGGGTGTCGGCTTTGCGCAGCTCGGTCTCGTTGGTGATATCCTCATCCTCCCCGGCGGGCAGCAGCTGTTCATTGGGAGCCGGACGAGAGCCGGGCCGTGGCGCAGCATACCAGAGTGCATGGTTGTCCCGGGAAAAAAGCTGGGTCAATTCCGCCAGAACATCGGCGGGGTACTGCCGTTCCAGCAGAAAATTATAGATGGCTTCTGCCGTCAGGTGAGGGCAGGCATCCCGCAGGCGGCTGCGCCAGCTGTCCTGCATAGCATCATCCGACAGGGCGCAGGAGGGAATCTCCAGTTCCCGGATGACTTCCTCTGCGGCAATGTCGCAGGCAAGGTTCCATAGGCGGTGATCCATTTCCTGCCGTTGAAAGGGATGCCCCAGAAGAAAGTGCAGGGTGACATGCAGCAGGGCACGGGTGGGCACAGACTGCTGTGCCCGGAATGTGCGGAGCAGCGTTTCGGGGCAATAGTATAAGCAGCGGCCATCCCCGGCAAACAGGGTGTCCAGCGCAGGGACGGGGATCGGCTTCAGCTGTTCCAGGGCGGAGGATAAAAAACGCAGGTCGGCAGTCAACCGACTCTGTGCCAGCAGCAGCACCTGTGCGGCCAGTTCGTCCGCCGCAGGAACAGGAGTCTGGATGGGCTCGGGCATAAGAGAAAACTCCTTTCTGCCCCAAGGGCAGGGTGGTATCCTTCAAAAACGGCAAAACCAGCCGACACCACCCGGAGCACCGGGTGGAAGTCTGCTGGTTTGCACGCATTCCGTGGCGTGCTGCGGGTACTCCGCCCGGCAGACGTTTCGGAATCAGAATGAAGGAATGGGTGAAAAAGGAGGAAGGTGTTTCTTTTGGTGAGACCTCAGAACAGCAGCCCACAGGCTACGCAGCCCACAGCGACCATAATGGCAGATGCAACCCATGCGTAGGGGAGGGTGTGCTTCTGGTGGTCGCCCAGGTCCTGGCCGGAAAGGCCCAGCAGCAGGAAGGTGGCACCCGTCAGGGGACTGAGCGGGAAGCCCAGCGTCATCTGGCCCATGATGGAAGCCTTTGCCACAGCCAGTGCGTTGCCGCCCATAGCGGAAACAGCGTTGGCGATGACCGGCATAACACCGTAGTAGTAGGAGTCCGGGTCAAACAGCAGGCTCAGCGGAACGCTGAACAGGCCGACGATGGGGGCAATGAAGGTGCCCATGCTGGTGGGGATGATGGAGACCAGAGCGTCGGTCATGGAAGCCAGCATACCGGAATTCTTGACCACACCGGTGAATGCGCCTGCGGCAAAGACGATGGAGACCATCAGGAATGCGGCCTGTGCGTGACTGTTGATGATCTTGTGCTGCAGATCCACACTGGGGTAGTTGACGATGAGCAGGACGCAGTAGCCGATCATAAAGGTGACAGCCGGGCTGAGGCGGTTGGTAACGAGGATGTACAGGATGACCAGGATCAGTGCCACATTGAAGTACCAGCGCCAGCCGGAGCGGGCCAGTTCGTTGGAGGTGTTGGTGGTCTTTGCTTCGGTCAGACCGGTGACCTCCTGCGCGGGGATGCCTGCAGCAATGCGCTTGGCTTCCTTTTTGCCCAGGAAAGCCGCGACGAGCAGGCAGGTCACCAAGCCTGCGATCCAGGCGGGCATGATGCCCACCCACAGCTCGCTGCCGGTGACTTCATAGCCCAAGCCGGACATGGCTGCGGCTGCACGGACTGTGGGGCCGCCCCAGGGCATAACATTCATGATACCGGCGGCCAGTGCCACGATGGTAGCCTCTACCCAGAGGTTCATTTTCAGCTTCTGGAACAGGGGCATACAGGCGGGGATGGCAATCAGGAAGGTGGTGGCACCGGAGCCATCCAGATGGCAGATGCAGCCGATGAGGAAGGTGCCGATACAGACCTTGACGGGGTCCTCGCCGGTAAACTTCAGGATGCGGTTGATGATAGGATCAAAGACACCGGCATCCGAGCAGGTACTGAAAAACAGGATGGCAAAGATGAACATGACACCTGTGGCAACGATGCTGCTCAGGCCCTTGCCCATATAATCTGCGCTGAGGATGGAAAGTGCCTTGGTAAAGCGGGTGCCGAAGGTGATGACCGGCTCAACATAAGCAGTTCCGGCCTTTTCGGCAGCAGCCTGTGCGGCTTGGATGATGACATTGGGGGCGTTGATGAATGCTGCGATGAAGCCGGTGATGGCGGGAACAAAGATCAGAGCTACAAGGGTAGAGACCTTCTTGCTCATGATCAGTGCCAGCACCAGCAGAATGGTGACGAATCCTAATACTGCCAGCATGTGATTTTTCCTCAATAATGTGTGTAAAGGTGGTCAGAGATCAGAACACCTGCTTCTCGTGCAGAGTGTTGAACTGCTCTTCGGTCATGCCCAGAACACCCTCAAAGATATCCCGGTTGTTCTGCCCCAGCTGGGGAGCGGGTGTGCGCACAGAGGGCTTGGTATCCATCAGTTTGATGGCACAGCCGTTCACGGTGACCTTGCCCAGGGTGGGATGATCCATCTCCACGAACATCTCGCGCTCCTTGACATGGGGATCGTCCAGGATCTCCTTGATGTTCATAATGGGGCCTGCGGGGATGCCGTGGGCCAGTACCAGCTCAGCGGCCTCGTTGGGAGTCAGATCCTTGATCCGCTCCTCAATGACCTCGGCAATGGCATCCTGATTGGCCAGACGGCCCGGCATATCCACAAATCGGGGATCGGTGATCATGTCCGGGCGTTCCAGCACCTCATTGCAGAGCTTCTCGTACAGCTTCTGGTTTCCGGCAGCAATGATGACCTTGCCGCCCTTGCAGGTGAAGCTGTCGTAGGGGGAAACAGCGGCATAACGGTTGCCCATGGGGGCCGGGATGTTGCCGGTCTCGATGTACTTCAGGGCAGTGTTCTCAGTGGCAGCGATCATGCTGTCCATCAGACTCACGTCCACCCGCTGCCCTTTGCCGGTAATGGTGCGGGCGTTGACTGCGGCAAGGATGCCGATGGTTACATGAAGTCCGCCCAGAATATCACCCAGCGCCGAACCGGCACGGGTGGGCTCCCCGCCCTTGGAACCGGTGATGGACATCATACCGCCCATGGCCTGAGCCAGGATATCATAGCCCGGGCGCAGGTGGTAGGGGCCGTAGCAGCCAAAGCCAGAGACCGCCGCATAGATGATGCGGGGATTGATCTCCTTCAGGACATCATAGCCCAGTCCCAGCTTGTCCATCACGCCGGGGCGGTAGTTTTCCACCACGATATCCGCTTTTTTGACAAGCTCCTTGAAGATCTCCTTGCCCTCAGGGGCCTTCAGGTTCAGGGTGATCCCCTTTTTGTTGCGGTTGATGTTGGCAAAATAGACGCTTTCCCGCTCACCATTCAGATTTTTGGCACGGAAAGGGGGATAGCTGCGGGTGTCGTCGCCGCCTTTGGGGACCTCGATCTTGATGACGTTTGCGCCCATGTCAGCCAGCATCATGGTGCAGAAGGGGCCGGCAAGCACACGGGTCAGGTCGAGAACCGTCAGGTTCTCCAATGCCATATGTTCACTCATGTTACAGCTCTCCATCCTCAACGTGGATCTTCATGCGCATCACGGCACTGCCCATGGATTTGCCCAGGCTGTCCAGACGCAGGCTCATGGTGGCACCGCCGCCCAGAGCGTGCTTCATAACAAAGTTGAAGCCGTTCAGGCTGGGCACGTCGTAGCGGGTGATCTCGCCCTTGACCATGTCGCCAAAGTAGGCTTTGAGTTTTTCGGGGGTCACCTCGCGCTCAATGATCTTATAGTATTCCGGTTTGCGTGCATACACACAGACATTGCTGGTATCGCCCTTGTCACCGGAGCGGCCGTGAGCAATATCGTTCAGATAGATCTCTGCCATCTTACTTCACCTCCAGAATGTGACTTTCGACCTGTACGGCATCGCGGGGCACGGTGGTGGGCCACAGTGCCATCACTTCCTGCACGCGGGCACGGCCGCCGAAGAAGGAGGCACCCGGAGGGCCGTTCAGCTGCAGGGGGCTGATCTCGGGAATGATCTTGGCGCACTCGCTCTTGTCCTCGCTGAACACAGCAATGCGCAGCACGCACTCGTTCAGGTTCTTCAGTGCCTCTTCGCTCATATCGGCCACGCCCAGATGCAGGCTGTTCAGGCCGATGTAGCTGATGTGGATGTCGTCGGCCTTCATGCCGCGGCGCTGCATCTTCTTCATGATGACCTCGGCGCAGTACTGAGCCTTTTCGTAGGCATCAGGCCATGCAAAGCTCAGCATGGAAACAGTCTTCCAGCCCTTGTGGTAACCCACGCAGAGCTTGAGCGTGTCGGGGCGGGGCTTGCCCTTGACACCGCCGATGCGGACACGGTTGTCACCCACCTGGGTGATGGTAGCATGGCTGATATCCACGTTGACATCCGGGGTCAGGTAGTTGGCAGGATCGTGGACCTCGTACAGGAACTGCTCCTTGCAGCTCTGTTCGCAGATGATGCCGCCGCAGTCGGGAGCCTTGGTGATCTCAAAGGTATCATCGGTCAGCTCTGCGATGGGGAAGCCCAGCTCGTCCATGCGGGGGACATTGCGCCAGTCGTACATATAGTTGCCGCCGGCACCCTGACCGCCGCACTCCAGCAGATGGCCTGCCATGATGCCGCGGGCCAGATTGTCCCAATCGTCAGCAGCCCAGCCAAACTCGTACTTCAGCGGAGCCAGGAACAGGGCGCTGTCAGCCGCACGGCCGGTGATGACCACATCGGCACCCTCTGCCAGGCATCCCTCAATGCCCTCATGGCCGATGTAGACATTGCAGTTGTAGATCTTGTCCAGAATATCGTTGAAATTGCCGTCGTAGTCGAAGTTGGGGAAGGTCCAGCCATCCTTCAGCAGCTGCGGGATCTTATCCTTGATGTTATCGCCGGTCACATAACCGATCTTATAACCGCTCATGCTGTTGCCTTCTGCCCACTGGCGGATGCCGTCCACGCAGCCATTGATGTTCATGCCGCCTGCGTTGGTGCAGATCTTGATGTGCTTGTCCCAGGCTTCCTTGCCGGCCTCCTTCAGGATGCGGGTGGTGAAGTCGGGCGCAAAGCCCTTGGTGGGGTCCTTGAGCTGCTGCTTTGCCATGATGGAAAGGGTCAGCTCTGCCAGATAATCACAGCCCATATACTGGATATCGGCATTGCGGATCATGTGGATGGCCGCGTCCGGGCTGTCGCCCCAGAAGCCCTGGCCACCGCCGATTGCAACTTTCTTCATTCGATAGCCTCCTTATAAATGAAAAGGTGATATCAGCGTCAAACATAAGTATAACGTTTGACTCAATCGTCGTACTGAGTGTAGTACAACGATTTACTAATGTCAAGAAAAAAACGAAGTTTGGAGGAAAAGAAATGCAACTTTGTTGAAACGGCTAAAAAGGAAAAAGAAAAATATACAGAGTGCACAAAAACGGCTGGTTTGAGATTGGAGAGGCTTTTTTGGCTTGTCAAGATACGGGGAAACGGGTACAATAAACCTGATATCAGAAAAAGGTGGGGAAGAGCATGGTTACGATCAAACAGATCGCGCAGGAGGTCGGGATCTCGTCCAGTACGGTCAGCATTGTTTTGGGCGGCAAGGCGGCAGAGCGGAAGATCAGCACGGCCACGCAGGAAAAAATTTTTGCGGCGGCGGCACGGCTTGGCTACCAGCCCAATATGGCTGCCCGGAGTCTGCGGGGCGGCAGCGGTGCCAATGAGCTGGTGGTGGCCATGTTCTGGGCACAGGATTTCCGGGCCAGCATGATGCTCCGCTTCTGGGATGGTCTGCGGGCCGAGATCGAAAAAACGGCACGTCCGGTGCGGCTGGTCATCTATCCGTATGTCAACGACCACCTGAAGGAAAGCGAGGCACTGACCAGTGGCGCAAACTGCCATGCGGCCATCATCTGCAATGCGTCCTATGCGGATCTGCAGTTTTTGGAGGACACGCAGCTGCCGATCCCGGTGGTGCTGTACAACCGTGTTTGCAATGGGTATTGCAGCGTCAATGTGGATGATCTGAAGATGGGTGCTCTGGCGGCGCGGGCTTTTGCGGATCAGGGATGCAAGACGGCGGCAGTTCTGACGAGCAGCCCGGTCTTTGAGGGGATGGAAAACCGGATGCATGGGTTCCGGCTGGAAGGGGAGCAACACGGGTTGACGATCCTGGCCAACCGGTATTGTGATAACAGCATACGAGGCGGTTACGAGGCGGTTTCGCATCGGCTGCGGCATGAGTGGAAGCAGCAGCTGCCGGACGCAGTGTTCTGCGGTTCCTCGGCCATTGCGCATGGTGCGTTGCGGGCTTTTTGTGAGGCTGGATATATCGGTGAAAAGCTGCCCCGGCTGATTGCTGTAGGCAACGGCCCGGAGGAAATGGATGCGTTTTCGATCCCGAGCCTGAGCGTAGTCTATCTGCCCATGGAGGATATGGCGCGGGAGTGTATCCAGTTGGTGCTGGGGCAGCTGGACGGCCGGATCGCCACGGCGGAAAGCCGGCTGCTGCCGATCGAGTATGTTCCCAGGGAGAGCTGCGGGCCGCTGACAGAATACGCTGCACAATAAAAAAAGCCCCGCACCGGCACGCAAAACGTGCGCAGTGCGGGGAAGAAAGAGCAGTCAGCCCTCGGCGCTGATACAGTACATGGAAAAGGTGCTGGAAAATAACAGGGCATCGGTCTCGTCTGTGATCTCCACAGCTACCACACAGATGTGTCGGCGGCGGCTGACCGTCCGGCCGCGGGCTGTCAGGTGACCGGCTTTGACGTTGTGGATGAAATTGACCGAAGCATTCTGGGTGACATACTGCCGCCCGTCAGAGCGGGCAGTCAGCCCGGCACAGCAGTCAGCCATAGTAAAAAAAGCGCCGCCGTGCACATAACCGTAGATGTTGGTGGTGTCCCGCCGGATGTCCAGCGACATGACGGCGCTGTCCGACGTTACCGATACGATCTCGATGTGATTGTACTGCATGAATGGATTTTCAAGCATTTGTGCAATGTTCTGTTCCTGCATAAGGAGCCTCTTCTTTTTGATTGTAGTACAACGTTGTACGGAATGAGTTGGACGGTTTTTATTATAATCGTATTTTCCGCAGGATGCAAGCAGCAGGAGGTGTGAAAATAAATGGAACGGCCATCATTACGCAGGCAGCTTGTAATGATCTTTCTGGGGATCGCCATTCCCATTGGGATTCTGCTGGGGTTGCTGCTCTTTTTTTCAGGGCTTTATAACCGCAATCGGCTGGCAGCTGCGGCATCCGGCGGCCTTGATATGTTTACCACAAATTTTGAGAATCAGCTGGATTCGGTGGAAAACTACCTGCTCAATCTGTCACTGAACGATGCGACCTTTCGCAGCCTAAGCGAACAGACCGACCGCACCCGCGCCTACCTGGATGCCTATGAGATCGCACAGGGGTTCCCGGCGGTATTGGCTGCCAATGATACTCTGATGGGTGTGGTGTTGCGCAGCGGCTCAGGCAACCTGTATGTGGGGCGCTACGGTGCAGCTGCCCAGCAGCTCAAGCAGAAACTGAATCTGGAAGCGTATCTCGGCCAGCCGGGCCAGACCAATAAAATGATGACAAAGGGATGGTATCTGCGCACCATCGGCCAGCGGCTATACCTGCTGCGCAGTGTTTTCTACCAGAAAGCCAGCCTGACCGCAGCGGTGGATCTGCGGCTGGTGTTTGAAGAACTGGTGGAGGACTATGGGCTGGACGGCCGGGTCATTGTGATGAACGACAGCGGCAATGTGTTGGTAGGGGATGCCAACCTTCTGCCCACAAAGATGGAATGGAACAGTGAGGGGTATTGCCTGACAAAGGTGGGCAGGGACAGCCGACTGGTGGTGCGCAAACAGGTCAAAACGCTGACGGTATTGTATCTGGTTCCCTACCAGCATTTCGGGGTGGACTTTGCGCCGTATCAGATCTTGCTGGTGATGGGCGCTATTTTTGTTCTGCTGGCGATCCCGTTTCTCCTGTTTTATATGAAGCACGAGATCTTTGCCCCTATGACGGCGTTGGTGAGCACCATGGACAGGATCGGCCGCGGTGAACTTTCGGTGCGCTCCAGTGTGGATTATCGCAACGCTGAGTTTACGCAGGTGAACGAGACCTTCAACCGGATGATCGACCAGATCACCCAGCTGAAGATCGACGGTTACGAAAAGGAGCTGGAAGCCCGCCGCAACGAGATGACCGCCCTTAAGCTGCAGATCCGGCCCCACTTTGTGCTCAACTGCCTGAAAAGTGTCTATGCCATGGTGCAGACCGGCAGCCGCGAGGATGCCCAGCAGCTGATCCTGCTGCTGAGCCGGTATCTGCGCTATATCCTCTCCTTTACAGCGACCACAACGCCTCTGCACACCGAGATCGAGCAGTGCTGCAACTACGCGGAACTTTCCAGCGTGGGGCAGAACGATCCCGTGGAGGTAGTATGCGAGATCGACCCGGAACTCAGCGAATTGCCCTTGCCGCCGGTCTCACTGCTGACGCTGGTGGAGAACAGCGTCAAGCACGGCAAGATGATCGGCAAAACACTGAAGATCACGATCACTGCAAAGCTCCTCGAAACGGAAGAGGGCTGCATGGCTGATCTTTCGGTGGCGGACAATGGCACAGGCTTTACGGCAGGGGATCTGAAGCAGCTGAACTGTGCCGCCCCGCAGGAGGAGAATGGACAGCACGTCGGGCTGTTCAATGTGGTACGGCGGCTGCAGCTGCTCTATGGGGAAAAGGCAGCCATCGCCTTTACCAATAACCGCCGGGGCGGCGGTGCCAGGGTGGAGCTGTTCCTGCCGATAGATCCGGTCTTACAGAAGAAGGAGGGAGAAACAGCATGAAACTGCTGATCGTAGATGATCAAAGCACCGTGGTGCAGGGGCTTTTGCACTGCACCAACTGGGCAGCAATGGGATTTACTGTGGTGGATACGGCTCTGAACGCTGTGGATGCCAAGGCCAGCCTGCTGCGGCAGGAGGCCGAGGTCATGCTCTGCGATATTGAAATGCCCATGGAAAGCGGGCTGGATCTGTTGGACTGGCTCCGGCAGCGAGGGATGACCACCCGCTGCATCTTCCTGACAGCCCATGCCGAGTTCCGATATGCACAGGAGGCACTGCGGCTGGGCGGTTTTGACTATATCATGCAGCCCGCCCCTTACGAGCAGGTGGCGGATGCAGTGAGCCGTGCGCTGGAAAATGTAAAGGAGGAACGGGCGGCGCTGGAATTGCAGAGCAGGGGAGCTGTTTTTGACGACCAGAAAAAGGAGATCGTGGAGACTATGCTGCGGGGCTTTCTGTTGGGCAACGCCCCGGGAAGCAGCCTGACCGCGTTTGAAGAACTGAGCCTTGTGCCCCGGCAGGAGCGGGAATGCTGGGTTGCCCTGATGCAGCCGCTGCGCTGGAAGCAAGGCGAGGAGCCGTGGGAGCTGAGCCTGCTGAGCACGGCAGTGGGAAATATGAGCAGCGAGGTGTTCACGCCGCTGCAGGTGCTCAGCGTGACGGTGGCGATCCCTGCGGAGCAGTGTCTCATTCTTGTGCTGCAAAGCCGGGTGGGGGAGCCGCTGGAGGCAGACTATATCACCCGGCAGCTGAATTATCTGCAAAGTGCGTGCGCGCAGTATATCCACTGTGAAGCGGCTTTTTATCCGGAGGGGCCGCAGCCCTTTGAACAGGCACCGGAGATCTACCAGAAGCTGCTGCAGCAACGGAGCGAGAACGTGGCCCTGAAAAGCGGTGTTCTGCTGGGCCGCCCGGCGGAAAAAGCGCCGGAAGTGTTCCGTATCCCGCAGATCGGTGCATGGCAGAAGCTGCTGCAGGCGGGATGTGCGCAGGCAATGGAGCAGGAAGCCTGCCAGCTGTTGGACAAGCTGACGGTCAACAACCAGCTGAACAGCCAGACTTTGCGGTATTTTTATCAGGATTTTATGCAGATGCTCTTCTCTTTTCCGGAAAAGAAACGGCAGGGCGATATGTTCCGGGAGCCTGAAGCGTTGGAACTTTACCGCAACGGCATGAAGACCGTGCCGGATATGAAGGCGTTGGTCCATTATGTGGCCTCGGTCTGGGATAGCGAAACGGAAGAAAGCAGCCAGAGTACCGTGGAGATCATTATGGCTTACATTGCCGAGCATCTGGAAAACGAGCTGCGCCGGGAAGAACTGGCCGAGGCTGTCCACCTGAATCCGGATTACATGGCCCGGCTTTTTAAGAAAGAGACCGGCATGAACCTGAAGGATTATATCATTCAGCAGAAAATGCAGGAGGCCCAGAGCCTGCTCTGCACAACCAATCTGCCCATCAGTCTGATCGCGGCCAAGGTTGGGTATACGAATTTCGGGCATTTCTCCACTTCTTATAAGAAGTTCTATCACAAGACCCCACAGGAGGAGCGCAGCGCAGCATTATGAGAGAAACAAGGATGGCTCGCAGGACATTTTTACAGCTGACCGGTGCTGCAGCTGGGGCGGCTCTGCTTGCTGGCTGCGGGGAGCGGGCGGCATCGACGGCAGAAAGTGGAACAGAGCTTATGGTCACAGTGCTGATGCCGGGCCAATCGGATGAAACTGCCTGTGTCCGCATTTCGGCGGCGCTGAGCGAAGTCACAAAGCAGAAGCTGGGCTTCGGCGTTTCCATCGAGCAGGTGGCACCCACCAATTACTCGGCAGAGCTGTGGAAACGGATGGTCTGCCAGACCATGCCGGATCTGTTTTTCCTCACAGAGAATCAGCCGCTGGATGTTTACCTGAATCAGAACTGCATCCTGCCCCTGAGTGCGCTTCTGGAAGAACATCCCGGTCTGAAAGCGCTGTTCTCAGAGCAGCAGTGGGCGAGTAGAACCTATTACCGCCGTATCTATGCGATCCCGGCACGGGCAGTCTCGATGTATCAGATCGGCTTCCTGGCCCGGGCCGACTGGATACGGGAGCTGGGTGCCAGGCCGGAGAAGATCACGGATCTGGATGCTCTGCACGACCTGCTGATGCAGGTCAGGCAGCGTCGGCCCAATGCAGAGGGGGTCCTGCCGGATAATGGACAGGTTTTTCCTTTTCCGGAACTGGATCCTCTGGGAGATACCTTTGGTGTTCTGACCGAAGAAAGCGGCACCACCGTTGTCAACTGGTATGCCGCGGATGCTTACAGCAGGCTTTGCAAAACTATGCATCAGTGGTATCAGGAAGGATTGATCCTGCGGAATGCCAGCCTGCGGGACGAACCGGCCACCGATCGGATGCGGCTGTGCAACAGCTTCGGCTTTTTTGCACGGCTCAATCGGGATTCACTGGACTGCTGCACCCGTGCCTGTGGCACAGAGCTGACTGCCATCCCGCTGGGGCCGACCATTCAGAACGGCTCTATCCCGGCGGAGAGCTGGTGCCTGCCTGTGACCAACAGCCACCGCAGGGAGGCACTGGCTCTTCTTGAACTGCTGTACACGGATGCATCCTGCTATGATCTCTTTGCGAAGGGAGATGGGAAAGAGGAGCAGTTCCATCCGTGGCAGAATCTGTATCTCAACGCCAGCGGACTGCTGCCGGAAACAGACGAGCAGCCGCAGTGGGTCTCTCCGGCCTATGGGTTCAGCTTCAACAACAGTGCAGTTGCCGCAAAGCTGGATGCCTGCCGGGCACTGAAGAACAGCTATCACAATGGGCTGATGTGCGGCTATCTGGATTCGGAAGAGGCACTCCCGGAGTTTTTGGAAAAACTGGAACAGGCCGGAATACAGGAGATCCTTCAGGCAAAACAAAGCGCATTGGATAACTGGCTGAACGCATCGCACTGAAACAGGCAGGGCTGGGAGACCGGCCCTGTTTTCTTTTTTCGGACAGAAGAAACCTCTGAAAATGAAAAACAGAGGTCGGAAACTTGAAAAAATGCTGCAGCTCTCGGAACAGGAACACGGAAAATGAAAAATTAGTTTCGTTTTTTGGTAGCTGGAAAAGCTCCCGGTGCGTTAAACTAAATACAACAAAAGCACGGCAGACACAGAACCGTGCAGACGAACGCAAGAATAAGAAGGACAAGAAGGAGAAACCACTATGAAACGTATCTCTCGTCGAAACTTCCTCAAGGCTATGGGCATTTCTGCAACGGCCCTGACACTGGCCGCATGCGGCGGCTCTTCCAGTTCCACCGCAGCCGGCACGGCTGGCTCCACTGCTGCCAGTGCAGTAGCAACCGGTGAGCCCAAGGCAGGCGGCACCCTGCGCCTGTGCTATTCCAGCCCCATTGCAACCCCCGGTTACACCCCCCGTGCCACCGGCAACGCGGCCATTTACTACCTGACGCTTTCTTATGAAAGCCTGACCAGCTATGATGCCGAGGGCAATATGATCCCCAATCTGGCAACGGAGTGGGATGTGAACACCGATGAGTTGAGCATTACCTGGACTCTGCGGGAGGGTGTCAATTTCGCCGACGGTGAGCCTTTCAATGCAGAGGCCGTCAAGCGCAACATCGAGGAGTACCAGGCCAACAACCGCACCGAGACCGCAAACATTGCCGAGTGCCAGATCATTGATGACACCCACATCAAGATGATGATGGCAGAGCCCAACTCCTCCACGCTGGAATCTGTGGGCTTCTTCGTCTACTACATGAGCCCCAAGGCACTGGAAAACCCCAGCAGCCTGGATGCCGCCACCTGCGGCACCGGCCCCTTCCAGCTGAGCGAGTTCGAGAACAACGCCTACGCCATCTACACCAAGAACGAGAATTACTGGAAGGAGGGCCTGCCCTATCTGGATTCCGTGGAGGTGACCCTTGTCACTGAGTCCAGCACCGCAAACACTGCTTTCCAGGCCAACGAGTACGATATGTACTGGGTAGGTCTGGCCAATCCCACCATCCTGCAGCAGCTGGACGGTGCAGGCATCTACGTCAAGGAAGATAACCAGAACGGCATGGGTGTCGAGAGTCTGGGTCTGATTCCCAACAGTGCCATTGACGGCCCCTGGGCCGATGCCCGTGTCCGCCGCGCCCTGTGCTACGCCATCGATGTGGATGCCATCAACGCAGCATTCCTGATGGGCATGGCACAGATGACCGACCAGTGGGCAGTTCCCGGTTCCGCCACCTACAACGACAGCCTGAATCATTTTACCTATGATCCGGAGAAGGCAAAGTCCCTGCTGGCAGAGGCTGGTTATGCCGATGGTTTTACCACCAACATTGTCACCATCAGCGCCATGTCCGATATGCTGACCGCTATCGCCAATATGCTGGACGAGGTGGGCATCCACTGCAACATCCAGCAGGTGGACGGCGCAACCAACAACCAGTACATGAAGGATGGCACCTGGGAGGGCCTGATGCTCCACTTTGCAACCATCGCTCCCGATCTGGGCCTGTATATGGGTCGTCATCTGGACAAGAACGGCGCTTACTACGCCAAGGGCATCCAGCATCCGGACAAGGAAATGGAGCTGCTGGAGGAGATCCGCCGCTGCATGGATCCCGATGAGAAGCACAAGCTGGAAAAGGAGCTGCAGGCAGCGATCTACGATGCCGAGGATGGCTCCTGCCTGTTTGGCCGCGTGCTGTACGTGAATAAGTCTTCCATGTACAAGTACGATTACGTCATCGACGACCACGCAACCGAAGCCTTCACTGCTTGCTGGGATCTGTCCGCCTGCTGGCTGAACAAGTAAGCGACCAACCTTAGTGTATCACGACCGGAATACGTTTCTCCTTATTTCGGCAGATTCCGGCGCGGGTAACTGCGCCGGAATTTGTTTTAGAGGGGGAGAAAGGTTCCGCAGGAAATGGAGCGAACTATGAAATCGAACAACCTTGCCAAAATGATCGGCAAGCGTGTGGTGCAATCCTGCATCACCATTCTGCTTGTCACTCTGTTCGTCTTTGCCCTCATTCAGATGGTTCCGGGCGATCCCGTAGCCAACTATCTGGGTGCAACCGCTACCGAAGAGCAGATCACCTATTACCGCCACCTTTATGGTTTCGATCGTCCGGTCATCGTCCAGTATCTCAGCTGGATCGGCGGCCTGTTCCGGGGCACCATGGGCCAGTCCATCAGCTATCAGTCTGAGATCGCTGACATCATCCTGCCCCGTTTGGGCACCACCCTGACCATGGTGATCCCGGCCTTCATCATCGGAACAATCACCGGTATCCTGTTCGGCATCATTGCTGCCAAGAACCGCGGCAAGGTCATTGACAGTGTGATCTCCTTCTTTGCGAACATCGGCGTTTCGATGCCCATGTTCTGGCTGGGCATGATGGGAATGCTGGTGTTTGCCCTCAAACTGCGGGTCCTGCCCAGTTCCGGCTATGTGCCCATCACCCGTGATTTTGGCGGCTGGCTCAGCCATATGATCATGCCCATCATTGTGCTGAGTCTGGGGGTCAACGCTGGTTTTGTCCGTTTGACCCGCTCCTCCATGCTGGAGGTCATGCGGCAGGATTATGTGACCACCGCCCGTGCCAAGGGCGTTTCCAAGAAGGATGTCACCTTCAGGCATCAGCTGCGCAATTCCATGATCCCTATCGTCACCACCATGGGTATGCGCCTGGGCTCCATGGTGGGCTCCACCGTCCTGATCGAGAGCCTGTTCGTCATCCCCGGCCTTGGCAGCGTGATGATGAACGGCATCAGCAACCGTGACTTCATGCTGGTGGCGAACGGCGTGCTTATCATCTCCATCTTTGTTGCTATCTGCAACCTCGTGGTCGATATCCTGTACGGCATCATCGATCCCCGCACCCGCTAAAAGGAGGAATGAACTGTGGAAAACAAGACAAAAAAGAAGGGTCTGCTGGAGCGTATCACGTCCTCCCGCGTGTTCCGGGTCATGTTCAGCCGCAAGATCATCGTGGTCTGCGCGATTTTGCTTCTCATCATGGTGCTCATCGCCATCTTTGCTCCGGTGATTGCTCCCTATAATCCCAACAAGGATGATCTTTACAATGTTCTGAAGGGCTGCTCTGCCGAGCACTGGCTGGGTACCGACTCCAATGGCCGTGATGTTCTGAGCCGCATCATCTATGGTGCCCGCATTTCCTTTACGGTCGGTATCGTGGCCGTGGTCATTTCCAGCGTCATCGGCATGGCACTGGGCCTGATCGCCGGCATGGCAGGCGGTGTGGTGGATGCCTTCATCATGCGTGTCATGGATGCCATGATGGCTGTGCCTATGCTGATCCTGGCTATGTTTCTGGGTGCGATCCTGGGTCAGGGCCTGGGCAATGTCTGCCTGGCCATCGGCATCTCGATGGTGCCCGGCTACGCCCGTGTCACCCGCGGTCAGGTGCTGAGCGTCCGCAATGCCGATTATGTCACCGCCGGTACCCTGTGCGGTGCATCCCGGATCCGCAACACGCTGGTGCATGTGTTCCCCAACTGCCTGTCCGTCAACATCGTCAGCATGACCGCCAGCCTGGGCGGTGCCATTCTGGCCGAAGCGAACCTGAGCTTCCTGGGCATGGGCATCACGCCCCCGACTCCCAGCTGGGGCGCAATGGTCAGCGGCGGCTATAAGTACCTGTCCACCCAGCCCATCATTGCCATTGCTCCCGGCATTGCAATCATCATCGTGGTGCTCTGCTTCAATATGTGCGGCGACGCTCTGCGCGATGCCCTCGACCCGAAGCTGCGCGGCACATTGGGCAGCGGCAAAAAGACCAAGCGCGCAAAGCGCACCAAGAATGTGAAAGAGGTGGCCTGAAATGAGCGACAAGCTGCTGGAAGTCAAAAACCTGAGCGTTGAATATGATACCGAAATTTCCACCGTCTACGCTGTCAATGGTCTGGACCTGGATCTGAATTACGGCGAGACGCTGGGGCTGGTGGGTGAGACCGGTGCCGGTAAGACCACCACAGCCCTGAGCGTCATCCAGCTTCTGCCGGAAGGCATCGGTTTTGTGACCGACGGCTCCATCAAGCTGGACGGTGAGGATATGCTGAATGCTCCCGAGGAAAAGATTCGTGCCATGCGCGGCAGTGTAGTATCCATGATCTTCCAGGATCCCATGTCTGCCCTGAACCCGGTGATGACCGTGGGGGCTCAGATCATGGAGGTGCTGAAGATCCACCATCCGGAGCAGAGCACTGCTCAACTGGAAGCCCGTGTGGACGAAATGATGGAGCTGGTGGGCATCCCTGCAAAGCGCAAGGTGGAGTATCCCCATCAGTTTTCCGGCGGCATGAAGCAGCGCATCGTCATTGCCATTGCGCTGGCCTGCGAGCCGAAGCTGATCCTTGCCGACGAACCTACCACTGCACTGGATGTGACCATTCAGGCCCAGATGCTGGGCCTGATCAACGAACTGCAGAAGCGGCTGAACACCGCCATGATCCTCATCACCCACGATCTGGGTGTTGTGGCCCAGACCTGCGAGAAGGTCATGGTCATGTATGCCGGCGAGGCCATTGAGTACGGCACAGCAGAGGATATCTTTGAGACCACGCAGCGCCACCCTTACACCCAGGGGCTGTTCAACGCCATTCCCAAGCTGGATGAGAACACCAAGCGTCTGGAGGCCATTGAGGGGATGATGGCTGACCCCACCCAGAAGATCGAGGGCTGCCGCTTTGCTGACCGCTGCAAATATGCCACTGCAGCCTGCAAAAAGGCCCAGAAGATGCGGGAGGTCACACCGGGCCACTTCATCCGCTGCTGCCGGTTCGATCCGCCGCAGTCCAACACCTGAGCCGGGAGGAAATGACAATGGAAGAAAAGATTTTGATCGAGGCAAAGAACCTCAAAAAATACTTCAAAGTCGGCGCAAGCAGCCAGCTCCATGCGGTGGACGGCGTGAACTTCAAGATCAAGCGCGGCACCACACTGGGCGTGGTGGGCGAGTCCGGCTGCGGCAAGTCCACGCTGGGCCGCCTGCTGCTGCGGCTCTATGATGTTACCGATGGTCAGATCATCTACGACGGTACCGACATCACCAAACTGAATGCCAAGGAACTCAAGCCCATCCGTGCCCGGATGCAGATGATCTTCCAGGATCCGTCCGGTTCGCTGGATCCCCGCAAGAGCGTGAAGGAACTGATCGGTGAACCGCTGAAGATTTATAAAGCCTGCAAAAACCGTGACGAATACGATGCCCGCATCGCCGAGATCATGGAGACCGTTGGTCTGGATGAGCGTTATGCAGAGAGTTTCAGCCACGAGCTGGACGGCGGCCGCCGCCAGCGCATCGGCATCGGCCGCGCATTGGCCATGGACCCGGAGTTCATCATCTGCGACGAGCCGGTCTCTGCACTGGACGTTTCCATTCAGGCACAGATCCTGAATTTGCTGATGGATCTGCAGGATGAGAAAAAGCTGACCTATGTCTTTATCACCCACGATCTGAGCGTGGTCAAACACATCAGCCACGAGATCATGGTCATGTATCTGGGCCAGTGTGTGGAATATGCCAAGACCGAGGATCTGTTCAAGAATCCGCTCCACCCCTACACCAAGGGTCTGCTGGATGCTGTGCCCATCCCCAGCCTGAAGGCCAAAAAGCTTTCCACCGAGGTCATGCGCGGCGAACTGACAAGCCCTGTGGACCCGGCTCCCGGCTGCCGTTTTGCGGCCCGCTGCCCCTATGCAACAGATGCCTGCCGCGGCAGGGATATCCCCTTGAAGGAAGTGGAACCCGGCCACTTTGTTAGCTGCACACGCTTTTGAGAACACGGAAAGGCGGGAAAATCGATGACAGAGAAAGAAAAAAAGGCCGCTGCCGAGCAGAAGCAGCGTGAGATGGAAGAGATGATGCGGCAGGCGCAGGAGAGCTACCGGCAGGAATATGCCAGTATGCCCTACGACGGCCCGGTCTATGGCTGCCGCCGGGAGGAGCTGATGCTGCCCATGCAGGACGGAGTGAGGCTCTATACCGAGATCTTCAAACCGGAGGGGCTTGCACAGTTCCCTGTGCTGATCCAGCGCAGCTGCTATCCCAATCAGCAGCCGCTGTATGAGATCAACGGTGTAGAACTGACCCGCCGGGGCTACGGCTATGTGGTCCAGACCTGCCGCGGCACGGGCAAGAGCGAGGGACATTGGGAACCCAACGTCAATGAGCGCCCGGATGGCCGCGATACCCTGCAGTGGCTCAACGACCAGCCCTGGGCAGAGAGCATCGGCTATTTCGGAGCCAGCTATCTGGCCCTGACCGGCTGGGCCATTGCAGATATCGTTCCACCCAAGGTCAAGGGAATGATGCTGACGGTCTATGGCACCGACCGTTTCAAATCGGCTTATGAAAAGGGGCTGTTCCGCCACGACGTGCTGACTGGCTGGGCAATGCAGAATGCAGGCCATCCGGTCACAGCGGACTATCTGGAAAGCTGCCGCTTCCGTCCCCACGACAAGGTGGATGAAGCGCTATGGGGTGGAAAGTTGGACTGGTATCAGGACTGGATCCATGCCACCCGCCGCACAGATGCCTACTGGCAGCAGGGCTGGTGGAAGCTGTTAGCCGATGTGCCCGGAAATACCAAGGTTCCGGTGTATATCATCGATGCATGGTACGATCACCATTTTGGCAGTGCCATCAACACGTATGCCTCTCTGGCCCCTGAGACCAAAGAGCACAGCTGGCTGGATATCGGCTGCTGGAATCATATGTCCCAGCCCTGCATTGCGTGGGGCGAACAGCACAATCTGGAAAACGGCGACATCCACCGGATGCTGGAATGGTTCGATCTGCTGCTGAAGCAGAAAAAACAGCCGGAAAAGCGGGTGCGCACCTATGTGATGCGGGAGGACCGCTGGAAAACGCTGGAGGCATGGCCCGCCCCTGTGAGCCGGACTGAAAAGCTTTATCTGGGTGAAACAACTCTGAATGCCGAGCCGGCAGAAGGGAAGCGCACCTTTGTGTATGACCCGGAGACCCCCGTGCCCAGCCATGGCGCAGAAAGCGTTCTGACCACCATTGCCGAGGCAGGCAGTCTGCTGCAGCCGGAGCCGGACTATCGGCCCGATGTGGTCAGCTTCGTCAGCGCTCCGCTGGAAAAAGCACTGCCCATTTGTGGGCAAATCAAGGTGCACCTGAATGTCTCGACCGATGTGGATGATACTGCCTTCACTGCCAAGCTGATGGAGGTGTTCCCGGACGGAAGGGCCTATAACATCCGGGGCGGCATCACCACCATTGCTGCCGACCTGCCGGAGGGTCAGACCTATACTCCCGGTCAGACAGCAAAGGTCTGTGTGGAGATGTGGGATATGAACTGGACAGTGCAGCCCGGCAGCTGCCTGCGGCTGGATGTCTCTTCTTCCGACTTCCCGCAGTACGCCGTTCACAGCAATTACGCAGGAGTCTGGTCCGAACAGGGAAAGACCCGCATCGCCCACCAGAAGATCTTGCTGGGGGAGGGCAGCTTTGTAGAACTGCCCCTGCACGAGAACTGAGAGAAAGGAACCAAGACCATGACGGAACAGGAACGAAATGTCCTTCTGAACGAACTGCGGCAACAGGAGAGCCAGAGGGAAAAGCAGATCAAGCGGGAGCGGTTCCGTCGTCTGAATCCTTATGCAAAGAAAGGAGCGGTGGTGTTTGCCGGTTCCAGCCTGATGGAACAGTTTCCGCTGTATGAGTTTTTGCAGGACGATGATCTGCACTGCACCTTGTACAACCGGGGCATCGGCGGCTTTACCACCACCGAGCTGCTGGAGGCCATGGACGAGTGCATCCTTGAGCTGCAGCCTGCGCACCTGTTCCTGAACATCGGCACCAATGACCTGAACGGCCCGGACTACGACCGCGCCGCCATGCTGGGCCGGTATGAGGAGATCGTGCAGCAGATCCGGAAAAAACTGCCCGAAACAAAGCTCTACCTGCTGGCCTATTATCCGGTAAACCCCACCGTGGTCGAAGACCCGGGCCTGATCGAATGCTTCCGCTGGCGCACCAATGAGCGCATCCGGGAGGCAAGCGAGGGCGTGCAGGCATTGGCCCGGAAATACGGGGCGGAATTCCTCGACCTGAACAAGGACCTGTACGATGCTGCCGGAAATCTGAAAGCGGAGTACACCATTGAGGGAATGCACCTGTATGCCAACGGCTACCGCCCTGTGATGGATGCTCTGCTGCCGCTGCTGCGCAAAATCGGAGAAGAACAGGGAGGAAAGCAATGACCGGAGTCTTTGGTGTTGTTCTGGGTCAGATCCTTCTGATGTTCCTCTATCTCATCATAGGTTATGTGCTTTATCGTACCGGACTGATCACCCAGGAGGGCAGCAAGGCACTGGCTCACCTGCTGTTATATTGCGTGCTGCCCTGTGTTGTGCTAAAATCATTTTGTATTGAGTATTCGGCAAAGGGAGCTGTGGAATTGGCCGTCAGCATTGCGGCAGGTGCCGGGGTGCTGCTGCTCTCCATGGCGGTGTCGTGGCTCTTTTTCCGCAAAGACCCCATGGCGCAGATCGGTGTGGCTTTTTCCAACGCCGGGTTCATGGGACTTCCGCTGGTCACAGCAGTGCTGGGCGGCGAAGCTGTGTTCTACGCAGCAGGCTTTGTGGCCCTGCTGAATGCTTTGCAGTGGACCTACGGCCAGGCAAAGCTTTCCGGGGACAAAAAGTACATCCAACTGGGGGCAGTGCTCAAAAATCCACTGGTGCTCTCCCTGCTGGGCGGTGTGATGATCTACTTCTGCCGCATCCCGGTGCCGCAGATCCTTCGCACCCCCATGGGGGCCATTGCGGGCATGAACGCTCCACTTGCCATGATCGTGCTGGGTGTCTATCTGGCCAGAACCGACCTCAAAGCCATCTTTACCCGCCCCCGGCTCTACGCTCTTTCGGCGGTACGGCTGGTGGTGATCCCACTGCTGACGATCGTCTGTCTGATGCTTCTTCCAGCCGGATGGCGGCAGATCGGCACGGTGCTCATCATTGTGAATGCGGCTCCCATCGGCAGCAACATCGCGGTATATGCCCAGCGTCTGGGGCTGGATTCTTCCTACGCTGTGCAGATGGTGTGTCTGAGCACCCTGCTGTCGCTGATCACGCTTCCGGTGATGCTCAGTGTGGCAGCGTTGTTCGGATTTGTCTGAAAAAGAAAGAAGGAAAAGGATGAAACAGTATCTTCTGATCGACATTGGCGGTACCTTCATCAAGTACAGTCTGGCCGATGAACAGGCCCGGAAAATCTCCGGCGGTAAGGTTCCGACACCGCTGACGAATATGGATGACCTTCTGGCGGCCATCGAGGGCTTCGCCGCTCCCCTTCAGGGACAGTTCGTGGGCTGCGCCATCTCTATGCCGGGCCGCATCGAAACCAGAAGCGGCATCGCTCATACCGGTGGAATGCTCAGCTCCTTTATGTGGGAGCAGCCCTTTGCTGCGCAGGTAGAGGCACGGCTGGGCGTGCCGGTGACCATCGCCAATGATGGCAAGTGTGCCGCAGCAGCGGAGGGTTGGACCGGTGCGCTGGCCGGTGTGGAGAATGGCCTTGTGCTGGTGCTGGGCACCGGCATCGGCGGCGGCATCATCCTGAACGGGAAGGTGCTGATGGGCGCTCACGCTGCCGCAGGCGAGGTTAGCGGCCTTGTCTCGGATATTTCAAAGATGGCCGACGATGATTTCAAACTGACCTCGGTAGAGCGGTATTCCGAAGCACCCCTCTGGGCGGGAATGGCCTCGGCAAGTGGCCTGATCTTCGAGTATGCCCGGCAGAAGCATCTGCCGACGGGCAGCCCCATGCCCACCGGGGAAGAGATCTTTGCTGCGTACAATGCCGGGGAGCCGGAAGCGCAGAAGGCCCTCAAGATCTTTGCCCGGCGGGTGGCCATTGGAATCGTCAGCCTGCAAAGCGTGCTGGATGTGGAGCGCGTTGCCATTGGCGGCGGTATCAGCGCAGCGGAGGCTCTGCTGCCTGCCATTCAGACCGAGCTGAACAGCCTGTTTGCGCGCTGCCCGGTGCTTCCCATGCTGGAGCCGGAGCTGGTGCGCTGCCACTATGGCAACGATGCCAACATGATTGGTGCCCTGAAGCTGTTTTTTGAGCAGAACCCCGCCTGAAATAAACCAGTAAGAAACAGAGAGGAGAAAGACCATGAGCGTTTTCCGTGATGATTTCCTGTGGGGCGGTGCCTGTGCAGCCAACCAGTTCGAGGGCGCATGGGACGTGGATGGCAAAGGCCCCAGTATCCCTGACCTGTGCACCAATGGCTCTCATACCAGTCCGAAATGGGTGACAACTGCTGTCCGCTCCAACCGGATGTATCCCAGCCATGAGGCCATCGACTTCTACCACCACTACGAGGAGGACATTGCTCTCTTCGCCGAGATGGGCTTCAAGACCTTCCGCACCTCCATCAACTGGACCCGCATTTTCCCCACCGGCATGGAGACCGAGCCAAACGAGAAGGGCCTTGAATTCTATGACAAGGTCTTTGACTGCTGCAAGAAGCACGGCATCGAGCCGTTGGTCACCATCAGCCACTACGAGCTGCCCTATGCGCTGGTGGAAAAATACAACGGCTGGGCCAGCCGGGAACTCATCGAGTTCTATATGAACTACTGCAAGGCCATTTTTGAGCGGTACAAGGATAAGGTCAAGTACTGGCTGACCTTCAACGAGATCAACTGCGGCACCATGCCGATGGGTGCGATCCTGGAAACAGGCACTATCCGGGGCTTTGAAGGCCCTACCGACAAGGTGCCGGACAACAAGCAGGAGCGTTTTCAGGCGCTGCATCACCAGTTTGTGGCCAGTGCAGAGGCTGTTCGGTATGCCCACGACCACTACCCTCAGTTCAAGATGGGCTGCATGATCTGCTTTATCACCAGTTACGCACTGACCTGCGACCCGGCCGACGAGATCGCTAACCAGAAGGCCATGCAGATCAGCAACTGGTTCTGCTCTGATATGCATGTCCGCGGCGAGTATCCCTCTTACATGAAGCGCTATTTTGCCGAGAATAACATCACCATCCGGCAGGAGCCGGAGGATGCTGCCATCCTGAAGGCCGGTACTGTCGATTTCTACACCTTCAGCTACTATATGTCTAACTGCATCACCACCCACAAGGATGCCGATGATGTGGGCGGCAACATCATTGCTGGTAAGAAGAATCCTTACCTGAAAGCCTCTGACTGGGGCTGGCAGATCGATCCCGTTGGTCTGCGCTACACCCTCAACGAGATCTACGACCGCTACCGCATTCCCCTGATGGTGGTGGAAAACGGCCTGGGCGCTTACGACAAGAAGGATGCCGACGGAAAGATCCACGACAGCTACCGCATCGACTACCTGCGGGCTCACATCGAGCAGATGGCCGAGGCTGTAAAGGACGGTGTAGACCTGATGGGCTACACCCCCTGGGGCTGCATCGATCTGGTGAGTGCCTCCACCGGTGAGATGGCAAAGCGCTACGGCTTCATCTACGTCAACAAGTTTGACGACGGCACGGGTGATCTGAGCCGCGAAAAGAAGGACAGTTTCTACTGGTATCAGAAGGTCATTGCCACCAACGGCGAAGACTTAGGATAACAAAAACAGACCTCCGGGTGCCATGTTTGCAGTACCGGGGGTCTGTCTTTTTGAAAGAAGGAGGTCATTTATGGAAAAGGCATTTTGCTGTGCGCCGGATTTCCCGGTGGTTCAGACAAATTACGGTCCGGTGCGGGGATATCGCTTCCGGGAGATCAGCAGCTTCAAGGGCATCCCGTATGGGCGGGCGGTGCGCTTCCATGCACCCCAGCCGCCCCAGCCTTGGGCAGAGCCGCTGGACGCTTCCAGTTACGGCTGCGTCTGCCCTCTGCTGAGCATCGACAAGCCCAGCGGCGAACTGCGTGTGCCCCACCGCTACTGGGTGCAGGATGAGGACTGCCTGAACCTGAACATCTGGACCCCGGCCTGCGATGCCCAAAAGCGGCCGGTGATGGTCTGGCTCCATGGCGGCGGATTTTTTGCCGGCTCGTCCATTGAGCAGGTGGCCTACGAGGGCGGAAACATGGCGCGGGAAGGGGACTGCGTGGTGGTGTCACTGAACCACCGGCTGAACATCCTGGGCTACTTGGATCTCTCCGATTTTGGGGAGGAGTACGCAAACTCCGGCAATGCGGGTGGGGATGATATCATCCTGGCACTGCAGTGGGTGCGGGATAATATTGCAGCGTTTGGCGGCGATCCCGGCTGCGTGACGGTATTCGGCCAGTCCGGCGGCGGTGCCAAAGTGACAACGCTGCTGCAGACCCCGGCAGCAGATGGCCTGTACCACAGGGCGATGATAATGAGTGGTGTGCTGGAAGGTTTGCTGAACGACAGTGTCGGCAGCGGCAGGGACTGTGTGCAGGCGCTGATGCAGGAGCTTGGCGTGCAGACAGCACAGCAGCTGGAAACTGTGCCCTACCACCAGCTGGCGCAGGCTTACCGGAACGTCAGCCCGGCTCTGAAAGCAAAAGGCGCGAACGTGGGCCAAAGTCCCCACCCGAACCGCTTCTATCTTGGAGATCCGCTCCAAAACGGCAGTGGGTTTCGGCCCGAGACTGCAGACATTCCGGTGCTGATCGGTACGGTTTATTCGGAGTTCTACGGTTTCTTTGATGGTCTGAAAGGAGTCGGCCCGGAGGAAGCAGTGGGTCTGTCTGCCGCAGAGACCCTGCGGAAGCAGTTCCGCACCGCCTACCCGCACCGCCCGGAGGAAGACCTGCTGCTGGCAGATACCAGCTTCCGCGCCCCCACGATCAAATATGTCCGGGAGCGTGCCAAGGCGGGCGGAAAGGTGTACAGTTATCTGTTTGATCAGGACTTCCCTCTGATGGGAAAAAGTACCCCGTGGCACTGTGCGGATATCCCATTTGTGTTCCACAACACAGAGCTTGTGCCAGTGTGTGCCTTTGAGGGAGCAAAGCAGCTGGAAGCGGAAATTTTTGGCGCTGTGATGCAGTTTGCCCGTACCGGTGCGCCGGGCTGGGCTGCCAGTACGGAGGATGTGGAACAGACCATGCTTTTCGGGCCCCAAAGCCGTCTGGTGCAGAACCACGATCACGCACTGATCGAAGCATTGGCACCCTTCACAGATTTACGGATGAAAAAAGCGACCCGGGCAGGCGGACAGATCCAGCATTAAAAAGCGCTGTTCAATACGCGGGAATTCCGGGAAACAGAAAGCAGAACAGGCATCCTGCCCGATACCGCCAAGCGGTAATGCAGGATGCCTGTTCTGCTATGATGATCTTCATTGCATTTTCTATATCCGCAACAGCCTGACGAGATTTCTGGCAGAGTTCATAGCAGATAAAAACAGCGTGCAGCTTTTCCGCATGGAAGGTACTGCATTTTTGCGTGCTGCCTTATCTGTGCGGAATGGATGCTGCACGCGGCATTCAAGGGTCAAACCGGTCTGCATTCTGTAATTGCCACTTGACCCAACCCGTGGTATAATGAAAGAATCGAATACTATGGGAACAAAGGACAGGGGTCAGAACAGACAATGGCAAAACGAAAGCGAAAAACAACTGCAAAGCGCGCGTCTGCACGCAGAAAAAGCCGGGCCGAGGAGCGGATGCCGGCGGGGCTGGGCACCCTGTTTGTGGGGCTGCTGCTCATCGTGCTGGCGTTCGTGGAGGGGGACTCCGTCTGGAAGAGCGCCCACCAGATTTTATTCGGGCTGTTCGGCTGCGGCAGCTTTGTGCTGGGTGCGGCGGTGTGCTATCTGGCCATTCTCTACACCCGGGGGCAGGACCTGCTGATGCAGGTGTTCAAGCTGCTGCTGGGGCTGATCTTTGCCAGCGGCACGGTCATCGTGTTTTCGGATATCCCCGCCGATCTGACCGCTGCCCAGATGATCGCTGCCTGCTACCAGAACGGCGCGAATGCCTGGCTGGGCGGCGGCGTGCTGGGCACTCTGCTGGGCGGCAACCTGCTCCTGCTCTGCGGGCGGCCTGCGGCCAATCTGGTCATGGCGGTGCTGGCCCTGTGCGCCAGCCTGTATATCTTTGATATCACCCCTGCCGAGTGCTGGCAGTGGCTCTGCAATGTGGGCGGCGGGGTGCATGAAAAAGGCGTGGCGGTCTATGAGCAGAACGCCGCCCGCCGTGCTGAGCGCCTTGCGGCCCGGCAGGCGGAAGAGGAGTACCGCGCCGAGGAGCCTGCGGACGATTACGATGATAATTTCGATGAGGAAGACGTGCCCGGCGGCATTCCGGTGCCCGGGTGGCTGTCCGGCGTGTTCAGCTGGGGCCACAAGGTGACTAAGGAGATGGAGGGCGAAGCGGAACCCGACCCCGTGGACGATTCACTGGGCTACGAGCCGCCTGCGCCGGTGGAGCCGGAACCGGCTCCCGCCCGGCCTACTCCGGCCTTTGAGCCGGTCAAGGTGACTCCAACCATCCCCGCGCGGCGTTTGATATCGATCTTGGGCCGGATACCTCTGTTTCCGAAGGCGGCAGCGAACCCATTGAGCCCATCATCATCGGGCCGGGCGGCACCTTTGGGCAGGACCCGCTCCAAAAAGCACCGCCCCGGGCCATCGTCAAACCGGTGGTGCCGGATGCCGTGGAGACTGCCGCCGAGGATTTCTTCGCGCCCGCCGGATCGCCTGCTCCGGCCCCTGTGGTGAACCCCACCGTGCCGCCTGCGGCCCCGGAAGCCCCTGCGGCTGCACCGACAGAGCCCGTGCAGCCTGAGATGCCGGTGTTCCAGACCCCCACCCTGCCCACCACGGATGAGCCGGTGGTGCCGGTGCGGGTCAGCGCGGAAAATGCGGTAGCCATGCGCAGTGAGCCGGACGAGGACGGCTGGATCAGCATTACCAGCGAACCGGTGGAGGAAAAAGACCTGAACACGCTGGTGGCGGCTGCCATGGAAAAACCCGCCGCAGGTGAGCAGGCTGCCGCCACCGCCCCGGCCGAGGAGCCGGAGGTGGTGGAGACCTTCCAGTATCAGTATCCCAGCATCGAGCTGTTTGAAAAATCCGCTGAGGAGGGTGACCCCGGTGCCCAGGACGAGCTGAAGGCCAACGCCCAGAAGCTGGTGGACACGCTGGAAAGCTTCGGCGTGCGCACCCGGGTGCTGGATATCTCGCGGGGACCCTCCGTTACCCGGTATGAGGTCCAGCCCATGGCGGGCGTGAAGATCAGCCGCATCACCTCGCTGGCCGATGATATCGCCCTGAACCTTGCTGTGGCCGATGTCCGCATGGAAGCACCCATCCCCGGCAAGCCTGCCGTGGGCATTGAGGTGCCCAACCACAAAAAGACCCCCGTTTTTATCCGCAGTGTCTTTGAAAGCCAGGCCTTCCTGCGGATGACTTCGCCCTTGGGCGTGGCGCTGGGCAAGGACATTGCCGGTGTGGCCCAGGTGGCCGACCTGTGCAAGATGCCCCATCTGCTCATCGCGGGCAGCACCGGCAGTGGTAAATCTGTTTGTGTGAACAGCATCATCATCAGCATTCTGTTCCGCTCCAGCCCCGAGGACGTGAAGCTCATGCTCATTGACCCCAAGGTGGTGGAGCTGGCTGAATACAATGGCATTCCCCACCTGCTGATGCCTGTCATCACCGAGCCGAAAAAGGCAGCGGGTGCTCTGAGCAGCGCGGTGCAGGAGATGGAGCGCCGCTACCACCTGTTTGCGGAAAACAATGTCCGTGACATCAAATCCTTCAACAAGCTGGCGGCCACCGACCCCATGCTGGAAAAGATGCCCTATATCGCCATCATCATCGACGAGCTGGCCGATCTGATGATGGTCGTGGGCAAGGACGTGGAGGATTCCATCTGCCGGATTGCCCAGAAGGCCCGTGCCGCCGGAATGCACCTCATCGTTGCCACCCAGCGCCCCAGCGTGGATGTCATCACCGGCCTGATCAAAGCCAACATCCCCAGCCGCATTGCCTTTGCTGTGTCCAGCCAGGTGGACAGCCGTACCATTCTGGATGGTGCCGGTGCCGAAAAGCTGCTGGGCCAGGGCGATATGCTCTTTATGCCTGTGGGCGCGCCCAAGCCGGTGCGTATCCAGGGCACCTTTGTGCGGGATGAAGAGATCAGCCGCGTGCTGGACTTCATCAAGCAGAGCGCCACCGTCCAGTACGACGAGGCCATGATCGAAGCCATGGAAAAGCACGCCATTCAGGATGGCAAGAAGGGCGCATCCTCTGCAGATGCGGATGAGGAGACCGGCAGCGACCCGATGCTCAAGCAGGCCGTTGAGGTGGTCATTGATGCCGGGCAGGCATCCACCAGCCTGCTGCAGCGCCGCTGTAAGCTGGGTTATGCCCGCGCCGCCCGCATCATGGATGAGATGGAGCAGAAGGGCATCATCGGCCCCTATGAGGGTGCCAAACCCCGCGCTGTTCTCATCAGCCGCCAGCAGTGGCTGGAAATGCAGATGAATCAGCCGGAGGAATAAGAACACAAGCAACACTTCTCTTGGCTCCCTGTCAGGGGAGCAGACAGAGAGGTTTAACCAGTGAGGAACACTATGGACAACTCTTCCCCGATCTACACCGAATTTCTTCCCATCAGCCGGGCGGACATGGAAGCCCGGGGGTGGGATCAGCTGGACTTTGTGGTGGTGGGCGGCGATGCCTACGTTGACCACCCCAGCTTTGGCACCGCCATCATCAGCCGCCTGCTGGAGGCCGAGGGCTATAAGGTCGGCGTGCTGGCCCAGCCCCGCTATTCCGACTGCGAGGACTTCAAGCGGTTCGGCAGGCCGAAGTACGGCTTTTTCATCGGCGGCGGCAACGTGGACAGCATGGTGAGCCACTACTCTGTGGCAAAAATTCCGCGTGCCGAGGACGAATACTCTCCCGGCGGCATCGGCGGCGCGCGGCCTGACCGCAGCGCCACCGTTTACACCAGGCTGGCCAAGGAGGCCTACCCCGACCTGCCTGTGATCCTGGGCGGTCTGGAGGCTTCTCTGCGCCGGTTTGCCCACTACGATTACTGGCTGGACACCGTTCTGCCCAGCATTGCGGAGGACTCCGGAGCCGATCTCATCAGCTTTGGCATGGGCGAGCACCAGACCGTGGAGATCGCCCGGCGGCTGGCGGCAGGGGAGCCGGTGGAGTCCATCACCGATGTGGATGGCACCTGCTACCTGACCGACTTCGACCACCTGCCCGAAAAGTATGTGGAGTGCGCCGGTTTCCGGAAAGTGGCCTCCGATAAGGTGGCCTACGCCAGAGCCTGCCGCATCCAGATGGACAATCAGGATGTGGTCAGCGGCCAGATCATTGTCCAGAAGCAGAGTGAAAAGTACCTTGTGCAGAACATCCCGGCAAAGCCGCTGGTGCGCTGGGAGCTGGACAAGGTGTATGCGCTGCCCTACACCCGCCGCTACCACCCCATCTACGAGAGCATGGGCGGCGTGCCTGCCATCCGGGAGGTGCAGTTCTCCATCATCCAGAACCGCGGCTGCTTCGGCGGCTGCAACTTCTGCGCCATCCAGCTGCATCAGGGCCGCCGGGTCACCAGCCGCAGTGCCGACAGCATTGTGGCCGAGGCCGAGCGGATGAACCACGAGCCGGATTTCAAGGGCTACATCCACGATATCGGCGGCCCCACCGCCAACTTCCGGTTCCCGTCCTGCCGGGAGCAGATGCTGCGGGGCATGTGCAATGGCGGCAAGCACTGCCTGGCCCCCACCACCTGCTCCCACATGATCGTGGATCACAGCGACTACCTTAAAATTCTGCGCCGGGTGCGGGAGCTGCCGGGCGTGAAAAAGGTGTTCATCCGCAGCGGCATCCGGTTCGACTACCTGATGGCGGACCCGGACGATACCTTCTTTAAAGAGCTGGTGGAGTACCATGTGTCCGGCCAGTTGAAGGTCGCCCCGGAGCACTGCGCCCCCAACACCCTTGCCTACATGGGTAAGCCGCCCATCGAGACCTTCAACAAGTTCAAGGATAAGTTCTACGAGCTGAGCAAGAAGGCGGGCAAAAAACAGTATCTGGTGCCCTACCTCATGTCCAGCCACCCGGGCAGCACCCTGAAGGACGCGGTCTATCTGGCCGAGTACCTTTACAAGAACCACATGCGCCCGGAGCAGGTGCAGGACTTCTACCCCACCCCCGGCACCGTGAGCACCTGTATGTTCTATACTGGGCTTGACCCCTACACCCTCAAGCCGGTGTTTGTGGAAAAGACCCCCGAGGGCAAGGCATTGCAGCGCGCACTGCTGCAATACTACGAACCCCGCAACGCCGAAAAGGTGGTCAAGGCCTTGCAGCTGACCCACCGGGAGGATCTGATCCCCCTGCTGGTGCCCGCCGTCGGCCGCCGCGCGGTGCAGCGCACCGCCCGCCGGGCAGAGAGCGCCGAGGTGACCATCCACAACGACGGCACCTATACGGTACATTCCAACCAGAAGGGACGCAGCACCGGCAAAAATGCCCGCGCTGCCGCCCGGCAGGCCGTCAGCCCAGCCCCGGCGCACGCTTTGCGCCCAACTCTGCGCCCGGCCACAAACCCAAGAATAATCAACAGAAAGAGGCCGCAACGTGGAAAACCGGAAAGAAGAAAAAGTAACCCTACTCCCCCGCCGCCTGTTCCTGCGGCTGGCTGCACTGGCGCTGGCCGCTGTGCTGGCGCTGGGGCTTACCGCCTGTGACAGCCTGCCCGGCAGCGGCGGACACATCGTCAAGCCCTCCACCGGGACAAGTCAGCCCTTTGAGATGCACTTCATTGACGTAGGACAGGCGCTGAGCGTATTGGTAGAGTGTGACGGACATTTCATGCTCTACGATGGCGGCAATGTGGACGACGGCAGTCTGGTGGTATCCTACCTGCAAAAGCAGGGGGTGGAGCAGCTGCAATATGTGTTCTGCTCCCACGCCCACGAGGATCATGTGGGCGGGCTTGCCGCCGTAATGGCAAAGTTCCCGGCGGGGCACGCTTACAGCCCTGTGACCGAGAGCAGCACCAAATGCTTCAACGATTTTGTCAAGTACACCCAGCAGCAGGGTCTGCAGTTGGAAGTGCCCTCCGTGGGCACCGTCTGGCCGCTGGGCAGCGCCACCGTTACCCTGCTGGGCCCGGTGACCGGGTACAGCGAGACCAACAACACCTCTCTGGTGCTGCGCATCGATTACGGCAACACCAGCTTTCTGCTGACCGGCGACATGGAAAATACCGCCGAGACCGACCTTGTGAACAGCGGTGCCAACCTGAGGGCCGATGTTTTACAGGTAGGGCACCACGGCTCCAGCACCAGCACCGGCTACCTGTTTCTGAACGCTGTTCTGCCGGAAATGGGCGTCATCTCCTGCGGCACGGGCAACAAGTACGGCCACCCCCACGAGGAGACGTTAAGCATTCTGCGGGACGCAAAGGTGGACGTCTACCGCACCGACCTGCAGGGCACCATCACCATCGGCAGCGACGGCCAGAACTTCACCGTGGGCACCGAGCGCTTTGTGCCGGACAGCCAACTGAACCCCACCGACCCGTCGTCCTCCAGCACTGCGCAGCAGGCTTACATCGGCAACGTGAACAGCAAAAAGTTCCACCTGCCCACCTGTCCCAACCTGCCTGCGGAAAAGAATCAAGTCCTCTTTTCCAGCTACGACGAAGCCATTGCCGCAGGCTATACCCCCTGCGCAAGCTGCATCAAATAAAAATTTTTTTTATAAAAAGAAAGATACCGGGCGGCCTACAAAGCTGTCCGGTATCTTTCTTTCATAATCGTTACTGCGCTGCCGGGAACTCCTTTTCCCGCTCTTCTTTCAGGATGGCAGTGGCGCGCTGCATGGTGGCAGCGGCGCGGCGCAACTCTTCGTCTCCAAGCTCGGCGCGCATCCGGCGGTAGCAGCGCTGCAAAAGCGCCTGCTCCTCCGCCATCAGTTCCACCGCCTTGCTGGAAAGCTCCACATAGGTGCGCCCGGCCTCACGGTCGGTTTTCCATGTCACAAAGCCGCTGTCCTGCAGCTTCTCGATGCCCTTGGAAAGCTCGGTCACCCGCAGCCCCATGGCGGCGGCAAGGTCGGCAAGATAGAGTTTTTCGCCGGGATGTGCCTCCTGCTCTACCTTGATATAATACAGGATGAGATAATCTGCCCGCTGGATGGTGCTGAACACCTTATCCACGTTGAGCTCGTGGAGGAAGAACCATTCCCCCTGATGCTGCTGTAACTCTTCCATACTGATGCCCTCCCTTTATGCCCGCTGGCTGCGCGGGATATAATCGTGGGTGCCGCCAAGGCTCTTGTAGGCCGGGCGGATGATCTTGTTGGCGCTGAGCAGCTCCTCGATGCGGTGGGCGCTGCCAGCCCATGACGCGCGCCACGGCAAACAGCGGGGTGTACAGCTCCATGGGGATGCCCAGCATCTCGTACACAAAACCGCTGTAAAAGTCCACATTGGGGCTGACGCCCTTGAAGATCTTGCGCTCCTGCGCGATCAGCTGGGGTGCCATGCGCTCGATGCGGGTATAGAGGGAAAGATCCTTGTCCCGGCCCTTTTCGTGGGCAAGCTGCTCCACATAGCCCTTGAACACCACCTCGCGCGGGTCGCTGAGGGAGTAGACGGCGTGACCCATACCATAGATCAGACCCTTGCGGTCAAAGGCCTCACCGTGGAGCAGCTTTTTCAGGTAGGCTTCCAGCTCCTCGTCGTCCTCAAGGTCGTGGAGGTTGTCCCGGATGTTCTGCATCATGTGCATGACCATCAGGTTTGCACCGCCGTGGCGCGGGCCCTTGAGGGAGCACAGCGCCGCCGCCATGGCCGAGTAGGTGTCGGTGCCGGAGGAGGTGACCACGCGGGTGGTAAAGGTGGAGTTGTTGCCGCCGCCGTGCTCGGCGTGCAGCAGCAGCGCCACGTCCAGCACGCGGGCTTCCAGCGGGGTGTACTGCATATCCGGCCGCAGCATCCGCAAAAAATTCTCTGCGGTGGAAAGGCTGGGGTCCGGGCGGTGGATATACATACTGGCGTCTTTTTCGTAGTGATTATAGGCGTGGTAGCTGTATACCGCCAGCATGGGGAAGATGCCCGCCAGCTGGATGCTCTGGCGCAGCACGTTGGCGGTGTCCAAATCTGCCGCCTTGGGGTCGTAGGAAGCCAGCGTCAGCACGCTGCGCGCCATGCTGTTCATGATATCGTGGCTGGGTGCCTTCATAATGACATCGCGGGTAAAGTTGGTGGGCATGGTGCGGCACTCGCCCAGCACCGCACAGAACTGTTCCAGCTGCTCCGGGGTGGGCAGCTGACCAAACAGCAGCAGATATCCCGCCTCCTCAAAGGCAAAGCGGCTGCCGCGGCTGCCGTTGATGAGGTCTTTTACGTCATAGCCGCGGTACAGCAGCTGACCGTCTGCCGGGTGCTTGACCCCGTCCACATACTGGAACGCCCGGATGTCCGAGATGTTGGTCAGACCTGCCAGCACGCCCTTGCCGGTCTCGTCGCGCAAACCGGCCTTGACCCCGAACTCCCGATAGAGGTCCTTGGGGATGCTGTCATGCTCTGCGCAAAGGGGCTGCTGCTGGTCGAAGTAGCTTAATACATTCTGCAAATGATCCATGTGTCTGACTGCTCCTTTCCTGTTCGTCCATATCAGTTTCTCATTTTTCAATTGTTTTTATATTACAGAACGGATATTTCGCTGTCAACCAACAATTTGTAAAAAAATATGAAACAATTCAGCCATAGGGGTCGTACAAATCGTACTCCTCGGTCTCCTGATGCTTCTCCTCTAACACCCGGATGGCCTGCTCCAAGGCGCTCTGGGAGCAGCCGCTCTCGCTTACCAGCGCATGGACGGCGGCGGCAAGGTCGCCGTCAAACAGGGTATCCAGCCGCTGCCGCATACAGTACACGCCGTAAGCCCGCCGGGTGACCAGCGGCACATACACGTTGCAGTTGCCCTGTTTTGCCGACCTGACCCAGCCTTTTTCCTCCAACCGGTAGAGAAAATTCAGCACCGTGGCTGCTGCCCAGCCGGTGGCCTTGAGCTTCTGGCTGATGTCCCGCCGCGCCGCCGCGCCCGGGCACGCCCACACCGCAAGCATCACCTGTTCTTCCGCCGCCGAAAGCGGCCGCAGGGTATCCGGTAAGCCGTACATCTGTTGTACCTCCTTGAATGATTCAATTCCCCTTAGTCACCGTTTTTTGCGGTGGGGCGATTTAGAATGGTCTCCGCTTCGCTCTGACCATTTTCAGCGGAATGACTATTTTATTTCGCGTTTGTCGCGGCCTGCGGGCCGCTCCAAACGCACTTTCACAGTTTGGGCTTCGTTTTTCTTTTACATTTGTCTTAGTATTTCCAGTATACCGCATTTCTGCCAAAGGCGCAAGAGTGGAAATCCGCATGAAACCAAGGGATAGCACATATCTTTTACATTTGTCTTATATTTTGTCCTTGCACGGCGCACATTTGTATGCTTTGTGTCATCAGGCAGGTGTGGGGGCCATATCTTTGTGCAAAGATGCTCTTGTTTTCGGCATGGAAAAACCGGTATACTACGGCTACAGAAAGTAACAGACGCACCGCAAAACGGCGGTGCTGCGTAATAGGTGTATCACAGGCAAAAGGAGAGGTTCATTATGGCACGAGTATACAACTTCAGCGCAGGCCCCAGCATGTTACCGGAAAAGGTGCTCCGTCAGGCACAGGCAGAGCTGCTGGAATACGGCGACAGCGGCCAGAGCGTGATGGAGATGAGCCACCGCAGCAAGTGGTTCGATGCCATCATCAAGGACACCGAGGCTTCCCTGCGCCGGGTGATGAACATTCCCGATAACTACAAGGTGGGCTTCTTCCAGGGCGGTGCCACCCAGCAGTTTGCCATGGTGCCGCTGAACTTTATGACCACCGGCAAGGCAGACTACATCGTGTCCGGCAACTTCTCGGGTCTGGCTGCCAAGGAGGCCGCCAAGTTCGGCGAGGCCAAGATCGTAGCATCCAGTAAGGATCAAAAATTTCACTTATATCCCGGATGTAAACGCTATCAATTACGACAAGGACGCCAGCTACATCCACATCTGCCAGAACAACACCATCTTCGGCACCCAGTATGTGGAGCTGCCGCAGGTGGAGGGCGTGCCGCTGGTGGCGGATATGAGCTCCATGATCCTCTCCAAGCCCGTGGACGTCACCAAGTACGGCTGCATCTACTTTGGTGTGCAGAAGAACGTAGCCCCCGCCGGCATGGCCATTGCCATTGTCCGGGACGACCTGCTGGGCCACGCCGCCGACACCGTGCCCACCATGATGAACTACACCACCCTGCTGGCCAAGGACAGCATGTACAACACGCCCCCCTGCTGGTGCATCTATATGACCGGTCTGGTGCTCAAGTATCTGGAAAACGACATCGGCGGCCTGGAAAACATGCAGAAGATCAACGAAGCCAAGGCCAGGATCCTGTACGATTATCTGGACGGTCAGGAGTTCTTCCACAACCCTGTGGAGCACCGCTACCGCAGCACGATGAATGTCACCTTTACCAGCCCCGACCCTGACATGGACAAGAAGTTCTGCGCCGAGGCCGCCGAAGCCGGTTTTGTCAACCTGAAGGGCCACCGTCTGGTGGGCGGTATGCGCGCTTCCATTTATAATGCAATGCCCATCGAAGGTGTAGAGAAGCTGGTGGACTTCATGGAGAAATTCCGCAAGGCAAATGCCTGATTTGTGTATAGGAGATAGGAAAGTATGTTTACGATCAAAACCCTGAACGCCATCAGCCCGGTGGGCCTGGCAAAGCTGAACAAGAACCTGTTTGATGTTTCGGTGGACACCGATGCCCCCGATGGCATTCTGGTGCGCAGCGCCGACCTGCTGAACACCACCTTCAACGACAACCTGCTGGCCATTGCCCGTGCCGGTGCCGGTGTGAACAATATCCCGCTGGATCGCTGCTCGGAGCAGGGCATCGTGGTGTTCAATACCCCCGGTGCCAACGCCAACGCCGTGGCTGAGCTGGTCATTGGGATGCTGATCGCAGGCAGCCGCAATGTGGCCGCCGCTGCCCAGTGGTGCCAGGGCCTGACCGGCGACCCCGCCATGGCCAAGACCGTGGAAAAGGGCAAGAAGAAGTTCGTGGGCAACGAGATCAAGGGCAAGACGCTGGGTGTCATCGGTCTGGGTGCCATCGGTTCCCGGGTGGCCAACTGCGCCATTGAGCTGGGCATGGAGGTCTACGGCTACGACCCCTACATCTCTATTGATGCCGCCTGGAACCTTTCCAGCCAGGTACACCACTGCGTGAACCTGAACGACATGCTCCCCCTGTGCGACTACATCACCATCCATGTTCCCTACCTGCCCACCACCAAGGATACCATCAACGCCCAGACCCTGGCCCTGTGCAAGGACGGCGTGAAGATCCTGAACTATGCCCGCGGTGAGCTGGTGAACACCGCAGCCCTGCTGGAGGCCATGGAGACGGGCAAGGTCTCCGGCTACATGACCGACTTCCCCACTGAGGCCATTCTGGGCAAGCCCGGCATCGTCTGCACCCCGCATCTGGGTGCTTCCACGCCGGAGGCCGAGGACAACTGTGCCGCAATGGCCGTGCAGGAGATCAGCGATTACCTCAAGAACGGCAACATCACCCACTCGGTGAACATGCCCGAGGTGCATCAGCCCCGTGCAGGCGGCAAGCGCATCTGCATCATCCACAAGAACGAGCCCGGCATGATCAGCCAGATCACCGCCCTGACCACCGAAGCGGGCCTGAACATTGAAAACATGGTGAACAAGAGCAAAAAGAACATGGCTTACACCATGCTGGACGCGACCGGTGCCGTGGACGGCAGGCTGGCTGAGAAGCTGGCCGCCATCCCTGCCGTTATCCGGGTGCGCATCCTGTAACACTGCCAACCTTTAGCTTTCCCCTCGCCCCATCTGTTCATGGGCGGGGGGATTTTTTTGTGGAGCACCCCGCCGTCCCTCCAGGCAGGTCTTCTGATATAAAAATCCCCCCTGCCGTTATACAGCAGAGGGGAGAAAGAAGATCAGAGTGTTTACAGCTTTTTGCCGGTCAGGAGCTCATAAGCTTCCTCGTACTTGGCAATGGTCTTATCAATGACATCCTGAGGCAGATCGTAGTTGCTGTCGGGGTTGGCCTTGAGCCAGTTGCGGACGAACTGCTTATCGAAAGAGGGCTGACCGTGGCCGGCCTCATAGCCCTCCAGCGGCCAGAAGCGGCTGGAATCGGGGGTGAGCATCTCATCGCCCAGCACCACGTTGCCGTTCTCATCCAGACCAAACTCGAACTTGGTATCGGCAATGATGATGCCGCGGCTCAGGGCATACGCGGCGCACTTCTTGTACAGGGCAATGGTATAGTCCCGCAGCTTGGTGGCGTAGTCCTCGCCATGGCCGGGGAACTGCTTTTCCAGCACCTCGATGCTCTTTTCGTAGCTGATGTTCTCATCGTGGTCGCCGATCTCAGCCTTGGTGGAAGGAGTGTAGATGGGCTCGGGCAGCTGCTGGGATTCCTGCAGGCCCTCGGGCAGGCGGATGCCGCAGACGGTGCCGTTCTGCTGGTAGCTGGCCCAGCCGCTGCCGGTGATGTAGCCGCGCACGATGCACTCGATGGGCAGCATGGTCAGCTTGCGGCACTTCATGCTCCGGCCCTCAAAGGCAGGCGTGCGGAAGAACTCGGGCATATCGGCGGTATCCACGCTCAGCATGTGGTTGGGCAGAACATCCTTGGTGTAGTCGAACCAGAATCTGCTCATCTGGGTCAGCACCTTGCCCTTGTTGGTCACTTTATTTTTCAGGATCACATCAAATGCAGAGATACGATCGGTGGCAACCATAATGAGGCTGTCGCCATTGTCATAGATCTCGCGGACTTTGCCTTCCTTGATGGGCTTGAATTCAGTCATAGCAAACACTCCATTTTTCCTGATAGCTCTTTCATCAACGTCCTCGCCCGCTCCGGCATTGCAAAGCAACGAAGGGCAGGGTGAGCCGTTTTCCGTTTACCTATTCAGTCTATCACACTTACTGTCCGTTTGGAAGAAACAGATTCCAAGGAAAATTGCCCGCAATTTTCGATTTCTTCGTGAAAAGTGTCAAAAATCAGCAACATTTTTCGTCGAATTGACGGCTAAAGTCGTACTTTCCCGGTTGACAGCGGCTCAGAACATGGTATCATTGAATCATCAGAATTCAACTGCATCAGGAGGTAAGACCTATGGGCAAATTCCCGAAAGACTTTTTGTGGGGCGGTGCCACTGCCGCCAACCAGTGCGAGGGCGCTTACAACGAGGGCGGGCGCGGCCTGTCCAGCGTGGACGTGGTGCCCTTTGGCCCCGACCGCTTCCCCGTGGCGCTGGGCCAGCTGAAGATGCTGGACTGCGATGCCGAGCACTTCTACCCCTCCCACGAAGCCATTGACATGTACCACCACTTCAAGGAGGACATCAAGCTCTTTGCTGAGATGGGCTTCCGCTGCTACCGCCTGTCCATTGCCTGGACCCGCATCCTGCCCAACGGCGATGACGCGCAGCCCAACGAAGAGGGCCTGCGCTTCTATGAGGAGCTCTTTGATGAGTGCCACAAGTACGGCATTGAGCCGCTGGTGACCCTGTGCCACTTTGATACCCCCATTGCCCTGATCAAAAAGTACGGCGGCTGGAAAGACCGCCGGATGGTGGATGCCTACGCTCACTACTGTGAGGTGCTGTTCCAGCGCTTCCGGGGCAAGGTCAAGTACTGGCTGACCTTCAACGAGATCAACATGCTGCTCCACATGCCCTTTATGGGAGCCGGTCTGCTCTTTGCGCCCGGCGAGAATGTGCAGCAGGTCAAGTATCAGGCCGCTCACCACGAGCTGGTGGCCAGCGCGAAGGCCGTCAAGCTGGCCCATGCCATCATGCCCGATGCCATGGTGGGCTGTATGCTGGCCGCCGGTCAGTTCTACCCCCGCACCTGCGCCCCTGCCGATGTGCAGGCTGCTGCCGAGGCTGACCGCGACAACTACTTCTTCATTGATGTCCAGTCCCGCGGCGAATACCCTGTCTGGGCAAAAAAACGGATGGAACGTGCAGGCATCGCCCTGCAGATGGAGCCGGGCGACGAGCAGCTGCTGAAAGAGGGCACTGTGGACTTCATCTCCTTCAGCTACTATTCCAGCCGCTGCACCACTGTGGACCCCGAACTGATGAACAAGGTCAGCGGCAATGCCATCATGGATGCCGTCAAGAACCCCTACCTCAAGGCCAGCGATTGGGGCTGGGCCATCGACCCGGTGGGCCTGCGCATCACCATGAACAGCCTGTATGACCGCTACCAGAAACCGCTCTTCATCGTGGAGAACGGTCTGGGTGCGGTGGACAAGGTGGAAGCAGATGGTTCCATCCACGACACCTACCGCATCGACTACCTGCGGGCCCACATCGAGCAGATGGAAAAGGCCATCAACGAGGACGGCCTGCCCCTGCTGGGCTACACCACCTGGGGCCCCATCGACCTGGTCAGTGCTTCCACCGGCGAGATGAAGAAGCGGTACGGCTTCATCTATGTGGACAAGGACAACGAAGGCAAGGGCACGCTGGCCCGCAGCCGGAAGGACAGCTTCTACTGGTATAAAAAGGTCATCGCCTCCGACGGCGAAGATCTGGCCTGAGCCAACTGTGAGGAAAGGAATCATAGCACAAGATGACGACACCCCAAATCATTGCGCACCGCGGTGCATCCTATCTGGCCCCTGAGAACACGCTGGTCGCCTTCCGCAAGGCGATGGAGATTGGTGCGGACGGCGTGGAAATGGATGTACAGAAGACCTACGACAACGAGCTGGTCATCCACCACGACTATATGGTGGATATGCACACCGACATCTCCGGCCAGATCTACGACCTGACCATGGGCGAGCTGAAGACCCTGGATTTTGGCAGCTGGAAAGATGCCATCTACGCCAACGAGAGGATCGCCACGCTGCAGGAAGCGCTGGAGCTCTGCGCCGGCATGGAGGGCACGCAGGTGCAGCTGGAACTGAAAAGCCCACTGCAGGACGACCCCGACTTTGTGCCCCGGGTGCTGGATGCGGTCCGCGCCGCCGGGCTCACTGACCGGCTCACCCTCATCTCCTTCCACCACTCCCAGCTGCGGCAGGCAAAGCAGCTGATGCCTGAGCTGAAGGTAGGCGCACTGACCTACGGCGCTTTCCTCAGCATGGTGCTTCCCCCGCCGGTGATATGGAAGGATCTGGGCCTTGTGAACAGCATGGATGAGCCCTTCAGCGAGGAAAACTGCATCGACCTGCGGAACAATCTCATCTACCGCACTGTGGCCGACAAGGTCGATATGCTCCGTGCCAACTTCCCCGGCGAGACCGTGGAGCAGGTCATCGGCCATCTGGAGGAGCAGGCGGATGTGGCTGCCTATATCAAAACGCTGGATTTCCCTGTGGACATCGTCAGCTGCGAGTATCACACCGCCTACTCCAACCCCGATCTCGTGAACCAGCTCCACGCCATGGGCATCCAGGCCGCGTTCTGGACCGTGGACACCCAGGACGCTGTCCGTTCCCTGCTGCCCCTTGGCCCTGACTGCATCGTCACCAACCGGCCTGACCGCGTGCGGGAATGGGTGAATGCGGAAATGAGGAAATAAAAAGATCACAAAACGTCCCCGTGCAGGATATCAAAACTGCACGGGGACGTTTTCTATGTCAGCACCGCATTATCTGATGTCTGGCATCGTTATGACGGTGCTCTCCTTGCGAGCACGCTCTGCGCAGAAGACCCCCAGATGTCCATTGATCGAATCTTTGATCGTTGTGCAGGAGATGGAAGGCTCCTCACCCTGAAGCACATGAACAAAGTCCTCCACCAGCCGCAGGTCGCCGCCGCCATGAGATCCTGTCATGCCGCTCTTATCTCCACCGATCTTCAGGTCTACCACTTCCTCGTTCCAGCCCTTCTCGCTGGCGGTATCTATGGTGCGCACAGTGAAAACAGAATCGTCAAACACGCCCTTGATCTCACCCTTCGTACCAATGATGTGGATATTGCGCTCCGGCTTCGCTGTGCCGCCGATCATGTTCAGGGTCGCAGTTGCACCATCCGCAAAATTCATCAACACCGATTGATGATCCACCACCGTATGTTCACAATCCCACACACAGCGTCCATGGATATTGTCTGTCATCAGCGACTTGCGCTTGTCCTCCAGCGTCGGCTCCTCAATATTCTCCAGGCAGTCCCATACATAGAACGCCCACCGATCCGGGTGATCCAGATAATGCTTTTTGGCAGAGTACAAACAGGTCTCCTCGCACTGGCAATCCACCAGGCAGCGCTTGCCTGCCCCTGCGGGCTTCTTGGCAGGATCAAACTGGAAGTCACTTCCAAAGCTTGCGATCTGTTTGGGCGAAACGCCGCTCTTCAGCCACATAATGAGATCCATGTCATGGCAGCACTTTGCCAGCAGCATCGGAGCCCCGCATTTTTCCTCGTTGCCCCATTTGCCGCGCACAAAGGAGACGGCCAGATGATGGTAGCTGACATGTTCTGTGGCCTGAATATTGATAATGTCACCGATCTCCCCGCTCAGCAGTCTCTGCTTGATTGCGACATAGAAGGGCGCATACCGCAGAACGTGGCAGATCATCACCTTCCGCCCGGTCTCTTTTACCACCTTATATAAATAGTTTACTTCCTCCTCGCTGATCGCGAAGGGCTTTTCCAGCAGCATATCATATCCTGCACGCAGGAGCGGAACCGCAGTGGGCACATGCTGGCGGTCCATGGTTCCATTGATCACCGCGTCTGCCAGCTTAGGCCTTTCTGCCAGCTCCTCAGCGTTCCTGAAGCACATTTCCTCCCCGAAGCCATGCATCTCCGCAACCTTTTTCCGCCGGATCGGATCCGGATCTGCTACGCCCACGATCTTCAGCTCGTCCGGGTGTTCCAGCGCATACAGGCTGTACAGGATCGCCCGATGGCCCGCGCCCACGATGATGGCTGTGATCTGCTTACTCATAGTTTCTCTCTTCCTTTCTTTTGAATGGATTCCGATTCCAATTTTGTTTCCAGCATATCTTTTTGTGCCGGAATCGTCAAGGTGAAGGAGCATGACATTTCATCCCGCACCATGACAAAAGGAAGAATAATCGCATCTTTGTGGATATTGTGCAACAATCACGCTCAAAAATGAGAAAATCTTTTGTGCGTTTTGTATCAAAAAATGTTGCAATTCCAAAAAGAACATGATATGCTTCTGAGTAAGGAAAAACCACTGGGCTGCAGCGTACGAGCTGAACGGAGGTTATGGAAGCACGGGGATCTCCCCCGTCCCATTCCATAAATCAAGGAGGAAAAGATCTTATGAAAGAAAGAAAAATCAGCAGACGCGCCGTATGCAGCGCTATGGTCGCTTCTCTGGCATTGGGTGTCCTGGAGGGCTGTGGCAGCTCTTCCTCTACTACTTCTTCTGCTGCCGGTTCCGGAGCAGCTGCTTCCAACGAGCGTATCACTGTTCGCATCCTGAAATCCAAGGCCGCGAATGAGGTTGCTGCCGAGCAGATGGATATCTGGAAGGTCCTGGGCGAAAAATTCAATATGGATTTTGAATTTGATAATCCCCCGCAGGACAACTACAACGAGCGCCTGAACCTTGTGATGATGGATGCTCAGCTGCCGGATATCATTATGGATATGCCCACCACCGAAGTGCTGAAATACGGCGAGTCCGGCGTGATCCTGTCCCTGAACGATTACATCGAGAACAACATGCCCAACCTGAAGAAGGAGATCGACAAGCGGGACGGTGTCGAAAAAGCACTGACTTACAGCGACGGCAATATTTATTATATGCCCATGCTGGATGAGAAGGTCTCCGGCAATATGCCCTACATCGTCCGCACCGACTGGCTGGAAAAGCTGGGCATTGAGAGCCCCGTGACCCTGGAGGACTGGGAGAACTACTGGCATCTGGTCAAGACCACCGACCTGAACGGCAACGGCACCAACGATGAGATCCCCTTCAGCTCCTACGATATGACCGGCCTGCGGAACTTCTGCACCGCATTCGGCTGCCTGGATGATTTTTATACCGATCCGGACGATGGCGGCAAGGTCCACTACGGCCCCATCGACCCCAAGTACAAAAAGGCCGTGACCTGGATGCACGATATGTACGAGAAGGGCTATATCGACCCTGAGATCATCACCATGGACTACGCTTCCTTCGTGCCGAAGCTGGCCCAGAACGCGGTGGCTTCCTTCTACGGCCCGCTGGGCGGTATGCTGGCTGCACAGAACGCCACCATGCCTGCCTCCTTCCCCGGCTTCCATGTTGAGGCCACCGTACCCCCCAAGGGCGATGCACAGATCCACTCCTATATTGATCAGGAGCCGCGTGCCATTGCAGCCGCCACCATCACCGCAAGCTGCAAGAACGTTGACCGCGTGGTTGCTCTGCTGGATTACATGTACAGCGACGAGGGCACCCGGCTGATCAACATGGGTATTGAGGGCACTCACTACACCATGCAGGACGGCAAGCCGATCTTCACCGATTATGTAATGAAGAACCCTGACGGCCTGTCTCCCAAGAATGCGATCGGCACCTTCACCTTTGCACAGAGCTCCGGCCCGTTCATTCTGAGCCAGGATGAGGTCACACAGCTGGATGATGAGTCTGTCAACCGCGCAAAGCAGGACTGCATCATTCCCTTCCTGGAAGAATCCAAGAAGTACGTCATTCCCGGCTCCACCTCCTTCTCCTCTGAGGATGATGCCGTCCGTCGTGCAGTGATGGCAGACGTGGATACTTACGTTGATGAGATGATCATCAAGTTTGTTTCCGGCCGTGAGCCGCTGTCCAACTGGGACACCTACGTTGAAAAGGTCAATGGCATGGGCATTGCAGAGGTCATCGATATCTACCAGAAGACTCTGAATGGCTGATGCCTCAGCAGGCACCTATTTTTTGATCCAGTAAAATAACGGCCGGGGCAGGAACACCCTGTTCCCGGCCTATTTTTTCCTGGGTTCTTCAGAACGAAAACAGGAGAATACCACCATGAAAACTGCCACCGCAGCAAAACCGATCACACTGCCAACAGCGAACCGCCTTGATCATGCCTGCAAAAAGTTCTGGCGCAGCCGCTATCTGCTTTTGATGCTGCTGCCCGCCCTGATCTGGTATATCGTGTTCATGTACGCGCCCATGTACGGCGCGCAGATCGCCTTCCGTGATTTCTCTCCCGTACTGGGCATCACGGGCAGCAAGTGGGTCGGCTTCAAATATTTCATCCAGTTCTTTAAATCCGAGTATTTTGGCCGTCTGATCAAAAACACGCTTGGCATCAGCCTGTATTCCATTATTGTGGGCTTTCCCATTCCCATCATTCTGGCTCTGCTCATCAACGAAGTCCGCGGTAAATTCTTCAAGCGCAGCGTACAGACCGTGGTGTACCTGCCCCACTTCATCTCCGCCGTGGTCGTTGTCAGTATTCTGAGCGCCCTGCTTTCTCCTTCCAGCGGCCTGATCAACCAGCTGATCACCGCCTTTGGCGGTACGCCGATCCACTTTATGGCCGAACCCAAGTATTTCAAGACGATCTATGTTCTTTCTGACATCTGGCAAAGCGCCGGCTACGGTTCCATTGTGTACATGGCGGCACTGACCGGCATTGACCCCTCTCTCTACGAGGCCGCCACCGTTGACGGTGCTTCCAAATGGGACAAGCTGATCCATATCACGCTGCCCGGCCTGCTGCCCACGATCATCATCATGCTGATCCTCCGCATGGGCTCTATTTTCTCGGTCGGCTATGAAAAGATCATGCTGATGTACAACCCTGCAACCTATGAGACTGCCGATGTGATCTCCACTTACGTTTACCGCCGTGCCTTTGAAAGCGGCGATTACAGCTTCTCTGCGGCTGTGGGCCTGTTCAATTCTGTGATCAATTTTACCATTATCGTGCTGTTCAACAAGTTCAGCAAAAAGATCAGTGAGGTGAGCCTGTGGTGATGAAAAAAAATATTGATGCGATGAATCACCCCACGAAAGTGAAGGAAAGCATCGGGGAACGGATCTATACCATTGTTGTGTATCTGCTGCTGATCCTGATCAGTGCAACTATTATTCTGCCGCTTCTGCACATCATCAGCGGCTCGTTCAGTGATCCCATGCAGCTGCTGACAGGCAATGTTTCCTTCTGGCCCAAAGGCTTTACGACCTCCATGTATGAGAAGGTTCTGAAGGATGCCAGCATCTGGACGGGTTATCTGAACACGATCCTGTATACCGTGCTGGGCACCCTGATCAGCGTGACCCTTACCGCCTGCGCCGCCTACCCCCTGTCCCGCAAGGATCTGTTCGGGCGCAATGTCTTTATCAGCCTTTTCATCTTTACCATGTTCTTCAACGGCGGCATGATCCCCACCTATCTGATCATTCAGAAGCTGGGTATGCTGAATAAGATCTGGGCGCTGGTGCTGCCTTCCGCCATCAGTACCTATAACATGATCATCATGCGCACGTTCTTTGAAAACACCATCCCGAATGAGCTGATCGAGGCCGCAGCCCTGGACGGCTGCAACGATATCACGACCTTCTTCCGCATTGTTCTTCCGCTCTCCGGTGCAGTGTTCGCCGTTATGGCGCTGTTCTACGGCGTTGCGCAGTGGAACAGCTGGTTCCCGGCATTGCTGTACATTCGGGATCGTTCTCTGTACCCTTTGCAGATGATCCTGCGTGAGGTCCTGATCCAGAGCGACATCGGCAACATGGCCGGTTCCACCGGTGATGTCGAGGTCATCGGCGACGGTCTGAAATATGCCACCATGGTGGTTTCCACCCTGCCGATCATGTGCCTGTATCCGTTCCTGCAGAAGTACTTTGTTGCCGGTGTCACCATTGGCGCAGTCAAGGGCTGATGGGAGGATATCACACCATGCAATCACATGACCTTTCCTTGCCTGCGTGGGGCCCCTACACCAAACGATACAGCGGCATTTCCCATGTTCCTGCGGCCAACGACGGCGTTCGGTTTGACCTGTCCGTTTTTCCGGGAATGTATCGCCGCCGGGTCGATGTGCCCAATGTACGGTTTGAAAGCGGCTTTCACCCCTGGGCTGCGGCTCCGGACCTGAGCTGCTACACGCTCCGCCACGAGCTCCTGTGGAAGGATCAGCTGTATGCAGATATCTCTTTTGCCCCCCTGGGGGAGGATGCCCGGCTGATCCGCGCTGAACTCCACAACAATACAGATGCTCCGCAGAATCTGGTGCTCCATTACATGGCTTCGGCCTGGGATCCCGTTCCGTCCTACCGCGGTTTCTCCCTGCCGGGCTGTGAGGTATCCCTGCCGGAAAACGCCGCCTTTGTCTGGGCAAAGGATTATGAGACCCTGGATTTTTCCATCCACCGTCCCAACGAATGTCTGACCTGGGATGGTCTGCGCCGGGGCGAAGAAGCCGTTCCCGGCTTTGGTCAGGGATACGGCATTGGCACGGGGTTCGGCTGTTCCGAAGGCAAAGGACCTTTTGGTCAGGTCATGCCCAGCGGAAAAGGGGACACCGTTACCTTTACGCTTTCCCTTACCGCGCCCCTGCATACCCCCTGTCTCTGTGTACGGTATTGGAATCCGGCAGATGAGAGTTCCGAGTACGATGTCAATGGTCAGGTCACGCTGCGGCTGCCGCCCTGTCAGAAGCCTTCCATTGCCATCCTGCCGCTGAATGCTTCCATTCCCGCCGGGAAATTCACTCTGACCCTGACTGCTGCCGGTGTTGGAGGGGCGAAGCTGGATTGTCTCGCTCTGTGCGAGCAGGCGGACGCTGGTAACTTTACCGTCACCCTGCGTGGAGATGGCTCCCGGCCTCAGGCTGAACCCGCCGCAGATGAGAACTATCTGACCCTGCAGTATCCCCACATTCAGGAGTGCTACGGGATCCTGTGGGATGATATCACCACCCATATTCGCACGATCGAAAACGATGAACTGGATATCTTTCTGCGTGACACCGTACACGACCATGTAAACGCCACGCTGCGCGGCAACGGAAAAGGGCATTACGTCAATCTCTTTATGGGGCCGATCCCCTTGGAGGCAGGACAGACAAAGGTGATCTATGGAGCGGTCTGTGCTGCTCCGGATGCTTCTGCCGCCGCGCTGCGCTGCCATGAGCTGCTGACGCAGCGCAGTGATTGGGAGCACTTATGGCAGCAGGCTTCTGCCTCCCTTGCAGCACCGCCCGCTTTACCGGCTGCCGAATCGCTTGCCTTGGGCCAACAGTTGATGAATGCAGTTCTCTGCACCAACGTTGTGTATCCGGTGTACACGCGGGGACAGTATATCCGCCACTACACTCCCGGCCGCTGGTGGGACTGTGTCTACACATGGGATTCCGGATTCATTGGAATGGGTCTGGCTCAGACCAGCCTGCGCAATGCCTTTGACTGCCTGAACACCTACCTGATGCCCCCGGATTCTGTGGACGCTGCTTTCTTACACCATGGCTCCATGGTGCCAACGCAGTTTTATCTGTACGCCGAGCTGTTGAATCGCACCAGCAGCAGAGAACTTGCCGCCTACTGCTATCCACGCCTAAAGCTGTACTATCGCTTCTTCACCGGGCAGGAAGGCGGCTCCACTACCGCCAACCTGCACAGCGGCTTGCTGCGCCCCTGGGATTATTTCTATAATTCCGGTGGATGGGACGATTATCCCCCACAGCAGGAGGTCCATCGCCGCCGTTTGCAGGCCAGCTGCGCGCCCGTGGTCACAACTGCCCATGCGATACGCTGCGCAAAGATCCTGGCTTACACCGCCCGCCTGCTGGGTGAGACAGCCGACGCAGATGTATTTGATGCCGATGCGCTTCGCTTAGGGCGCTCCCTGCAGACTGCATGGGACGAGGAAAGCGGTTACTTCGGGTACCTCCTGCACGATCCTTCCGGTGATGCTGCGGATATTCTGCGCACCGAGCAGGGCCTGAACTACGACATGGGCCTGGATGGCGCTTCGCCGCTGTTTGCAGGTGCCTGTACAGAACCGCAGAAGGAGCTTCTGTGGCAGAAGCTGCAAAGCCCGGAACACCTGTGGTGTGCCTGCGGCCTTTCCACCGTAGATCAGAGTGCGCCGTACTATCGGCGTGACGGCTACTGGAACGGCGCTGTATGGATGCCTTATCAGTGGATGTTCTTCAAATCCGCGCTGGATGCGGGCCTTACCGATTTTGCTTACCGCATTGCCGACACCGCTCTTACCCTGTGGCAGAACGAGTGTGCCGAAAGCTACTGTTGTTTTGAGCACTTTATGATCGAGAGCCGCCGTGGTGCCGGCTGGCATCAGTTCAGCGGGCTTTCTTCTCCCATTGTACAGTGGTTTTCCGCTTACTACCGCCCCGGCACCCTCACGACCGGTTTTGATGCCTTTGTCCGGCATACGGATTGGGCACCGGACAACAGCGCCTTAAATGCCACACTGGATTTTACCGCAGCGGGCCGCAGCACTGTTCTGGCTGTTCTGCAGCCGGGTCCCAAAGCTGTTACAGCCTCTGTTCCCTGCACCGTGACCACACGCCACGATGGGCTGCTTGAGCTGACCTTTGCATTGGATGCTCCCCGCACTGTTACCATAAGCATCCATCCCTGAATCCACCTGTAAAAAGAAACGAACGATGTCTGTCCGAATGGGCTGACATCGTTCATTTTTTTGCGCTGAAATCAGTTATCTCCTTTGCGAACTGCAGAAGGCGAGAGCTGATACTTCCGCCGGAATGCCTTATAGAATGTATTTGCCGTGGAGAAGCCGCACTGTTCTGCAATATCCGTAATATTCAGATCTGTCGTTCTCAGCAGCTGCATTGCATGATCCAGACGCAATTCTTCCACATACTCTGTATAGCTCTTTCCGGTTTGCTCCTTCAGGAATTGCGAAAGATACTTTTTCGAGATCTTGAACTGCTCTGCCGTCATCGCCGCATTGATCTCCGGATTCTGGAAATTCTGTGCCAGCCAGTCCAGAATATTCTTTTGAAGCGCATCATTGTGGCTATGCTTCAAGAATTGCACATGATTGCAGATCTCCACACAGCAGTCCTGCAACCGGCTCAGCATCTGGCGGGCAGTCAGTTTAGAGTCATAACTGCACAGATAGGCGATATCCGGACAGCATACCCTTTCCGCCGTGTTCAGCAGAATGCCGCCTGCCGTGTAAAAATCCTGCTTGAAGTTTTCCGGGTCCAGATTATCCACCGGGAACAGTTCACTCAGAAGCGAAACCGCTTCTTCCGTGCATCCGGAAAGCAGATACTCCCGAAGCCGCGCTGCATTGGTTGCATTGACCGTGGTACCGCGCTGCGCACTGCTGTTCCCCAAATAGCAGATCTTCTGTGTCGGATCCGCATAGGCCGCCACATTGCGGGCCTTCCAGTAAATATCTGACAGCTGCTCCATTTTCTCAAAAGGATCGCTCAATATCAGGGGGGTCGTCAAATGCAGCGCATCATACAGCTGCTCTGTACGGAAACACATCTCCCGCAGTTCCTCTGCTTCATCCGTTTCCTGCGTCAGGATCACCAGGATCAGGTCATCTGCCGTTGCCTGTACATAAAATCTCTGCCCGTAAATTTGACGTATCTGCTCTGACACCACCACAGTACGCAGCTCTTCTTTCAGTGAGCACTCGGCGTTTTCCTGAAGAGATGGGATCAGCAGCAGGAAGTTATAGGCTTTCAGCTGCACCGCATCCGTCAGCTGCTGAAGGGATTCCTGACTTACAGACCCTGTACGCAGCAAAATTTCCATTTTGCCGTGTTCCAGCTCGCTGCGTGAATGCTCCAGTTCCCGCGCCAGTTCATGCTGGCTGTTCACATTACGGAGAAAGATTTCATTCAGCACTTTCCGTGATGCCAGATCCGATTCGTCCAGCGTATCCAGCATCGGACGCAGGCTGTTCATGTCCTCCAGTGTCATGCAGACGCTGATCAATACACAGCCCAGAACGCCCACGATCAGATACAGACAAATTGCACGCTGTACTGCCAACAGACCCGCTTCATAGAGCGACGGCGGCATTCCAATGACCGCCGTTGCATTCAGAGATGCCACATATCGCGTTGCCATCAGATAGCGCTTTCCCTGATAGATCTCCCAACCCGTATCATCACTCGCCAGGGAAAGTGTCGTTCCGTCATAGTTATTTCCCGCCAGGATCGTTCCGTCATCGGAAATCAGGCAGAAAAGCCCTTCCTCGCGCCATTGCTGCTGCGAAAGGAACATTGAAACGACATCTTTTTCCTTGATCAGCACCGTCATTGCGCCGCAAAGGCGGCCCGCCGTGTTCACATAGGGCTGGTATACCGTGGTATATGAATTGCCATAGCTGGAATGCATCAGTTTGACAACATGGGCGGGCTTTATCGTCGTTACATCGATCTGATTCTGTGCATCCCATTCCTCCTGAGACACATCCTCATACTCAAGTGCTCCCGGGTAAAAATTGCTATGGCTTTCATACGCGCTCCGGTCATCCAATATGATGCCATTCCGCTCAAATGTAATATAGCTGTATGTGATCACAGAGGAATCGTAGGTCTTATCCTGTAACGATTTGCTGGCTCTCGTCAGTGTCTGATAATCTCCCAGAATACTGTTGTCATAGCTGCTGGCAAGCAGAGTATACTCCGTTTCGCTGAACAATTTGTTCGTTGTACTGCGGATGTTGCTCAGGCATCGCTCCAACTGGGTGGTGCCGATCGCCAGCATTTCCATCGCGCTGGAGGACTGCGCTTGGATCGTCTGGCGGATCATCAGGCTATATAGAGGAAACACGACCAGGAAGAACCCAACCGGAATACAAAGATACCTTAAAAGCCTTCGGATCCAGTTTCTAACAAACAGTCTCTTACGCATCTGCAAAAGCTCACTCCAAGCAATGATGATTTCTATGGAACTGTTGGCTGCACCTGTAAGGCGTTTATGGAGCCGGTGCATGTTGCACAGCTCCTCCCTCCGCAATTTCGCAGCATCTTTTTAATTATTTTACCACAGAAGGATTTTTTCCTCAACATTTTTATTGATTTGTAACAAAAATCCACTTTATCACCATGATTTTCAATGCTTGAAAATCTCTGTCAGATGGTCTATCACTTTGCACCGCAAACCGTGTTGTCGTTCAAAGCCACCACCCGGGGCCTGATTGTCTGAGGGAACTCGATTCCCTGGCCCTCTGATTAAAAGAGCCCACCGGGCTGAGCACTCTGATTTTAAAACTTTCGAGTTTGCGTTATTTTTGTGCAAAACATCGTGATTTTTCACGTTGTAATTTCTGCACCCTTTGCCGTATTTTGCAAGTCAGCGTACCCATTGCATCCCTTGAAACCGTGCAAAAACAGTGCAGAAACCGTGCACTTACTCTGGGACAAATAAAAAATGATGATTTTTGCTCCATGACTTGGTGGCGATTTGAGTGACCACAAAGGTAAATTTGATACACGGAAAGAAGAATGCCCACTCGTCTGAGGAGTTCTCAGGGGAGTGGGCATTCTGTGTAGACAGTTAATATAATTTCGATTATGATAATTCAAATTATATTAAGACGTTCCATGGGCTGTAACAGCTTCACCGCTTGGTTTTCAAAAACCATCTGTTGATAGCGGTGTTACTTCTTCACAAATTGGTATACGCCATATTCTGGTGACGTCACCAATCCATACTTGATAAGATTCTTGATAATAGAGGATGCACGAGATTTCTGAACGCCATATAGCTGTGCAATGTTTATGCTGCGGAACTGATATTGATACCGATATCTCTTGAAAAGTTCAAGCGTCCGCTCTTTTGTACTTGCAGTTAGTCTCGTGCCATTCAGCCTTTCGCAAAGTTCACTCACTTCTGCATCCGTACTCATTCCGTGGAGCACTGTAGAAGTTTCCGCACTTTCCGCAGAGGTTTCCGCACTTTCCGCACCACTTGCCACACTTTCCATACTGATCTGTGCCGGAGTCGCTACACTTCTATTCGGCAGTGTGACGATAAAGAAATCCGAATCCGAGTAGAAGGTCGGCTTCTGGGCTACTTCCACATGAAGCTCTAAGTCCTAATATAGTTCAAGCGTATTATACTGTTTTTTATCAGTACATTCCACCACTTTATGCAGTCACATGGGTGGCATTCTCTTTCACCGAATTGATCGTATCCATCAGCTCACTGCCTGTTTTGCCATCAAACAGGCGGGTAAACAGAATGGGCTGGTCAAAGGGTGGTTTCATCAGAACCGCCTTGCTTTCCACATAACCGTTCTGCTCGATGTAATGAATAACCTTCTGCACAAACGCGATCTGCTTTGCATTCAGCGATTCGTCGTTGATGAACTTGGAAAATGCCTGCATGGCAGCATCGTGGTCGAGCTTTGCCACCTTGCGCACCAGCAGACCAAAGGGGGTATCCCGAAACTCCCGTGCATAGTCCTCTTTGCTGCCCAGCTCACAGGTGAAGATATGTTCCAGCTCGGTATAGTCACCCCGGGAAAGCGGAATGTTCTGAGTCAGCTTGTGGATGGCCAGCGTATCGCTGCGGTGCTCCATGATGTAGCGGTTCACACGTTCCCGGTACTCGCCAAAATCGTAGCCGGAATCCAGCGTTTTGCCCTCGGTCTGTTCCAGTACCGGGTCGGCAAGGGCCGTGTAGACAGGCTTTTGCCCCTCGCCGCCCTCCACCAGAAACTTGATGAGTTCCCGCAGCTCCTGCCGCATTTCCTCAAAGTGGAGAAGATCATGCGAGGTCAAAAATTCGTCTGTCTGCACCTCGCGGATGAGGGGCAGCTTTGCCTGCACCTGCGGGATGGTAGCCTTCCCTTCCAGCATTGCCGCTGTATTGCGCAGCTGTTTCTGGGCGCGGCCCAGCCCCGGCAGACCCTCCAGCTCACAGAGCAGCAAGCCATACACAAAGTTATCGAACCGCTTGGCGGCTTCATCTTTGTCGTCCAGCGAGATGAGCGGTGCCACCTCTTTCATCAGAGTACCCTTGTCCGTTTCGGTCAGGCTGACAAAGGCTTCTGGCTTTTGATAGTGTTCCACGGCCTGTCGGTGCAGCCGCACGGATACCAGCTCCGGGTTCAGCGCTCCCACCTCGGCACGGCAGGTCTCCGTTAAGATCTTGCGCCAGTTCTGGTATTTTTCGTCCGCATAGGCTCCATCCTGCAGCGCGGCGGCGATCCGCACCTGCTTGCAGAAAATACTCTCGGACAGGCTTTTGGTGTCCGCGCTCTCGTAGCCGTTGGGTTTCTGACGGAAAAATTCAAAGTTGCCGCAGTAGTCGAAAATCAGAAAACGCCGTTTGCCCGTATATTCGCCGTCGATGGCATCCACGCAGGCAAGGGACGGGCAGAGCCGCGTACCACGGCCGATCATCTGCCAGAACTTCGTTTTGCTGCGCATTTTTTTGAAAAACACCAGATTCGCGCACTCCGGCACATCGATGCCCGTGTCCATCATATCCACCGAGACCGCAATAAACGGCGGCTTATCCGGCTGTTTGAAGTCGTCAATGACGGACTGTGCATAGGCATCGTCGCAGACCACCCGCTGGATGAATCCCGGGTACTGGGTCTCCAGCTGCGGGTACAGCTTGCCAAAACGTTCCCGGATAAACTCCGCATGGCGCTTGTTCTGGGCAAAGATGATGGTTTTGCCGATGCGGTCACCGCCCGCCGTCTGGATGCCCCGTTCCATCAGGTCTTGCAGCACCGTGTCCACGGTGTTGGCGTTGAAGATAAACTTATTCAGCTTTTCGGATGGGATAAAGGTGGGCAGGGTGTCATCCTCGGCAAAATCGTCCTCGTAGCGGGCCTTATCCTCCGGTGAAAGCTGGTCGTAGTGGATGCCCTCTTCTGTGAATTTCGTCTTGACCTCGTAGTTGTAGTAAGGCACCAGCACATGGTCGGTGTAGACCGCCGTGTCGTAATCGTAGGCGTAGGTGGGGATGCCATGTTCCATCTCGAAAAAGTCGTAGGTGTTGCGGTCCACGTCGGTTTTCGGGGTGGCGGTCAGACCCACCAGAACGGCATCGAAATAATCAAAAATGGCGCGGTATTTCTTGAAAATGCTGCGGTGGCTCTCGTCCACGATGATAAGGTCAAAGTGGGCGGGCGAAAACAGCGGCACGCCGTCCTTGGTCTTGGCGTTGTCTATGGCGTTGAGCATGGTGGGATAGGTGGAAAACACGATGCGCGCGGCCTTATCGTCCTTGGAGGAGCACAGGTTGCAAAGCGACTGGTCGGGCAGATACTTTTTGAAGTCGTCCTTTGCCTGCTTGACCAGTGCAGTGCGGTCTGCCAGAAAGAGCACGTTGGTCACATGACCGCCGCGGCTCAGCACATCGGTCAGGCTGGATGCGGTACGGGTCTTGCCCGTGCCCGTAGCCATGACCAGCAGATTGCGCCGGAAGCCCTGCGTAATATGGGCGCAGACTGCCCGGATGGCGTTTTTCTGATAGTAGCGGTCGGTGATTTTGTCGTCAATTTCAATGGTGTCCAGCGGCTTTTTCTCGGTGCGGCGGTTCATCAGCTTTTGCAAATCATCCTTGCAGAACACGCCGCTCACCGGCCGCTGCGGGCCGCTCTGCTCATCCCAGAAATAGGTGGTGTAGCCGTTGGTGGTGAACAGCATCGGACGGCGGCCAAACTTCTGCTCCAGACAGTTTGCATAAAGCTGAGCCTGCTTGCGCCCGATGTTGGGGTCTTTGGTGCTGCGCTTGGCTTCAATGACCGCCAGCGGCAAGCCGTCCTTGCCCATCAGCACATAGTCCGCATAGCCCTTCTGCCCCAGCACGCCGTTCATGTTGTCCACTTCGTACTCGGTGCGCACATCAGCGTCCGGCCCGGTGAATTTCCAGCCCATGGCCTTGAGGTCGATGTCGATGATCTTCCGCCGCGTCTCGGCCTCGGTCAGGTCGGCAGCGGTAAAACTGCGGCTCTGCTGGTTCTGCTGTTTGCTGGCTGTGTACGCCGTCGAAAGGCTCTCCACCTGCTTGCGCAACGCTTCCAACTCGGCATCTTTCTGGGTCAGCAGGCTTTCCTGCTCCCGGATCTTCTTTTCGTCCAGCGCCACTTTCTCGCCGGGGATGGCTGTTTCATCAAAGGAGCGCTCCACATAGTCCGTGCCGTAGCAGTAATCCACCCACTGGATGAAGGCGAACAGCCCCCGCAGACTGAACACTGCATCCGCCGCCGACACACTATGTCCTGTATGTACCGCCAGATTGCCCGCCTTCACGATGCTGGGCAGCACGCTCCACACGTCCCGGTCCACCGCGAACCGGAAGCTCGGCTCATGCAGCAGGGATTGCAGGTTGTCCTTGTAGGGCATCGTGATGGTTTTATCTGCCGCATACACCCACTTCACCGCCAGCTCCAACGCCTTCCGGCACCCCACCGCGCACATCGCCGGGGAGGTGGAGAACACTTTCTCGGCCTCGATGGCAGAATTGGCGAAGAGGGAGTATTCGGGGCGGGTGGAGAGATAGGAGAAGTTGGACATAAAATCAGCTCCTTTTTAATTAGTCGATGAGACCACTTCGGTTTTCAATGGTATCGATATAGAAAGCTTTGAGCTTTAATACTTCATGACGTAAATCTTCAGTCCATGCTTCCGTCAAAAGCCTTTTCTGCACACGACACAATTTTAAATAATTTACAGCGAGCATAATACTTGTGCAATGATTAGGAATTCCGTATACGGTCCAATCGTAGCATAGTACAAGTTCATGATTGTGTTTTTTTATGCGCTTAACCAATCCTGCTTTTTGCGCATCAATTGTTGCTTTGAACTCTGGGTCAATATCAGGATTCTCGTCTTCTTTTTGCCAATAGTAGTGAGCAATATCATATACTATATTATTTTCAGTGCGGAGATTATTCCCCATCTCTGAAAGCATCTTGGCACTTTCTATAATATCATCGAGCGCCTTATCTTCTTCATTTTCTCCGTAGGGTAATAATCTGGGATAATCATCTGTTTCCTCAATTTTATGTTTGAGTTCGTGGATATCATCCCATATGGAATGATAACTATAGCCATCTAATGTACCGTAGTATTCTTTTAATGAATTGTTTAATACCTTTGCAAAATTTTCCAAGTTGGTCGAATCAAATCTTGCACAAACGCCTCCAAGTGAAAATACTTTATTGTTAATAAAACGCTTTTGATCAATGTCACCTGTGTCCTCTGCCCCATTTTCTACAAATGCAAGAATTGGAGTGCCGAGTTCTGTTGCTTCATCGAATTCAATTTCCGTCATTGAACGCCCATCATAGTATTTGGAACCAAAGCGATACCCATATATGCCAATTACAATATCGGCATCTTTTACTTGGTCAACGCAAAAAGTTCCGCTTGATTTTTGACTTGCCGGAAATTCCTCCATTGCACTAATTTCAGCAGTTTTCCTTTCAGTCAAGCTTTCAATAGTATTTATTGCAACACGCCTGATATTTTTCAAGTCCTGATAAGTCGAGCTAATGAAAAACTTCATGTAATAGCCTCCTTGTAACCATTAATGCAAAAGTGCTTTCAGTTCTGGATACGAATTCATTTTCTGAATCAAATATCCGACCACATTGCTGATGCAGTAGGGGCGAACGTTATCATCATCTGAAACAATATAGGTTGGTTTTAAAGCAACTCCATCCGTTATTATATACCCTTTCAGACTGTTCAAGCTTTTCTTTACGGTCTGCCATTCTTCTTTCCACAGATCCACTTGAAATTCTTGTATAATTTTCGTCGTGCTTTCAACAAGTTTTCGTGAATCAATGTTCTGATTTTCCTTTTGGACTTTTTTCAAATCACCTTTGGTCTGTTTATTCATGTCTCCATTTTCAAGTATTTTATCCACCGGAATCAAATATGATACTATCCCCGTGTCTAACGCAAGTGTAGTCTTGGTTATACAACAGCTTTGATGTGTTGTGTACCGCCGAAGAAAATATGTTATCCTATACTCCGGATACTGGTCGTAGAATCTTCCTTTTAATTTTCCAAACAGAATCTTATGATACCGTTCGTGATATTCAACCCAAACATAAAATGAATTTAGCCAATTCATAAACAGGCGATTTAAATTTGCAAATTCCTCCATTTTTTCAAGATTGATATTTCCATCTTCTGTATACTGCAAAAAATCTTTTGAATTTCCAAGCAACATCGTATAATTATCTATTTCATTCATAAATTCAAAAATAGTCGCAATCACTCTTTTGATTTGGAACACTTCTTGTTCTGGTACGTTTTCTTTTAAGTTTCTTTGACAACTGCCAATCATACAAACTATACGGTATTTCATTTATGCTCACCCAAAATATTCCTGCATCAGTGCCTTTTTCATCAGTTCCAGCTTTTCAAGGCTTTGCTGTACGGTCTGCTTCTGCTGGTCTACGCGCTCTACAAAGGTGGCAAAATCATCTTGAAGTTTTTTAGGCGGTAAAATAACATTTATTTTCTTCAACATCGCAATCGATAAGTATGCCACTGTCGAGCCAGCTTGCAGACTTTCAATTTGTTTTTGGATATATGGTTGCGCAAACATCGGTGTACAAGGGGTACAAACAAGATAAAATAGAAATGAGGGGCGATAGAGCGGAAATGTCAGATTTTCCACTCTATCAGAACACGGTCGCTGGTGGCCTTGATCGTAGAGATCAAACCATCGGCGGCTTTTCTTTTGTCGTCAAAATCTATGCTGTCCCAGTTGTCGAGATAATAGGATAACTTCTTTATCTGCTGGGGAGATATGGTTTCAACGCTCAATTCGGCGATTGCCTTTGAAATGGTCTGGCGTCGGGTGTCCAGTTCTTCAATTTTTTTGTTGGCGTAGGCAAGCAAGGTCGCATTGGCTCCGGTCAGCATATCCAGCAGCTTTTCAATTTCTGCCTCCACCTGTGCCAGCTCCACTTGATAGGCGGTCAGCTTCGGATTGACTTTTTCCTCCCTGCCGTGGAGTATCTGAAAGTCTTTGAACTTCTCCTGCATGGCCGAGAAAATGAATTGCTCAAATTCTTCTTTGCGGATTTTCCCGCAGCCCGGACAGCCTTTGTTTTCCGTCCGTTTGGTACAGCGGAAATATCCGGTGCTGTTTGGTACATGGGTGG
>ENA-OQDL01000053-OQDL01000053.1-human-gut-metagenome-genome-assembly--contig:-NODE-53-length-68752-cov-7.971089_pt1 | contig 68752 bp, 55 predicted proteins | sample MGYA00242782_ERZ504609 | MGnify/ENA primary metagenome ERZ504609 (study PRJEB26092, sample SAMD00036320) | human gut metagenome | host: Homo sapiens | study: EMG produced TPA metagenomics assembly of... | reverse complement strand
GCTGGTAACGATGCGCCTCCATATCAGTCTGGAACATTTGAGAGCCACAATCGCCACATATCAAAACGTGGGAATGCGGCTCTCAGAAAGTATTGCTTTGAGGTTATGCAGGCACTCAAACTTACACAACCTCAAGATGACCCTGTCTACCTTTTTCTGCTCAAAAAGGAACAGGAAGGGAAACCGTATAATGTAGCTAAAATGGCCGGGGTCAACAAGTTTCTCCGCATCTACTACGCGAGAGCGATGGAAACGCTCAAGCAACAGTAACCACTGACTCTATTATATAGTTTTTTCAAAAATCCACAACTGCTGTGGGTTCAATTTAATGCGCCCTTTTTCCAAAAGAAAATCGGAAAATCTATAAAAAACTCTTGACAAATACATTAGCAAGATTTGCAAAACCGGGAGCCATCTTAATCAAACAATGCTCTCAGCCACGCCCAAAGCCTCAAAATGATAACGCGGTTTGCCCACGCTTCTTTTGCCATACTCGATAGCTTCTTTCGGGCAATAGCAAATACAGGCCATGCAATGCGTACAATTTGACCCCCAGACAGGTTTATCCTTATCCAGACGGATGTTATTCAATGGGCACAGCTGCACACATTTTCCACAGCCGATACAGGAATCACTTACCGTAAAAGCGTCCGCCTTGACGATTCCCTTGTAGAAAATGGGATTTACCGCACCACTCATAAAGCGGTCATACAAATTATTTCGCGGTGCGGGAAATTCCATCCCATTGCGGATACAGTCAATGATGCTTCGGATAGCAGGCTTTGCATTCTCGACAATCGCTTTTGCTTCCTGCTTGTCCGGTGCCGGGAACAAAGCAATATAATTCTCCGGCATAACGATTTGGGCCGTGCCCATGTAGGTAAGGGCTTTCCGTGCGGCAAGCTCCCGGTTGTACTTTGCTGCATTGCCGATCTCGCTGCCGCAATCCATCACGAACCAGATGCGCTTTGCGCCAACCAATTCCGCTTTTCCAAGCCAGCCGGAAACAATATGCGGAATACGCCAAGCATAGGTGGGTGTGACCAATATTACATTTTCCTCTGTCTGAACAGACGAGGTGTCTCCAGTTTTGATGCGCTCATTAAGATTGAGGCAATCTGTTTCGAGCGCAGATGCGATACATTTTGCAATATATTTGCTGTTGCCGGTGCCGGAATAGTACAGAACCATCTTCAATCTGCCTCCATATCTCCGCACAAACGGTCTGTCACAAGCGCCTTGCAGCGCTCCCGGTGGGCAATATGCAGCGGATGATTTTGGAACGCTTGTAAGGCATCCGCATCCCGCAGCTCGGAATAGAACACGAGGTCATACTCCCCGCCGGCAGTGTTTGCATTGATTTCTGCGCAGCGGAGGCCATCAATATGACCGACCATTGTCGCAACGGATTTTTGCAGGAACGCCAGTGCTTCCGCTTCTTTGTGTTCCGCTTTAACCGTGTCAGTGTATTTCCAAAATAAAATGTGACGGATCATAGCAATTTCACTCCACAAATTTAGCCATGTACTTCAGATTTCGAACAAAATGTCCCTGTTCTTTGGAAAACAACCACGAATATCCGTGGTTGGGCTGTCTGCAAACTTGTCTAGGGCATCTGCCTGTAATTATTGTTTTGTTGATTCCGCCTCCATCATAAGGCGGTCAAAATCGCTTTGGTACTGCCTGTCCTGTATAACGCGGTACTTTTCAAATTCACTTTCTGCGAAAGCCTTTGCGATTGCTGCTGTAACCTTTCCTTTATCTTTTAGAATTTCGGCATCGTTGAATTGCAGGAAAGCGTCCAGTTTCTCTGCCCAGTCCTGCATCGTCATAGGAATATGCCGCCGTGCTTGGCGCGTTGCATAATCAAGGTACATTGTTACAATCTCATTCAGTTCTTGTAACTCGTCTTGCTGCAAATAGTTTTTTGCAACAGAAACATCGGCTTTGACTATCTTCCCGTTTGGGGCATTCTTCCATGAGGTCAACCCCATGTGGTCTTTTGTGTGGTCTGCCCGTTGCACAATTGACGGAATTGTGTGGCACGGGTGGAATTGGTGCGGTAGCCAACAGCAATAATGGCGGGCAGGGAGTAGAATTTGTAGTGATAGTTCTTGCCATTATCTGCAACTTGTGCAAATTTTGCACAAGTTGTACTTTCGGATAATTCATTTTCCGCAAAAATATTCCGCAGATGTTTGGCAACAACACTGCGGTCAACTTCAAACAGTTGTCCGATGCCTTTTTGCGTCAGCCAGACCTCATGATCCTGAACGCGAACTTCTATGCCATCTGTCTCTGAATCTTTCGTGAACACAAGAAAATCTGCTGTGCTGTTACGAACATACCGTTCTGTGCCTGCCATCGCTGCTCTCCTTACATCAGTACAATGTAAGAATAGTATATCATGCTTTACAATAAGAGCAAAGACCATTTTCACGATTTTCCATACAAATGGACTTATCTCTCATCATGTTCATTTTCTTGTGTATCATGCTGATGTTCCTCTCCCATACATTTGGCATACAATTCTGGTGTGCATTTGAGAGTAATCGGCTCCGGATATAGCTCAAGGAAAATCAGGGGTGAGTGATATTTTTCTCATATTTTGTAATTTGACTATCCGTCAAACTTATCAGATCTTCACCACCGTCTCCACATATCAGAAACGGACCTGCGAAGAAATCCTTTGGACCATATAAGCGGTTCGGTGGTATCACCTCATTGCTTCCGCGCAGAAATGCACAACTACATAAACAAAAAAGCAGAGAGTCATCCGTAAGAGGATAACTCTCTGCTTTCTTGTAAAGCCTTTTCTGCACAAGTTTGGTGTCAATGTGGTGTCAAATCATCCAAACGCGGTTGATAAAAGGCGTAGAATCAATGCTTTTTAGTCGATGGGCTTCATCGTGGGGATTACAACGATGAATACTTGTAAGTCTTTATTTCTTGATATTACTATACGCGGCAAGGATTATCTTTTGTCCTTTAATTTACATCTCTACATAAGCCTTTATCCGAATTGTACCGTTTGGCGTATGAAATGGCGTAAATGGCGTATGGCGTATTTGGCGTACACTTTGCTTTACTCTTCAGGTACTTTCCATTGTGCAAACTGGCGGTCAAGGTTTTCAAATTCGGACTTTCGCAGTTCCTTGGTTACATCCGCGTAGATGTTCAAAGTTGTAGAAATGTCCGAATGTCCCAGCGCATCTTGAATTACCTTGACGTTCACACCTGCTTCACACATCCGAGTTGTGAATGTGTGCCGCAGAGTGTGACAACTGAAACGGGGAAGGAGAATGGTACTGTCAGGATTGTTTGTCAGCACTTCATCGTTACAGTCTCGGATAATGCGTCGGATTGCCTTGTTCAGCGTCCCCTGATGCTGGCATTCACCAAAACGGTTGACGAAGATGAAGTCCGTGTAGCCGTCCACCGTTACCGTGCAATGAATCCCGGATTCCTCCTGATAGGCACGTTCCTTTTCAAAGGCTTCCTTCACGAAGTCCATCATCGGAACGGTACGAATGCCAGCTTTTGTTTTAGGCGAGTGGCAGTTGAAGTAGCAACCTTTCTTGCCTCCGTTGTTCTCACGGTGGTCGTAGTTGACGAGCGTGTGATTGACGGAAATCGTGCTTTCCTCAAAGTCAACATCACACCAACGCAGACCGGTGGCTTCTCCTACGCGCAAACCAGTTCCCAGCATAACCGCGAAAATCGGATACCAGTGCTGGTACTTCGGTGTTTTGGAAAGGTAGGACAATAGTAGATTCTGCTCCGGAACAGTAAGCGCTTTGCGGTGGGTGGTTTCAAATTGGTGCGCTTTTTTCAGCTCCCGTAGAACATTGTCCGAAGGGTTGCTCCGCAGATAACAATCATCCACTGCCATGTCCAGCACTTGATGCAGAACCGTGTGTACACTGTCAATTGTAGAAATCTGCAAGCCGCGCTCATCTGCCAGTATATTATAAAATTGCTTCACGTCCGACTTTTTGAGCGCAGACACTTTCGACTTGCCGAAATCCGGCTCCACGAACTGCCGATAAAGATACAGATAGTTTTGAAAAGTGTTATCTTTCAGACCCCGTTTCACCTTTGCCCACAGAGTGAACACATCATTCAGGGTAATATACCGTGCTTCTGCCTTGATGCCTTCCAGCGAATCTCGCTGAATGTCGTTTTCCTTTTCCCGAAGTTCCTCCAAGGTTGCGGCATAAATAGAATGCCGCCTGCCATCCGGGGAAGTCCAACGGAAATCGTACTTGCCATCTTTACGCTGGGATTCGCCTTTACGAAGAACGACACGCGCCTTGTCTTTACGTTTTGTATTTCGAGTTGTTGTCATAAGCGTTGTTCCTTTCCACATAGTAATGCAGAAAAGAGCGTTGTTCCGTATTTATAATACCACAAACCTATCATTTTCTGCAAGCCATTTTGACAACATTTTGGCTTTAAAGTGAAAACATTTTTTCTGTATATTCATCCAATTTGCGCCGCTTAATGAGGCGTTTCGACCCAACCCAAAGTACAAATTGACAATGCTCGTTATCGGTTAATGTCCTCAACTTGTTTATACCGATGCCAGAATAGGCTGCGGCTTCCTCAAGTGTAAGATTTGATTTCTCCCAAATGGGAACTTCTTTCATAGGCGTTACCTCCATTTTATTATACTTTTATAAGGAAATATATTCTTTGTGAATAAGTGTATATCAAAAAACGACGGTGGTATATACAAAAGCTGCGCGGATGTAATGCAGCCACTATGCTTTTATCATGCAAAATCCCGCCGTCTTGACAAGGCGTACATTCTTGTGTTATACTCCACCTGTAAATGATTTTTGTGCTTATATGCACACGTTGTTTGAGTTTGTAATTCGTGCCAGCAGTCGTGTCATGCCCATATTGGGTGGACACTGTTGGCACTTTTCTTTTTATATCGGGTGAAAACACCCAACCATAGCGAGAATGATCGTGGTTCACGGTTTGCCGTGGACATCAGGCATTGCCTGCGGTCATTCTCGCTTTTTTTATTTTGTTTCAAGGTCAATCGGCTTTGAGAAATACATTTTATATAGGAAAGGTGGAACACCAAATGAATGAACAGGCAAGACCCAAGGCAATCGCACGGCGCATCACGCGCCCACGCAAGGCAAAAACCATCCCGCGCAATTTGCAGTATCGGCTGTACAATGTGCGCACCCGGCCCAAGCCCCCCTATCGCCAGCGCGAGAGGAGGGGCTGAGGATGCCGGAGCACATACGGCGGGAACCCAAGGTGCTGGTCAGCACCGAAAACCTCAACGAGCAGGAATGGCTGGCATACCGCAGGCAGGGGATAGGCGGCAGCGATGTCGCCGCGATCCTCGGCATTTCTCCGTTTCGCACTGCCCGCGACCTGTACGACGACAAGCTGAACATCGCTTCGGCTGTCGATGATACAGGCAACTGGGTAGCGCTGGAAATGGGGCATCTGCTGGAACCGCTGGTCGCTCAAATTTTCGCCAAGAAAACCGGGTTGGAGGTTTTCCAGATCAAGAAGATGTTCCAACACCCGCAGCATCCCTTCATGCTGGCAGATGTGGACTACTTTGTCCGCCTGCCAAACGGAAAAATTGCGATTCTGGAAATCAAAACGACCAACTACAACGCAAAAGACCACTGGTGGAAGGACGGCGAGGAATGTGTTCCCGTTTACTATGAGACACAAGGGCGGCACTACATGGCCGTTATGGATATTGACGAAATCTTCTATTGCTGTCTCTACGGCAACAACGAGGACGAAGTCATTATCCGCCACCTGTACCGTGACCGGGAATATGAGCAGGAAATGGTCTATCTGGAACGCGAGTTCTGGCACGACCATATCCTGACCCGCATCCCGCCGCCCTACACCGAGGACGGCAGCCTGATCCTTGAAAGTCTGCGCCGCCGCTTGGGTGCGGAGGACAAGACCATTCCTGCCATCCAACTGGACAGTGACTTGTCTGCCGTCATGCTACGGTATCTCAGCTTACAGGAGCAAAGGCAGCAGGTGGAAACGCAGGTCAAAACGCTGGACGCAGAAATGCAGCGGCTGAAAGGTCAGATGGTTGCCAAACTGTGCGGCAGCTGCATGGCGATGGGGGAGTTTGGTGGTACACAGTACACCATCAGCTACAACTCCGTCAGCCGGACAGGCATCACGAAAGACAACCTCCAAAAGCTGAAGCTGCTGCACCCGGATATTTATGACGAGTACGTCACGGTGTCGGAATCGCGGCGGTTCTGCATCAAGGCAAAAGCGGCGGACGAAGCCGCCTGACAAAGAAGGGAGCGTGCCTATGCACGACAGTGAACAGGAACACAGCGGCATTACCGGCTGCCGTGTCACCTACGAATCTACGATTTTTTACAACGAAGCAAACAAATTCTCCATCATCGTTGTCAAAACCAATGATCCGCGCATTCCGCTACAGGCTTGCAACGGCCGCTATTACGGCGACCGTATGCTGCGCTTTACGGCGGTGGGGTACGAACTGCCCCGCACCAAGGCGGTGGAGCTGGAACTGGACGGCGAGTGGGTCGAGAGCAAGTACGGCTATCAGCTGCAAGTCGAGCAGTGGCAGGAAATCGTTCCGCAGACAGCGGACGGTCTGTTGGCATACTTGGGTTCCGGGCTTATCAAGGGCATCGGTCCCAAGACGGCAGAGGACATTGTTGCCACGTTCGGACCGGACACCCTGAATATCCTTGACAACGAGCCGGAGAAGCTGCTGCAAATCCGCGGCATCACCGAGGGCAAGCTCAAGGACATTGAGGAATCCTACGCCGAGAGCCGTGTCCTGCGCAACCTTATGAGCCTTTTGGGACCGTTCAAAATTACGCCCGCCACGGCGCTGAAAATTTATCAGAACTTTGGTCCGGCGTGTGTGGACATCCTCAAAAAATGTCCGTATGATCTGTGCCAGATCTCCGGCTTCGGCTTCAAGCGTGTGGATGGTATCGTCCGCAAGACGGACAACCGCCTGCACAGCGCCGAGCGCATCAAGGGTGCGGTGCTGTACACGCTGGAGGATGCCCGCGGCAAATCGGGACATTTGTTTCTGCCATCGGAAGATTTGGTAAAGGAAACGCTTCTGCTGCTCAACGCACCTATTCCCATCCCGGAACAGCGCGTCCGCGCCGAGGAGGTGCAGGAAACCTTGCAGCAGATGATTCTGCACGGTGCAGTGGTCGCCTACAAGCAGTACCTGTACAGCCCGCGCGTGTTCGGGCAGGAGGACGATACCGCCCGCATGATTGCCGAGCGGCTTGCCAACATCAGCGTGGCTGAGAATATCGAGTCTGCGCTGGAATCGGTGCGCGAAAGTCTGGGTATCACGCTTTCCCAAAAGCAGGAGCAGGCGGTGCGCACGGCATTTCAGCATGGGCTGACGATTATCACCGGCTCGCCCGGTACCGGCAAGACCACCGTGTTAAAGGCCATCATTGAGGTGTTCAAGAACCTGCACCCGAAAGGAAAGTTCGCCCTCATGGCCCCCACAGGCCGTGCCAGCCGCCGCATGGCGGAGAGCACCGGCGTGGACGAAGCCCGCACACTACACAGTGCGCTGGGCCTCGGCACCGGGGAAGAAATCGGAGACGGCGAGCGCGTTCGCTTTGTGGATGCAGACCTTGTCATCGTGGACGAGTTTTCTATGGTGGATATGTGGCTGGCACAGCAGTTCTTCAAGCGCATCGGTCAGCACACGCGGGTCGTTCTTGTGGGCGACCCGAACCAGCTGCCCAGCGTGGGTGCCGGTAACGTGTTCTACGAGCTGATTCACAGCGGAATGGTGCCTGTTACCGTGCTGGATTGGATCTTCCGTCAGTCAAAGGACGGCCTGATTGCCTACAACGCTAAGTTCATCAACGAGGGCAGCACCAAGCTGTACTACGGCAATGACTTTGTGTTTGTGGACAGCCCGACGCAAATCGAGACGGCGCGGCGCATCCAAGACATTTACTGCAAAGAAGCCGCCGAGCGTGGCATCGAGAACGTGCAGATCCTTTCGCCGTTCCGCGAGAAAGGCGAGGCAGCCTCCGAGCAGCTTAACCGAGCCATTCGGGAACGGGTCAATCCGTTCCGCTCGGCTGAGGAAGAAGTAAAGATAGGCAACCGTACCTTCCGCGTCCATGACCGCGTCATGCAGACAAAGAACACCGAAAAAGTGTCCAACGGTGATCTTGGTTTTATCACCGGGATTACCATAGGCAGCAAGGGCGAACGGCTCGTGCAGATGGATTTTGGCGGCGACCGCAAGTTGACTTACACGACGGAACAACTGGCGCACGTTGACCTTGCTTATGCCACAACGATTCATAAAGCGATGGGGTCAGAGTTTGAAACGGTCATTATCCCCATCGTCAAGGCACACACGGATCATGCTGTATCGTAATTATTGTATACAGCCGTGACCGCGCCAAGAAAATGGTCATCCTTGTAGGACATAAACCGATTCTGTTTATGGCGGTCCATCGCGCCGATATCAGCAAGCGCAACACCATGCTGGGCGAGCGCATCCGCCTGTACTGTAAGGCATACCACACCGAACGAAACGCACTGCCGGAGCTGCAACAGGCCGGCTGAATACAAAATTGAAGGGAGAAATTACCCATGAAAGGGAATCAAGAACCTATGCTGTACACCACCAATGCCGCTGTGGCATCCTTAAACCATGTATCCGGCTTTGACCCGCTGAAATTTCTGCGCCGCACAACTTCCCGCAAAACTGGGGAGGACGTGATGCGCCTTGACTTGCGGTACAAAAAGCTGTGGTTCCGGCTGGCTTGCCCCACGGGGCGGCTGAAGCTCAACGCCCTGCGCATCACCGAGAAAATGGCAATTTTTGAAGCCAAGGTCTACCGTGACCGCGAGGATGCCGAGCCGTTGAGCAGCTACATTGCCAACTGCACGCTGGACGCAACGCCCGGTGGGCTGTATGTGGAGGCCGCGCAGGAGGAAGCGCTGGACACAGCGCTTTCCAATGCGGGCTTTGGCATCCAGTTTGCCGATGTGGGCAGTGAATCAGAGGAGTACGGCAGCGAGATGCCGGTGGGAGCAAAAGCAGAGATTTCCAAGCCGGTACAGACGAAAGCGGAAGTCGCAGAGCTTGTTCAAAAACAGCCTGAAACGGTGAAAGTCACCCCGCAGGAGCCTGTTAAGGCTGACCCGTTGGATGCCATTATGGCGGACGATATGCCTGTTCCCGAACAGACCACGGCAGAAGTTGTAGAAAAGCCTAAGACGGTTGTGCCGGAATCCGTGCAGCCTGTGCAGACCCTGCCAGAACCGCCGCAGAATGTCATTGTGCTGGAACAGGAACCTCCCGCCGCTGCGTATACCCAAAGCAGCCCGGTGGAGGAAATCTGCCGCCAGATGACCTACGAGCAGGCGCAGAACGTCATCGTAGACTGCGGCACCTGCAAGGGCTGGACGTTGGCACAGGTGGCTGACCGCCGCCCTGCCAGCCTGCGCTGGTATGTGAAAGGCTATCAGGGAGAGAACAACATCCTCCGAGCGGCGGCCGCCATCATATGGGACAGCTTGCAGGAAAAACAGGCGGGATAACCGGGAAGGAGGCCGTTTTGCATGACCTCATCTTCCAATACGTTTCCGTTTGGCATTGCCGATGTAGTAGAATTGCTGGACCTTACCGTCCGCCGCCGTCTGCCGTTGAGCCTGTACCTGAACTGCCCCTTTTGCGGGGATCAACGCGGGCGGCTCAACGTCAACACGGACAAAAACGTCTGGCGCTGCAATCGCTGCGGTGCGGCGGGCGGGATGCTAGCACTGTATGCCCGCTATAACTGCACCAGCAATGCCGATGCCTACCGCGAGATTTGCGAAGCACTGGGGCGGTATACGCCCCGACCAAGGGTGAATGACTGCATCGGGGTAAAGCCGGAGCAGAACGCCCGCGCAACCCCGCAGGAGATACACCAGACCTACTCGCTGCTGCTTTCCATGCTGCCGCTGACACCCACGCACAAAGCGCACTTGCTGTCACCGCGGCGCGGGCTGACCGAGGAACAGATCGCAAGGTTCGGGTTCAAATCAACCCCGCCTGCGTTTCTGTGCCGAAGTTATGCCGAGCGTCTGCGGCGGCAGGGCTGCACCTTGCAGGGTGTGCCGGGTTTTTATCAAGACGATGCCGGGCGGTGGACGATCAACTTCGGCAGCCGCACGGCGGGCATTCTGCTCCCGGCTATCGGTATGGACGGTCTGATCTGCGGTATGCAGATACGGCTGGACACGCCGCTGCGCCGCAGGGATGACCCACCGGGTAAAAGCGGTGCCAAGTATATCTGGCTGTCGTCCGTAAGCAAGCCGTATGGTGTGACCTCCGGCAGTCCGCTGCATTTTGTGGGCGAACCGTTTGCTAAGACCGTGTATGTGACCGAAGGACTGCTTAAAGCTGATATTGCCCACTGCCTGACAGGGCGTTCGTTTGTCGCTGTGGCAGGGGTGAACAGCTTGAACGGTTTGAAATCCGCGCTGCGCTGCATGGCGCAGAACGGCACCAAGCTGGTCGTGGAAGCCTACGACATGGACAAGTCAGAGAATGAGTATGTGGCAGAAGCTGCCGAAAAGGTACAGCAAATTGCCCATACAGCCGGACTGCAAAGCACAAGCCTTGTCTGGAATACAGCCTACAAGGGCATAGATGACTGGCAACTTGCTTTGCGGCAGGAAGAAGCAAAAGAAAATGCGGCATAAAGCCGCATAAAGTTATGGCAGGGAGCTACCACTTGGCGGCTCTCTGCCTTTTTTAGAAAGGACAGAACAATGGGTATACTCTCTGAAATGGATATGATGAACCGTGATGCCGAGGACGATGCTTTTGAGGTGTCCTCGGACAGTGAAACCGTAGATTCTTTCAGTGAAGAATTTGAGTCGGTTGAACCCCAAAAGCCAGATCAGCAGGCAGAAGATGAAGAAGCTCGCAAAAAGGCTGAATTTGATGTAGCCGAAGCCAAGCGGAAAGCCGAATGGGAGACGAAACAGGCGCAGAAGAAACTGCGGGAGCAGCAGGAGCTGGACCGTCTTGCCGCTATGTCGGATGATGACGTGATGCAGGCATCCATGAACCGCGTTTCGCAGGATACCGAGCGCCTGACCCGCCGCAACATGAAGCTATGCGTCATGGAGGACGTGCAGACCGAATGTCTGGCTGACCCCGCTTTTGCCCGCCTTGTGATGAACCCCAAGAAAAAGATGCTGAATTGCTTCCACTACATCAACCGCAAGGCGCGGGAGTATCTGGAACAGGAAATGAAGGACAATGACGAAAAGCCTATGGGCGGCGGTTTCGGCGGCGATGTGCCGGACGAACTCTGCTACCAGTGGGCGCGGGAATATTTCCGCGATGCCGAAGCCAAGGAGGATGCCGAACCGGAAGAAAAGTTTGTCCCCAAAACTTACAACGGGAAAATGCCCAAGGCAGGCAAAGTCAAAAAAGATAAGCCCAAGAAAGCAGCGCCCAAACCAGCCCCGAAACCCGCGAACGAAGAACAGCTCACCTTTGGTGACTTCGGCACAGAGGAGGCAGCAGGATGAAACTGGACAAACGAGCCTGCCGCCATGCAGCCAATGTTCCGCTGCACATCAGCCTAAATGCCGGTGTGTTGTACACGGAACGGGTGAAATACCTTGTCACCGCTGCCGTCAAACTGCTTGGCGGGCATAGGGTGCTGACAGTTTACTTCTATGACTGTGAACGCCTGAAAACAAATGACCGTATGCCGAAGTGGGTCGTGTTTCAGGGCAAGGATACCTTTGCCACGCTGGAGCGTGATGCCGAGGGGAACGTCAAGTGGCGGGATGCCATGCTGATGAGCCTTGCCGATGAAAGTTTCTATAATTTTAGAGAATCCTGCGTTTTCTATAAAGGGACGGATGGCGCTGCAATCGCGGACTTTATCCATCGCAACGTAAGTGGCATCGCCGTGTTGAAGGAGTTACAGAACTATCAGTATAGCATCCGTAATAAGCAGGCAAAAGCTCGCCGCTGCAAACGTGATGCGGACATAGTCGAGAAAATGAAAAAGGTCCCGGCTGCACCCTCAAACTTGGCACACTGGATTGACCAAAATGTCATGCCGCACTATCTGTTTTATTCGTATGACAGGAACCAGCCAGCAACGCAGGTTTTTTGTACCTATTGCGAGAAGTTTTCTGTGATAAAAAAGCCGAAAACCGGAAAAATCTTTGTCTGCCCGCAATGCAAACAAAAGGCAATCGCCAAAGCGCAGGGGAGAAGAGCCGCCTACCATGAGGACAGGGAAACCTGCCAGGTTATTCAAAAAATCAGCGATGAAGAATTGCTGATACGGATCTTCAAGGTACGCTGGGCATATAAGGAAAAAAAGAATACGCCTGCGAAAGAAATTTATGAGAACGCAAGGTTATTTATCCGCGTCGTTGGGAAAGAAGGCACCGACACAGAAGCGTTCTATTATGACAGCGGTTATGATAGCGCAACACACTGGCGGAGAGGAAACCGTCCGAGGTTTTCTCCCTATACAAGCAGTTATGAAGCCGATGATACCGGGGCGGTTTACCTGCCATCACTGAAAAGAGCCTTGCAGGGAACACCGTGGCAGTATTGCGCACTCCGGCAGTTCTATGAACCTACGAAGGAGGCTATGCAGGTCAGTACTTACCTGCGCGTATATCGGCGCCATCCAAAACTTATTGAGCATCTTGTTAAAGTTGGATTCGAGCGCATCGTTTCAGACATTGTGTATCGGCACGGTATGGGAGCAGAAATTGATGCCACACAAAAACGCACGCACCGCATTTTACGGGTCAACAAAGAAGACTTGGCCATGCTGCGTGAATTAAATGCTGGCGTTGATACACTGAAAGCATACCAGCAATATGTAAAGCTTAATTTGCGTGGCCGGCAGGAACTTTTGCAGTGGCAGTTCAAAAATCATGTGCATACGATTCCAACGCAATGGTTTGCCTATATGACAGCAAGAAAATTCATGCGCTATATGGACAGCCAGCTGCCGGATTATATGCAGCTGAAGCGGGCTTTCCTCTATCGTTCCCCGATGGAAGAGGCAATCTCGACCTACAGCGACTACCTGCAAATGTGTCAAGGTCAGAATTATGACATGAAAAGCAGCCAGGTTCTGTTCCCCAAACACTGCAGTGAGGCCCATGACGAGTTGAGCCGATACATTAAGAAGTGTAGGGACGAGCAAACAAAGCGTGCGTTTCGTGAAGTGTATGAGAATTTGGCAGAAAAGGCCAATCTCACTTCAAAGAAACTGCAAATTGTCTGCCCCAAGCAAACCGATGACCTCATCACAGAAGGACAGGCTTTGCACCACTGTGTCGGCACCTATATTGAGCGAGTGGCAGCGAAAAAATGCCTGATTGTATTTGTCCGCCGTGTAGAAGAACCGGAAAAGCCGTTTGTAACGGTAGAAGTCAGCAACGGCAAAATTGTACAAATCCGTGGCGAACGCAACAGTGACCCTACGAAAGAAGTGAAAAAGTTTGTTGACCTGTGGAGCCGCAAGGTGCTGCCTATGGCTTTGCAGACCGCGTAAGAAAGGAAGTGCTCACCTTATGAAGCAAATAGGAAATCTCGCCATCGTCTGCGCCCGGCGCAAGGATGTGACCCTGCGCATCGAGCGGGGGAGGGTAATGGTCTTACTGGACGGAACTTATGCGCCAACGGCATTTTCTGCCAACTGGGATGACGATGAAACCATCCTGTCGGTGATCCATGAACTGAACTTCGGCCACTGTGCCCCCAAAAGCCAATGAAAACCGAGGAGTGGCAGGAAAAGGCCATTTTCATCGACAAGCTGCGAGAGCTGACAGACCGCCTGAACCGCTGCCGCGCAGCGTATGAAGCCCATACGCCGCTGGTAAGCGATGAGATTTATGATATTCTGTTCAGCGACTTGCAGACACTGGAAAGTTGGTTGGGGTTAATGATGAAGAACTCACCCACCAAGAAAGGCAATCATCTGGTATAAGACAGCCTTCAATCTATACGGTTTTGCCGCGCAGATTGGAGGCCTTTTTCGTGGCTGGAAATCAAGATGGATAAACTTGAACTTAATAACGTAATATGGTATAATTCTAACAAATACATTGTAGGGGGCATCCTATGGCACCACAGAAAATAGCACAGCGTAAACGAGCAATGCGAGTGGCAGATGCTGTCAATAAAATTGAAGGAGTACCGGTTCGCAGCTATGCAATAGAGCTTTCAAACGCATGGAGTGAAGGCAAAATTACCGGGGCGCAGATGAAAGAGGCCCTTTTGAAAAGCCACATGGAGATGGCCCGTCGCGTGAAGTAAAGCTATGAATGATATTTATCTTTATGAGGATGTGCCGGTACTAAAAAACAAGTTCGGCATCAAGGATGAAAAGACTCTGGATCTCGTGGAAGCTGAACAATCTCGCGCAAGCATGATGCTTCTGTATGAGCATGGTTTCCATGATTTTTCAAACCGCGGCGTAAAGAAGATTCACCGCACACTATTTGAAGATGTGTACGAATGGGCCGGAAACTATCGTGTCATCAATATTATAAAAAGAGAGCCTGTTCTTGCAGGACAAAGTGTATGGTATAGCAATGCGGAAGATATTCCGCATGACTTGAAATGTGCTTGGGATGAAATCCACCAAGTAGAATGGATCTCTTTGTCAAAAGAAGATTTCGCAAAAGAAATTGCGCATAAATTTCCGAAAATTTGGCGTGTGCATCCTTTTCGAGAGGGAAACACTCGAACCGTTGTAATGTTGATGACATTCTTTGTTGAGCATTACGGATATTATTTCGACCAAGAACTGTTGGCACAGAGCGCAGAATATGTCCGGGATGCACTGGTGATGGCGTGTTTGGATAATTACTCCGAGTATGAGTATCTGGAAAGAATCTTGCAAGATGCGATTTGCACTGAGCCAATTGCAGAAACTGTTGCAGAAGAACAACCAGCAAGCATATCCGAAAAATATCAAAAATACCAATCAAAGCACTACGAACCCACTCCCCATGAGTATGTGGAATATAAAACGAAAAACACCTATTCAAAAGACCCCATAGCAGGGAAAGCTTGAAAAAATGACGCCACTAGCGATCTGAATACAAAAAGTTAAAATTGCCTCCGACTCGCACCATATGTGTACAAGTCGGAGGCAATTATTTTTATACTTCTTTTATGGCTGTCGCTTTCACCAGCGGCATCATCGGAGACAAAGTTAGTTTTTCATGCTGGGAAGGATGATTTATCATATCAGTGGACGATTCGGCTTCTTCTACAAAAGTCAGCATAAATTTGTCAAGTAGCGAGACCATAAGGAATTTGTATTTTTTAAAAGAAAGAAAAATCTTTGTGCTGACTGCGGATGTCGAGAATCGTGGGTATCTGGATACTTTGAAAGAGATAGCCGAACAGAAAAAAGATTGTGGCGTGAAGGTGTTTATGGATAAAAAGGCATAAAATTCGAAATATCATCATTAGAGAATCCAATCAGTTTTAGGCTCATGCACCGTATCAATTTGTCTAAAAGAATCATCAAATATTTGCTGCTTCTATCGTTTTTGAAGTCATAGTAATATGCATATCCATGTGCAATAGTACGTCTGATCTCCTTGATTTGATTACTAACTTTCTCTGCAGAAAGATTTGTTTGCGACAGCAATTGGGGATATTCATTAAACATGTATTCCAATTCCTTTTTAAGTGGAAATTGGAGATTTTGAGCTTTCTTGTGTTCCAGTTTATCAAATAAGTACTCAAATGCTACAATTTGTTCGACAAATCGCTGAGGCGTGAACATGGAGTCGAAATTCCCTAAATGACCAAGTGGAATACTCTGTGTTATTTTGTTGCCAGAATCTAATGCTATATTATTTAAGAGCTTGGGTATGTATTTCATAATATCAAATTCGTAGAATAAGCCGTTATACCTATCAACGGCATCTTCCGAAATGAAGGGACAGTAGAACCACCCGACACTTACTTCTTTGCGATAAAGCGTGATACGTTTGAACAAGATATCTGTGTGTGATGTCATGAACATTGCAAGCCGACAAAGAACTGTTGCAATATCATAGCACTCTTGGATTTCATTTGTGTGTAACGGCAGAATCAATTCCCCTTTTCTGTCGAAATCTTCCAAAAGACCAAGGCGATGATTGTGACCGATTTGGAAAATCAATTCGTATTTTTGTTTGTTCATATCAAACGGAATTGTATACACTTTTTTAGGTTCTAAAGCCAAGTTGATTCCAGATCGCACCATTTCAATGTATTTATGTTCGTATCCAAAAACTGCATCAAGAGACGGCGACTGAATACCTATGCGGTCATAGGTTTCGTCTTTGTTAAATGTATAAACAATATAGCAACGCAAATAGCAAGTACTTCCCATAGAATTTTCGACGAGAAAGGTTGCTTTCCTACCATGAGGCCCAATATCAAAACATTGCCCCTGCAGAATATAGTTTTCTTTAAAATTATATTCCTTACAAAATATTTCCAGCAACGAGTCATCCGTAAACAAATCCATACGGTAATTTTCAATTACAAAAGGAATCTTTCCAGTTCTGAAAAAAATAAAACCCCTGACCATCATTTCACCTCTTTATGAGATGCGTTCTCAATTTCTATTGGACATCATTTGTGTTCAAAAATTAAGAATACGCAAAGTTTCACAATTTTGACAGGGAATTATATTTTATTATGCACGAAATCCTTCGCATATTCAACCCATATCACAGAATTGTGTTGTTTTCGCTGTATCTGTAAACATCTTTGAGTTGCCTCCTGATGAAATTGAAGAGACTGCTCATTAAGGTTATTATTGCTGGTGCAAAAAGACATATCTTCAATAATTTGACGTTTTCCGCAAATTATGGTATCATACTAATGTAAGTGATTTATGTGTCCTGCAAAGCAATTTGCACTGACACACGTTGTTATTTTTGTACTTTGTGCCTGCAATGCCGTTGACCGTCTGGTCTGCGCATTGCGGGCATTTTTTATCTGCCGGGGGACACCCCGCATAAAGCGAGAATGATTTTTATGCTGCTATTGGCAGCGAAGAAAAGTTGTTCTCGCTTTTTATTTTGGTTTGGCGCCGCCCGGCGTTAAAAATAAAAATGCAAGAAAGGCGAGATCACAATGATGGACGAACTCAAACAGCAATTTTATGAGGTTATGCACAAGTATCAGAAGCCGTTTTCGGAGGAAGGTGTCACAGCAAACCTTACACAATGGAATGAACAGAAACAGGGACTTTTGCAGCTTCTGCGCAGGCATCCGCTATGGAATGAGAAAGAACTGGCAATCGTGTTCCGCGTGGAGGAACGCCGAGAAATCGACCGTATCACAGTGGACGAAACGCGCGCCGCCATCCTTGAACTTGGTCGCAGGGCCTGCACGGATGATACTGTGTACGAAAACTTTGAAACCGCCCTGCGCGCGGCGACCGCAGACTATGCCCGGATACCAAACGAGTACCGCTTGGACACGATTCGGCAATACGGCGGCATCAAGTGCGCACAGGGGCAAAAGGCGAGCCGCATTATCAATCGGCTCTGCCTGAAATTCCATCTTGACCAGATTGAGGAAGAAACCGAAGCAGGTGAGCCGGACAACCGTTATGTGCGCACAGTCAAACCATACAATGCACTGTTTGCACGGCTGGCCGATGCTCTGAATCCGGCACATATCGAAAAAACTGCAGTGCTGTCAATCCACCCCTGCGATTTCCTCGAAATGTCCAACCGCGACAACACTTGGAGTTCCTGCCATTGCTTAGAAGGCGGCGGCTATCGCGGCGGCTGCCAGTCCTATATGGGCGATGCCGTCAGTATGATTTTCTTCACGGTCAGCGACGAGTACACGCAGAACTTTCATACAGCCCCTCGCATCACGCGAGAAATTTTCTGCTATAAGGAAAATGTTTTGCTGCAATCACGCCTGTATCCTACAGATTTGGAAGACCAGAAAACCCTGTATCGAGGCATCGTCCAACAGGCTATCGCGGTCTGCCTTGACAAACCGAACCTATGGTCGATCAAGCGTGGAAAAGAAACCGAACCTTACTGCGAATCTGCGGCGGACAGCAACCACTATCCTGACTATGCGTATGGGTATGCAGTTGCCTCTCTGCTGAAAGGGGAGATCGGCTATAGCAAAATGACGATTGGTTCCGTGGCTCGATGTGTTTGCTGCGGTGGAGAACAGAAGAACCATCGTTCCATACGCTGTGCAGAGTGCGGCAATATGTATGTCTGCAAGGGCTGCGGCAAAACGATGCATGGATATGGGCGCTATATTGATGAGCACTTTTATTGCAATGAGTGCAGCTATGAATGTACGGTTTGCAAAGAGAAGTTTATCGGTATGCCGCGTATCGGAATTGCCCGTTCCGGTGAGCAGCGTGGAATTTGCCCCGCCTGCTACGAGCAGGTGATAAGCGTATGCAGAAATTGCACAATCAATAGCGACTGCCTTTCCATCGGTGCCAATCGTTTCTGTCCGAATCAGATGAACGGCCTTGCCGCATAAAGGAGGAATCCATGCAAGAATTGACGTTTGAAACCATTCTGCGTCTGCCGCAGATGGACTTAAAAAAAACATTGAAAGCCGAGCTGAAAAGCAGGGGCTGCCCTGTCACCGATAAGCCCGGCTACCTGTATGCCGAGGGAACAATCCCCGTCCTGCTGGCGGCCCACATGGACACGGTTCACCGCCAGCCTGTCGAGCAGATATGCTACTCGGCAGACGGGGCGGTAGCTATGTCGCCGCAGGGTATCGGCGGTGATGACCGTTGCGGTGTCTGGATGATTTTGCAGATCCTGTGTACAGCAAAATGTCATGTGCTGTTCTGTGAGGACGAGGAAGTCGGCTGTGTAGGTGCAAAGAAATTCACAAGAGGTTCTTTGCGGCCGCAGGTAAACTACATCGTAGAGCTTGACCGCCGGGGTAGCAATGATGCTGTGTTTTACCGCTGCGATAACCCGGAGTTTGAGGACTTCATCACCTCGTTCGGATTTGAAACAGCGGGTGGTTCACGCAGTGATATATCCTACATTGCGCCGTATCTGGAAACAGCTGCGGTCAATATCAGCTGCGGCTATTATTGCGAACACCAACGGCATGAGTACATCCGCTTAGAGGAGATGGAACTGAATGCCGCCCGTGTGGCACAGATGGTAACGCAACAGACAGAACACTTTGAATATAGGGAACAGCAGGATAGCTTCTTCGGCGGGCGAACATACCAGTATTCTATGTGGGATACTGCTTCTGAGTGTGAAACCTACAAATGGCTTTCACCGCTGCCGAAAGAAGCAAAAATCAAGCTGGGAACGGCAGAACTTATCATGCCTCATGCCAAGATTGACCGGCAGGGGAAGATACATCGATATGTTCCCAAATTGAAAGCAGCCGTCCTGACAGAAAACGCCATAGCGGTGATGCCGGACGGTAAGAAAGCAAGATATGATTTCAAAGAGGCAAAGTGCCAGAAAGTGATGCCCCTGTCAAGGGCATTGGAAATACTGGGATGTAAGTAAACAAAAGGTCCTCTTTCGCTGTGAAAGAGGACCTTTTGTGAAGTGGTGCAAATATATAACTTGGTTAGAGTTCGGTGCAGTATCTTGCCAATCATGCAAAGCGGATGTAAAATTTATGGCGACCCGTTGTGCAAATGCAGAAAGCTATGGTATGCTAACTATATAAAGTGTACTGGAAATAATCAGAACGCGAGGGGTGATAATGATGGAGAACAAATCGGATAAAGGCGGCTTCTGGAGACGACAATCTTTTCTTTTGCCTCCATTGACTGCGGCGGTGGTTTTGCTGTGCCAGCAGATGGCTTCTTCCAATCCATCCGGCGTGGTCACGGTGAACATTTTGCTGTTGGTACTGAATTTCTTCAGCTATGTGGGACTTTTGCGTGGGGAAAAAAGCACAGAAAAATCCGTGGCGATCGCCGCGGCAGGTTTTATTACACTGATGGCATTTGTGTTCAATACCTGCGTAGCCGGAATTCCCACTCCTTTGAGCGATACGGGAATCTTTATGAACAGTCTCTGCGGTATGTGGGTACTGGTAGCAGTTGTTCAAGGAATTTCGCTGTTGATACAGGCAGTGTTGCAACCAACGGTTGAGCAAGAGACCGGAGCAAGCGAAACCAATGTTTGGAATCGCCTACAAAAAGTAGGGGGACAGCTAAAACCAAAAGCCACAAACTCGCAGGAAATAATTTTGATGCTGCTGCGCCTTGCCACAGTATTGTTGGCAATCGTTTCCTGGTGGAGTACCGCACAGGGGATGCGGGACTATGTGTTTTCACAGGCGTGGCAGGCAAATCTTGCCTCGTTTGCCATACAAAGCATCCTGCTGGGACTGAACTTTTACCTGCCGACCTTCTGGCGCTGGATACATAGTCTGCGCGGGAAAATCTGCGTGCTGGCGCTCAGCGGCGTGGTCTTGTTCTGCTCCTCGTGGTTCAGCTATGTTTTTATCGTTGGCACGGTCTATGAAAAAAGCTGGCAGACCGAAAGCCGCCTGTTGGTTCAGTCGGTGTACCGAAATGAACTGTACAAAGCAGATGAATTTGTACAAATCAGCAGCAACGCCCTGCGGGAAACGCTGGGCGACGAGGTGGCGGTTCTGTACACTGCCAGCAAGACCGCCGATACCGAAACAACACAGAATCCTTCCGGCTTGGATCTGACAGCGGACAAGGCAAGCTACGCCGATAATGCGGACTTTGCGGCAAAAAATGAAATTGCTTCGGCAATCCAAGCGATGCAGACCGCCACGCAGGAGGGAACATCCTCCGGCGTGCGCGAACAGGCTGCCGCAGCCCTGACACAGCTTACCGAACAGGTGGAAACTCGCATCGGACAGCTGACGCAGCAGATAAGCCAGACGCAAGACGCCTTGACGGCAGCAGCAGATGCGCAAACCAGCACAGCCAGTGCGTTGCGAAATGCGCCGTATGGAAGTAATACTAACGCTTTGCAGAGTGCCTATAACAGTGCGGCATCCCGATTGAGTAACTTGCAGGATACGGTAAATCAGCAACAACAGGACTTACAGGATTATCAGCAGGCGCAGGGAATCCTGCAACGATACGCAGGTGTGCTGGGAATTGCCGGAAATGCAGCCTCCGTGCAGACAGGTCAGGCGTTGCGTAGTATCCAAAGTGCGCTGCTACAGACGGATGTGGATACGGAAGCTATTGAACAGCAGGCACGCACCGTGTTTGAACAGCTGCAAGCCGCACAGGACAGTGGATCGGATGCGGATTTTCAGACATTATTGAATGATATGGACAGTTTTATCCGCAAGGTGCAGGATTACGCAGTCCTGAAATCATCAGGTGACGCGCTGCAAAACCAGATTGACAGCATGACGGCAGACACTGCACAGGATACGGAAAACTGGGAGCCCCTATGGACAGAGAAAATTGAGCGTCTGAAGGCAACAATCAGTGGTCTGCCTGTCAGTGACAGCGGGCAGGAGTATGACCGTGCAGATGCCCTTGATAAGTTGGACGATGCACAGCGCCTCTATATTTCAGAGCATAATCCTGTTGATCAGGCACTGATTTATCTGGGAAGCCCATATTGGCAGCTGGCAGCATTTTCTCTTGTATTGGCGTTCTTCTTGGATATTGCCGCCTTTATTACCGGGCTTGTCATTGATGTGGCAGATCGGCGTAAAATATTGGAAAATGAAGAAAACCACACAGGTTAAAAAGACAGCCTCTTCCGCTGATGTGATTTCAGCAGAAGGGGCTATTACTTTATGCTCACGCGTGACGTGGCAAAGTAGCTTGCAAAATGGGTTTGTAAATTTTTGGCTAAAAGTTCACCGAAATGTAACATTCTGTTGTACAATAGGGATTATAAAGGGGGATTGTAGAATGAATCCGATTTTGATTGTGGACGATGAAGCCGCCATTGCCATGCTGGTGCGGCGCATCCTGACGGAGGCGGGCTACCGCTGTCAGGCCGTGACCGACAGCCGCGCGGCGGCAAATCTGCTGGAAAAGAACCGCTATGATCTGGTGCTGCTCGATGTGATGATGCCCCATCTGGACGGGTACGATTTGCTGGCGTACCTGCGGCCCACGGGCACGCCCTGCATCTTCATCACGGCGAAGGACGCTGTGGCTGAGCGGGTGCGCGGGCTGAACAGCGGCGCGGATGACTACATCGTCAAGCCGTTTGCCCCTACCGAGCTTGTGGCCCGGGTGGAAAGCGTGCTGCGGCGCGCCGGGCGCAGCACCGCCGTCTATACGATGTGGGAGTATACGGTGGACGCTGCGGCCTGCCGTGTGCTGCGCGGTGAGGAGGAAATGCACCTGACCCGCAAGGAATATGACTTACTTCTCTTGTTTTTGCGCAACCGCGGCCGGGCGCTGTACCGGGATTATCTGTACGAAACCGTTTGGGGCGATGACGGCACGGACTGTGACACCCGCACGCTTGACACCCACATTGCCCGCCTGCGCCGCAAGCTGAACCTTGGCGACCGCCTGCACAGCGTGCGGCAAATCGGGTATATGCTGGAAAAGGAATAAACTGTAACCCGCCCGTGACAAAGCTGTAACCAACCGGAAACAATCCTGCGGTATGCTGGGGGTACAACAAACAAAGGAGGATAACTACGATGAAACACACCACAAGGCTGACCGCCTGTCTGCTGGCGCTGGCGCTGACGGCCTGCACGGCCGCGCCGCAGGATGTGCCTGCAGGCACGACCACCGAGACAGCCGCCGCACCCGCGCAGACTGCAGAGCCCACCACAGAAACACCCGCCGTGCAGGACACACTTACACCCATTTACACGACCTGGGGCGCGGCGGTGGGCCAAGATGCCGTCTACAGCGCGATGAACATTGACGATGCCGGACAATACTATGCAACAACGATTGATTTTTCCACGGGCGAGCAGCGTATTCTCTGCAAAAAGCCCGGCTGCAGCCATGCGGATGAAAGCTGCCCGGCCTACATGACGGCCATCCGGAACGGCTGCGTGCCGAAAGCCATGCTGCTGCCCGTGGGTGACCGGCTCTATTGGCTTGTGGATGGCCGTTACAATGAGAGTGACAGCGCCTATCTGGATGTGAGCAATCCGGACGGCAGTGACCGCCGCCGTGTGGCCGAGGGTGATGACCTGCCCGATTTGACCAGTGCCTATATCTGGTACACGGATGGCACAGCACTGTATACATTTGTGCGCGGATATGACAAATATTCCGTATTGCGTCTGGATGAGGGCGGTGCGGCGTGCCTCTTTACCCGCAGCATACCGGACGGCGAGGACTATTTCGCCGTAGGCTGCTGGCAGGACAAAATCGTTTTGCAGCACAGTGGAGGCTATCTGCAGCAGCCCTTGAACCCGGCCGGAGTGGCCGCCACGGATGAGGAGCTGCGCGCATGGCTGGCCGCCGACGAAGAGGCGCAGAAAGAGCAGACGAAAAACCTCTGTCTGCTGGATACGGCGGGCAGCATGACCGACACCGACATGACATGGGGCGGTGATGCGGGCAATGTCCAGCTTGTCCACAACGGTGCGGCCTATGTGCTGAACAAATCCGGGCTCGTGACAAAATTCGATCTGGCTGCGGGCACAGTAAAGACCCGACAGCTTGACCTGCAGGGAACACAGATATCATACGGTGTCGTGGAAGGCGCAAGGCTGGACGGCTGGATCCCTGTGATGGTGCGCGATGACAGCGAGGGCCTGCTGAACCCTGAGACCGGCGTCTACACCCCGCTGCCGACCACATGGCTCAAGGATCAGGCGGTGGAACGCAGCCCGTTTATTGTGGCAGCCAGTGACACGATGCTGCTTGTGAAATACGGCGAGATCTACTACACGACAAATGACATCGGCACGGACGGCGCACCCTACAGCTTTACCACCTGCCGCGGGGAGTATGGGATCATTTCGGCAGCAGACTATCTGGCGGGCAGTCAGGATTGGGTGCAGGTGACGCTGCAGGGCCGCGATCTGGTATGAGGAAACAGCAATGAAATTTGCAACCAAGCTATCTCTGGGCTGCATTGCGCTGCTGTCCTGCGCGCTGGGCGCGGCAGGGCTGCTGCTGACAGGGCAGAGCTTTTCCGGCAGTCTGGCCAGCACCCGCACGGCCCTGCAGGCCCAGCAGGAAAAAGAAAAATACGCGCTTGAACGCATCATCTTTCAGGCCACGGACAGTGCGCAGTTTGAAAATTACATTTTGGCGTCCGCGGCCCAGCAGTATGCCGAGCAGACCGCCGATGCGGGCAGCAGCATGGCACTCTGGCTGGACGGTGCGTATACGCTCTACTCCGGCCTGCCTGCGGCTCTGCCGCGCACCGCACTCAAGCAGGCCCTGACGAACGGCGAAAACGCCTGGCAGCTGACCCGGGCGGACGGGCGGTGGTATCTGCTGCTGACCCAGCCGCTGGACCTGCCCGGCGTGCAGGCCGATATGCTCTGCGCCTACGATGTGAGCGCGGTGTTCGCCACCCGTGACGCCCAACTGCGGGCGTGGCTGGCGGCATCGGCGGCGCTGCTGGTATTGGGCGGCGGTGCGGCAGTGCTGTTCAGCCGCCGTGTGACCCGCCCGCTGACTGCGCTGCAAACGGCCAGCGAGAAAATTGCTGATGGTGAGTACACCCAGCGTACTCAGGTCAAGACCGATGATGAAATCGGCGCGCTGAGCCGCAGCTTTGATGCAATGGCCGCAGCGGTGGAAGGCAAGATCAACGAATTATCGAAAACTACGCAGAGCCAGCAGGACTTTATTGCGGCGTTTACGCATGAGGTCAAGACCCCGATGACCGCGATGCTCGGCTATGCCGACCTGATGCGTGCCCGGCCCGATGACGCCGAGACCCAGCGGGAGGCAGCGGGCTACATTTACCACGAGACCCAGCGGCTGGAAAACCTGAGCCGCAGTCTGCTGGCTCTGATGGGGCTGGATCAGACCGGGGCGCTGGAGCTGGTGCTCTGTCAGGATGCCGGGCTTTTGCTGCAGACCGTGCGCAGCCTGCCGCAGGGCAGCACGCCCGTGCCGCGTGTCATCAGCGCGGGGTGCGTGGTGCAGGTAGACCGCAGCCTGTGGGTGGATATGCTGCGCAACCTGACCCTCAACGCCCAGCGCGCCTGTCAGGGCATTGAGGGCGCGGCCATCACCCTGCGGTGTGAGCGCCGCGCCGGGCAGGCGGTTTTCACTGTTACCGACACGGGCTGCGGCATACCCGCCGCCGACCTGCCCCGCGTGACCGAGGCATTTTACATGGTGGACAAGTCCCGCAGCCGGGCCGCAGGCGGCAGCGGCATCGGGCTGGCGCTCTGTGCCCGTATTGCCGGGGCGCACGGGGCAAAGCTGGAAATCACCAGTACCGAGCATGTCGGTACGACCGTGACCATCGCCGTGCCGGAGGTACTGCCGAGCGAAAGGGAGGCTGACAATGACACGCAAAGCTGATACGCTGCGCCCCTTCCTGCGCTGCGCCGCTGTGGTGCTGTGCAGTCTGGCGCTGCCGCTGGTGGTGTTCGCCCTGTGGGACCGTGCACTGCTGGCCGCGCCCCACACCCGAACGGACGGGGAGCGCTTTTCGGCAGCCGGGCGGGCCAACGCCACAGCCTGCACCCTCTACGCCGCCGAGCATGTGACGAAGGTGCCGCTCGGCAGCAACAGCCTCTGGGACGGTGGCTGGACGGCGGGCACGATGGACGGCAGTGCGCTGGCCCGCGCCCGCCGGACGCTGGGCGCCCTGCACGAGGCCGGACTGCTGTGCGATGACAGCTATGCCGCCGCGCTCTCGGTCTGCCGCCTGGACTACGGCAGCTGGGAGCTGTACACCGCGCCCTGCGGGCTGGCGCAGCTGGTGCGCCGCCCGGAAGAGATCTACACAGGCGCCGATACCGAGCATGTGTATATCCAGCTGATTCTTTCCGGCGACGATGCACCGCTGTATTTTAACTACCAGAACGATCTGGGGCAGGGCGCTACGCTGGCCGATGACGCTGTGGCGCATTATTGCGCCCTGCTTGGGCTGGACGAGTTTACCGACTGGCAGTACCCGGACTGGGGCACTGCCGTGCGGGACTTCGGCGCGGCAGGCTACAGTGAGACCGCGCAGGTCTACGCTGTGGCGAACGCCGGCGGGTACAGCGTTACGCTCTCCGCCGCCAGCATGACGCCGCAGACCTTTGCAGCACTGAACACGCAATATAGGGAGAAAACATCATGAAAAAGTACCTTGCCATCACTGCCGCGCTGGCGCTGACCCTGACAGCCTGCGGACAGGCCGCAGCGGACAGCACGCCGACACCGACTGCGGCCACGGAAGCCGCAGCAGCCCCCGCCGAGCAGCGGCAGAGCATCGGCAGCGGCGCCCTGCGGCTGCTGACTGCCGCTGCGGACGGCGTGTATTATCAGGCGTTCAACGACTGGGAAATCAACTACACCGACACGATGGGCCGTGCGCTGATCTATGCCATCGACGAACAGACCGGCGATGCGCGTCCTGTCTGCAGCCTGCCCGGCTGTGCCCACAACAGCGACACCTGCCCCGCGTGGAGCGATGGAAACACCACCCTCTGCTACGGCGATGGGGACGAAGTCTATCTGCTGAATTTCTATTACAACGATGAAACCAGCTATTACAGTTGGGAACAAATCAATTCCGACCACACCCGGCGCACCGTGCTGGCAAGGATTGAGCCGGGTCTGTCTGTTGCGGGCCGCGGTGTGGCCGTGGACGATAAAAACCTGTATTACAGCGTGCTGGACGATGACTGCCATCAGACGCTGTGGGCCGTGGACAAAGCGGGCGGGCAGCCGCAGAAGGTCTGCGGATGGGATGATCTGGCCGATGGAGCTGGGGAGTACTCCCCCGAAATGTATACGCTTTTGGAGGTCAGCGGTCGGCAAATGACCTTTGCCAAGACGATACAGTCAACAGACGCCCGAACCAAGGCAATACAGATTTGCACAGTGGATCTGACCGATGGAAGTTGTACACCGCAGCAGCGCTATGAACGCGATGCGGGCACTGTGTTTGTGACCGGGGACGGCATGGAGAAGCGCGACCTGATCAGCTACCAAAACGACTATCAAATCCTGACCGAGGGCAGCCGCAGCGGCCTTGCCAACTACAACTACCAAAGCGGGGAGGTTGGTTATCTGGATGCGGCAGCAGACAGCTTTACCCCCGTGGCCGATGGCTTTCCCACAACCCGCGCAGGGTGGGAGTGCTACTACTCCCTGACTGGCTTTGCCGATGGCTGGCTGGTGTGGGTGGACGAGTGCGGCCGCGATGAAAACGGCAACGGCACGGGCGAAAACACGACCCGCCAGTATTTCTGCCGCGACGGCGTGAAAACCGAGCTGACCCAGCAGCGCTATGTGCCTGGCAAGGACGTGCGGAATATCCGCATCCTGGACGCTCAGCAGGGCCGCGTGCTGGCCGCCTACGACACCAAAACCGGCACGGTACACGACGTGGACAAGGACGGCACGACCTACACCCGGCCGATGAACTGGGACGTCTACGGCGTCATAGCGCTGGACGACCTGCTGGCAGGCAGTACAGACTTTACGCCGCTGAACTTTGCAGAATGACAAAAAAATATGATCAGGTACAATTTGTTGCTTACTAGGACGGGAACTCACTGCACCTGTCAAAATGCCATCGCTCTGGAAAGCCGATATTGGCAGTTTGCGATATCCTCTATTATACTGGCATTCTTCTTGAATATTGCTACGTTCATTACCGACATTGTCCTTGATGCGGCAGATTGGCGCAAAATGTCGACAAGATGAAGAAGAGCATATAAGAGGTTAGAAATACCGATAAATCATAATAACAGCCCCTTCCGCTGATGCAATTTCAGCAGAAGGGGCTATTACTTTAATTGTATTGAAATTTCCCCGGCGGATCACCCAAATTACCGATTCCAGATGTTGTTTTCGAGATCAACAAGCCGTTTCTTATACTCGTCCATCCGCTGATCAGCTTTGCCGTCATCATCGGGAAAGCTGACAAGGTAGCCGGTGTCCGTGTCATGGAAGCCGATTTCGCCGGTAAGGCCGCATATATCGGAAACTTTCAGCAAGGTATGAAAATCATACTGCATAGCACTAATTTCAAGCGTTTTGTTCATGGTGGACTCCTGTGTTTTTACTTACTTTGCCCATTATAGCGCACCCGCCGGGGAAATGCAAACAAATAAATAATGCGTATTATTGCGTATAAGAAAAAATAATGCGTAAATTTGTTGGGAAATGACGTATTCAAAACGTATAAGGTAAATATAAGCATCGAAGGGAGTTGATGTTATGCTTATTGCTATCGACCACGGCAACAAACAGGTCAAAACCGTTCACGGGAACGCCATCGTTTCCGGTGTACAGAAAAGTAAAACCAGACCTTACGGCAGGGATGTACTGAAATACGGTGGCAGTTACTATACGCTGTCAGCGCAGCGTATCCCGTACCAGAAGGACAAAACCACAGACGAGCGTTTCTTTATCCTGTCGCTGTTTGCCATCGCGGAGGAAATCGAAGCACAGGGCGCTTATACCTCCGGGCTGATGCCCATTGATCTTGCCATCGGTCTGCCGCCCGCACACTTCGGCGCACAGAACAAAGCGTTCGTGCGCTACTTCAAGCGCAAGGAACCGATCTACTTCTCCTACCGTGACAAGCTGTACAGCATCCTGATCCGCAATGTGCAGTGCTATCCGCAGGCGTTTGCAGCGGCGGCCATGATGTTGGGCGAGCTGGCAACGGTGCCGCGTGCGCTGATTCTGGACGTGGGCGGCTTCACGGCGGACTATCTGCTGCTGAAGAATGGCCGCGCCGACCTGTCCACCTGTGATTCACTGGAAAATGGCGTGATTTTGCTGTATAACCGCATCCGCTCTAAAGCCAGCTCTGATTTGGACATTCTGTTGGAGGAAACCGATGTAGATGCCATTCTCTTGCAGGGGCAGGGGAGCAGCTACGGGGAAGAAGTCGCCGCGCTGGTAGAATATCAGACGCAGGAGTTTGTCAATGATATGCTGGGCGCGCTGCGCGAGCGTCAGCTTGACCTGCGCACGGGACGAGTGATTTTCGTAGGCGGCGGTGCCTGCCTGCTGCGGCGGCAAATCTGAAACATCCGGGAAAGGTGGCACACCCCGTCTTTTTGGAGGACGTGAATGCCAATGCCAAGGGCTTTGAGTATCTTTACCGCTGCACAGTGACAGGGGCGTATGAACAATGAAGCTGAAAAAGGACCGGGGACGCTTTACGGTTCGCTTTGATATGGAAAATCCAGACCATGTGCGGGCTGTAGAATGCTTGGAACGGCAGCGTGACAGGGGCAAAGGCACAGTATCTTGCCGATGCAATTCTATGCTATGAAAAGGCAGCAACGAAGTCTTTTCAGCAGACGGACCGCGCCTTGATTGAGCAAATCGTGCAGGAATACTTAGAAAAGCAGAGCATGGGGCATATACCGAATTTGCAGAAAGAGGGACCGTCTATATCTTCGCCGCCAATAGATTTGATAGCCAGTGCTTTGGCCGATTTTAGAGGGTAAAGCACTATACAGAAAAAGGACTTCCGCCAGCAGAGGCGGAAGTCCTTTTTGAGAAGGAGAATAGTGAATATCAGTTTTTCGTTTCGGCGCGGATCTTATCGTTGGCCTCTTCGACCTTCATGCGGGAGAGGATAAAGGTAATGATGGCGTCCAGCACAAAGGGAATCACGAGGTACATGAGTTTCAGCATATTGATGCAGGATTCCGGCTGTACGGCCAGCGCCTGATCGTAGTTGCTGAACGCCAGCAGCCAGCCGGTGATGGCGGTGCCGAGACCGCCGCCCAGCTTGACACCGAGCGAGGTGCAGGAGTACATCGTGCCGTCTACGCGCTTGTGCTTCGTCAGCCAAGTGTACTCGGAGCAGGAGGCAATAACGGCATTCATGTCGCCCTGCCACGGGCCCTGACCCAGCGCAGCAATAGCCGTGAAGAGGAGCATCATCTTGACATCGCCGGTGCCAGTATAGCCGGCCACGGCAACGAGCGCGCGGGCCACGGTAGCAAGGGCATAGCTGCCGACGTTCAGCTTGTACATGCCGTGCATCTTGGCAACGAGGGTCGGGGTAAAGACCAGTGCGATGATCAAAGGAATGTTGATGGCCCAAGAGAACACGCCGAACAGGTTCTTGTCGCCAAGGATATGGGCTGCGTAGAAGGTACCCATACTGATCATGGCACCATAGATCTGCTGCAAAATATAGGTGGCGCAGATCATCAGGTAGTATTTGTTGGAGACCAGCAGCTTGCCAGCTTCGACAAGACCGTACTTCTCGTCTTTCTCGATTTCTGCTTTATCCGAGGTATCGACCAACTCTTCCTCCGGCAGTTCCTTGACGGAAAAAACAGAGAGCGTGTTGACAATCAGACCGATAATGGCATAGATGATAGCCACGGTGCGCCATGCTTCGGCGGTGTCGCCCAGTGCGGAGACAGCCAGCAGGGTGACGGACTGGATGGCAAGGCTGGTGGCGAACGCGAACATGAAGCGATAGGAACCCATCTCAACGCGCTCGGCGCTGTTCTTGGTGACAAGGGCGGTCAGGGCAGAGTAGGCGATGTTGTTGGCGGTGTAGAACACGGCATTCAGCAGAGTGTAGCAGATTAAGAACCATGCGTACTTGGCAAACTCGCTCATGCCCATGGGGATGGCGAAGATGCCGACCAGTGTGATGGCGCAGCCGATGTAGCCGTAGAGCATCCACGGACGGGCCTTGCCCAGCTTGGAGTGCGTCTTGTCGATCATCGAGCCAAAGAAGATGTCGGTAATGCCGTCAAACAGCTTGGACACAGCGATCAGCGTGCCGACGATGCCGGGATTCAGGCCGACGGTGTCGGTCAGGTAAATCATAACGAACGAGGAGAGGAACGCATAGACCACGTTGCCCGCAACATCGCCGGAGCCGTAACCGACCTTGTTATACCATTTTAAATAGCGTCTTTCCGTGTTTTCAGACATGAGATTTTCTCCATTCTTTTGTGTAGGGGTTATGCTTTTTCAGGAATCAGACGGATGCTGAAATCGAAGGAAGCGTTGTTAAGGCGGTACTGCTCCGCCAGACGCGGCCCGCAGCTGGCAGAGCCGATGCCGTTCTGTGCATAGTCAAGGCAGAGAACGGTGCTGTCACAGGGATGCAGCTCATAGTTGTGCGCCTTTTCAGTCAACTCTTCCTGCGTGTAGTGCGAGGCGTTGAAGCAGAACGGCTTTGCACCGACAGCGGTAAGCTTGATGCCAGCGCCATCCAGCTGGACATAATCGCAATCATAGTGACTGCCGTTCTCCTGCGGGCGAATGTAGTCCTCGTGCTGCTGCCAGATGGTGGAACTGAAGTAGTCGTGGCTGGCAGCATGGTGCTTGTCGCAGTAGCTTTCCATCGGACCCATGCCGAAGTAACTGACGCGGGCCATTTCTTTTGGCAGGAACAGGCGCAGGCCAAAGCGCGGCAGTTCGGGGAATACCGTGTTGCGCTCAGCGTGCAGTGCCAGCGTTACTGCACCGCTGTTGGAAATCGTCCAGCAGACATCCAAATCAAGGAATTTCTGCAAGCTGATCGGTGCAATGCCGACTTTGGCGCGCAGAGTCACACCGCTGTCCGTCACCTGATACTCGGTGCGGTAGGCGTTGGTCATACAGTGGTCATAGCGGGCAGCCAGCCAATCCAGCTTCAGCTTGCGGTCATTGTCCGTAGGAGCACGCCAGATGTTGAACTCCATTTCCTTGTCCAACAGGACTGCATCCTCGTACTGCATCGCGGCGAACAGACCCGTCAGCTTATTAAAGTTGTAGGTGAAGTTCTTGCCGCGCAGCGTCAAATGGCGGTCCGTCTCCTGAACAGTGATTGTGCTGTTGGAAGGGGCATCACTCCACATAGCCAAAGTTTTCTGGTTGCGGCTGTCTTCGTTTTCCAGCAGGATTTCATCAAAACCCAGAAGATGATCTTCCGAACGCAAGGGCAGGTCTTTATCGCAATGGTAGAAGATTTTCAGGAAACACTTGCCTTTATCGGGAATATGGACGGCCAACGGCAAGGCGTTTTCGCTGTGCGGCGGCAGGGTGAAACCGTCAGGGTAGGGGATGAAGCCGCTGTCGATGACCTCGCCGTCGCAGCTTACCTGATAGGTTAGTGCGGCATACTCGGTCAAATCAACAAAGTCCATGTAGTTGTGCAGCATGAGCATGCCGGATTCCCGGTCGTACTTCACAACACGCGCCGGGCGATAGACGTTCTTGAACTCCAACAGCCCGGTGTGCGGGCGGCGGTCAGGGTAGACCAGACCGTCCATGCAGAAGTTGCCGTCATGCGGCCACTCATTGTGGTCGCCGCCGTAATAATAGATGTCGCGGCCGTCGGGCATCTTCCCTTTATAAATACCGTGGTCGCACCACTCCCACAGGAAACCGCCGACCAAGCCGTCATGGCTCTGAATGAACTGGAAGTAATCCTCCAAATCGCCGGGGCCGTTGCCCATGCAATGGCTGTACTCGCACATGATATAGGGTTTGTCCGGCTCGTTGTCCAGATATTCCTGAATGCTTTCGAGAGAAGGGTACATATTGCTGAACATATCAATGTTCGAGAAATCGTATTTACGGTTCTTGCTGCGGTACTGGGCGCTCTCGTAGTGGGTCAGGCGGCGGGGGTCAAAACTCTTTGTCCATGCCAGCGCTTCTTCGAACGTGCAGCCGTAGGCGCTCTCGTTGCCCATCGACCAGATGATGACGCAGGGACGGTTCTTGTCACGCTCCACGCAGAGGCGGGTGCGGTCTACGGTGGCCTCGGTGAACTCCGGGTTGTCTGCGATGGGCTTGTTCCAGTTTTCAACGTGGTTGGGCCAGCTTTCGTTGCCCTCGCAATAGTATTCGGACGCACCGTGGCTCTCGTTGTCGGCTTCATCAATGACAAAGAAGCCGTACTGGTCGCAGAGCTGATAGAAGTAAGGCACATCCGGGTAATGGCTGGTGCGGATGGCATTGAAGTTGTGCTTTTTAATCATGAGCAGGTCTTTTTTCGTCTGCTCAAAGCCAACAGCATATCCCGTGACGGGATCGGATTCGTGGCGGTTTACACCGTGGAACTTGATGGACTGGCCGTTGACATAAATCTGGTTGTTGGCAACATGAACCTCACGGATGCCCACACGGTCCGTAATGGTCTCGCAGGGTGTGTCCAACACAAGGGTATATAAGTAGGGCTGCTCTGCGTTCCAGAGTGTCGGGTCAACAACGGTGATTTCTGCATGATAGGGGAATGCCGCATCATCCAGTGCTTCCACGGGCGTTACGCTGCCGACCATCGTGCCGGCTGCATCGTAGAGGGTGATGCGGGTGGCAACAGCGGAATCGTAGTAACGCAGGCGGACAGCAACCCCTGCGGTGCTGCCGTGGATGTTGGTGGTGATGAAATAGTCCTCAATGCACTGTTCCGGGCGGCGCAGCAGGTAGACATCACGGAAAATGCCGTTCATGCGGAACATATCCTGATCTTCCATGTAGCTGCCATCGCACAATTTCAGCACGAGGACCGCCAGATGGTTGGTGCCGTCCTGCAAAAACTTCGTTACATCGAACTCGCTTGTGGAATGGGCGACCTGACTGTACCCGACAAACTGACCGTTGAGCCAGACGTAGAAGCAGGAGGCAACGCCCTCAAAATTCAGAAATGCGCGCGGGGCAGCGGCATCCTTTTGGTAGGTGAAGTCGTAGAGGTAAGCGCCGCAGGGGTTCTCTTTGGGAACATACGGTGGATCAGCGGGGAACGGATAACGGATGTTGGTGTACTGGTGGTGGTCGTAGCCGTGGTTCTGCCACACGCTGGGGACCGGGATGCTGTCAAAAGCGGAGGCATCATAGCCGACCTCATAGAAAGCATCCTGCAAGTCATAAATACTGGCGTAGTACCGAAATTTCCAGCTGCCGTTCAAAAGCTGGAAGCGATCCGAGGTCTCGCGGTGCTCAACTAAAGCATCGCTGCGCCGGGATGCCGGAATGTAATAGGCACGATTCGGCATGGTACCCACATGCAGTGTGTGCGGGTCCTCGTAATAGTGCGGAATAATCATCCATTCTCCTCCTGTGATTTATACAGTTCTGCTTGCGTTTCGTATGAAATTATTATACAATTTCCATATACAATAAAACATAAACGGTATTGCACTAAATATGCACAAAATCAATGGCTTTTTGTAAAGTGAAGGTAAAATGGACGAAGAACCTCGCAATATTCACAAAAACAGGAGGAGATTTTTGTGTACATTAACTCTGGCTATCTGAACAATTCCCGTACAGATTTCAAAGACAACTCCACGCCGTTGGTGGTGGGCAGCTGCGGCACCTACCGGCTGAAAACGCGCCCCAAACTACCGACTTACTGGCAGAAAGGGCGCAGGGATTACCAGATTTTATATGTGGCAAACGGCAAGACGCATTTCTGGTTTGACGGCAGGGAAGAAATCGTCAGCGCGGGCCATATGGTGCTGTACAAGCCGGAAGAAATCCAAAAATATGTATATTATCTGGAAGATAACCCGGAAGTTTTCTGGATTCACTTCACAGGCAGAGATGTAAAGAACATACTGGCGTATCACGGCATCTCGCTCGATGAGCATGTGTTCTACTGCGGTGTGCTGCCGGATTACAAGGCGTTGTTCCGCAAAATCATTCAGGAGTTGCAGCTGTGCCGCTATGGGTACGAGGACTATATTGCATCGCTGTTCAACGATATTCTGCTGTTGGTGAACCGCCAACAGCATGAACAGAAAAAAACCACTGGCAACGTCCAAGAGCAAATTGAACGCGCGGCGGCTTACTTCAACGAGAACTATAACACAAAGATAAGTATAGACGATTATGCGGAATCCCTGCACATCAGCACCAACTGGTTTATACACAATTTCAAACAGTACGCCGGTATGTCCCCGGCCCAGTACATCCTCTCCTTGCGCATGGTCAACGCCCAAAGCCTGTTGGAGCGGACGACCTACAACATCAAGGAAATTTCCGAAATCGTAGGGTATGAGAACCCGCTGTATTTCAGCAGGGTGTTTAAGAAGGAGATAGGGAAGTCACCGGCGCAGTATAGGAAAGAGCGGGCAACGGAGGAAACTGTGTGAGAAGTATAGACTAAAAAGCACTTGTAGTTTCTGAAATGATATGGGAGGAATAATTCCTGTGAAAACAATAGAAGAAATTGAAAATTATATAGAAGAACAGGACCAGAATGGTGCGCTGCTCGTTACGGGAAAATGGGGTAGCGGGAAGACATATCTAATACGTCAAATTGAGAAGAAGTTGAATCAAGAACCTAAATATTTGATGGCGGTTGTGTCGCTATTCGGAATCGAGGACACAAACACATTATCAAAAAAGGTAAAGGAAGCTGTGGCATATGCCCAGACATTCAATAAAGCAGAAAAATCGGGGAAAGGACATATTGCAAAAGGTGTCAATATCGCAAAACAGCTTTCAGAAAAGGCAGCGGCTTTTGGTGAACTGTTTGACTTTGGAAAAATCAAAAAGATAGCAAAAAGTGCGAATATGTTGCTGTCCATTGATATCCATGATTTTTTACCGATTGAGAAAGAAGTCTATTGTATAGTTGCAGGGGAAGAGCAGCCTGTTAAAAAGAAATTGGTTTTAGTATTTGACGATTTTGAGCGATGTAAAATCGGTGTAATTGATTTATTGGGAATTATAAATACCTATGTAGAAGACAAAAGAATTAAGACAATAGTAATTGCATCGGAAGATAATATAGAAGATGAGGAAAATTACAAAACTTTTAAGGAAAAAGTTGTAGAGCGAACAGTCAAGTTGGACGTGGAGTATCGAAGAATCCAACAGGAAATGATTGAAGACTACAAGACAGAAACAAGTGAATACAAGGAATTCTTGAAAAAAGAAAGCCCAAAGCTATTCCAAGTATTTGAAGAAAGCGGGAGTCGCAATCTCAGAACATTCAAATCATGTTTGATAGATTTTGAACGTGTGTATGGGTTATGGCACAGCCTAAAACTTCCTACTGATGGTATGGGAGAGGCACTATATGTGTTTGTCGCGTACCTTTTCGAAGTGAAGGGTGGAAACTACAAAAAAATGGATGAATATGATGAATACCATTTTAATTTTTTGGAAGAAAAAGCAGAGGATAAAAAACGGAATCCCCCTCGATGGCAAACAACACAAGATGGTGAAAATAGTAAGTATAAAAGATATAATGCACAATATCGAATTCAACCGCTTATTCGTTGGATGATTGAAGGCGAGTGGAATGAACAGCGCATAAAAGCCGCTTTGAATCAACGCTTTTCAGTAAAAGAAACTGCACCGGAGCGGGAAGTTCTCGATAAGGCTTTCTGGGAGTTGAGCCAAGAGATTATTGACCGGGGGCTGCCACAAGTATTACAGCAGGCATATGATGGAAAGCTAACAACGGATGATTATGTGGCTCTTTTAGGAAGGCTTGATGATTTCCGGAAAATAGGTGTTCCTATACAGTGTGACGTTGATGATGCAAGATTGCTTCAGGGATTCCATAATAGAAAAGCTAAAATTATAAAGGGAGATATTTGTGAAGAACGTGGACACCGAAGACTTATGAGAGACGAAGGCGAAACTAAATTGACGCCACAAGAACAATCGCTCAATGAGGAAATAGAGAAGTTGCAAGATCAGTGGCCATACTTAATGAACGAGATTTTCTTTATAGATTACTTAAAGAACCCAACATACGAAAGAGGTCTCGCAGCGAAATCTAAAATACTTGTATGCTTTAATGACGAGCTACTTGCCGCATTTCTCTCTGCGTACAAAAAAGCAAATATATCGGAACAGCAAGAAATGCTAACTATATTAAAAGAAATATCTTTTAGGGGTGGCGCAGTAGAACGTGACGAGACGGATACAGAAGTCACAAGGAAAAACCTTGAAAAGTTGGAAAATGCTCTGAATTCAGAGGTTGAGCACACGTCCGATGCCGTAAAAAAGTTCTATGCAAACAGACATTTGGAGACTGTAAAGCAAATCAGACAAAAGTTCTTGAACACAAGGGAAATGTAACAACAAGAACAAAAGATAAAACGAAGTTAGTGTCATATATCGAGTGCGATACAAACAAATCCCCAAGGCAACACCTTGGGGATTGTTGTTATTTAGTGCCTATTTACCGATTCAGAAAGATCCTCGCTGCACTAGGGTCTGGAATCTCCCAGTTGACGTACAGATCATTCAACGGGCAGGCGTGGGGGTCGCGGATATGCTCGTCGATCCAGCCTTTATAAAGTTCACAGAAGTTGGCTTTTGTGAGGACGGCACGGCACTCGGACTTGTCCACGGTGGTGCTGAACAGGTACTCCACATCATGCACCGGCACGATTACCGGCGCACCGGTCGTATCAAAGACGCAGAGAAGATTCTTGCAGCTGCGGCTCACGGCGCGCTGGCAGTCGCCGCACTCAATGTAGATGGTGTTGCGCCAATCGCGGCCTGTGGTGCGCAGGAACTTACAGAGGTGCGAATTGGTAGAAGTAAAACAGGAAACGGACAAAATATCACTCCATTCTTAAATTGTGCGCAGTGTAACAACTTGGCACAGTTTTTATAAAATGCTGCCGGTCTGCGGGAAAGTTTTCATAAGCGGCACGGGCGTATCGGTGCGCTCATCGTACATGGCAAGGTACCCCTCGGAAGATTTCTGCCAGCCGCCGTCCTGCCAGATGAATACAACAAGGGCATCGTTCATCTGCATGACTTTGAACGTGATACTCTCGGCAACCAGATAGCCGTCCGGGGCCAGTTCTTCCACCATCGTGTAGACGTGTTCGCTGGTGTCATCGGACAAAAGCAGCAGATTTTTGTGCGGGTCTTTGGCGGCGGAGCGCTCCGGCAGTACGCGAATGGCATGGTCGCCATCCGTGGTTGTCCAGCGATCAATGGTCGTGCTATAGGCATCGCGAATCGTCAGGCGGGCATCTGCTAGCTTTGCGTTGGTGACAATATCGCGTTTCGTGAGAATCAGCGAATGTGCCGGGGCATCGTACATTGTGACTTTCTGAATCTCTCCGGTCTCCCGCACGGTGAAGTGTACTTCCTCGCTGAGCAGATACCCGGCCGGGGCGGCAGTTTCGGTCAGCGTATACTCACCGGGCTTCAGGCGCTCGATACGGTGGGGCTGGCCGTTGGTCTCCCACTCGGCAATGGTGTTGCCGCTGGCATCGGTGATTTTCAGCTTTGCACCGGGCAGTTCGAGGCCGTCCGTCATGTCAGCCTTGGAAATTTCGACCTTAGTAAAGTCGTCTTTCATATCCACGCGCTGAATATCCCCGGTGGGGCCAACCTCAAAGGTAACGCTCTCGGCGCGGACATAGCCCTGCTCGGTGGGAGCCATCGTCTCGGTCAGGGTGTACGTACCCATCGGGATGCGCTCCATATAGTGAGGTGCGCCGTCCGTGACCCATTCAGCAACGATTTTGCCGTCTGCGTCCGTGATTTTCAGCTTTGCACCGCTGATCTCCTTGCCAGTGGCAATGTCGGTCTTAGAAATCTGCACTTTCGTGTAGTCGTCCTGCATGAAAACGTGCTGAACCTCGCCGTCATCCTCGACCGTGAACTGAACGGCATTGGCAGGCACATACCCGGAATTATCGGGTACGAGCGTTTCCTCCAGCGTATAGGTTTCGCCCGCAACCAGCACAGCCTCTATGTAGTGCGGTGTGTTTTCGGATACCCATTCGTCTACAACATTGCCGTTCTTGTCCAGAACGCGCAGCGTGGCACCGGGGATTTCTTCGTGAGTCGTAATGTCGGCTTTGCTGATTTTTACGCGGGTCGGGGCATCCAGCATTGTAACGGTCTGGCTGAACCCATCGGAATCCTTCAGCAGAATCCAACTTGCAGAGTAGGTGATTTCGGCATCGGTAGGTTTGTCGGCAACCTGCTTATCGGCAAAGAATGCAGGAGCCGCCGCGCCGGTCAAGTAGACCTTATCAAACGTCAAATCGGAGAAATCGCTCTCCCGCAGGCACTTGGCAATGGCGCGGTCATTGGCGGCATCGGTGAAATTCACCACCAGCATGCCGTTCACGCAGTACCAGTTGGCAATGACAACGCCGTCTGCATCGGGATTCTTGCCCAGCAACTTATCCCAGAAAGCACGCAGCTTGGCGGGAATCGTAGCCACGGAATCATCGGAGAATGCAGTGGGGGAGATAATACTGCCGGACTGGTACTCGGCATCTTCGGATTCATGCAGTACCCAGACCGCCGTTTCCTGCAAGTAGCTGTTATCGCCCGTGGCCTGCTCCAAGCGGAACTGAATCGAGCGGGCGGTGGTATAGCCGTCTGCCGGGCGGGTCTCGGACAGCGTATAGATTTTGGTGGTATCGCGGTTCCCGGCAAAGTCGTGGGAAAGATGCAGTCCACGAATCACACGAGCCGTGTCGCTGCTTTCCCAGCTATCCACCACATTGCCGTTCCAATCGGTCACGGTCAAGGTGGCACCGGGCAGGGCAAAGGTGGTATCAGAATCAGAGGCGAAAGCACGCTTGTCGATCTCCACGGTGGTCTGCTTGTCGGAGTGCAGGCAGTCAACGATCTGCCATGCAATAAACTGGTTTTCGTAGGTGAACTCCACCGGAATTACGCTCTGCTCAATCAGGTAGCCGTCCGGCACACTGATCTCGCGCAGGTAGTAGCGGCCACTGTTTGTCGTCCAGTCGTGGGCATCGCTGCTGCCGTAATGTTCGCCGCGCAGGGGAACATCCACGTCAAAATAGGCAAGGCCGTTTTCATCGGTGGTGGCTGTGCCTAGCAGCGTATCGGCGGCGGCCAGAAGCTCACCTGAGATGCTGTAAATGTCGTCTGCGGTGTACAGCTCATAGACGGCGCCCGCGACCATCTTGGCATCAGCCGGGATGTCGGCGCGGTTGCTGCCGCCGTTCAAAAGGGAAGCGCGGGTCTTACAGCCGTCCGAATAGGGCGCTTCATCGGTCAAATCGCAGGTGCCGCGGTCCAGCTTATACAGCCCAACACCGACTTTGCCCTCCTCGACAACCGGCAGCACGCGGGCATTCTCAAAGACAAGAACCTGCTTTTCAATCTGCTCGGCGCTAGCGTTGCCTACATTTATAATAGAATAGTCATACACGACATCGCCGTCCTGCGTGTGGTCGATGATTGTCTTAGCAAGCACTAAATCGTTGTATTGGTCATCCCAGTCCAGCACCACAGTGTAGGTGTGGTCGGTGTGGACAAAGCCGTAGGGCGCTTGCACCTCGGAAATCGCATAGGTACCCAGCGGCAGAGTAATGGTGACTTCACCCTTAGTGCCATCGTGGGTCACTTTTAGGAAATCATAGGTGGCAGGTGTCCGTGTGGGGCTGAACCGAACTTCGTCCACCTGTCCATCTTCGGCGGTGGTAACAGTAGCGACAAGGTCGCCGTCTGCATACCAGAGCGTGCCTTGATTATCTGGTGTGGGAATGTCGCCCTCCGCATGGATTTCATAGGTGGCATTGGCAAGGTTATCCGACTCGTACACGAACTGCCCGTTCTCATACCCCGTCAGCACGTTGCCAATTTTGAGGATCTTGATTTGCCCCAGTGTCTCGTGGTTATAGTAGTTTTCGGTGATGACATAGTCATCCATGCCATCGGCGCTGCCGCCGCTGACCTGATACACACGATCCGAGGTCAGCTCAAACACAACATTGTACTGGCGGTCATTGAAATACCCGCGCGGGCCTTCGACCTCAACGATGCGGTACTTGCCCAGCGGAAGTTTCTCCGGAGTCTTCATTTCGCCGTTGGAGTCGGTATAGAAAGTGCTGGTCTTTGCCCAGGCGTTGCCGGATTTCGGGTCGTTCATCTCAACAAGGGTCTCACGACCGTCCTCGGCAATATAGTAAAGGTTGAACGCAGTGTCGGCAATTTTGACAGGCTTGCCCGTCTCAATGTCGATTTTGACAAGCTGCAAGTAGCCCTCTAATTCTTCGTCCAGAATGTTGTAGGTCATGTAGCTGCCGCCGGCTGTTGTGATGCTGCCGGAAGGCACGGTAAAACCACTCTGCGGGCTGGACGCATTGACAGTGACGAAGAACGGTTCAGCCTGAAAAACATCTTTCGGCACCGTGGTTTCTACGACAATGTATTGGCCGTAGGGGAGTCCCTGCACCCGCAGGATACCTTCCTCGTTTGTGAAGATTTCGGACAGGCGATATTCCTGCGCGTTGTTGGTCGGCACCCAGCCAAGGCCCCGCCCGTTGGCAAAATCACCGTCTGCGGTCAAGGTTGCGTTATAGCGGGTGACGACGGCGGTGTCACTCTCGTACATCGTGGCAACAGCCTGTTCTTCGTCAGAAAAATCAAATTTCAGCGTGTCCTGATCGTAGCTGGATTTACGGTAGACATCCGGAATGCTGGCGGTATCGTAACTGCCATCGGCGTTTTGGGTAAACTGGTCGGCCTTGCTCAGCAGCGATACGCGATACACCTTGAACCCGGCACCGCTCAGCTTGATGGCGGGAGAAGGCTGCCCAGTGGTGGATACCAGCTTTTGCAGGCTGAACCCGGATTTCAGCACTTCGTCCTGTGTCTGGTCCTCGTCGCGGACAACGTAAGTGGACTCATCTGCATAAGTAAGGGATTGATAGTGGTTGACTTCATCACAGAGATAGCCTTTTGCAAAAGACAGGTAGTAGCCATCATAGGTCTTGCTGCCATCCAAGGCGCGGCTCTCGGCAACAGCGGAATACTGATTGCGGTAGACATAGTCGGTGTACTCCGTACCGTTGCCGGCGAGGGCGGCATAGCTGCCGGTGGGCTCCAGCTTTTTGTTAAGCAGGGGATACTTGCCGAAGAGATAGTACTGCCCGTTGAAATCCACCGGAATCACGATACCGGTGGCGCGCTCCACAAGGTAGTATCGGCCTAAGTAGAGATTGGCGAACGCCAGCTTGCCGTCCTTGATGGCGGCAGAGGCAACGAGGTGGTCTTTTTTCAGTACCGGGAGATAATCGGATTTCCATGCGCCGTTGGTAAGCACGGTGGTATGCCAGAGGGGCGTGCCGTTGGCATCTGTGATTTTGGAGTAATCGACGATGCCGGAAACGCCGTTCGGATGAAGAATGTCCTCGGCGGCATACAGGTCGTACACGGCACCTTCAAGCGTTGAGTCGCCATTACTGCCTGCGGCCAGATACCGGGCGGCATCAAAGTCTGCTTTGGAGAGAGTGATGCTGCCGAGAGTGCGGTCGTTCTGCATGGTGTCGACATCGGCGTGCATGGTGTAGGAATCCTCGTTGCTGGCAATACCTGTAGGATCGGTGGTATAGGTCTTATCCGCATTGCGACTGCCAAATGTAATTGTGACGATGCCCTCGCCGGTGTCGATGAGCGTACCGCCGCTGTTGGCCGTGGTGATGTCGGCATTATAATCGGCGTTGCCCAGCCAAATCGTCTGACCGTCCAGCGCTTTGGTGATTTCAAAGGCATACGCCCGCTTGCCAAGAACAGAGCCTGCCGTGCCGGGTTTGGTTACATCCGTCCAATCGCCGTAGTACCCGCTGGGTGCGCGGCTCTCCACGATGACGAACTTGCCCTCGTTGCGCTGGGTGTAAAACAAATCGTCCGAACCGCCCGCATAGTCACTGTGGTTGATGACCTTGTAGGTGCCATCTGCTTGGCGCTCGACTTTGTACCGGTTGTACCCGCCGAATGGAATATACCGCTGATTTACGGTATCCCACTCGAAAATCTTAAACTCAGCATCACCCTTGATGCGTTGCTTGGTTTCGCTGTCGATTTTGTCAATGCTGACTTTTACCGACCATTCATCGTTCTGCATTTTATAGTCGTTGGAACTGTTGGCAGGAACCGTAATGGTCTGGTGGCTGCCCAGCGCGCCGGTCGTGCTTTCAAAACCGTGCGGGATGGTGATTTCATCATAGCTGAATGTAATATTGGCAAGCTGCGCCCGCGCCGAGGCAATAGCGGCATCTACCATGCCCTGCGCCTCGTTCTGCAGCTGCCCAATGGCTGCATTCTTGGCGGCTTCGGCAGCGGCATCCGCTTCGGCTTGGCTGGTGAACGGTCCTTCCTGCCCGCTGAGCGTACTGGTACTGGTCTTGGACACCTCATAGTGAACCGTCCATGTGGCAGAACCGTCGCCGCCGTTGAGGTGAAAATTGTCATCCTGTGTGTGACCGCCTGTGGTAATGGTCTGCGCTGCGGCAGGACTCATCTGCCAGCTGCCGCCGTCCACGCTGCCGCCGGTCTGGCTGGGTGTAACGGTAATGGCCGCGCCGTCCACCTTTTCCAGTGTGTTCAACTGATACTTGTCGGTGTTGACGGTGAATGTCAAATCAAAGCTGCCGCCGGCAGTCTGGGCAGGAGCTGTCCATGCAGCGGAATAGTACTTCGGTTCCGGAACACTCGGCACATCCGGGATCTCAGTGCCGCCCGCAATTTCTTCACCAACCAGCGCCACTACCTGCCACGCATACCCTGCAGGCGGGTTATAGATGTAGGTGTAGTAGCCGTTTTCCCCGGACTGTGCATCTGTACCGTTTACCAGTTCTTCCGCAGCAGCAATATAGGTCTGCGCCGCGTAGCTGTCGGGATAGTTTTCCATGATCCACTGCTGGGTTTCATCGTAAAGACTGCCAAGGATGTCCGGCTGTTCTTCACAGCCTTCAGGATCATATTCAAGGCTTGCCACAACAGGACGGTCATCCAGCATATCCAGACTCAGCTGGCCAAGACCACCCCAGATGTTGACCTGGTTTGCATAGTGGTTGCCGGGGGTATACTGGCCGGGTTCAAGACGGGACACATGAGAGAAGCTGTAGGTGGGGCAGCCCTTGGGCTGGCCGTTCAGGCCGTGGCTGCAGCAGTAGGCTTCCTGACCGTTGAACCAAATGAGCCATGTGCCGCCCTCCTTGGCAATACTGGTGATTTTGCCGGTGGCATACGGCGGAGTCGGCCCTGCCGCAAGTGTAGCAATGCCGTTGTCTGCATAAAGCTGCGTCGGGGCGGCTTCATCCGACAACTGCACATGGAGGGATTTCTGCAACTGTTCGCCATCCGGGGCGGTGTAGATAAACTGTGCGGTGAAGTCGGAAGATGTTTTCACATACAGCCCTGTGGCCGCCGCAGACTGCTCGGCGTAGGTCTGGTGCAGGATTTTTGTCTGCTCGGCCTCATCGGCGGGGATGAGGTCATAGTCGGTGGACGCATAGCTGAGAAGTTCCACACCGTCAGGCAGGATAATTTCGGATGTTGCACCATCTGCTGGATATTCCGTCTGCACCAGCAGCGGAACCACCGCATAGTCGGAATCAGAACCTTTACCGACAATGATGGTTGTTTCATCCTCGCTCAATGCATCCGCATCCATGTGGGCATCCACACCATCGTACAAGTCGGACACCCACGAAGAAATGCTGATTTTGGTTTCGCCGGTTGCCACAGGCAGACCCATGCTGCCGATGTAACTGCCGGTAGGTGCATCAGGTAGATCGTTGTACAGATTTTCGGTAATCTGAGAAAGGGCTGGTGTTACACTATCAGTAACTTCAGGAACAGCCGTATCTACTGTCTCCGGCGTAGCAATCTCATCGGCCGAAGCTGCGGGAATCATTGTGCAGCACATGGCACCCGCCATGAGCGCTGCAGATAAGCGGTGTTTGAGTTTATATTGCATTTGCATAACTCCTTCGTATTATTTTTACATCAAATGCGAAAAAATCACGATGCTACATCTACACCACCTCCACCAATCAGCTTGGCAACGACCAGCAGGCGGCTGTTAGGGTCTGCCGTACAGGTGGAGAGCGTCAGAATATGGTCATCCGTTGTCACGTCCACACCATAATCGAACGCACAGCCGGCAACAGCCTTACCCAGAATCTGCTGGAAGGCCGCATCGTCCGGGTTGGCCTGAATGCAGTCAGTGTCGGTGGAAACATCACAGACCCACACACTGAAAATCTGGTAAGTCAGTTTTTCATCTGCCAGCGAAACATAAATGTACGGGTTCTCCTGCCCAAACTCGAACACACGATATTTGTGCAGATCCTCAAACCCTCCCTCGTAGTCTTCATCGGTAAAGGTGTGCCCGTAAAAAATCAGATTGCGGGAAACTTTTTCGCCGCTGTTCATACGGCAGGTATAGTCAGCATAGATGCAACCGTGATAATCCTCGGTACCTTTCTCGTCACGGCGCAGATAGTAGTCGTTGTCTCCGTACTGCTGCACGGGCGCGTCAATATTGGTGCCGGGAATCGTGATCCACGCCACGGTGTCCGGGTTTTCTTTCTGCGCGGCGGCAAGGCGTTCGTCGGGTGGCTCGACACGTTTGGTCTGTGCCCATGCAGGCAGCACCGAACCGCCATCACCGGAACGCCCGAAAAGTAAGAACCCGGCCAACAGCAGCCCAACCAAAACAAAAATAATGACGAGCCGCAGCAAATCGGGGTTGGAGGTATCCCAAAACCGCTTGAATTTTTCTCTCACTGCGGCACCTCCGCAACATCATCCTCCTGCCACGGCAGGCGGGGCAGGGGCGCGTAGTGGCGGCCGTTCGGCTCGACCCAACTGCCCTGGCCTCCGGCAAAGATATGGATGTTGAACGAATTCAGCACGGTCAAAAAAACTCTCCATGTCGGCGGCATCACAGCAGAGCGAATCCCGGTTGCCAATCAGCAGCACATCAAAGCGATGTTGCTCGGCATCCTGCAAAATCTCCTTGACGGCGGGGCGCATAAGCAGCGGCACGGGCTCGTTTGTCTCGGAAATGCGTTCTTTCTGTACGCCCCACTGCAATTTGCGGGCGGCGCGCTGGCAGGCAAGGCGCTGTCTGCCCATGCTGGCAAGGTTCTTCGGGTCGGACTGGTAAAGGCATTGTGCAATCATTGTTTTCCTCCTTAATACTTCGGCTTGTGGTAAACTTCTTTATGCAGTGCCACCGCATGGCGGCGATCATACCATAGGAGCAGGTAGTGCAGCACCAGTCCGCTGCCGACCAGCGGCAGAAGGACTTTTGCCCAATCAGAGATTTTCTTCATCTTCATCCTCGTTTCTGCCGCCGAGGACAATATCCCCAGACGGCACATAGACTTTCGGCACCGGGGCAGGCTTTGCGGGTTCAGCCGCATGGGCGGGCTCTTTGCGCAGCAGATGGGCGATAACCAACAGTACCGTGATAAAGAGCAGCGTGCAGACAATCCCCATAACCAGCAGGGCAGGGGTAATCCCACTTTCTGCCGCAGCAACAACCACAGGCGCAGAAACCGGTGCGTACAGCAGCGTGTAATGCACCGTTCCGGCCTCGGTGCGGGTGACCGTTCCGGCGTAGTGCGCGGTTGCCATGTAGGTGCTGTCGGCCTGCAAGGTTTCGCCAATCGTAATGTCCTGCAAGGTCAGTGAGCCGGAAAAGCCGTACTCGTCATCATAGGCGACGGACTCTTTCACGTCATTGCGGGCGGTTTCGGCATCGGCACTGCGCACGGACAATTCAAAATCCTGCGTGACCTCTTTCTCCTCGGTCACACCGCCCTCCACAGACTGCGTAACGCCCCATAAGGTGTAATCGACGCCGTTCCACTGCATAGTGCTTTCGGTCAGGTCGGCAACGGTTGTGCCATACGGTACGCTGTACTGCTTGACGACAAGCAGCTGCCCGCCGTTTTCCTGCCACGAGATGCTGTCCGGGTAGAACAGCGACGCCGTATCTTCCGGCGGCAATCCCACCAACTCCGGGGCAGGGGTGGGTGTGGGTTCCTCGGCAAAGGCTGCGGTGGCGGTGCCCAGTGACAGCAGGCAGCACAGGGCAGTGATAACAGGTTTCTTCATTAGGATTCCTCCGTTTCGGGTTGATTTTGCATTTTGCGTTCTACAATACGGCGCAGCTCGTCCCGGTCTGTGGTGATCAGGTCTTTTTCCTCCTCGCTGCACCGCATATCAACGGTGACATTGTTGGAGTTTGTGACGATTAGCGCGCTGCCGCGCTCGAAGCGGGTGATGTTGTCGATTTCGGCATCTGTCAGCTTCAAAACACTTTGCACGCGCTGGGCTTCCTCTTCCTCCAAATTCAGAATGATTTTGATTTTGCAGTTGTTCAGGATGCCGCGACCGTATTTTCCATCTTCCAAGGAAAAGAAGTCGTTCAAATCCTGCGTGGCAACCAGAACCCCGCCGCCGTAGCCGCGAATGGTTTTGACAGCCTCGAATACATAGTTGGCCGCCAAAGCGTTGGACGATGCGCCGATGATTTGCCATACCTCATCTATGAAAATCTGCTTGCGGCGGGTCAAATCCTCTTTCGCCTTATCCCACATATAATCCAGCCCGATGTACATACCCACGGTTAGCAGGTCGCCGGACAGCTCGCTGATGTCGATGACGACATAGCTGTTGTCGAGGTTCACGTTTGTCTGGCGGTTGAAGCTGGATGCCGAACCGTGTACAAGGCGGTTCAGAATATTGGCGATACGCCGCGTTTCCGGGGCAGCGGACAAAACAGTGTGCAGGTCGCCCAATATCGGCATTTCACGGTACTGACCGGGATGTGCCGGGTCGTCCAGACTGGCATTATCATAAGTGATGCCCTTATTGCGGTAGGTTGTGACGATGGCTTCATCCAATAGCTGGCGTTCCTCGTTGCTCAAATCGGGAATCAGCAGCGAGAAGAAAATGTGCAGCTTCTGGATTTTGGCAGCCAGTTCCGACTGCTCCGGCATAGGACCGTCCAGCAGTTCGCTGCTGGTGTGGTCGATTTTGCGAATCTCCATGACGTTGATGCAATCCGGACTGCCCGGCACGATGCGGATGATGGTGCCGTTCAGCGCCTTGGCCTGCCGGTAAAACTCGTGACCCTTCAACGGAGCGATGATGTAAACCGGTGTTCCCGCCAGCCGCATACGCCGGGCGATCAGCTGCATAGTGAACGTCTTGCCCGCGCCGGAGGTGCCGAGAATCGCCATATTTGCGTTTTTGTAGATATGGGTGTTGAAGTTGTCGAGGCTGACGAGGGAGTTATTGTACTTATTCACGCCCAGCAGTACACCGTTGGTGTCGCACAGTTCAAAGCTGACGAACGGATAAAAGCTGGCCGCGGTTGAGGTAAGGATATTGCGGCGGTATTTTTTGAACAGCGCCGCATCCGGGGCGCACAGCGGCAGGGAAGAGAGAAAAGCTGCTTCCTGCCGGAAACTGCACAGCTGCAAATTCATATCCTGCGAGACCATGAGCTTGCGTATCTCCCCGATGCGCCACTCCAAATCCTTGACGCTGGCGGCTGTGACCGTTACGAGGATGGCGGCGTAGTAGAAATCCTCGTTGTTGGCAAGACCGTCTTTCAGGTAGTAGCCGGAACGAATGGCGTTGGAGAGGTCATCGAAATCCGAGTTTGTGTCGCTGGTGTCCTTGATTTTGCTGCGGTTGATGCGGATCTGCTGCCCGATTTTCTGCATCATGCGTTCTTTGGGCTGTCGTTCCAGAAACAGATCCACATCAATGCCTTCGCCGGCATTCACCAGCAATGCCATCCACCCGGCCGTGACCTGTGCGCGGTAGCCGTCTGCGGGAATCATCAGGTAGGCATGGTAGGTGCCGTCCATGTAGAGATAACGTCCATGCTTCAAATCCAGCGAGGGCGGGATCATAAAGGCGGCGGGAGGTATCTTATCCAGCGCTGTGGTATCGTTCTGGGCCAAATAGCTGGCAAGCACATCTTGGATTCGCTCCTGCAACGGCACCTGTACCGCTGTTCGCCTATTTAATAAGGTATAGAAAACGTCCGTGAGAAACTCGTCCTCGTTCTCGTGTTCCACGATGGCGTTGCCGCACTGCGCTAGATAGGTGCGGAAGTTGCGGGCGGTGGTTTCGAGCGTGGAGACGATTTCGGCATAGGAGATATTCCGCTCGTTCGTGGGGGCTTCGTACTGGAAAATCACGAAGAAGCGACGGCTAACAGCATCGCGGGAACCGAGCCGCTTGACAAAGCGGATATAGCTCATGTGGCGCTTACGCACCGCTGCGTCCGGTTCGTTGGCGGCATCCCGCCGCAGCTTGTCCAGATAGGCATTGACATCGGCCTTGCGGGAGAATGACTTGAATTGCAGCCGCACTGGGCTGACTTTCAAAAGGCTGGCGAACGAGTAGATGACGCTGCGCTGCTCCCGTGGGGAGCGCAGCAGGAAGTTGATGGGCTCGATCTCCAGAATCTTGATGTGGCGCTCATCTGTGGTGTGCAGGATGCCGTTCTCGATTTTCTCGATGGGGAGCAAGTCGTAGAGCGTCTGCCGTTTTACCAGCTTTCCGTGGCGATCCGCCTTACGTTGCAAGACCTGCGCGTTGTGGGGCAGGGTATCGGAATCATCATAGTAGACAACACGGTATCGCTTACTGATGAGCCGTAGATGTCGGTGTCGGTTGGCTTCGAGATTGCCCTGCTGTGTAGGTGTGACGATACGGCGGCGCTTCATAAAGCGGAACCAATGTGCCACAAACTGCGTCAGGCTGTCACCGCCAAAACCGACTACACCAAACACGGCCAGCGGCACCGACACCGCAATGACGATCATCAAGCGGATGTTGAATGCCAACGGCAGATAGAACAGCGGCACCGCACTGCCCACAGCAAGCACAGCCGCCTCCACCGCATTGCGCAGCTTGACCGTGCCGCCAAGAATCGTACCAGTGTCCACAAAATTCTGCGGGATAAGGTAAACATCCCGCTCTTCGCGTGAAATTTCGACCACCTCCAAACAAAAAAAGCGCCCTCGAAAAAAGGCGCTCTTGCGTTTCTGTTCAATTTTGACGATACTAATTATAGCAGAGTCATATTGCAGCAAAAAGACTTTTGCTGTGCGGATGTTGTGCTGATTTACTGCATTTCGGCAGATAAATTTTCAAATATGAGCTTGTGGCATCAATGTAGCTACATAGATTGACAATCGAATGCCGTGAACGTATAATAAGGATAAGAAGAAAACCACGGAACGAAGGGAGATTTTTTTATGGAAAACATTGTTTCGGCAGCTAAAACGGATGTGTTCCGCGTTCGCATCAACCCGGAAATTAAGCAGGAACTGGAATCTGTGTATGCAAAGAACGGTCTTACCCTGACCGATGCCATCAACGTGTTTTTCCAGCAGTCGCTGAACGCTGGCGGCTTTCCCTTTGCCGTAACAGAGGACAACGCGGAGATCATCAAGGCAAAGGCGCTCTCCCGGCTGACAAGGCAGTTGCAGGAAGCGCAGGACGACCCGGTTTCTTACTCCGAGGATGAAGTGTATAAGATGTTCGGAGTTGAAAAATGAGGGTAAGCTATAAGAGAGCCGCCGTCAAGGACATGGAGGCGACCCGCGACTACATCGCCGGGCGGCTGAAGAATCCCAAAGCCGCCAAAAAGCTGATGACGGCGCTGCTGAAAGCCATATCCTTGCTGGCGGATAACCCTTATATGGGCGCGGCACTGGCAGAAAAGTTTGAAATCGCCACAGATGTGCGCTATTTTGTGGTGTCAAAGCAGCTGATCTTCTACCGTGTGGACGAGGGAAACAGCGTGATAGAGATTCTTCGAGTATTGGACGGCAGGACGGATTATTTGTCTGTACTGTTCGGATAAATAAAAAATAGGAGGGCTGATCCTGCGTATGGCAGAAGCAGCCCTCTTTGTTTTAGTGCAGATACCCTTTGGGGTTGACGTAAACCCCGTCGACAATAACACAAATATGCAGATGATTTCCGGTCACATCGCCGGTAGCACCGACTTTGGCAATGGTGTCGTATTTGTTCACCGTATCGCCAACCTGAGCCAAAAGCTGGCTGCAATGGGCATAAAGGGTGCAGTACCCGCCGCCGTGGTTGATGACCAGATAATTTCCATAACTGACGTGATACCCTGATTTAATGACCGTGCCGCCCTCCACTGCCAGAATTGGTGTGCCATAGGGATAGGCAATGTCCAAGCCATTGTGGTTGGTGGTATCCTTGCCGGGAATGCCGACATCCTCGCGTTTGCCGAAGAAAGAAGTAATGTGCTGTTCCCAGTTCGGGTCATTGAATGGATTGCCGAACCCGCCGCCGGGGGCAGGGGAGTCATCATCAATAAGTGCATCGTTGATTTGTCCCAGAATCGAGATACCTTCGTGTTCTTCAATTTCGTGGAGGTAGACGGTCAGGTTATGCGCATAGGCATCGGCACAGCTTTTCTGCTTGTCGTCAAGCTGCCAGACCGTGTCGGCAAAGTAGTCATCGCCCACATAGGAGAGTGTGAAAACGGTGTAAGTGTGATCCTCTTGAACGGTTATGGTTTGCCCACGCACCTCTTTCTGCACAGGTTCGGTGCGAACTTCCTCGGAAGTAGTGTAGGTATAATATTCTGTCCGGTGCGCTTGTACCTGTGCGGAAAGGTCAGCCAGGCTGATTTTGGTATAGTCGTCCTCTCCTTGGTAAGCGGAGTACATAGAAATGAGTTGAAAGGCATTGTAAGAAACATGACCGCCCACGGAATCATCAATGTCGCTGTAGGTGAGGCTTGCACGCTCGGATTCTATTTCGGCAAGGGTATCCTCGTATGCAACCTGCAAAATATCCGATACGGCATTGCGAAGCTGCATCACGTTGGCAGCAACTTCCAAATCATCATTGACCGCAGTGCTGGGCTGTGTCAGCGTACCGAAAATCGCACCGGGCAGCATGAGCAGAACCAGAACCGGCAGCAGCAAGACTGCAATGGCAACGACCAGTATTTCCTTGCAATACTGCACCGCAGCTTCAGTAGCAGCCCCGGCGGGACCGCCCTGCACTCCCGCTTGCGCGATTTTGGCAAGTTTGGGCGCATTGTGAAGTGCCGTTGAGGCGGCCTGCTGAGAATTTTGGGTATCGTTTTCCATCATTTAGTGTCTCCGTGCGGGGGCTTTTGGCATGGCGGCCACTTTACGCTCATCATACTGCATACGCCCGCGTTCGTCCTGAACGGTAGGCGTTTTTTCTACGCGGGTTGTGGCGTAGACCTTATACCACTTTTCGCCGTCGCGGGAAGTCTGTTCTGTGAAGTGGCCCTCCGGCTTCTCATACTGACGGGCGTTGTACATGGCAAACTGAATCTGCCCGCGGCCGGGGATGATCTCGCGCCCCTGAATCTTGCCGCCGCCGATTTCTACATCTGTGACGCTGTTGCCCATCTGCCCCAGCAGCACACGGTTCATAGCGGCCTGTTGGATAGAGGACGAAGTGGGAATGGAGGTCTGTTCTGTAACAGCAGGACTGCCACCGGCGCGCATGGCAATTTCACTGTCCCTTGTAGGGGAAACGTCAACCGTGCTATCGCCCTCCAGCGCCAGCGGTGTGGCGGGGATAGGTGCATCCAGCACGGCATCGTTTTCTGCCGTTGCCATTGCGGTGGGGATATTTTCGCCAGTGGCAGGAACGGGCATAGCCTCAGCATCGCTGGTACCGGCAAAATAGCCATTGAGTGCTTCCACGGCGCTGTCGCCTGTGATGCTGCCGCTGGTCTGACCGGTGGCAATAGACCCGATGACCTTGCTGGCGAAGCCGCCGTCTTTACCGAGGCTGTTGTGGTACATGGCACCGCCCAAGGACACACCGATACCGCCGGACTGCCCACTGATGGAGCTTGCCGTACTTTGCTGCACATGGCGGCTCACCATGCCGGAAAGCCCGCCTGCAAAGGTATTGCCGGGTGTGACTTTTGTGGTGGCTGTTGAAGCGGCGGCTTTGGCAGCGCCCAGCCCCATAAAGGCTTTGCCGATTTCAAAACCGCGAAAAGCCAGTAGCGCCTCAGACAACATCGAGCCGGGCGAGCGTGAAACGCCGATGCCCAATGAGTGCAGAATACCGTCCAGCTTGGTGCTGACTTTCAGAAAAGCGATAGCACACAGCAACCACAGGAACAGATTGCCGGAGACGGCATCCTTGCCATGCGCGTCTACGGCCGCAGCAGCTTCATCCTCGGTCAAAGCAAAAGCGGCCGGACAGTACAGAAACGCAAGGTTGATGGCGGTGAATAGGGTAAACAGAGTTTTTTTCATGTAAAAAATCTCCTATAAGGACAGCGGATTGGCGAGAAACTCACCGACCATATTGACGAACAGTTTTAAGCACCATGCGTTCATAATCAGCAGCAGAAGCTGCCCACTGAACATTCGGCACCAGCTTTTGAAAATGTTGTTTGTGCCGCGCGCCGCGCCCATAGCAAAGGCAAGGGGTGCGGTGAAAACCAGAATTCCCAGTACAACGTATCGCTCGGCGGCTTCCAAAAGCAGCTTTAAGTAGTTCCAAGCCAGAATCACAACGAGAATCAGTGCAATCAAGGCCACAGAACCGTTGGCAATCACGCCAATGATGATGAGTAGCACGGAATTGAAGTCTCCAAACTGCACGCCGGGCAGGCTGCTGTCCAGAATCCAGGTGTAGGGCGTGCCGCCGATCTGCAAGGCAAGGTTGACGATGTCATCGCAATACCAAATCAGAAGCAGGAAAATTACAGAGCGCACCACCAGATTGATGGGATTCTCGGTGTCAATGTCAAACCCTGCGCCATAGCAGCGGTAAAGCTGCCACACAAGGTTTAGCAGCACCAGCCCAATGGCTGTCCAGATAAAAATCTCGTACATGGACGATGCGGCAGGAAAGTACCGCTTGAACGTATCCATATTGCAGCCCAGCGCGCCAAGTACTGATGTTGATGCCAAATCCAGCAAATTCATCACCTGCGTTGCCAGCCAATCCACAATGCCATCTAAAATGCCCAAAGGCGTTCACCTCCTTGCTGCAATTCCGCGCAGGTTTACGGATTCCAAGTGCCGCCCTGGAAGAACGGCGTAACGTAGGCCATGATGAAGCCGAGACCGTTCAGAATCGCCCAGGTGATGGCAATGCGCTTAAGCCATGCGCGGGAATCATCCACGGTCTTGCCGTTCTTGGAAAAGTTCATCAGCAGCAGGGCAACGGCGGCGCAGACTACAGCTGTGACGGTGGAGATAGAGATGATTTGCGAGTAGACATCCTGCATGATCTCGCTGGCTTTCGTCCAGACGGTTGTGCTGGCTGCGGCGGTGGGAGAATTATCCTCGCCGGTTGCAAAAGCGGGCATTGCGGTCAGTACACTGCATAGGACAGCGCAAAGGGCTGTCCTTATGCGCTTGTGGTAAAAAGAATACGTGTTTTTCTTGATCATTGAAACCTCCTGTGTGTAAAAATGCTTTATGAGTTGCCAAAAGTAGACCATTACCATAATAACAAATTGGCTGTGCAGGAAAAAAGGCTTTCGCTCTGCGGATGTATTGCGGATGTTGTGCAGGTTCAATCAGGGGTAAGGAGATTGGTGATTTTCTCGCAATTTTGTAGCATAGGACAGTGATGCCAGCAACAAAAGATATTCAAACGTAGAAATGAAAATAGAGCTGTCATGAGACGGCAGCCCTATTTTTATCACAAAACCAGTTCCTGTACAAAATTCCTTGTGCGGTTGATACTTGGAGAGGCAAGACAGTAATATAGATATTCCCATATAACGCAAAGCGCCGTTACCGCAGGTGAAGCGGTAACGGCGGGGAAGTGATTGACTATATTGGCAGCGCAGATAACATTGGGCACCATCATTTCCGGTTTCAACTGATACAAAATGGTATTGGCGCAGACCCGATGGCAGTCTTTTGTGAAATTTCGGCCATAAAGGGAAAACCTATTAAACGAAAACAAATGTTAAAATTTCACCTGGTTTGCTTTCCGGTACTCTGTTGGCGAGGTTCCTTCTGCATTGCGGAAAGTTTGGGAGAAGTAGCTGGAAGAAGAAAAGCCCAGAATAGCTGCGATCTGAGAGAGGGAAAGGTCCGTCTCGGCCAGGAGACGCTTTCCTTCTTTTATGCGGCAGTTGATGATATAATTGATGGGCGAAACACCGTATTCGCGCTTAAAGGCGTGTACCATATAATATTTGGTGATGCTGACCTTTTCTGCCAGCTGGTCCAGCGTGATATTTTCCTTATAATGGTGGTCAATGTAGCGCTTTACCGTTGCACACTGGCGGTTGGCAGGCAGGCGGGAGTGGATCGGCACAGCCGAAACACTGGCGTTGCGCATCAGCTGTACAACGATAATATCCATGTAGGCCTGGCAAAGTATCTGGAAACTCGACTCTCGGTTCTGCATTTCCCGCAGGATCTTGCGCATACAGACCAGCACATCGTTATCCTCTTTAAAGGTATAAATGCAAAAGCTGCCCTCGGCGGCATCGGAAATCGTAAATTCCAGCCCTTCGATGCCAAGCACAATATATTCCAACGGGTGTGATTCAAAGCTGACTTCGGTGTGGATGACGTTGGGATTGACCACGACCAGCTGGTGCGCCTGCACGGGGAACAGCTTGTCATTGATCTGAAACTGCCCCTCGCCATCGACAATATAAAATAGCTCTGCGTAGCTATGGGAATGTGGGATGGAGGGCCAATCGCCGCTGTATTTTGTAGAGGCTATATTGCGCAGCTTCATCTTGTCGCGGGGGAGTGCGTCATCCTCCGGGTTGAAAGCATAGTTGATGTGGCTCATGGCGAGGCCTCCGAACTTTTTGATATATTGTCATAATTCCATTATATGGCACACGTCCGAAAAATGCAACGAATTTTTTGGGCGATTTTATCAATATGTTGCTTTGTTTCGAAATACAAACGTGTAAAGTGCACAATTTTCAGACGCGAAAGTCGGACGTTGTGCCGAAAAAACGGTGAATAACAATATTGCTAAAATGATGAGCAATATAATAATTGATAAATGATGTGAAAAGCACTACACTTAAGTCACCGCGAAAGGGATGAAATCCCGACATAGAAATTACACTTAGGAGGAAAACACAAATGAAGAAGATCGTTGCACTTTTGATGGCTTCTGCTATGGCAGCTTCGCTGGCTGCTTGTGGCGGCAACGCCCAGAGTTCGGAAGCTGCTTCTACTGCTCCCGCAGAGTCTACGGCTGCCGAGTCTACGTCCACCAACGGTAAAAAGTACGAGGGCGTTGAGTTGACTATGTGGTCTATGTGGTCTGCCGGTGAGGTTCAGGCAAATGCAATTCAGGCCGCCGCTGACGCTTTCGAGGCTGAAACTGGCGCACACGTCAACATCGAGTGGAAAGGCCGCGATGTCAACACCCTGATTTCTGCCGCGCTGGAATCTGGCGAAAAACTGGACATCTTCGAGGATGATTACAACCGTATCGGCCACGCTTACGCTCCCTACACCTACGACCTGACCGAGATGGCAGACGCTGTCGGTTATGATGACTTCAGCTACGCTTGCTTTAACGATCAGTCCAAAGAATGGGCTGGCTACCTGAACTCCATCGTAGAGCAGCCCCAGATTGGCGGTATCTTCTACAACAAGGACGCTTTCGATGCCTGTGGCATTACCGACACCCCCAAGACTTGGGATGAGTTCCTGACTGTCTGCCAGACCCTGAAAGACAACGGCTATGAGCCGCTGGCGCTGGACGGTGCTTACGCAAACTTCAACTTCTACAACCATCTGGTTCGTCATCTGGGTGAGGACGCCATTGCTGAACTGGGCAAGAACGGCGGCTGGGCTGATAATGAAGCTGCTGTGGCGGCTGCGCAGGAAATCATTGATTTCGTGAACGCTGGTTATCTGGCCGAAGGCGCACCTGATGCCTACCCCGCCAGCCAGACCAAGGTTGGCCTTGGCACGGCTGCTATGGTTGTTTGCGCAAACTATGTCACTTCTGAGGTTGACGCTGCGGTTGGTGAGCCTGTAAACTGGGGCTTCTTCAACTATCCCGAAGTCGAGGGCAATGTTGATGCTTCTGCTTACGCCGGTGCAAACTCTCTGGCCATCTCCTCTAACTGCGAGAACCCGCAGGCTGCATTTGACTTCATTATGACCATCGTTACCGGCACTTGCGGTCAGGAACTGGTTGACAACGGCGGCCAGATTCCCGCTGACACCCGCCTGAAGGAGTCTGTTCTGGCTGGCTCTGTTGAGACCCTGAAGAACACCACCACTCCGATGAGCTGGTGCGGTGCGTTGAACACGCTGGACGGCTGGTCCTCCATCAAGAGTTCCATGATTGAGCTGTTCGAAGGCAAGTACGCAACCGGCGCTGACTACTGCGCTTACTTGGATACCCTGTGCGGCTAATCCTATAATAAATCACGGTACGCCGTCAAGCGGTGCGGCTGTAATGGATTTATTCAGGATTCCCTCAATCTGAACAGAGGCGGCACCTGAATGGGGGCCGCCTTTGCTTATGACATTTCATTTTTGAGGTATTACCAGTATGAAAAAGAACAAGACAATGATTTTCCTATTCATTCTGCCCACCGTTCTTTGCCTGTTGTTCATGTATGTCTATCCGGTCGTTCGGACAGTTATCATGAGTTTCTTTAAGGTAGAGAGCCTTACGGCATCTACAAGCACATGGAGCTTCTATGGGCTGCAAAACTATTTCAAAATCCTGCGCAATGCCGGTTTTATCAGTTCCATAAAAAACATGGTGATGATTTGGCTGGTAGGCGGCATCATTACCATGTGCCTGTCCATGTTGATGGCCGTGATTTTGACCAGTGGCATCCGCGGCGCAAAATTCTTCAAGGCCGCCATTTATATGCCCAATATCATCAGCGCCGTGGCACTGGCCACCATGTGGATTCAGTATGTGTTCAACTATGATTATGGTCTGCTGAACCAGATCGTCAAAGCATTCGGCGGCGAGAATGTCCGCTGGCTGGGTACGGACCTGATTTTCTGGGCTATGATGATTGCTTTCATTTTTGGCAGTGTTGGTTACTATATGCTGATTTTCATCAGCGGCATCGAAGGTATCCCGCAGGATTTGTACGAAGCTGCCACTATCGACGGCGCGAATATCTTTGACCGCTTCTTCCAGATTACGCTGCCCCTGCTGAAAGGCGTCATCCGTACCTGCGTTACTTTCTGGAGCATCAATGCTACCACATTCTTCCTGTGGACGAAGATGTTCTCCCCCATTAACACGGAAACGGCCACCATTGTGCCCGTTGTGTACCTGTACGATACGGTGTTTGGCGGCAAGGGCGTTGTCGAGCGCGATGCTGGTGCAGGCGCAGCGATTGGCGTTGTGCTGACTTTGATTATCATTGTTGTGTACGTTATCACCAACCTGATCTTGAAAGACTCGGATCTGGAGTATTAAGGTAGGAGAGCAGTTATGGGAAAATATCACGATAGAATCACTGGAAGAAAGAGCTTCAGCTTCTGCCCGGTTATATCCATTGTTTGCGCGTGGGTCGCGCTTACGGCTGCCATCCTGTTCTGGATTGTCTGCGCCAGCCTTTCCTCAACAAAGGAAATTCTGACGGGCCGTGTTATGGACTTTTCCAATGGCCTGAAGTGGGATAACTACGTCACAGCTTGGAACACCCAAAATGTATCGCTGTATTTCTTCAACAGCTTGGTTTATGCTATTGTTTCCTGTGTGGGCGTATTGCTTATTTCCGCGCCCGGTGCTTATGTGCTTTCTCGCTGGAAGTTTGTCGGCGGTAAGGCCATCCGTATCGGCTTGGTCATTGCCATGAGTGTTCCCACCATTATGATCATCATGCCTCTCTACTCTTTGGCTGTGCAGTGGGGCATCAAGGGGCGCGTGCTGTTGGTTGTGCTGTACATTATGCTGCGCGTACCGTATACCACGATTTACCTACTGGATTTCTTCTCCTCACTGTCCCGGTCTTATGAGGAGGCGGCCTACATTGACGGATGCAGCCATTCTCGGACGTTCTGGCAGATTATGCTGCCGCTGGTTCAGCCCGCCATTATTACCGTTACGATTTTCAACTTCATGTCTGTGTGGAACGAGTTCTTCATGGCGTTGATTTTCACTACCAGCGATTCTATGACCCCTGTTGGTGTCGGTTTGTTGCAGATTGTCAACGCAATGAAATATTCCGGCCAGTACGGTGCTATGTTTGCCGCAGTTATCATTGTGTTCATGCCTACTTTCCTGCTGTATCTTTTCCTGTCTGAAAAGATTATTGTCGGTGCTACCAGTGGCGGCGTTAAGGGCTGATTTGACTTTCCTCCATTCAAAATATTACGTTTCAAGGAGAATCCTTATATGAATGATGTAAGAAAAATGGGCCGCGTGACGATTCCCACTGATACGGACGCAGTGTCTGAAACCCTCGACCTGTTGAAGCGCTGGGGCGCGGATGCCATCCGCGACTGCGATGGCACTGAGTTCCCGCAGGAGCTAAAGGACACCGGCGCAAAGATTTACGCCACCTATTACACTACCCGTAAGGACAACGCATGGGCAAAGGCCAACCCCGACGAAACCCAGCAGTGCTACATTATGACGCCGTTCTACACCGCTGAAGGCGGTGCGCTGACCATCCCCCTGATGACGGGCATCAGCCGTGAACTGATGAAAGTCAACGACCATGACGATATTGCCCGCTGGTGGGAGGTCATGGACCGCACGACGGGCGAGCCTGTCCCCACCGCCGACTGGCACTATGATGCCGCCCGCGAAAGCGTTGTCATCGACCCCCCGCCGCTTACCACGAGTACACGGTCAGCTTTTTGGCGTACCTGATTTGGGATCCCGTGCACATGTACAACTCGGTCATCAATGACTGGAAGGATGTCGAGCACCAGATCCCGTTCGATGTGCGCCAGCCCAAGACCCACGCTTACACAATGCGCCGCCTGCGCGAGTATCTCGAAAGCCACCCCTATGTCAACGTTGTGCGCTTTACGACCTTCTTCCACCTGTTCACGCTGGTGTTTGACGAGCTGCGCCGCGAGAAGTACGTGGACTGGTACGGCTACTCGGCGTCCGTTTCTCCCTATATTTTGGAGCAGTTTGAGAAGGAAGTCGGCTACAAATTCCGCCCGGAGTTTATCATTGATCAGGGCTACTACAACAACCAGTACCGCGTGCCGAGCAAGGAGTACAAGGATTTTCAGGCATTCCAGCGCCGCGAGGTTGCCGGTCTGATGAAGGAAATGACCGACATCGTCCACGCCTACGGCAAGGAAGCCATGATGTTCCTGGGTGACCACTGGATCGGCTGTGAGCCGTTTATGCCGGAATTTCAGCAGTCCGGCGTGGATGCCATTGTCGGCAGTGTCGGCAACGGCAGCACCCTGCGCCTGATTTCCGACATTCCCGGCGTCAAGTACACCGAGGGTCGCTTCCTGCCCTACTTCTTCCCCGATACCTTCCACGAGGGCGGCGACCCTGTGCGCGAAGCCAAGGAAAACTGGGTCACCGCACGCCGCGCCATCCTGCGCAAGCCCATTGACCGCATCGGCTACGGCGGCTATCTGAAACTGGCCTGCGAGTTCCCGGAGTTCCTCGACTATGTCGAGAGCGTCTGCAACGAGTTCCGCGAACTGTACGAGAACATCAAGGGCACCACGCCCTACTGCGTCAAGACTGTGGCTGTGCTGAACAGCTGGGGGCAGCAACGCGCGTGGGGCTGCCACATGGTCCACCATGCGCTGTACCAGAAGCAGAATTACAGCTATGCGGGCGTGATCGAAGCGTTGTCCGGCGCACCGTTTGATGTGAGGTTTATCAGCTTTGACGATATCAAAGCCGACCCGAAGGTGCTGGACGGCATCGACGTCCTCATCAACGTCGGCGACGGCGACACCGCCCACACCGGCGGCAAGGTCTGGGAGGACCCGGATGTTTCCTCCGCCGTCAAGGGCTTTGTCCATCGCGGCGGCGGTCTGATCGGTGTCGGCGAACCCGGCGGTCACCAGTATCAGGGGCGCTATTTGCAGCTGTCCGCACCGCTCGGCGTGGAGAAAGAAACCGGCTTCACGCTTAACTACGACAAGTACAACTGGGACGAGCACCGTGACCACTTTATTCTGACCGACTGCCCCGACCATGACGTGGACTTCGGCGAGGGGAAGAAGAGCATCTTTGCGCTGGAAGGCACCGAGATTCTGATTCAGCGCGACAAGGAAGTGCAGATGGCCGCGCACGAGTATGGCAAGGGCCGCGGCGTGTACATCAGCGGCCTGCCCTACAGCTTTGTGAACAACCGCGTGCTGTACCGCGCTATTCTGTGGGCTGCCCACGATGAGGCCGACCTGCACAAGTGGTTCAGCACGAACTACAATGTCGAAGTACATGCCTACGTCAAGAACGGCAAGTATTGCGTGGTAAACAACACCTACGAGCCGCAGGACACCACCGTCTACACCGGCGATGGAAGCAGCTTTACCCTGCACATGGACGCAAACGAGATCAAATGGTATAATCTGTAAAGCAGGAAAAAGGCGTGCCGTACTGTGCGGCACGCCTTTGGCTGCAAAAACATTGATATGAGGTTTGTTATGGATAAACGTCCTAATATTATCCTGCTTATGGCAGACCAGATGCGCGGCGATTGCCTTGGTATTGCCGGACACCCGGATGTAAAAACACCGTTTCTCGATGCACTGGCCGCAGAGGGAGTGCGCTATGAAAACGCCTATTCTGCCTGTCCAACCTGTGTTCCCGCACGTGCCTCTCTTTACACAGGTATGTCACAGGAACACACGGGCCGCGTCGGGTATGAGGATTTAGTGCCGTGGAACTATACCCACACGCTGGCTGGGGAACTGAGCAAGGCGGGCTATTATACGCAGTGCGTCGGTAAAATGCACGTCCACCCGCTGCGCAATAATTTGGGATTCAACGATATACGGCTGCATGATGGCTATCTCCATGCCTACCGCCGCCCCACTACGCCCAGTTATGAAGACCAGCGTGTGGCCGATGACTATTATTGGTGGCTCAAGCAGCAGCTTGGTGTGGATGCAGACCCCGTAGATACTGGCTTGGACTGCAACAGTTGGGTGGTTCGTCCGTGGATTTACGAAGAAAAGTACCATCCCACCAACTGGGTCGCCAGCGAGTGCAGGGATTTTCTGCGCCGCCGTGACCGTTCTAAACCGTTCTTCTTGATGGCCAGCTTCGTGCGGCCGCATCCGCCGCTGGACGCCCCGGAATATTATTTGAATTTGTACAAAGATAAGTCGTTGGCCGAACCTTGGCGCGGCGACTGGAACGACTGCGTCCGCTGGGAGCGCGACGGTCACAGTTACCATGCCCAGACTGCACCCTCGGATGAAAGCTATATTCAGCAGCTGCGGGCGGGCTACTATGCGGCGATTACCCACATGGATCACCAAATCGGGCGCTTAGTCTCCGCGTTGGTGGAGGAACAGATTATGGACAATACGATTATTCTGTTTGTCTCCGACCACGGCGAGATGCTGGGTGACCACCTGATGTTCCAAAAAGCCAAGCCGTTTCAGGGCAGCATCCATGTACCACTGTTTATCTCCGGGCCGGAACGTTACATTGGAAAGCGCGGCACGGTTCGCACGGACTTGGCTGAACTGCGGGATGTTATGCCCACGCTGTTGGAACTGGCAGGAGCACCGATTCCCGAAACGGTGGACGGCATCAGCCTGTTGCACCCGGTAGACCGCGAATACCTGCATGGGGAACACACGCTGGGTGAAGATTCCATGCACTTTATCCTGACAAAAGAGGATAAATATATCTGGTACTCGCAGACCGGGCGGGAGCTGTACTTTGATTTGCGCAACGACCCGCACGAGAACAAGAATGTGCTGGACGAACACCCAGCGCGCGTAGCCGAGCTGCGCGAACTTCTCATCAACGCACTGAAAAACCGCGAAGAGGGCTACACCGACGGCCACAGCCTGCTTGTGGGCAAAACACCCGTGACCGTATTGCAGCATACCGAGGTGCTATGAAGCAGCTTCAATTCCTGATAAAACCAGCCGCAGGCTACTGCAACATGCGCTGCCAATATTGCTTTTACCGGGATGAGCAGCAAAACCGCGTGAACCCCGAAGACTGCATGATGACGCGGGCGACTGCCGAGACGCTGATTCAGCGCTGCTTTGTGGAAATTGAGCAGGGCGGCTTTGTTTCGTTTGCCTTTCAGGGCGGGGAGCCAACCCTGGCCGGGCTGGATTTTTTCCGCTTCTTTACGCAGACGGTGCGAAAGTACAACCAGAAGCGCGTCACCGTACAGTACGCCATCCAGACAAACGGCCTTGCCATTACCGAGGAATGGGCTGAATTTTTCAGCAAAGACCATTTTCTCGTGGGCATCAGCTTGGATGGCACCCCGGATGTCCATGATGCCCTGCGCCCGGACGCACAGGGGAACGGGACATGGGATAAAATCACGCAGACGATCAAACTGCTGCGCCGCTGCGGCGTGGAGTGCAACCTTTTGTGTGTCGTCACCAAGCGGCTGGCCAAAAAGGCGGAGCGCGTGTATAAATCCATGAAAGCCACGGGGGTGCGCTATTTGCAGTTCATTCCCTGTCTGGACCCGTTGGATACGCCGCAAGGGCAGCAGAACTACTCCTTAACACCGGAGCTGTACGCGCAGTTCCTGTGTGCCATGTTTGATGCCTGGTATCGGGACTGGAAAACCAGCACCTATATCAGCATCCGTTTGTTTGAGGATTATATTCATCTGCTTATGGGCAGCCCTGCGGGGACCTGCTCCACGACCGGTACTTGCGGTGCCTATATGGTTGTGGAGGGTAGCGGTGCCGTGTACCCGTGCGACTTCTTCTGCCTGGATGCCTATAAACTTGGAACTGTGCAAAACGACACCCTGCAATCGCTGCTTACCGGCAAGAAAATGCAGACATTTATCACAGACGGCTGGCAGATCCCCGCAGAGTGCCGGCAGTGCAGATGGATCCGCCTGTGCCGCGGCGGCTGCAAGCGCGACCGCAATGCTACCGACACTGCGCAGCGCAGTTACTACTGCAAAGCCCTGCAAAAGTTTTTTGCCTATGCGGAACCGCGCCTGTGCGAGATGGTCCGCGCCGTTCAAATGTACCGCTGAAAAGGAGACAGATTCTATTGGACAAGAAAAATAAATACTGGCAGCTGTTTCTCTCTACCTTTAAGTTGAGCGCCTGCACCTTCGGCGGCGGCTTCGTCATTATCCCCCTGATGCGCGAGCGCTTCGTGAAAGAACTGCGCTGGATCGAGGAAGAAGAAATGCTGGACCTGACGGCGATTGCCCAATCCAGCCCCGGCTCTATTGCCATCAATGCCTCGATTCTGGTGGGCTACCATGTGGCAGGCATCCCCGGTGCGCTGATTACCGTGGTGGGGGCAGCCTTGCCGCCGCTTATCATCATTTCCATTATCTCCGCGTTTTATCAGGCGTTCCGCTCCAACAAGTATGTGAGTATGGCGATGGCCGGTATGCTGGCCGGTGTGGCGGCGGTTGTCTTTGATGTGGTCATCAATATGGCGTGGCCCATCCTGAAAAAGAAGCGCTGGCTGCCCATCGCGGTCATGCTGGCGGCTTTTTTGGCGACCCGTTTCTTCTCGGTGAATATCATTTTAATTATTTTGGTCTGCGGTGTCATCGGCGCACTGGATACTCTGTATCTGCAAAAGCGGGAGGACGACAAATGATCTACCTGGAACTGTTCTGGAGCTTTTTCCAAATCGGCCTGTTCAGCATCGGCGGCGGCTATGCGGCCATGCCCCTGATTCAAAACCAAGTCGTGGATATTCACCCCTGGCTGACGATGACGGGCTTCGCGGACATTATGGCCATTGCCGAAATGACCCCCGGCCCCATCGCCGTAAACGCTGCTACGTTTGTTGGTATTCAGGTGGCGGGTCTGCCGGGGGCACTGATTGCCACGATCGGCTGTATTTTCCCGTCCTGCGTCATCGTCATGACGCTGGCCTACGTGTATTACCGTTTCCGCGGTCTAAGCGTTATGCAGGGCATCCTGGCCGGGCTGCGGCCTGCTGTTATTGCCATGATCGCTTCCGCCGGCATCTCCCTGTTGTGCATGGCCCTGTACGGGCAGCGCACTTTCCCGGCTGATTTGGGCAGCATGGATCTGATTGCCCTGGCTGTTTTCCTTGTGGGCTTCTTTATTCTGCGTAAGTGGAAGCCCAGTCCCATCAAGGTCATGGCGGGGGCTGCCATGGCCGGTGTCGTGCTGTACAGCATCGCGGCATAAACAAAAACTGAGAGGATATTTTATGATGAATGAGATTTTAGCCGCCTGGCGGTGGAACGGTTCGGTGTCCGAGCCGGTTCCCTATGGCGAGGGGCATATCAACCAGACGTATGCCCTCACGGTAACGTCTGCGCAGGGCGCAAAGCGCTACATCCTGCAAAAGATCAACACCGATACCTTCAAGGACCCCGCCGGCTTGATGGAAAATATCTGCGGCGTAACGGATTTTCTGCGTGAAAAAGCTAAACAGCGCGGGGCTGACCCTGCGCGTGCCACGCTCCATGTAGTGCCTACTGCGGCAGAAAAGCCTTATTACCAAGCCGCCGATGGCAGCTGCTGGCGTGTCTATGATTTTGTGGAGAACACCGTCTGCTTGCAGCAGGTGCAATCTGCCGAGGATTTTTACCAAAGCGCCGTTGCGTTCGGCAATTTCCAGCATCAGCTTGCCGCTTATCCGGCCCACACCCTCCATGAGACGATCCCACACTTCCACGACACACCCAAGCGCTTCGCTGATTTCCAGCGCGCTGTAGCCGAGGACCGCATGGGCCGCGCCGCCCAGGTGCGGCGCGAGATCGAGTTTGTCTGCGCCCGCGAAGCTGATTATCATGTGATGGTGGATCTGCTGGCGGCGGGCAAGCTACCGCTGCGCGTCACCCACAACGATACCAAGCTGAACAATATCCTGCTCGACAAAACGACGGGGGAGGGCCTTTGCGTCATCGACCTTGACACCGTCATGCCGGGCCTTGCCGCCAATGACTTCGGCGATTCCATCCGCTTCGGTGCCAACCATTGCGCCGAGGATGAAGCTGACCTCTCGAAAGTGAATTTTAGCATGGAACTGTTTGAAATTTACACCAAGGGCTTCTTGCAGGCAGCAGGAGAAGCGTTCACCCCGCTGGAAAAGCAGACCCTGCCGTGGGGTGCCAAGCTGATGACGATGGAATGTGGTATGCGCTTCCTCGCTGATTATCTGGAGGGAGATCACTACTTCCACATTAACTACGAAACCCAAAACCTCAACCGCGCCCGCACCCAGTTCAAGTTGACTGCCGATATGGAACGGAATTGGGATGCCATGCAAAAAGTAATTGAAAAGTACTGCTGATACCACTAATCTGCTTTTTCATTTTGCGGTTTGCGTTTTGCAGTAGAGTGCATCATGCAAAATCGTGTTTTCTCCTTCCTTAACTCCCGCGCCTGACAAGCGCGGGAGTTTTCTGTGATACAGCAAGTTGTATGTCCGCAGTGAGGCTAATAAGGTCATGTATTGCAATTGATTTTTATGATATTGGAAACTCAGAACGGTTGGTACTAAATGCGAATTGTTGACTAAAAATCGCGCCGACAATGCACTGTCGGCGCGATTTTATATGCTATGCAGTTTTCGATATTTGCCCGGAGCTTCAGCTTTATAGCGGCGGAACATCCGGTTAAAATAGCTGGAATCACTAAAGCCGCAGCTATATGCGATCTCCGTGATGGGATCTTCGGTGGAGCATAATAGCTCAGCGGCACATTCTACCCGGTAGTAATTCAAATAGTCAATAGGGGAGCGCCCGGTTATGCTGTGAAAGACCCTGCAAAAGTGTTCAGGGGTCATTTCTGCTGTGGAGGCGAGATCTTCCAAGGTGATGCGGCTGGCGTAATTCTTTCGGATGCGCTCTAAGGCCGCTTTCATTTGGGCTGTGCTGCGGTCATTCCGCTTGTTCCCAGAAGTGGATACTGTGTACGAATGCTGTAAAAGAATTTGACCGAACAGCTGCCACATCAGACCAATCGTTACAAATTCATACCCCTCCGGCTCTTTTTCCATTGCCTCAAAGAGCCTGTCAATCAATTGGCAGGTTACGGAACCGGCCGGTTGATACGGCTCAATTTGCGCACCGCGTTCAAAAAGCGCATTGTATTTTGCCTGACATACGGAGCCGCTGCCGAGGAAGCGGTTCATATCAAAGACAACACACTCGTAAACGCAGTCGCTGGGGGTTCCGCCGTGAACGGCCCCGGCTGAAATGATGGCGGCATCCCCCTTGTGTAAAAGGTAAGAGCGTCCATCAATCAACAGGGAAAACTCCCCGCTTAGAACCAGCATAAGTTCAAATTCCATGTGCCAGTGAAACGGCATTTCATAGCGCGGATGCATTTTATCTACATAATAAAGCTCAATGGGAAAATCAAAAGTGCCGCGTGTACTGCTTTCATGGGAAGCCAGAAACTTCATGGCAGGCATCTCCTAAAATATCAATATCGTCCAATATAATATCATTATACGCAAAGACGAGGGCAAATTGCAACAGTATAATACAAGTAAAGGACAAAATCCACTTTAGGAGGTACAAACTGTGCAAATCGAAGAAATCAAAGACCAAATCTGCGATGTCTGCCATAAAATGTGGCAGCTTGGCTGGGTCGCTGCCAATGATGGCAATGTCTCGGTGCGGTTGGAGGACGGAACTTTCCTTGCAACGCCTACGGGCATGAGCAAGAGCTTCATCACGCCGGACAAGCTGCTGCGCATTGATGCAAAGGGCAACGTGCTGGAGGGCGCAGAGGGACTGCGCCCGTCCAGCGAAATCAAGATGCACCTGCGCTGCTACGAAAAGCGCGCCGATGTAAATGCTGTTGTCCATGCCCATCCGCAGGCAGCCACCGGCTTTGCCGTGGCACATCGCCCGATGGATATGTACAACATGATTGAGGATGTGGCAGCCATCGGCGCTGTGCCGCTGACTCCGTATGGAACTCCCAGCACGACGGAGGTGCCGGACGCAATCGAGCCGTATCTCAACGACCACGATGTTATGCTGCTGGAAAACCACGGCGCGCTGACGGTGGGCAGCGATGTCATCACCGCCTATTACCGCATGGAGAGTCTGGAACTGTGGGCAAAAATCACGATCAACGCAATCATTCTCGGCGGCAGCTACGATATTGACCGCAAGAATATTGATAAGCTCATCAATCTCCGCTCCTACTACAAAATTACCGGCAAACACCCCGGCTATCGCAAATTTGAGCGACGCGAAAAAGGTGAGCCGACGGACAAATAAGGAGACCCCGTATGCTGAAGAACATTCCGCCTATCCTTAGCCCGGAACTTCTGAAAGTCCTCTGCGAGATGGGACATGGCGACGAAATCATTCTCGCAGACGGAAATTTCCCGGCTGAAAGCATCGGCAAAGATGCCATTGTGATTCGTGCAGACGGGCACGGAACCGTAGAACTGCTGGAGGCCATCCTGCAATTTCTGCCGTTGGATCAGTATGTGGAGAAGCCTGTCGCGCTGATGAAAGTGGTTGATGGCGATCCGTGCAAGCCGACTATCTGGGATAGCTATAAACAGAAGTTGAACGAGAGCGGCAATGACCCGGCTAAAATTGAAATGGTGGAGCGCTTTGCGTTTTATGAGCGCGCACATCATGCCTATGCGATTATCGCCACCGGGGAAAGCGCAATTTATGCCAACGTACTTTTGAAGAAGGGCGTGGTGCAATGAGTAACACAGCAACTGTGCTGGCATTCGACTTTGGCGCTTCCAGCGGGCGTGCGATTCGGGCCGTGTACGATGGCCAAAAC
>ENA-OQDL01000046-OQDL01000046.1-human-gut-metagenome-genome-assembly--contig:-NODE-46-length-70503-cov-6.804479_pt1 | contig 70503 bp, 56 predicted proteins | sample MGYA00242782_ERZ504609 | MGnify/ENA primary metagenome ERZ504609 (study PRJEB26092, sample SAMD00036320) | human gut metagenome | host: Homo sapiens | study: EMG produced TPA metagenomics assembly of... | reverse complement strand
GCTATGAGGATGCCCCGTTTTTGTTTCTCTGAAAGACTTTCCAGATAAGCCTTCGCCTTTTCTTTGACTGTTGACTTTGTTCCCATTGTGAAAATGCTATCAAATGATTGACTACCATAGGGAGCGTACCTTCCACGGTACGCAGGTCCCTGTTTTCCAGAATCTCGAAATGCTCCGCAAGGAACCCTTGCGGGTTGTTGTCCGAGCGGACCGTGCTCTGCAGGCGGCAGCGTGTCACCAGGGAGCGTTCGGTGATGTTGCTCCCCCGGATGATCATCTGCCGGGCATGGGTGGTGACGCGGTAGGGATAGCTGTCGAAATCGCAGCCCATGCTGTCCACCACTATCGTCTGGTTGACGTTCCCGCTGATGAGCCGGTTGTAAAACCCTTTCTCGTTCCAGTCCCGGTAATACCCGTACAGGCTCTTGTCGGCCAGGTACATCGCCCGGTTTATGTTCGACTCGATGGCCGCCTTGTCGGGGGCCAGCGTGAAGAACAGCTCGTGCAGGCGGCGCACATGCTCCCTCGCTTCCACCGGGCGGTTGCGTGCGGCATCCTGCGAGAGGGCCATGATGAGCGACTTCCCCTCGTCCAGCACGTAGATCTTCTGCCGCTGCGCCTCGGCGAACCGGTAGGACTTCCAGACGGAAAAAACGGTCAGGAGGGTGCAGGAGGCGAGGAAGACGATACTGAACAGGCGGATCTGCCTGAACGAGGACTCGATGTTTTTTAAGCTCTTGAATTCCATGTCTTGAAATGAATGAATGTTATTACCCGGTTCATCTTTATTTCTTCAGCAATACTCCGGCCACATTGCCCGTGGATGCCCCTGCCACGGCCCCGCCCACGTTGGCGGCCTTGCCCGCCGTATTGTTCATGTTGCGGTTGTACGCACCCATACCACCGGCCTGTACCACCCAGTTCGCCACGGTGGGGACACAGAAGTACCCGACCAGCCCTATGAGCATGAACACCAGATAGATGGCCGTCGATCCGTCCGGGGAGAAGACGCTCAGGGGATCCCGGATCATTTCCATCTCGCTTTGCAGCACCAGCGTCTGTATCCTGGCGAGCATCACCCCGAGCAGGTCGGAGATGGGCAGCCAGAGATATACGCTGATATAACGGGCCAGCCACTGGATGAGCGTGTTCTGGAAACCGTCGAAGACCGATACCGCGAAAGCGAAGGGGCCCAGCACGGAGAGGACGATGAGAAAGAAGGTGCGGATCGTGTCCACCACCAGCGAGGCGGCACGGAAAAAGAACTCCATCACCTTGCGCATGATGGTCTGTACGATGCCTTGCAGGGAGAACGAATAGCAGGTGTGGGACATCCGCTGCATCACCGCGTAGTCCTCCTCATTCCAGCCCATGTCGGCGATCTCCTTCTCCAGCTCCTCGTCCGTGGGGGTTGAACTCCCCGGTCACGGCCACCTTCAGGGGCATCTCGGCGAGCAGCCTGCCTTTTCCTCCTGGGAACTTCCTCACGTCGAAGGTCTGGTCGTGGAGCATGGCACCCGTTCCCTGCACGACGGGGCTCAGGATACCGTTCAGGCTTCCCAGCACGATCACGTCGAAGAACAGGATGCAGATGCCCAGGCAGAAGGGACGCAGCATGCCGAACACGTCCACCGGTTCGGCACGCGAGAGGGACTGCCACACGCGGTAGGCTATGTAGAAGAGCGCGCCCAGGGCGGCGATGGCCGTGGCCAGCGTCATCATCGGCTGGCAGAGTTCGGTCATCTCGTCATACAGCCGGCGCAGGATACCGTGCAGGCTGTCGAAAGATAGGGATAGCAATACCATATAGTCTGTATCTTTTTAAAGGTTTACCAATAGCGTTCGTCCTCCCCGTAAAGCTTCAGGACCTGCTCGGTCTCGCCCTTCTCCTTGGCCCGCAGGTAGGAGACGCGCAGGTTCTTGCGGGTGTAGTAGTTCACCAGCGTCCTGTAATGCCTCATCTCGCGGTACACCCTTTCTATAAGGTCCAGCCGCTCCTTGTCGGTCATGGACATGCCGGTGGGGTTGATGATGTCCTTCAGCCCGGCCACGGACGCGCTGCTTTTCTTCATGATGTTGTTGTAGCCGAAGGCGATGGCATCCAGTTCCCGCTGCGTGTAGTTCCCGTCGGTGAGCATCTTCCCGTAGTTCGTCACGTAGCTCTCCGAGATTTCCGAGAGCATCAGCACCGACTCCTTGACCTTCAGGCTCCCGCTCACCAGCGAGTTCACGCTCTTGAGCATGTCGTAGTATTTCCGGCTTTGCTCATAGATTTTCGAGGCCTCCTTGAAGGTGGACATGGCGTTCTGCGCCGTCTCGGAAGTCTCCACCATCTCGTTGACGCTGTTCACGATGCCCTGCGCCAGGTTGCCCGGGTCGGTCACCACCCATTGCGCGTGCATGGCCTGTACGGTAAGTAAAAAGGCGCACAATGCGCTGAAAATTTTTCGTTTCATTGAATCGTTCCTTTAATTGTTTTACAAAGATTATCTCCTGCCGCTGTTCTTTTCGGCGGCCAACACCCGTATGGCCTGTTCCATGCTGCCGGTCTTTGCCGCCATCCGTTCCACTTCCAGCTTCTCGCCCTCCTCCGTCGTGTAGGTAAGGTACTCGGCTGTGGAGGTCTCCGTGGCATAGACGGCCGACTGCACGCCTCCCAGTCCGATCCATACCTCCCTGTACCTGCGTGAGGGATCGTTGGCACGGTTGATGGAGAGGATCTGCGAGCATTCCTTGCCGGTCAGTCCTAAAAGAGTCTGTATCCGTTCGAACTTGTTGAGGTATTTCCTCTGGTCCAGCAGGATCTCAGTCCGAATTGTTGATGATGGCCTCCTTCACGATCGGGGACGAGATGATGTCGTCCACCTCCTGCGTCACCACCACGGCCTCCCCGAAATACTTTCTGACCGTCTTGAAAAGGTACAAGACATAGGTGGCCATATTGGGGGACATCAGTGATTTCCAGGCCTCTTCCAGTAATATCATCTTACGGACGCCTTTCAAACGGCGCATTTTGGAGATGAACGTCTCCATGATGATGAGCGTCACCACCGGAAGCAGCACCTTGTTCGATGAAATGTTGTCCAGCTCGAAGACGATGAACCGTTTGTGGGTCAGGTCGATTTCCTTGTCCGAGTTCAGAAGGAAGTCATAGTCCCCTCCCTTGTAGAACGGTTCCAGCACGTTCAGGAACCCGTCGATGTCGAAGTCCTTCTCACGCACCCTCTTTTTCTCCATCATCCGGCGGTAGTCGTCACGGACGAACTCGTAGAACCCGTTGAAGTCCGGCCGGAGTTCCGGGTTGTCCGTAATCCTGCGGATATAGGCGTTCACCGCGCCGGAGAGGGCGACTTCCTCGGATCGTTTCGGCACCTCGTCCTCCCGCTTCCAAAGTGTCAGGATCAGCGTCTTGATGCTCTCCCTCTTTTCCACGTCGAACTGCCGGTCCTCGCTGTAGAAGGGATTGAAGGTGATCGGGCAGTCCTCCTCATACGTTATGTAGATCCCGTCCTCCCCGCGGGTGCGCTCATGGATGAGCCGGCACAGCCCCTTGTAGCTGTTTCCCGTATTCCACCAGCAGGATGTGCGCGTCGAGTAGGTCAGCCCCCCTTGCGGGGGGCTTTCCCCTCTAAGAACCGTGCGTGATAGTTTCCCATCACACGGCTCAAGCAACGCGTCCCTATTTCTACTGAAAAAATAGTTACGCCTCATTTCCTACAACTTTTGAGTAGAACTTTGCCTTGCAACGCTTGTGTACAAGTTGCTTGAACTGTCTGCCGTTGACAGGTAGGATAATTGTGCCCCAACTGCTTTCAGTATCAATGACTTGTCCACATATAGGGCAGCACATCTTCTGATGCAGCCACATACTACGCAGCATATTATCTCTTTCACGGAGTTTTTCTTCCGTTTCTTTATTTCTGCGGCGTTTGTAGTAATCTGCATAAGCAGGGTCGTAAGGATTCGCTTCCCCTCTAACACGGACGTAGTTTTTAATGGAAATGTCTCCGAGCCTTTTGAGCCGCAAAGTTTTGTCCTTGTAAGACTTGCTCCGTTTCTCTATGGCTGCAAAGCACCATTTACGACCTTTTAGTTGCAGGAAGTATTTATCCTTAATCCAGTGCTTGCTCTTTTTTGAATGGCGTCGCTTTGCCCATCGCCAAAGTGACTTGAAAATTTCAAAGTCAATTCGGGAGAATGATTTGGAGGATACTCCGTATCGGTAGTAATTTCCCCAACCTGTTATCATCGGATTTAACACTCTCACGATTGAAGAAGCCTTCGCCGTTTTGTTACTCTTGATTTTCAATCTGATTTTCTCACAAAAACTTTTCATGCTGTCCTTTGACGGCTTGGTCAGCACCTTGCCATTCGGATATTTACGAATATTGAAACCGAGGAAGTCAAAACCATCATTTATATGCGTTATTTTGGTCTTTTCCTCCGAGAGAGTCAAACCTCGTTCAGACATGAATTGCTGTATGAGGGGGAGCAATATATTTTCTATTGTCTCCTTGTCTCTTGCCGTCACGATGAAATCATCAGCGTATCTGACAAGATTGATTTTGGGGACAATCCTTTTGCGCTTGCCATTTGGATATATGTCATAAGGCTTTACAGCTTTTGACACGAGCGATTGCAACCCGTCAAGAGTCATGTTAGCGAGAGTGGGTGAAATTATGCCGCCTTGGGGTGTGCCCTCTTCGGTAGGGAACAGACTGCCATTGAACACATATCCACTTTTCAGCCATTTTCTCAACATTTCCTTATCCATTGGTATATTGTTGAGAAGCCAGTCATGGCTTATATGGTCAAAGCAACCTTTGATGTCTCCCTCCAGAATCCATTGAGGTGATTTGTCATCCTTGCATAAAAGAATATGGCATTGCGTGATTGCATCTTGACAGCTCCGATGTTTACGGAAACCATAGGAGTGTATATCTCCCGTAGTTTCTGCCACAGGGTCAAGAGCCATAAGATACAACGCCTGCATAGCACGGTCTTTCATTGTTGGGATACCCAACGGGCGTTTTTTTCCATTCTTCTTCGGAATCTCCACACGGCGCAGAGGCATCGGTTGATACCCACGACGCTTGAGTGTGTCGATAGCTTTGGCTTTGGCTGCATCGGAAGACCATTTTACGCGGTCAACTCCAGCAGTGTTCTTGCCTTTGTTTGCAGTAACCCGAACTACGGCAAGATAACGACCGTAGAACGAGTGGGTCAGCAGCCATTGCAAGGATTTAACCTTGCCGTACTTGCCTTCCCTCTGAGCCTTTACAATACGTGCTTGCAGCTTCCGAACATAGTCCTCAGCCTTGCGACGGTCAATCCGTTGCCAACGCTCGGTGTGAGTAAGGACTACATTTTCAGGTGCACACGTTTCTTTCGATTCGTTCATTTGCTTTCCTTTCTTTAGAAGTTCTATAAAGTTTATTGTAAAGAGTTACCTTGTGGAAGTGGGCACACTTTCGTGTCGGATGATGTGGCTCTCTGCCATACATGGCAATGAGGTCAATCCGTATCCGCTCCATTACAGAGCGGCATTCGCTTTTTCCACATTCCTATATCCGCATCCCGTATAGGCTTGCCTTACGGCTCGCTTACCATTCCATAAGAAATGGAGAGATACGGACTTGCCGCGTTCCGTGTAAGTGACAATGATGGGTTAGGTTCGTCCTATTCACCGGCAGTCTTGATGTCCGTGTAACCCCACAGAGACAGGGAGTTAACCGACTGCTCACCTTTTGGTTCAAGCCTCAGATTTCACTCGGAAGAGGAAAATCAACAACATCATTAGGCTTGTTCTACGTAACGATGTTTATCAGACGTTCACACTGAGTTAACCATACCATCAAGTCTCGCCCCTCGGCGGAACGATGTTATCCGCCATTGACCTCCGCTCACGTTTCGGTCTATTCCTTTCGGAAAGGGTACTTTGTCAGAGCAGCTTCGCACAATTTGATTACTCTCAATGCACGTACTCTCAGACTACTGCAAACGGAATTGCAGGTGCAATCAATGACTCTCTAAACCAAAGTTGCACAATCACTTACACGGCTTTTCGCGTCACACGCCCTGCTCGTAATAGTTGCGCACGAGATGGTTGGTGAAGAAGGACTTGCCGCTGCCCGAAGGCCCCAGGATGAATTTGTTGCGGTTGGTCGTGATGCCCCGCTTCATCGGCTCGTCCGAGATATCCAGATGGATGGGCCTGCCGCTGAGCCGGTCCGCCATCTTGATGCCGAAGGGCGAGAGGGAGGAGGCATGGTTCGTCTCCCCGATGAAGAGGCATGCCGCCTGTTCGATGAACGTGTGGAAGGACTCCTCGGCGGGAAAATCACCCTCCCCGCCGGGGATGCCCGCCCAGTAAAGGGTCGGCGCGTCCACGGTATTGTGCCGGGGCTTGCAGCCCATCTGTGCCAGGGCCGAGCCGGTGTCGTTCCGGATGTTCCTCAACCTCTCCCTGTCCTCCGACCAGACCATGACGTTGCAGTGGCAGCGCACGGGAACCAGCCCGAAGGAATGCGCCTCGTTCAGGTATTCCTCCGTCCACTACCGGTTGATCTCGTTGGCGCGGCTGTAACGTGAAAGGGAGCGCATATTCCTGGCCGCTTTCTCGAAATGCCGGAGGGTTTCCGACGGATCATCTATGAACACGTACTGATTGCAGATATGGTTATAGGGCAGCATCAGCCCGACGGGGGCGGCAAAGGAAAGGCGGCAGTCGCTGCGGTCCGTGGAGTATTTCTCATAACGCCCGTCCGTCCGTACCGCGGAGGGCAGGTCGTCCGCGTCGGAAAGCGTATGCACCGAGAGCCGTTTGTCGCCGATGCGCATTTCCGCGCCCCGAGCCGGATGTCCTCCAGCGTGGTGGTGTCTTTGTTGTTCTTCTACCTAAAAGAGAAAATGAACAGCATCGGATAATATAATTGCACAGCGGTTTGTTATGCATGGCTGTGCAATAATACAGGAGATATAAGTGGAAGAACAGATTATGAATATGCCTGCAGTAGCGCTGAGAGGGCTTACTATTCTGCCGGGGATGATTGCCCATTTCGACATCAGCAGAGAGCGCTCCCTTCGTGCTGTCGAGGAGGCTATGGAGCAGGATCAAAAGATTTATCTTGTCACACAAAGGAATGTGGACAGTGAGGACCCGACTCAGGAAGACCTCTATCAGATGGGTATTGTTGCTGACATAAAGCAGGTTGTCAGATTACAGAATGATGTTGTGAGAATACTTGTAGATGGAATAAGCCGGGCAGCATTGCTTGGCTTTACCGGTAATGAGAAGTATCTTGAGGCAGAAATCTGTTATTGTGATAGTAATGCAGACAGCCTGCCGGAGGATCTCAGGGAAGCCATGCTTCTCGGAGTCAGAGAGGCTTTTCACAGATATGCGGCAGTCGTCGGCAAAATCAGCAAGGAGCTTATCAGACAGATAGATCAGTATGAGGATCTTGAAAAGCTCATTGATTATGTAACCAACAATCTGCCGGTGTCATATGAGCTTAAGCAGCAGGTGCTTGAGGCAGAGGATATCAATGACAGATATCAGGTTATAGTATCATTACTTCTCTCCCAGGTGGAGGTTATTTCCATAAAGAATGAGCTTCAGAAAAAAGTAAAGGTTCGTGTGGACAAGCATCAGAAGGAGTATGTGCTTCGTGAACAGCTTGGTGTGATACGTGAGGAGCTGGGCGAGAATGCTGACTCGGAGGCTGATGAATATGAGAAAAAGCTATCTGAGTTAGATGCGCCTGACTACGTAAAGGAAAAGACGAAAAAAGAGATAAAGCGCTTTAGAAATATGAGCAGCAGCTCATCAGAGAGCACAGTTGAGAGAGGCTATATAGAGACTGTACTTGAGCTTCCGTGGAACAAGATGTCTGTGGACAACAAGGATCTTGACCATGCAGCACAGGTGCTCGATGATGATCACTACGGATTAAAGGATGTTAAGGAGAGAATACTTGAGTTTCTGGCAGTCAGAAATCTGACAAGCAAGGGAGAGAGTCCTATAATTTGTCTTGTAGGTCCTCCGGGAACAGGAAAGACAAGCATAGCCCGTTCAATTGCGTCTGCACTGGAGAAGAAATATGTGCGTATTTCTCTTGGTGGCGTGCGCGATGAGGCAGAAATCCGTGGACACAGAAAGACATATATCGGCGCTATGCCGGGCCGTATAGTAAATGGCTTAAGACAGGCAGGCGTTTCAAATCCTCTCATGCTGTTGGATGAGATAGATAAGGTGTCAAGTGACTACAAGGGTGACACATCAGCCGCTCTTCTCGAGGTGCTTGACAGTGAGCAGAACTGCAGATTCAGGGATCATTACATCGAGATGCCTGTAGATTTGTCGGAGGTGCTTTTTATTGCAACTGCAAATGAGGTTTCAGGCATTCCAAAGCCGCTTCTTGACAGGATGGAGCTTATTGAGGTGTCAAGCTACACTGAAAATGAGAAATTTCACATAGCAAAGGAACACCTGGTTGAGAAGCAAAAGAGCAAAAACGGAATTAAAAAGGAACAGCTTACGATAACAGATGGTGCTTTAAAGGATATCATCAGGCTGTACACCAGAGAGGCCGGAGTCAGAAGCCTTGAGAGGACTATCGGCAAGCTGTGCCGCAAGGCTGCCAGGGAAATCTTTAAGGACAGCGAAGCTGCTGTAAAGGTTACAAAGACCAATCTTAAGACATATCTGGGCAATCCGAAGTACAGTCCGGAGAAGAAAAATGATCACGCAGAGGTTGGAATCGTTAGAGGCCTGGCATGGACCAGCGTGGGCGGAGTCACACTCGAGGTTGAGGTGAATGTGCTACCGGGCAAGGGTGAGCTCGTGCTCACCGGTAAGCTTGGTGATGTGATGAAGGAGTCGGCACAGGCGGCACTTAGCTATGTGCGCTCAATAAGCGAAGGATATGGCATTGATGCAGAGTTTTACACGAAGCATGATATCCATATACATATCCCGGAGGGCGCAGTGCCAAAGGACGGACCATCTGCGGGTATCACTATGGCGACAGCCATGCTCTCGGCTATTACAGACAGAGCTGTCAGGGCAGATGTAGCCATGACGGGCGAGATAACACTACGCGGCAGGGTGCTTCCGATAGGAGGACTCAAGGAAAAGCTGCTTGCAGCCAAAGTAATCGGAATAAAAACAGTATGTATTCCAAAGGATAATGAAAAAGACCTGGAGGAGATTTCAAAAGAAATAACAGACGGCATGGAAATCGTGCCGGTGGAGAGATTTTCACAGGTGGAGAAGATAGCATTTGTAAAATAAGAATGAGGAAGAGATTATGGTAATTAAAAGTGTTAATTTAGAGACAGTTTGCGGAATTACAAGCACAATCCCTGACAATGAGTATAATGAGGTGGCATTTGCCGGCAAGTCAAATGTAGGCAAGTCGTCACTGATCAACGCACTCATGAACAGAAAGTCACTTGCCAGGATCTCTTCACAGCCCGGCAAGACACAGACCATCAATTTTTATAACGTCAATGACGCCATGTATCTGGTCGATCTGCCGGGCTATGGCTATGCCAATGCCAATATCGAGATAAAAGCTAAATGGGGACAGATGATAGAAAACTATCTTCACACCTCCAAAAAGCTTCAGGCAGTGTTTCTTTTAATAGATATAAGGCATGAGCCATCGGACAATGATATCATGATGTATGACTGGATGGTAAACCAGGGCTTTGCACCGATTATCATTGCAACCAAATCTGATAAATTGAAAAAAAGCCAGATTGCCGCACACATAAAGACTATCAAGGATGTGCTTCATGTGAAGCCGGGCACGGTAGTTATACCGTTTTCGTCCATGTCAAAGGAAGGCAGGGACGAAATCTGGAATCTCATAGATTCACTCGTGTTTGACGAGGAGACGCTTCTTGCCATGAAACAGGAGGAAGAAGCAAAGCGCGAGGCAAAATCAGCTGCAAAAAGAGCCGCTGCATCCCAGCCACACAAAAAGGAGCGCTGGAAGAAGACCGGAAAGCCGGTTGCCAAAAAGACTAAAGAACGCAGAGATAAGGCCAAGAGCAAAAAAAGCGTTAATAATCATAAAAAGAAATAAAGTTATAGAAAGAAAGGCGAATATTTAATATATGAAGAATAAATGCAAATTTGTAGGCATTATGTTTTTGTGTATATTGATAGTGTGTACGCTTGCGGTAATGGCATATGAGCACACAGCAGGTATGAAAGGCGCTGCCGGTGGAGCATCAAATGCTTCGGGCAATACAAAAAATACTGACGAAGCAGACGATATGCTTACTGTCGTGACATCCTTCTATCCAATGTATATTGCAGCTTTAAATATAGTAGACGGAGTGGAAGGCGTTAGACTTGAAAATCTAAGCGAGCCACAGACCGGTTGTCTGCATGATTTCCAGCTCACACCGGAGGATATGAAGCTTTTATCCACAGCCGATGTTTTTGTAATAAACGGAGGCGGTATAGAGTCGTTTATGTCAGATGTGGCAAAGGCGTATCCGAAGCTTGATGTGGTTGAGGCCTGTGAGGATGTGGCACTTCTTTCTGAGGATGATGCAGACAGTGACCACGACCATGATCACGACGCAGACACAGAATCGGACAGTGACCACGACCATGACCACGACGCAGACACAGAATCGGACAGTGACCACGACCATGACCACGAAGCAGACGCAGAATCAGATAGCGCGCACGATCATGACCATGGTGATGAGAATGCCCATGCATGGATGAGCGTGCCGCGTTACCGCACCATGGTTCAGACAATCGCATCCCGGCTTGCCGAAAAGGATGCAAAGCATGCTGATGAATATTATGCAAATGCAAAAGCATATGATGCAAAGCTTGCAGTGCTTGAAGAAAAGATAAATAGCCTAAAGAGTCTTACCAATGGACAGAATATCATCATATTCCATGAGGCCTATGCGTATGTAGCTGATGATTTTTCCATGAATGCATGCTATCTGTTAGACCTTGACGAGGAGCGCTCAGTCAGCGCAGGTGAGATAAAGCAGGTAATAGGTGCCATAAAGGATGACGGAGTGTCGGTAATACTCGCTGAGGAGCTCTACGGAAGGAGCATGGGAGATACCGTATCGCGTGAGACAGATGTGCATGTGATTTATATCGACCCTCTCAACAGGGGAGAGTACGACAAGGACAGCTATCTTTATGGTATGGAGCACAATATAGAGCTTATCAAAGAGGCATTTACTAAATAAAATTGGAGAAAATATGCGGAAAATAATACAGCCATGTGGCTTTCATTGCATAAAAATAAATAACCTTGGAGTGAGCTTCGGAGAGCAGACGGTGCTTGAGGATGTAAATATGCACATACACTGTGGCTCCTTCAATGTCATAATAGGCCAAAACGGTGCCGGAAAATCTACACTCATAAAGGCGATACTGGGCGAGATACCTCACACCGGTACGATTGAGTTCAAGGATACTAAGGACGGACATATGGCTAAGCTTAAAATCGGCTATGTGCCGCAGTCTGTCAATATCGAGAAAAATACACCGGTCAGCGTGTATGACCTCATAGCAAGCTATCAGTACAATTATCCTGTTTTTCTGCCAAAGAGCAAAAAGATAGAGGCAAAGATAAGGGAGACACTCGAGGTATTTGAGGCTGAGGAGCTCATCGACAAGCAGGTGTGCAACCTCTCGGGAGGACAGCTGCAGAGAGTGCTTCTTTCCATGGCAATCATGGACGAGCCGAACCTGCTACTGTTGGATGAGCCGGTGTCCGGAATAGACCAAAACGGCATGGAGCTTTTCTATAAGACCATGGATTATTTAAAGACTCACTATGACCTTGCAATCATACTGATATCGCACGATTTGGACTATGTGGCAAAGTACGCAGACCATGTTGTGCTGCTTGATAAGACAGTAGCAAAGCAGGGAACTGTGAAGGAAGTCTTCGAGAGCAAGGAATTTGAGAGAATTTTTTACACAGGAGAGGAATCCTGGGTGAGAGAGGAGGAGCACAAATGAATATAACCTCCTGGCTTCAATATGATTTCATGAGAAATGCCCTTATCGCTGTGCTCATCATCACACCGCTTTTTGGCATAATGGGAACCATGATTGTAAACAAAAAGATGGCATACTTTTCAGATGCACTCGGACATTCAGCACTTACAGGAATCGCTGTCGGAGTGGTATGCGGCATGGCAGACACCTCGCTTGCCATGGTGATATTTGCGATAGTGTTTGCACTTCTTTTAAATAAGATAGGCAGTCTGAACACTGCATCGACAGATACCATTATATCGGTATTTTCATCGTGCTCTGTGGCGATAGGTCTTGCGATACTGTCAAAGGGCGGCAATTTCAGCAAATACTCAAGTATACTGGTGGGCGATGTGCTAAGCATCACAAAGACTGAGATAGTTTATCTAATTGTGATTTTTGTGGTCACGATAGTGTTCTGGGTGTTTTGCTTCAATAAGCTCAACGCCATCTGCATACACAGAAGCGTGGCAAAAAGCAAGGGTATCCATGTGCGTCTTCTGGATAATCTGTTTGCGGTGCTTGTAGCACTCATAGTTATGCTATCCATCAAGTGGATAGGTATACTTATAATAAATGCTCTGCTTATATTACCGGCGGCTTCATCAAGGAATATTTCGGAAAATATGCGTGAGTATCATTTCTTTTCAGTGATATTTTCAGTATTTTCCGGTATAGTCGGCCTCGCAGTGTCATACTACACCAATGTGGCAACAGGTCCGATGATAGTGATTATTGCATCGGTAATATATTTTTCGACATTTATATTTGGCAGAAAATTGAAAAAATAACGGCAAGGGCTATAAGAAACAGAATATGATATATTAGAGGGACTGCGCGCAACGTGCAGTCCCTTTTTAGGTTAATTTGACTGATGAGATGTAAAAATTAACAATTAAATGAGAATATTTAAATTTGCTCTTTTTGGCAGGGTGTGTTATAATCCTTGTATACAAAAAACAGAGGTAATACAATATGGGTAGTAATAACGATATTTCATTAAAAGCATTAGCCAAGATTAATCTGGGGCTCGATGTTGTGAGGCGCAGAGAGGACGGATATCATGAGGTCCGCATGATTATGCAGACCATTCAGCTGTATGACAGGCTCGATATCAAAAGGACACAGGAGCCCGGCATACAGATACAGACCAATCTGTCTTTTCTCCCTGTAAACGAGAACAATCTCATATACAAGGCTGCAAAGCTTCTGATGGATGAGTTTTCTATAACTGACGGTGTATCAGTGAAGCTGGACAAGCGTATTCCTGTTGCAGCAGGGATGGCGGGGGGCAGTACTGATGCGGCAGCCATGCTTATAGGTGTAAACAGGCTTTTTTCACTGGGACTGACAAAGAGACAGCTTATGGAAAGAGGTGTGCAGATAGGTGCGGATGTACCATACTGTATTATGAGAGGCACGGCGCTGGCCGAGGGCATAGGAGAGGCGCTTAGTCCTCTTCCTCCAATGGTAAAGTGTCCGGTGCTTATTGCAAAGCCGTCAATCTCGGTATCCACAAAGTTTGTGTATCAGAATCTGAAGCTTGATGATACGACTATTCATCCGGATATAGACCGCCTGATAGATGATATAAAGGCTAAGAATCTGCATGATATCGCAGCGCATATGGGAAATGTCTTAGAGACTGTGACCATACCAAATTATCCGGTGATAGATGAGATAAAGAAGCATATGCTTTCAAATGGCGCGGTAGGAGCCATGATGAGCGGTAGTGGTCCGACGGTTTTTGGTCTGTTTGACGATGAAGATACTGCAAAGAAAGCGTACAAAGCCATGAGAAGCTCACATCTTGCCAGACAGGTGTATCTGACATCTGTATACAATAATCGCAAATAACGTGATATCCGGATAGCACAGCGGGTGCTTTATAGTTGCTTTTTTCTTATATGTGAGAATGATAATACAAGAGATAGGAGAAGTTTGATGACTGATAATTTAACTTTAAATATGGATGCATATCTGCCACTGCGTGATGTGGTGTTTAATACACTTCGTGAGGCAATTTTAAAGGGTGAGCTCAAGCCGGGAGAGAGACTTATGGAGCTGCAGCTTGCGTCAAAGCTTGGAGTCAGCCGTACACCTATACGTGAAGCAATCAGAATGCTTGAGCAGGAGGGGCTTGCAGTCACAATGCCGAGAAAGGGCGCAGAGGTTGCCAAGATGACTCTCAAGGATATGGAGGATGTGCTTGAGGTGAGAGAGGCTCTCGATGAGCTTGCAGCCAAAATAGCTTGTAAGAAAATCAGTGATGAGCAGCTTGCGAATCTAAAAACCATAAAGGACGAGTTCAAGAGGAGCATGGACTCAGGAGATGTGAAAAAGATAGCTGAAGAGGATGTGAAGTTTCACGATGCTATCTATGAGGCAACAAACAATGCGAAGCTTGTATCTATGATGAACAATATCCGCGAGCAGATGTACCGCTACAGAGTGGAGTATTTGAAGGACCCAAAGAATTATCCGATGCTTGTGAAGGAGCATGACGCCATCTACAGGGCGCTTGAGGCAAGAAATATGGAGCTTGTGACTACAGAAATGCATACGCATGTGGCTAATCAGGCGGTTGCTGTAAAGGCTGTGATACAAAAGCAGGATGAAGAGAAGAAATAAAACAGAAATATAACAAGATTATAGCAGACAAAGATAATAAAATACAAAATAATATAACAAAACCAGGGGCTGCCGGTTGCACTGACGTGTGAACGGCGGCCTTTTTTTAGTGGCTTAGTTAGTGGCTTAGATAATAGCAAAAAATAAGTAATCAGGGATATTTGCGGGCTTGTATGGTCATACTATATCAGGGATTTTAAATCTTACGGGATTTATTGGGTATATAGGAGAGTTAAAGATGACCACAAACATAGATGAGAACATAAAAAGCTTCAGGCAGATATATTCTGACTGCTCAGATATCAAGATGCAGGAGATGTATCTGGGGCGTGATGCTTCCATAAAGTGTTTTGTTGCATATATTGAGGTGACATGTGCAGGCTCCGGTATCAATAACAGTGCGTTTGGACGATTTACATCATACCTTGAAGGGATAGACCGGGATCAGGTTAAGGAAGTACTTGACAAAAATCAGGCAGCTCTATCCGAATTTGCGCATCTTCATACGGTTAGAGAGGCAGCCCAGATGATGCTGACAGGAGACGTGATATTTTTTGTGGATGGCTATCCGGATGCCTTTAAGCTTCCCGACAAGGGATATCCCGCCATGTCAATTCAGGAGATTGATTCGGAAAAGGTCATAAGAGGCTCAAATGAGGGCTTTGCTGATTCCATAAAGATAAATACGGCACTTATCAGGCGCAGGTTAAGGAGCACTCGCTTAAAGTGTAAAGAGGTGAAAAAGGGGCTTCGCGGACACAGCAATGTGGACATATTGTATGTGAGAGACCTCGTAAAACCGGGGCTTGTAGAGGAAGTAGAAAAGAATCTGGACAGCTATGTGATAGACCATGTGGGTGACTCGGGAGTTCTTGAACAGTTTGCTGAGGCAAAATGGTATTCACCGTTCCCACAGCTTCAGACCACAAAGCGGCCGGATGTGGCGGTAAATGCGCTCCTAGAGGGGAGGGTGGTGGTGCTGTGCGATAATTCACCGATAGCAATAATACTGCCAACCACCATGAACAATTTTTTAAAAACCGCAGATGATTACTATAACAGAACGATAGCGGCAAGCTTTGCCAGATTGATAAGGTACGTGGCAGCCTTTATGTCATTTACATTGCCGGGGCTTTATCTGGCGGTCACAAATTTTCATACACAGATACTGCCGACACCACTCATACTGGCGTTTTATGAAGCAAGACTCGGCTGCCCGTTTCCACAGCTCATAGAGGTGCTCATGATGGAGCTGTCCTTTGAACTGCTTCGCGAAGCTGGCATAAGACTTCCCGGAGCCATGGGAAATACGATAGGCATAGTCGGAGGCCTCATAATCGGACAGGCAGCAGTGGATGCAAATTTAGTGAGCCCTATAGTGGTCATCCTGGTTGCATTCACCGCACTCTGCTCGTTTGCCATACCGAGTGAGGAGTTTGCATTTTCATTTAGGATACTCAAATTCGCTGTAATAATTATGTCGGCATGGCTTGGATACTTTGGATTTTTAATAAGTCTGATGGTGATACTTTTGCATCTTGCAAAGCTCAAAAGCTGTGGTTACCCATACATGATGCCATTCGTGGGCAGCGAGCTGACAGGCGGTGAGGATGAAAAGGACAGTATCATACGATTTCCGCTTCGCAGACTATGGAGGCGGCCTGTATTTGCAAGGGAAAATGAGTGCAGAAAGCTGAAAGGAAATAAGGATGACTAAAAATATGAGCACAAGCTACACATTTGCACAAAACGAAAGCATATCGCCCCGCCAGCTATACAGGCTATACGTCTTTAATCTGCTTGGAGTCGGCACACTGGTGCTTCCAAACAATCTGGCGAAGCTTGGAAAGTATGCTTTTATCTCAATCGCACTCGGAGTTTTCATGGCATGGCTATTTATGTGGATAGTAAGCGAGGTGCGTGAACGCAGGAAAACAATATATGACAGAAGCATTGATAAAACAAAATATGCGAAAATGTTAATTTATGATTTAATTATTGCGATATACGAGCTGTCACAGGCTGCATTTCTTGCATGGATATTTGTAAAGCTGATACGTGACAGCCTTATACCGGATGAGTCATTTACATTTGTACTTCTTGTGATAATGGCGGTATGCGCTTATGCGCTAAGTGGCGGATTGGAGTGCCGGGCCAGGGTATACGAGGTAGTATTTTTCTTTGTGCTGATACCGCTTGCTGCTATGCTTTTGTTTGCGATATCGGATGTGAGATTTGACTATCTGATGATTAAGGACAGAGTCGGTGTGGACTTTGGCATAGCGGATATATTTGCGGTCGCATACTATGTGTTTGCAGCATCCATTTCCGTGTTCAATATACTGTTTGTAAGGGAGCGCACTGCCTCACAGATACGAGGGAGTGTGAGTAAAGCAATATTCACATATGCAGGCATTCTTTTTTTATTGTATGCAGTATTGCTTGGAAACTTTGGAAAATATTCACTGTCGGAAATAGAGTTTCCGGCTGTCGTACTGATGAGTGATGTGCAGATAAAAGGCAGCTTCTTCAAGAGGGCAGATGCACTGATGCTGTCGGTGTGGTTTTTCACGCTGTTTTCAGTACTCAATATGAGCCTTTATTATGCGGTTTTAAGATGTGAGAATTTTGCTGAAAATACGGGAAAAATTATATTTACATTTAATAAAAACCGGCATTCCTGTAGCAATAAGCAATTTGGCTCTGACAGACAGAAAGCCATGACAAGGAAAAGAGCACTATGAGAAGCTGGTGCATCATTTTTGTCATAGCAGTCACAGTGACCTTAGCATATATTCTTGAAAGTGGAGAAGAAATCGTGAAAAAATATCTTGGATTTTTATTGTGCATAGCGATACCGGTCATAGTAGTGCTGACGATAGGTCTCATGCTCACCGGCTGCAGTGCAAGTGGAACTTGAGGAGCGCTGTTTTCCGACACTTGCGGCGGTCGATATTGTAGATGTAGATACTGACGAAATAACCGATAAAGAAGTAACTGATAACAAAGCATATGTTAGCCACAGAGATGTTTCGACAAATGAAAATAGCGGAATATATAGAGTTCTACTATAACATGGACAAATCATACGAACCGGAATATGCATATGATATCAAAAACAAGCAGTGGACAGCTTCGAAGGATCGGCTGATCACGAAAAAGCCGATACCAACAATTTGAGGTGAATATTAATAGGAAAAACGCTTAGAAATGATAAAGCAGCTTATTCAGACTTCATGGAATACTGCAAGACATCAAAAAAATTTCCGAGAAACACATATGTGTGCATAGCAGATGATATAAATGATATTTTTGATAACATGGGTGATTATTATGAGCAGAAAATAAATAAGGAGAATCATGAGGATGGTGAACCGATAATTACACTTGGCACATTGCTGGATGACTATACGAATGAAATTCATGAAATCCGGTAAAATTTTCAAAAAAGATGAATAAGCTCGTCAAATAAGGCAATACTTGTTTACATGAGAAAGAAAATAATAATAACAACCATAGCAATAATATCCATTACGGCAGCGATAGCTTCAAAAAATCATACACCTGCCGCAAACACCAATAGTATAGCGTGTACAGCCGACATGCAAAAATCCATCGCCGGCAAAATCCTGCGTTTTCACGTGCTGGCAAACAGCGACAGCGAAGCAGACCAGAATGTGAAAAAGCAGGTGCGCGATGCAGTAGGGGCTTACATAGAGCCATATCTGCTGGAGTGCGAAAATATCGAAGAAACCAGAGCCACCGTAAATGACCATATGGACGAAATAATAGCGGTATCAAAGGAGACGCTTGCAGCAAACGGTTTTACATATGGCGCATCGGCAGAGCTTACACACACCGATTTCCCGGAAAAGACGTATGGGGACTATACATTTCCTGAGGGAAATTACGAGGCGCTTGAAATAACACTGGGCGATGGAGCCGGTCATAACTGGTGGTGCGTGCTGTATCCAAACATGTGCTTTAGGGGCAGTGTGTACGAGGTGGTGGAGGATGAAGCAAAGGAAAATCTTAAGGAGGTACTCACTCCGGACGAGTATGAGAGCATATTTGACAGTGGAAAATATGAAATAAAACTAAAAATCCTTGATATTTTCAGATAAAACAGTTAGTATATTCATGCTGAAAAAATATATTAAAAGAAAATATGTGATGACAAATTATTAAAGCGTGAATTAATTTAGATATGCTAGAGGATAAGGAGAAAAAAATGACAAAGGATGTAGTAGTATCATTAAAGGGCCTGCAGCTCGCACCGGACCAGCAGTCGGATGCGGTAGAGGTGATTGCCCCGGGAGAGTATTATATAAGAAACAACAAACACTATGTGCTTTTTGAGGAGATAATGGAGGGTGAGACCCAGACACTCAAAAATATGCTTAAATTCAATGACAATTATCTTGAGTTCACCCGCAAGGGACCTATGAGTGTACATATGATATTTGAGAAGGGAAAGAAAAACCTGACATATTATTATACACCGTTTGGAAGTATCCAGATAGGTATTGATGCCACAAGCATAGAGGTAAAGGAGACTGAGGACGAGATAAGGGCAGAGGTAAAGTATGCACTTGATGTCAACTATGAATTTGTAGGCGACTGTCACATCAATATAGCTGTGAAGAAAAAAGGCGCAGCAGTCAAAATTGCATAAAAGTCTGCCAAGCCTATGGGGTAAAAAATATATAAAGCATATATGGATAAAGCATATAAAAAACAGAGCATGTGAGGATGAAAGCCATCCCACATGCTCTGTTTATGTACATGAAAATTAAATCATGATATTATTTCTGCTTAGCCTTTTTGGCTGCCTCTTTAGCAGCTTTTCTTTCAGCCTTTGCAGCCTCTTCAGCCTTGAGCTGTTCGTTGGCCTTGCTGTAGTTTTCTGCCATTCTTGCACGGAAGCCTTTCTTCTTCTTAGGCTTCTCAAGAGGTCCTCTGATACCGCGGACAGCTGTGATGTAGATACCGCTGACAGAAGCCTTAACCTCTTTCTTTAAAGGAATCTCATCAAAGATCTGCTCGTCTGCGATAAGAGACATGACTCTTGGTCCGACCTTGGCCTTGACTACAGGAAGCTTTGAGCGGCGCATAAGCTTTGGTGTCTGCTCAATAATCTGCTGTGGGAGACCGGCATCCTTTAGCTTCATACGCTTTTTGTCAATGATTAGCATATTGACTGTCTGTGATGCAGCAGCTATCTGTTCGTCCTGTTCTTCCTTTCTTTTTTAGTGCTTTTTTACCGAGGATTGTTAATACTATAAATGCTACCACAAGCACTACTGCGATAACAATAAGTACGATTAATGCTGGATTCAAAACGTATCCCTCCTAAAAATTTGCTTATTTAAATTAATTCTATCAAATATGCTAAAAAAAATCAATCTTTATTGCAAGAATAGGTAAAACCGTAGTATAATAGAACTATATTTTGGAAAAGTCTTTAGAAGACGCAAAGGGGTATTTATTAATGAAGAAAATTGCTCTTTTGGCTGATGGCTGGAGAAGATATGTAATATATTCGTGGGTTGAGGGTATCATGGGAGGCTCTAAAGAGCTGGGACTGGATGTGTGCCTGTATTTTTACAACACCAACGGAACCTGGAGTCAGGATTCAAAGTTTAACAAAGGCGAGTATGCGCTGAACGATTTGCCTGATTTAAACAGTTTCGACGGAGTGGTATTTGACTGCACCAATACGACCAACCTGGATGAGATACAGTATATGGTCAGAAAGCTTCAGTCGGTAAATGTGCCGGTAGTGAGTATCGGGTATAAGGTTGATGGGTTTTACTATGTAGGCAACGATAATAAGAGGCTGTTTCGCAAGGTAATGGATCATATGTACTATGCGCATGGCTGCAAAAGCTTTGTGTTTGCAGGTGGTCCGCCGTATCATTATGAGAACAGAATGCGTTTTGAGGCCTTCAAGGAGGCTTTAAGTGATTATGGCATACCACTTACAGCTGATATGTACATGTTTGGTGATTTTGATTATCAGACAGGTGTCAGGTATATGAGTGATTGGCACGAGAGCAAAAAGCCGTTACCGGATGTCTTTTTATGTGCAAATGACAATATAGCAGCAGGACTGTGTGCGACAGCAGAGGTTCTTGGATACAAGGTACCACAGGATTTTAAGGTCACAGGCTTTGACAATCTGGATAAGGCTGCGTATTTTAACCCACAGATTACAACAGTGGATAACAACAGGGGCAATATAGGCAGAAATGCTCTTGAGATATTTAAGGCGCTTTGGAATGGCACGGGCGATGCTTCTGATAAATACCTTGATTCTGAGTTTATACCGGCTGAGAGCTGCGGATGCCCTAATACCGGCAGAGTGGATTATCGTAATTACATAAAGAATATTATCAAAGGCTCCGTTGCAAGAGAGCAGGAGGAGGATGCAGTAATGATCCTCCAGAAAGAGCTCGAGGAGTGCAATGAATACTATGATTTGTTTGAGAGATACTCTGACTATATACAGAGCATGAAGTGTGACGGAGTGTATGTGGTCGGTGTTTCTGATCTGGCAGCTGCAAGGAACAATGCACACTTTAGGAAGCATGGCTATGATATTGACGACGAGGTTGTACTCTATGCGGATGACAAGGACAATGGAAAGCTTGAGTTTAAGAGTGTAAATGACCTTATGCAGTACATGCAGAGTGTAGATAAAAACACCTGCTATATGTATTGTTCGCTGCATTTCAGGGACGAGATAGTGGGCTATGTAATACTCAGGAATCCTGAGTTTTTGTACGACCATCCTGAGCAGTTTGATATACAGTCTGCCCTGCTCAAGAGGCTTGAGAATCTTTTTAAGCAAAAGGTACTTGAGAATACAAATAATGAGCTTAAGAATCTCTACAACCATGATGCGCTCACAGGCCTATACAATCGTGTGGCATGCAATGAGATGGTCATTCCTATGTTTGCTGAGCTTGAAGCTCAAAATGTCGGCTGCACCATAGTATTTCTCGATGTGGATGATTTCAAGGACATAAATGATACCTACGGACACCAGTACGGTGACGAGCTTTTAAAGACTGTGGCGAGGGTGCTTGATGAGCAAAAGCCTGAGGGAAGTATGGTATATAGATTCGGTGGAGATGAATTTATCGTGTTTATCCCTGGGGACAGACATGACACTGCTGAGAAGTATATAAAGCGCGTGTATGATATCATGGAGCAGCACAGCCTGTTTATCAGTCACGGCATCATATATACGAGGCCGGGCAGTGGTAAGAGTTTTGACGATTATCTCGTAAGTGCTGACACAAAGATGTATCAGCTTAAGCAGCAGCACAAGCAGAAAAAGGATAGCAATTTCTTAAAGGGAGTGGATATTTCATCCGTTCCTATGATGGTTGACAATAATATACAAATAATGGACAGGGAAGGTCATGTGTGCAGGGTATTTGATTTTTTAAAGCTGAATAATGTAAATTCAGTCCGTCTGCGCATATGGAATGAGCCTGATAAGGTGCCGGAGTCTAAGGGGTATTGCAGTCTTACATATGTTCTCGAGATGGCTCATGTCATTAAAAAATACAAAATGCATTTTCTGCTTGATTTTCATTATTCAGATTACTGGGCAGATCCGGGACAGCAGAATAAGCCTGATGCGTGGAAGAATTTAAGCTTTGATGAGCTGAAGGAGACAGTGCACAAGTACACATATGATGTGCTATACAGATTAAAAATCATGGATTGTGCGCCGGATATGGTTCAGATTGGTAATGAAATAAGGAGTGGTATGCTGTTTCCGGATGGTGCAGTGCCACAGTACAGGCAGCTGGCTGCGCTTGTAAATGAGGGAATCAGAGCTGTCAGGGAGCTGCTACCGGAGACAAAGGTCATGATTCATCTGGATCAGGGAGGCAGATATAACTGTATTATGCCTTGGTTTGATTCTATGTTTAATGCGGGCATGCTGCCGATTGACGCGATTGGCCTTTCCTTTTATTCGTTCTGGCATGGTACATTCATGGATTTGAAGGATACTATGAGCAGGCTCATAAAATTATATAATCTGCCGGTTTATATTGTGGAGACAGCTCATCCGTGGAGGCATTGCAAGGGAGATCATATCCCGAAGGAACTCATGGAGACTGCAGGCCTTGATGCAGGCAGCGCAGAGCAGAAGAAGTCTCTTGAAATAATCATGCAGATAGCAGCAGAGGTGTCAAAGGATACCGGAAAGACAGGTGTATACTACTGGGAGCCTGTCGGTGTGCCTGGTAAAGGCATGGGAACCTGGTTTGAGAATATGGGTATGTTTGACGAGCATGGCAGGGCTTTGCCGGGCTGGGATGCAATCAGGGACTTTGATCCGAAAAATCCGCCGATTAAAGAGCTTGACAAGTATATTGAATCACTTTATGAGTATGAAGAAACACCGGAGGTGGAGGATTTCATGAAGCTTCTTATGATTCATGGAAATCTAATCTCAAATCCTGAATTTAAGGATGGATTTAATAATTGGCAGATTGAGACAAGCCTCGAAGAAGGACAGTATACACTGGGTAAGGATGGAGTGTTTATCTCTTCAGATGCCAATTTTGACTATTCGATAAGCCAGACGGTGGATATTGAATATACCGGTGAGTATATAGCAGCGGTTGACTATAGAGGAACCAATACAACAGGTGTCGAGGTCGAGCTGTTTATGGATGTGGAGGATGAAAGCGGCGTTCATACATATACAAGCGACATTTTCCCGGATGATATCAGGTTTGTGACACATCTGCTTAAGCCGGTAAGGCTGCAAAAGAATGCCAGGGTGACAGTAGGGCTTAGGATGCATACTTCTCCGGTGTTTGCAAAGATAAAGAAATTTTCACTCGTTGTAATTTAACCTGATATGTGATATTGTAGACAGGTATAGTGTTTTGCGGATGCGTTTTTGCCGTGGCAGGGCATTGTACATATAAATAACATGACTTACAGATTTCAGGAGGATTCCAATGAGTGAGAAGAAGAATACAGGTAAGAAGGCAGTCATAGCAGTGATTGTGATTGCACTTATCGTGGTAATTATTGCGCTTGTTGCTGTAATAAGCGGCAAGAGCAAAAAGGGTGGCTCAAAGAGCGCAACAGAGGCAGGCACCGAGGCCGGCAGCGAGACGATGCGAAGCGGACAGTTTGACATAGACTACGCAAAGCAGGTTACAAAGCTTGCAGACTATTCAGGTGTTGCAATTACAGTCTCAAACGATTATGAGATAAACGATACAGCAAAGCAGAAATATCTGACCAATGTGCTTCAGTCATATGGTGCAGATGCGTACAAGCAGGTTACAGATCGTGATACAGTTGCAGATGGCGATTATGTCAAGGTTGATTACACAGGATATAAGGATGGCAAAGCATTTGATGGTGGCTCAGCTACAGATGTGATGCTTGATGTGACAAATAATAGCCAGGTCGGCGGTTCATCCTTTATTGATGGATTTACAAAGCCTATAATCGGAGCCAAGGTGGGTGACAAGGTTAAGGGTGACGTGACATTTCCTGAGGATTATGGCAATGACGACTTAAACGGACAGACAGTTACATTTGAGTATACAGTAAAGGGTATTTACTCAGCAGATCCTGTTGCACTTGCTGATATGACAGACGAGCAGGTCAACACAGTGTTTGGAAAGGCCGGAGTGACAACAAATGCCCAGCTTACCACACAGATTGAGAAAGATTTGAAGCAGCAGCTCTACAGCGCTGAGGTGGACAAGATAAAGAGCTACATGATTGACAATAGCACAGTTGAGATTCCTGATGAGTATCTACAGGCCAGACTCAATGAGTATATTGCTTCATTTACCAAGGAAAATGTCAAGGATGGACAGACACTTAAGAAATATTTAAAGTCCAACTACAACATGACAGTGGATCAGGCCACAGAGAAGTGGAAGGAGAATCTGACAGACCAGATAAAGACAGAGTTCATCTTTGGGCTTATCGCTGAGAAGGAAAATATCAAGATGGATGATGATGCCTTCAACAGCTATGTGGATTACATCGTATCAGCCAGCAATGGCCAGTTCAGCAAGGCTTCTGAGGTATACAAGTATTTTGGAAGCGGACACAAGGATGAGGGAAAGACATACCTTAAGAACCAGTACCTTGTAAACAAGGCTATTGATACAGTCACAGAGAAAGCAAATGTGACATTTGAGGATGGCAGTGCAGCGCCGGATACTTCAAGTGGCAGCGCGGATGCCGAATAATAACGATAAATATGCTGTCTGTGGTGATGCGCAGGTAGCTTAAATGGAGGATTAGATAATGGAACTTACAAACATACGCGAGATTTTCCGCAACAAGGACAAATTCGCTGACAAAGAGGTGACTATCGGAGGATGGGTCAGAAGCAATCGTAATTCAAAGAATTTTGGATTTATCGTGGTAAACGACGGTACATTTTTTGAGCCAATCCAGGTTGTATACGGAAATGGCTTAGACAACTATGATGAGGTTGGCAAGATCAATGTCGGAGCTGCAATTATCGTAAGAGGTACACTTGTGCTTACTCCGGATGCAAAGCAGCCATTTGAGATTCAGGCCGCAGAGGTGACTGTTGAGGGTGCATCCACACCGGATTATCCTCTGCAGAAGAAGAGACATACATTTGAGTATCTTCGTACAATCTCACACTTAAGACCTCGTACCAATACTTTTGAGGCAGTTTTCAGAGTGCGCTCACTCTGCGCATATGCTATTCACAAATTCTTCCAGGAGAGGGATTTTGTGTACGTGCACACACCGCTTATCACAGGAAGTGACTGTGAGGGTGCAGGAGAGATGTTTCAGGTGACCACACTTGATTTGAACAATCTCCCTATGACAGAGGATGGAAAGGTGGATTTCTCAAAGGATTTCTTTAATAAGCCTACCAACCTTACTGTTTCAGGACAGTTAAACGGCGAGACATATGCTATGGCATTCAAGAATATCTACACCTTCGGACCTACCTTCCGTGCGGAGAATTCAAACACCACACGTCATGCGGCAGAGTTCTGGATGATTGAGCCTGAGATTGCTTTTGCAGACCTTGAGGATGATATGATGCTTGCAGAGAGCATGCTCAAGTATGTTATCAACTATGTGCTTGAAAATGCACCTGAGGAGATGGCATTTTTCAACAATTTCGTGGACAAGGGACTCCTTGACAGATTAAGAAATGTTGTTGAAAATGATTTTGCCCGTGTGACATACACAGAGGCTATAGATATCCTTTCAAAACACAATGACAAGTTTGATTACAAGGTATCATGGGGCTGTGATTTGCAGACTGAGCATGAGAGATACCTCACAGAGCAGATTTATAAGCGCCCTGTATTTGTCACAGATTATCCGAAGGAGATAAAGGCCTTCTACATGAAGCTGAATGACGACGGAAAGACCGTTGCAGCAGTTGACTGTCTCGTGCCGGGAATCGGAGAAATCATCGGTGGAAGCCAGAGAGAGGATGACTACGACAAGCTTCTTGCCAGAATAAATGAGCTTGGACTTTCAGAGGATGACTACAAGTTCTACCTTGACTTAAGAAAATACGGTTCTGCAAGACACGCAGGCTTTGGATTGGGCTTTGAGAGATGCGTAATGTATCTTACCGGCATGGGCAATATCCGTGACGTTATCCCATTCCCTAGAACAGTTAATAACTGTGAGCTGTAATCACGAATGAATTTCATACATGAATAATTACCGCCCTTTGCACATATATATGATGTGTGGAGGGCGTTTTTATGTGGAGAAAAATCAAAGGTCCTGTGATAACAATATGTATCATGCATCTTACGGCGCTTTTGTGCCTTATCATACTTTCCATAGTACAGTGCTTTGTCGACATGGCGGAGTGGATAAAGTTTGCACTTGCCATGGCGGTCAATATAGTGGTGGGGCTCGTGTGCGGATTTTTGCTCAAATGCTGCTTTCACCGCAGACGTTTTATCAGGGTGACGGTCGTAGCATACTGGATAACGTATGTGATAGCAACAGTGGTCATAGATATAGGTGAATCAAAAAATATATTCGAGCTTTTGATAATACTCCTTCTGGTAATGTTTTCAGCGCTTGTTTTTCGCTAAAAAAGGACTTTTCATATTGATAATGCTGTGATATAATGTTGAAAGCAAATATGATGTGTCAATGAGACATCGTTAAATGAAAAGGAGATAAAAATGAAACACGTAAAGACATTAAATACAAGAAAATTACAGAACACAGTTAAAAAGGGCGGATGTGGCGAGTGCCAGACATCATGCCAGTCAGCTTGCAAGACATCTTGTACAGTTGGAAACCAGACTTGTGAGCAGTACAAATAGTCATAGGTGAAGCGGATTTAAAGAGTGTGCGCTGATAGGTGCACACTCTTTTCGCAGTGTAATTTTAAAATGTGTATAGAAAGAGAGGAATATTGTAGTGGTTCATCAGTACAAGAACAACGGCTATAATATTGTCTTAGATGTCAACAGTGGCGCAATCCATGTGGTGGATGATGTCACATATGACGTTATTGAGCTGTTTGAGGACAACTCAGCTAAGGAGATTATTGAAAAGCTTGTGGACAGGTATCCACAGACGGAGATAGAAGAAGCAATACAGGAAGTAAATGAGCTTAAGGATAATGAAGAGCTCTTCACAGAAGATACATACAAAGAGCGTATCATAGATTTCAAGAAGCGCCAGACAGTTGTAAAGGCACTTTGCCTTCACATCGCGCACGACTGCAACCTTGCCTGCAGATATTGTTTTGCAGAGGAGGGCGAGTATCACGGCAGACGAGCTCTCATGAGCTACGAGACAGGAAAACAGGCACTTGATTTCCTGATTGCCAATTCAGGCAGCAGAAGAAACTTAGAGGTAGACTTCTTTGGAGGAGAGCCTCTTATGAACTGGGATGTGGTGAAGCAGCTTGTGGCATATGGAAGAGAGCAGGAGAAGCTTCATGACAAGCATTTCAGGTTCACACTCACTACAAACGGTGTGCTCTTAAATGACGAGATTATGGAGTTCGCCAACAAAGAGATGGACAATGTAGTTCTTAGTATCGACGGACGCAAGGAGGTTCATGACCGCATGAGACCTTTCAGAAAGGGTGCCGGCAGTTATGACCTTATTGTTCCGAAATTCCAGAAGTTTGCGGAGAGCAGACATCAGGACAAGTACTATGTGAGAGGTACATACACACATTTCAATACTGATTTTTCAAAGGATGTGCTTCATCTGGCTGATTTAGGTTTCAAGCAGATTTCGGTTGAGCCTGTAGTGGCACAGCCTACAGATGAGTATGCACTTAAGGATTCTGATTTACCTGTGCTCTTTGATGAGTACGACAGACTTGCAGCAGAGATGGTAAAGAGAAACAAGGCAGGAAACGGCTTCAATTTCTTCCATTTTATGATAGATTTAGAGGGAGGACCTTGTGTATATAAGCGTCTTTCCGGTTGTGGCTCAGGAACTGAGTACCTGGCAGTGACTCCATGGGGAGATTTATATCCATGCCACCAGTTTGTGGGCAATGAGGACTTCCTTATGGGTAATGTCTGGGATGGCATCAAGGCCACTGACATCCAGGATGAGTTTAAGTGCTGTAATGTTTATGCCAAGGAAAAATGTCGCAACTGTTTTGCCAGATTCTATTGCAGCGGTGGCTGTGCCGCCAACTCATACAACTTCCACGGCACAATCACTGATGCCTATGATTTAGGCTGCGAGCTGCAGAAGAAGCGTATAGAGTGCGCTATCATGATTAAGGCAGCAGAGGCTGATATTGCAGATGATGCACAATAATTTGAATTTGTCACGGGAAACGGATAGCGGTATTTGTGACCCGTGTGCGAATATATTTGCCATCTGTATACCTATATGGATGGTAGCAAAATGACAGGAAGGTATAAGAAAATGAAAAAAGGAAAGAGTTGGGTGATTATCCTTGTGGCAGTCATTTGTATCGGCTTGCTGGGCTGGTATTCCACTGCAGTAATCACCGACACAAAGCAAAAGCAGGAGGCAACTGCTAATGGTGAGAGCACCAAGGATAAGGATTATCAGAATATCAAGCTTGGTCTCGACCTCTCAGGTGGTGTTTCAATCACCTACCATATCAAGGACAAGAATCCTTCAGACAAGGATGTAAATGATACTATCGCAAAGCTCGAGGAGCGTGCAGAGAGCTACACAACAGAGTACTCTGTATACAAGAGCGGGGATGACCGTATCACTGTAGAGATTCCGGGTGTTGACGACCCTAACAAGGTACTCGAGGATCTTGGAAGTCCGGGATCACTGTACTTCATCGCCCAGTATGACAGTGACGGAAATGCCAACTATACACAGGACACATCGGTTGAGGGCGGCTACAAGCTCAACTATGATATTGACACCTTAAAGGCCAATGGTTCAGTCATCCTCGATGGTAACGATGTAAAGGATGCAAGCGCCCAGTATGACCAGTCATCATCTACATCAACCAAGGAGCCTGTTGTTTCATTAAAGCTCAAGGATAAGGCTATTGACACATGGGCAGATGCCACAAAGAAGGCAAAGGATGCAGGACAGTCAATCGGTATATACTATGATGATCATTTCATCAGCGTTCCTACAGTAAGCGCCGTTATCTCAGATGGTAACTGTGTAATCAACGGAATGAAGGATTACGACGAGGCAACAAGCCTTGCAACATTTATCCGTGTCGGAGCCATCAACCTCCAGCTCGAGGAGTTAGAGTCAAATGTTGTTGGCGCACAGCTCGGTGGAACAGCGCTCACAAATGCAGTAAAGGCTGCAATTATCGGAATTATCTTAATCATGATATTCATGATTGTGCTCTATGGTATACTCGGTGTGGTTGCATCTATCGGACTTGCACTCTACTCAATGCTTACAGTACTGTTTATTTACTGGTTTGAGATTACACTTACACTGCCGGGTATCGCGGGTATCATCCTTGGTATCGGTATGGCAGTAGATGCAAACGTTATCGTATTTGCCCGTATCCGTGAGGAAATCGCAGGTGGCAAATCAGTGCTTGCTGCAGTAAATGAGGGCTACAAGAAGGCTCTTTCAGCCATCCTCGATGGACAGGTTACTACATTTATCGCAGCACTTGTGCTTATGGTGCTCGGTTCAGGTACAGTAAAGGGCTTTGCATACACACTTATGATTTCAATTATTCTGTCACTGTTTACAGCTCTTTTATTGCAAAATACCTTACAAGAGCATTTTACGGTGTCGGTGTCAGAGCTGAGAAGTTCTACGGCAAGGCAAAGAAGAGAAAGGTTATCAGATTTGTACAGAACAGAGTTAAATACTTTGTTATCTCAGGTGTAGTTATACTTGCAGGTATTGGCGGCATGATTTATTTCGGTGCTACAAGCGGCAATGCATTAAACTACAGTCTTGAGTTTGTAGGTGGTACATCAACCACTGCAGACTTTGGGCAAGGATTATACAGCCGCAGAGGTTGAGAAGGACATCGTGCCTTCAGTATCAAAGCTCCTTGGCAATAGTGCAGTGCAGGTTACTACAGTCCAGGGCAGCCATGATGTCACATTAAAGACACGTACACTTTCACTCGATGAGAGACAGGATCTCGCAGCTCTTCTTGAGAAGGATTTCAATGTTGATGCATCAACTATAGAGACTCAGAGTATCAGCTCAACAATCAGTGGAGAGATGAGAACAAACGCTGTAAAGGCAGTTATTATTTCATGTATTTTCATGCTGTTATATATCTGGTTCAGATTCAAGGACATCAGATTTGCTTCAAGTGCTATCCTTGCGCTGGTACATGATGTGCTTGTTGTAGTCACAGCATATGCACTTATCAGAATCTCAGTCGGCAGTACGTTTATCGCATGTATACTTACAATCGTAGGTTACTCAGTCAACGATACAATCGTTATCTTTGACCGTATCCGTGAGAACCTTCACGGTATCAAGAAGTACTCAGCAGATGAGCTTGCTGATATAGCAAACGAGTCCCTTACACAGACACTTTCACGAAGCATCAATACTTCGCTTACTACATTTGTTATGGTATTGTTACTCTTTATCTTTGGTCATACATCAATCAGAGAGTTCTCATTACCACTCATGGTAGGTGTGCTTTGCGGAACATATTCTTCAATCTGCATCGCTACAGAGCTGTGGTATGTTATGAAGCTTTATCTGGGCAAGAGCGCCATCAAAAAGCAGGCGGCTGCACCGGCTAAGGTTTCTAAAAAAGCTAAGAATTAATAATTAATTTATGGCCCGGCCTTTAAAGGCTGGGCTATTGTTTTTTGTGGACTTATTAATATATGCAGATATGTTTATATATTTATAAATTTATGTGCGGAGTAATAGAATGGAGCATTATTTATATGAAAATTTTTCTGATTTATCTGCTTCTTATGAATATAGCAGGCTTTGCTGCGATGGGAATTGACAAGTGTAAGGCCAAGGCACACGCATGGGCGCATCCCGGAGAAGACATTATTTGGGCTCAGCCTGCTGGGCGGAAGCGCCGGTACCTGGGCTGGGATGTATGCCTTCAGGCACAAGACAAAGCATTGGTATTTTGTAAAGGGGATGCCGCTTATTTTCTTTATCCATGTGGTTATTGCATGTGTTATCTACAGGAATTTCTATTAGAAATTTAATTATACTAGGTAACAAAATACTTAATGTAGGTAAAAAGTAACAAAAAAATTGTAGCATATAAGTACATAATTGTGTATAATAGATAACAGATAACAGGTACAAAACCACTACACAACTATCAAGGAGGGCAAAATAATGTGGGCATATGAAAGTGTATTTTATCAGATTTATCCGTTAGGCTTCTGTGGAGCACCATTTGAGAATGATGGTGTTTTGGAGCACAGAATTTTGAAAGTGAATGACTGGATACCTCATATCAAAAAGCTTGGGGCAGATGCAATCTATTTTTCACCGGTGTTTGAATCTGATACACACGGATATAATACAAGGGATTATACAAAAATAGATACAAGGCTTGGCACTAACGAGGACTTTGCACAGGTTTGTGACAATCTGCACAAGGACGGCATAAAGGTAGTGCTGGATGGTGTGTTCAATCATATGGGAAGAGGGTTCTGGGCGTTCCAGGATGTGCTTAAAAACAGAGAAAGCTCACCATATGTAAACTGGTTTGGCCGTATAGCCTTTGACGGCAACTCAAACTATAATGATGGATTGTGGTACGAGGGCTGGGAAGGCAATTACGACCTGGTCAAGCTTAATCTGAGAAATGAGGATGTAATACAGCATATCTTTTCAGCGATAAAGGGCTGGGTAGACGAGTTTGATATAGACGGGCTGAGACTTGATGTGGCATACTGCCTCGACCATGATTTCCTCAGAAGACTAAGGGAGTTCTGCGACTCACTAAAGCCGGATTTCTTCCTGGTGGGAGAGACACTGCATGGTGACTACAACCAGATTATGAATGATGCAATGCTTCACTCGGTAACGAACTATGAGTGCTATAAGGGTCTGTACTCGAGCTTTAATTCCATGAATATGTTTGAGATAAATCATTCGCTTCTCAGACAGTTCGGACCGGAGCAGTGGACTCTCTACAAGGGTAAGCACCTGCTGTCATTTGTGGACAATCATGATGTGACAAGAGTGGCAAGCATACTGACCAATGAAAAGCATCTGCCACTAATCTATGCAATTGCATTTGGTATGCCGGGCATCCCTTGTGTGTACTATGGCAGTGAGTGGGGAGAGAAGGCAAAAAAAGAAGACGGTGACCCGGCTCTGAGGGCATGCTTTGAAGCGCCACAGTACAATGAGCTGACTGAATGGATTTCAAAGCTCGCAGAGGCAAAGAAGCAGTCAAAGGCACTCTGCTACGGTAATTTCTATTCGGTTGTGCTCACAAACGGCCAGTGCGTTTTCGGTCGTGAATGTGATGGCGAAAAGGTATTCGTGTGCATCAATGCCGCAGGCCAGTCGTTTTTCGCGGGCTTTGATATGGGAAAGGGTGATGCCACAGACCTGATTACAGGTGAGCAGGTTACATTAAACGGTGGCCTTGAGCTGCCACCTTACAGTGCATACTTTTTGAGATGACATTTGTATGGACAATAAAAGAAATATTAGAAGAAAAAATGAAAGAAAAGAGCTCATATGTGCTGTCACAGCCGTAGTGGTACTTTACACAGCTATGGAGTCGATAGGCATCACATGCCCCATTAAGTTCATCACCGGAATATCATGTGCAGGCTGTGGCATGTCGAGGGCATGGATGGCATTTTTACAGCTTGATATAGCAAAGGCATTTGCATACCATCCGCTTTTTTGGCTTGTGCCTATTGCGGTAATAGTGCTTTTGTGTAAATATAAAATAAATATTAAAATTTATAAAATAATTATATTTACAATCATCATTATGTTTGCTATTGTTTATATATGCAGATTGATATGGTCAGGAGATGATGTCGTGGTCTTTGAGCCGGAAAACAATATCCTGTTTCGTATCATCCGTGTAATAAAAAGCAAATAAAAAAGGAGAAAGAAGATGTTTTGTGAGAAATGTGGAAAAGAAATTCCTGATTCAACAAAATTCTGTCCATACTGTGGAGCAGCTGTTTCCAAGGCACAGGATTTTGTCAACAAAGCAGGAGAGGTATTCAATGCAGCAGAGCAGGAGCTTGGAAGTGCATTTGATGAGGTAAAGCAGTCCTTCACAGGAAACAGTGCAAACCAGCAGAATGCAGGTGGACAGTACAATGGAGGCTACCAGAACAACGGAGCCGGACAGTACAATGGAGGCTACCAGAACAACGGAGCCGGACAGTACAACGCAGGCTACCAGAATAACGGAGCCGGACAGTACAACGCAGGTTACCAGAATAACGGAGCCGGACAGTACAATACAGGCTACCAGAACAATGGTGGTCAGACTCCTCCACCATACAGGGGAGAGAAGTTAAAGGATGACAGAGGTCTTGCCTCATACATCATCCTGTCTATTATTACATGTGGTATTTATGGATATTATTTCATCTACAAGATGGCTCATGATGTCAATATAGCATGTGATGGAGATGGCGAGAATACATCAGGTCTCGTAGCATTTATCCTGCTTTCAATGATTACATGCGGTATCTATGCATGGTACTGGTACTATAAGCTGGGCAACAGACTTGCAAATAATGCAGGCAGATACGGAGTTGGCATTCAGGAGAATGGAACCACTGTTTTGATGTGGTGCATATTTGGTACACTTATCTGTGGAATCGGACCATTCATCGCTATGCATATCCTTATCAAGAACTCAAATATGATCTGCAATGCTTACAACAGGGCACATGGACTTATGTAATTGAGTTTTGATTTAATTTAATTAAATAATTTGATTTATATTATTTCTAAAGCGGGAGGCGAGTTTGCATTAAGCAGACTGTCTCCTTAAATTTTGTATATTAAATTAACGGTAAATATTATTGAAAAAGGTCATTCAGACATTGACAAAAATTTGTCAAATGTTGTTACTATTTTTTTTGATAAAATTACGACAGAAATGTCGGTTTATACATAGGTTTTTTAAGGAGGAATTTATACAATGAGCGAGTTCAAAAATTTAACACTTGCGTAGCAGATCAGATTGCAGTTACTTGCAATCTCAAGACCGGCTGCTCTTAATGCATTAAACAGTGAGACTCTTGATGAGTTAAATGTAGCATTAACAGAGATAGAGGCAAGAGACGATGTTAAGGTGCTTATCCTTACAGGTGGTCCTGACAAGAAGGGCAACGAGTTCAAGTCATTCGTAGCAGGAGCAGACATCTCAGAGATGGTTAATTTCACAGCACCACAGGCAAGAGCATTCGGAATCAAGGCTTCAGAGCCATTCTTCAAGCTCATGAATATGCGTCAGGTAACAATCGCAGCTGTCAATGGATTTGCACTCGGTGGAGGATGCGAGATTTCTATGGCATGTGATATCAGAATCGCTTCTGAGAACGCAATTTTCGGACAGCCTGAGACAGGACTTGGAATCATCCCTGGCTTTGGCGGTACACAGAGACTTGCTCGTTTAGTAGGAATGGGACGTGCTAAGGAAATGATCTTCACATGCGACAATGTAGACGCTGCAGAAGCATACCGCATCGGTCTCGTTAATAAAGTAGTAGCAAAAGAGGAGCTTATGCCAACAGCTAAGGCTATGGCTGCAAAGATCATCTCAAAGGGAAGCTACGCAATCGCAGTTGCAAAGGCTGCTATCAACAACGGATATGATATGGATATCAAGAACGCTGTTGAGATGGAAGCAAACCTCTTCGGTGTTGTAAATGACACAAACGACAAGAAAGAGGGAATGGGAGCATTCCTTGAGAAGAGAGCTGCAAACCTCACAGATTTCTAAATTATGATATACAGACGCTGTCTGGACGTGGGGCTGACATCATGATATCAGGCTGTGTGCAGCAGTGTAAATATGTAAGGTTTAAGGTATAAAAGCCGGTGCGTTTTAGCACCGGTTTTTTTCTGCTTTTTTAGATGTTTACAGGTCTTGAAAAAGTAGAAAATGTTTCTATAATAAATTAATATGTGATTTGCCGGAGTATGACAAGAAAGTATTTGTAACTATTTTGTGAGAAAATATATTGTCATAGGAATATAATTTAAGATTTACAAGAGGAAAAAATGAAGTCAAGAGCAACACAGACCAAAGAACTGGATATGGTGAACGGACCACTCGCAAGGAAGATACTGATTTACTCCATACCGCTCATGTTCTCAAACCTTTTACAGGTATTTTTTAATATGACGGATGTGGCAGTGGTGGGAAAATTTGCAGGTGCAAGAGCACTCGGCTCGGTCGGTTCCACGACAATCATCATCACACTCACAACAGGCATACTGCTTGGCATGGGAGGCGGTGTCAATGCTGTCACGGCACTGCACATGGGAGCAGAGGACTATCAGAGGGTGCATAAGACCGTCCACACATCGGTCATCCTGTGCTTTATAGCGGGACTTTTACTGTTAGTGACAGGCCTGGCTTTTTCAAAGCCACTGCTTGAAGTGATGAATACAAAGCCTGAGCTTATAGACGGTGCTACAGCATATCTGATGATATATCTGTGCGGTTCGCCGGCGCTTGCGCTTTATAATTTCGGCAACGGTGTGCTGAGCGCAGTTGGAGATACAAAGAGGCCTCTCATATACCTGAGTATCTCGGGAATTATCAATATAGTGCTCAACCTGTTCTTTGTAATAGTATGCAGACTGGGAGTGATAGGAGTAGCCATCGCAAGCATCATAGCGCAGTACATCTCAGCGGCACTCATCATCAGGTTTCTTATGAAGACATACGGCAGCTACGGCCTGCGAATGAAGGATATAGCGATTGACAGGGATGCAGCTGCAGCAGTGCTTCGTATCGGAGTACCGGCCGCGATACAGTACTCGCTTTTTGCCATAGCCAATATATGTATCCAGACATCCATCAATTCCTTCAGCCATGTGGTAGTGGAGGGCAATTCAGCTGCCACCAATGCGGATTCGCTCATCTATGACATGATGGCAGCATTTTACACCGCATGTACCAGCTTCATAGCGCAGAATCTGGGCGCGAGGAAAAAGGAAAGGGTGCTTAGGACATTTTTCATCACCCTGGCATACTCGTTTCTGATGGGACTGGTGCTTGGAGTGGCGCTGTTTATATTCCAAAGACCGTTCCTTTTGCTCTTTACGAGTGATGATGCCGTGATACACTATGGACAGATCAGAATCGGTGTGATGGCATTCGTCTACTGTGTATCAGCCTTCATGGACAATGCCACAGCCGCCGCCAGGGGCATCGGAAAAAGCGTCATGCCAACCATCATAGTTGTCATGGGTTCTGTCGTATTCAGGATTATATGGCTGCTCACGGTGTTTGCGTATTTTAAGACACTGCAGTCCTTATACCTCATATACGTCATTTCGTGGACGCTCACCGCAATCGCCGGCAATATATACTTTGCGTACCACTACAGGAAAATTTAAGTTGGAATTTTTACAGCTTGAGGAAATTTAGAGACCCTTCAGGATTGTCAGTGCCCTTCTCAAGCAGTGAGATAAGCTCAGAGATAGTCTGTTCGGTCTCTTCTTTTGTGGACGGAATCAGTGTATTGTCAAGCTTTACGACGAGCACAAGAAGCACAATCTCTGCAAGCGCATCAGGCTGTTGGCACACGATAAGTCCCTCAGCTGCTCCCTGCCTTATGATTTCACCGGTCACCGGCTTTAGCTCGGTAATCAGGTAATTGATGTATTTGTTGTGCAAAAATGCATTCTCCTGCACACCGTTTCCAGCATCGGACTGGATTTTTAAAAAGGCGGCAGAGGAGTTGCGGCATGCCTGAAATATCATCGCCATGCGCACAAACGGAGAGATATCGGTGCGCTTTGCAAGCTCCTTTGCGGTGGCAAGCGGCTCCTCGTAGCTTTTTGCCATAAGTGCATCAAAGATAGCCTCCTTTGATGAAAAATAATAATATATGCTACCCTTGCCTATCCCGGCTGTCTGAGCGATTTCGCTGACAGATATCTGGGATATTTTTTTTGTTTCTAAAAGGGTTCTTAGCGCTTCAAGTATCTTCTCGTATTTTTCCGAATTTGGTCTTGTGGAATGTGGCATAGTGGCTCCTCTTTTATTAGTTACGTTCATTTTAATATATATGATTAAAGGGTCAAAAGGTATCATCGATGCATGCTTGCATGCAATTCGATGTATACCTTAGTGACCCGCACTACACCGAGAAAGTAGCAATTTGCTGCGGGGACGCAGGAAATTAGCGGATTTCGAGGTGTAGTCAGATTACGGGAATGCGTAGCATGTAGTAATCTGATTAATCATAAATGAGGGGCAAAATACCTTTTGACCCTCATATCATATATATTATCACAATCCATGTGATTCTTCCATGAAATTTTACCGTGGTAATAGGTTTTGGTGATAATGATATGATACGTTTGTATAGTTTATGAAAAAATAACAGAATAGTTTGAAAATGAAAATATTTATATTGACCGTCAGTCGAAAAAGTGATACTGTAATGGAGTAACAAGTTGACCGATGGTCGAAAAGGAGAATTGATATGACTTATGCAGATATGTTTTCAAAGGTAAAGGGACTGTTTATGGAGTCTGATGTGAGCGATATAAGCGAGCACCTTGCTTTTCAGTTCAATATAACAGGAGAGGCAGAGGGAATTTTTTATGCCGAGGTAAAGGATGGTGTGCTGGCAGTGGAGCCGTATGAGTATTTTGACAGGGATGCGATTTTTATATGCAGCGCAGAGACTCTTTTTAAGCTGGCAGAAGGAAGGATTGATCCGATTCTTGCATTTACAACAGGCAGGCTCAAGGTGGAGGGAAATATTGATAAGGCACTTCGCCTGAAGCAGATTATAGACAGTAAGAAGGCGTAGGTGATGAGGATGAAGTGGGGAATAATTGCAGGTGTTTTAGGCTGTATTGCTGCAGCAGAGGCAGGCGGCAGTGCTTATTTCTACAGGAGAACCATGATGCGCTACAATGCCAAGAAGGAGCGCACGATGAAGATGTCGGGGGTTGACTGGGAGAGTTATTACAGCTTTATGAAGCCGCGCGGAGAGTGGATGAGAGCACAGACTCATGAGGATGTGTGGATTAAGTCTGATGATGGATTAAGACTGCATGCCACATATTTTCCGGGGATAGATGGAGGTAATCCGGATAAAGCCGTCATATGCTTCCACGGCTACACAAGTGAAGCTATGTCTGATTACAGCAGCATATCCAATTACTATTTAAAGAAGGGCTATAGCATGCTGCTTGTAGATGCGAGGGCGCATGGACAAAGCGAGGGTAAATTCATAGGCTTCGGCTGCAAGGACCGCTATGATGCGCTTAAATGGATTGACTGGATGATTAAGAAGGCAGGCAATGGCATAAGGATTGTTTTGATGGGAAATTCCATGGGAGGTGCCACTGTGCTTATGGCAAGTGGACTTAATCTGCCAGAGCAGGTGAAGGGAATTGTGTCAGACTGTGCATTTACCTCGCCTAAGGCGGTATTTACACATGTGCTTCACAGCATGTACCATCTGCCGGCTTTTCCGATGATTCAGATTGCGGATTTTGCGAACAGAAAAATGGCAGGGTATGGGCTTGATGAATGCAATGCTGCAAAAGAGGTGCAAAAGGCGAAGCTGCCTATTTTGTTTATCCATGGTGATAAGGATACATTTGTGCCATGCAGCATGTGTGATGAGCTTTATGCAAGCTGCGCGTCACAAAAGACAAAGCTGATAGTAAAGGGTGCAGGACACTGCGAGAGCTATTACAAGAATACGAAAGCTTTCGAGGATGCACTTGATAAATTTTTGGAAGGAATTATGAGATGATGAAGACGAGAAAGGGACACAATGTATATCCGATTACGGTTGCACAAAAATTTCATTTGTACTATGCAAAGTACTGTCCAAATATGGCTGTACTCAATATAGGTACAAGCCTGACAATCGGCACGGAGCTTGACTGGAACGTGCTAAGGGATTCAATCAACTACGCGTATGCCAGAAACGAGGCCATGCGTATCCGCTTTACAAGGGATAAGGATGGAGAGTGCTATCAGTATATTGCGGATGTGGATGAGGATTTTAAAGAGAGAACTGTCGATTTCAAGGATTTTACTGATGTAACCATGGAGGAGGCAGAGAATGAGATGCGAGGCTGGACACAGGTGCCGTTTGAGTTTGAGGACTCTCCTATGACCAAAATCGTGATGATAAAGATGCCGGATGGATTCAATGGAGTGTACTTCTTAGGTCATCACATGGTGGTTGATGCGCAGTCACTTATTGCATTTTTAAAGGATATTATTGAGATATACTGTAATGCCATGTATGAGGGAGTACCTTTTCCTAAGGATATGTGCTCATACATTGAGCAGATAAAGAAGGATCTGGCATACGAAGCCGGAAGCAAGGCACAGCTTAGGGACAGAGAGTTCTTTGAGAAGCTTATCAGACAGTCGGAGCCAATCTACAACGGAATCGACGGCACAGCAAAGCTTGATGCGGCAAGAGAACTGATGCATGATAACAAGCTAAGGAGTGCATTCAATGCATCGGATGATGTCACCTCAGCACTTGATATCTTTCATCTGGAGGCTGAGCCGACAAAGCGTCTTATGGATTTTTGTGAGAAATATCATGTTTCGCTTGCTTGTCTGCTTCTCATGGGAATCAGGACGTTTTTCCAGAAGGAAAACGGCTTCGATGATGTCTCCGTAAACAATGCCATTGCCAGACGTGCGACACTCAAGGAGAAGAGGTCGGGCGGCACACGTATTCATTCGTTTCCGTTTAGGACGAGCTTTTCAAAGGATGTACGCTTTATCGATGCTGTGTATACCATCAGGGATAAGCAAAACGAGCTGTTCCGCCATGCAAACTACAACCCGACAGAGTACTTTGCACTGCGCTCAAAGGCCTATCCGCAGCCAAAGGCGGGGCTTACATATGAGCCGATGTCGCTTACATATCAGCCTATGACCTTAAAGGAAAAGGGTTTAAACGACCTCGGAGATATAAAATACAAGACTAAGTGGTACCCGAACGGCATGACCACACAGGCTATGTATCTAACGGTAATGCACCGTCCGGAGGACAACGGACTGGATTTCAGCTTCGAGCATCAGGTCAAGGCAGTCTCAAGAAAGCAGCTTGAGTATATGTACTATTACCTGTGCAAAATCATGTTCAAGGGTGCAGAAAACCCTGAGCTTACAATAGGCGAAATCATAAAATTGGTGTAGTGGATTAAGAAACGTATTAGGTAAAAGGAGATTATTATGTTTGATGAATTAGTGGAAATTATCTGTAATTATGTTGATGTTCAGCCGGCAGATGTGCACGAAGAGTCACGTTTTATGGAGGATCTGGGCTTCACGTCATTTGACTTCATGAGCATGCTCGGGGAGATAGAGGATACCTTTGATGTGGAGATTGAGCAGACAAAGGCTGCAGAAATCCGCACAGTACAGGAAGCAGTCGATTATCTTGAGACATTAAAAGACGCATAATGGGTGAAGATAGGAGGAAATATGTTATTTCACACAATTCCGGATATTCTTTCATATGCAAATGAAGCTTACGGCGCGGATGACGCGATAAGATGGAAGAAATCCAAAAATGAGATAGAGTCAAGAACCTACAGTGAGCTTAAGAATGATACAGACAGCTTTGCCAATGCCATCGAAAAGCTTGGCAAAAAAGGGCAGCATATCGCTGTAATAGGCCCTTCATCATATGAGTGGATAGTATCATATCTGGCAATCACAGAAAGCGGAAGTGTTGCGGTTCCAATCGATGCATCGCTTCCGGCAGCGGATATATGTGAGCTTTTGGACAGAGCCAGTGTGAGGATGCTTATATTTGATGAGGCACGTTCGGATGTGGCTGAGGCCGCAGCTAAAAGCTGTCATGATATAAATGTGTATGTGTCTATGAACAGTACAGAGCATTGTCCACAGGTGCTTTCGTTTAAAGGGCTTATAGATGACAACAGGGGAAGCTACGAGCCGGCAGTGGCAGAGGATGCGCTTTGCACTATCATGTTTACGTCCGGAACCACAGGAAAGAGCAAGGGAGTCATGCTGACGCAGAACAACCTGGCTGAAAATGCCACATGCCTTGACATGAAAATTGGACCTCACACGGTAATTTTGTCTGTGCTTCCGATACACCATGCATACTGTCTGAGCATGGATATTCTGAAAGGAATTTCACTGGGTTCGGTAATCTGCATCAATGATTCCATCATGCGCATGGCAAAAAATATACAGCTTTTTACTCCCGACATGATTCTTATGGTGCCTCTTATGATTGAGACATTTGCCAGAAAGCTCGAGGAGGTAAGGGCAGCAGGACTTCCTGCAGAGCCGGTCCGTAAGAAAATGTTTGGAGAGAGGCTTCATACAATCTGCAGTGGCGGTGCGTACCTAAATCCTGATTATGTTGATTTATTTGCAGAGTTTGGTATCACCATATTGCAGGGCTATGGCATGACGGAGTGTTCTCCGGTCATAAGCACAAATCTAAGCTGGGATATCCGTAAAAACTCGGTAGGCAAGCTGATGCCAAACTGTGAGGCAAAAACAGTTGACGGTGAGCTTTTTGTCCGCGGTACAAGTGTGATGCAGGGCTATTATAAGATGCCAAAGGAGACTGAGGAGACACTGTCGGACGGCTGGCTTCACACGGGTGACTTAGGCTATGTGGACGAGGATGGATATATTTATCTGACCGGCAGAAGAAAAAATCTGATTATCACCAAAAACGGTGAGAATGTGTCACCGGAGGAGCTTGAAAACGCTCTGAGCGTAAATCATCTCATAAAGGAAATCATAGTGCGTGAGTCTGAAGGAGTGATTGAAGCTGAGATTTTCCCGGACAGAGAGTATGCTCAAAATACAGGCATCGCCGATATAAGGCCAGCTCTGCAGGCGCTTATCGATGAGTACAATGTGAATGCACCTGCCTACAAGCGTATCTATAGCATTAAAGTGAGGGAGAGTGAGTTTGAAAAGACGGCTTCACGTAAGATAAAGAGAAGCTGATATATAAAGAGGAAGCCGATGCATGTGGCTTGCATCGGCTATATATGAAAAAGATTAGTATGAGTATTGCGTAATTAATATGTTTTGTTACTTTTGTTTTGTTTCTTTCGTTTATGATGTTAGTATACAAATCAATTGTGAAAACCGTGTGTTTTGAATTTCACTTTTCTGTAAACAAAATATGAACAAACTGTGCAGTCCTAAGGTACCATAAAAAATCCTTAGACAATATCATGATTTTGTGTATAATTATAGTATCGGTATTTGTTATTGCATATAGGATAAGATTTTATGCATAATCAAACAGCGATATTATTTTTTTTACAAGGGGAAAAAGATGAAATTATTAAGTTTTGCAATCCCATGTTACAATTCAAAGGATTACATGGAGCATTGTATAGAGTCTATCCTGCCGGGTGGAGATGATGTGGAGATAATTATTGTTGATGATGGTTCAAAGGATGAGACAGCAGCGATAGCTGACAGATATGCAGCCGAATATCCTGGCATAGTAAAGGCTGTACACCAGGAGAACGGTGGACATGGAGAGGCTGTAAACACAGGTCTCAAAAATGCCACAGGCAAATATTTCAAGGTCGTTGACAGCGATGACTGGGTGGATTTGGAATCATACAAGAAGATACTGGACAAGCTAAGGGAGTTTGAGCAGGAGAATACACAGATAGATATGCTTCTTGCCAACTATGTCTACGAGAAAGAGGGAGCAAAGCGTAAAAAGGTTATGCGTCAGACCGGCTTTCCACGCAATGAGATATTTACCTGGAGTGATATAAAGCATATTCACAAGGGACATTACATACTGATGCATTCGGTAATATACAGGACGGAGCTTTTGAGAAGCTGTGGACTCAAGCTGCCAAAGCATACCTTTTATGTGGATAATATCTATGTATATAAGCCGCTTCCGTATGTGCGCACGATGTACTATCTGGATGTGGACTTCTACAGATATTTTATCGGTCGCGATGACCAGTCGGTCAATGAGCAGGTGATGATACGCCGTATTGACCAGCAGATTCGTGTAAATAAGATTATGTTTGACGATGTCAAATTGCATGAGATAACAAATGAGATGTGCAGGAAGTATATGTACAGCTATCTGGAGATTATTACGACTATTTCTACTATTCTGGCAATTATCTCAGGCACCGATGAGAACATGGCTAAGAAGGATGAACTGTGGGCATACATGAAGGAGCACGATGAAGAAACCTACAAGAAGCTGCGCCATGGCGTCATGGGACAGTTAATGAACCTGCCGGGCAAGGGAGGCAGAAAGGTAGCTATCGGTGCGTATAAGCTGTCACAGAAGGTTGTTGGATTCAATTAGACGGATGTGAAATAAGGAGTATTATATGGATGAAGTATATAAGCAAATTGTTAATATAGCAAAAAAATATAATACAAAAAAAGTAGTGCTGTTTGGTTCACGCGCCAGAGGCACGAATCATCCTAAAAGTGATATTGATCTGGCCATTTATGGATGTGAGGATTTTGGTGATTTATCGGATTGTCTTAATGAGGAGTTGTGGTCTTTACTAAAGCTGGACATAATAAATATGGATGATAAGCATATTTCACCGGTACTGGTGACAGAAATAGAAAGGGATGGGAGGGTATTGTATGAAAAAGTTTGACCAGTATGTCAGACACTTGAGGATATTGTCAAGGGCATTTGATGAAGACTTGACAAATGATTTTATTGTGAGCGGTATAATTGATAAATATTATATACAATTTGAGCTGGGCTGGAAGGTCTTAAAGGAGCTGTTACGATATGAGGGCGCTAATCAGGCTGCAACAGGTTCTCCAAGAGAAATTATAAAAACTGCATATGCGTATTATGATTTTATTGATGAGAGTGTCTGGCTTGGAATGTTAAGAGACAGGAATGATACAACTCATATATACAATGAGGAAGCTGCACGTCAGCTTGTGAATAAGGTGCTTGACAGTTATATTCATGAATTTCAGGTGCTGGAAATGAAAATTAAAGAAAGATATTCAGATGAGGTATTATCATCAATTAATTAAAAAAGACCACAGGGCATCAAAACAGATGAACTGTGGTCTTTTAACTTGCAATTAAATTACTCTCCAAGTGTGAGCATGGTGTCTATGCAGGCCTTGGCCTTTGTTCTTATATCGTCAGGCAGTATGATTTCTTCTCCGCCTGCTCTCTTAACACAATTGTATACATCCATCAGGGTAGTGAGCTTCATATTGTGGCATACGCAGTCCTTTGAGAGAGGATAGAAGCTCTTTTCAGGGCACTCATACTGTAAGTGCTGCAGTATGCTGTTTTCAGTTCCGATGATAAATTCCCGGTCTGTGCTGTTTTTAGCATAGTCAATGATGCCGGTGGTGCTTCCGATATAGTCAGCAGCCTTTGAAACCTCAGCAAGACACTCCGGATGTACGAGAAGCTTTGCAGCAGGATGAGCCGCTTTTGCTTTCTCAACATCTGCTATTGACATGCGCAGGTGAGTAGGACAGCCACCATGTACAAATTTGAAGGTCTTTTCCGGAACCTGTTCCTCAACCCATGCGCCCAGATTGCAGTCAGGGATGAAAAGAATCTTGTTATTGTCAATATTTTTAACAGTTTTTACAGCGGATGAGGATGTGACGCACACATCACATATGGTTTTAAGCTCTGATGTGGTGTTTATGTAGGCAACCACTGTATAGTCAGGGTTCTCGGCCTTTAACGATTGTAAGAGCTCTATATCGAGCTGCTCCGCCATAGGACAGCCTGCTGCGCTGTTTGACAAAAATACATGCTTGTCAGGAGATAAAATCTTGCAGGTCTCTGCCATGAAGCGGACACCGCACATGAGCACATTCTTCTGTGGTGCTGTGGCAGCCTGCTTGCTGAGTCCATATGAGTCGCCTGTGAAGTCGGCAACCTCAAGTATCTCGTGACTCTGATAAGCGTGAGCTAATATACAGATATCATTTTCCTTCTTTAATCGGATAATCTCATCCTGTAATTCTCTTGTTGTCATCATAATATGATATACCTCTTGAAATTCCTAGTGTGATTGAAGCACAGTTATATCAATGTAAGCCCCTTTTGGATTTTACATAAAGAACCGGCCAAAATAAATAAGTTACTTGTCATTATACTTAGCTGTAAACTAGCTGTCAACACAAAAGTTTTACAGGTGTCTTGTCAGTTGTAAATTTTAGTGTTATAATACGCCCATTACAGTAAATCGCATCCAGGGGGATGTTGCTAAAGAAGCGGCTACATCGGTGGATGCAGGTAAATAAAAGAGGTAACATATTATGAATACAGATGTACTTATTGTGGGAAGCGGCTGCTCAGGTCTTTATTGTGCGCTTAAGCTTCCAAGAGACATAAGAATTACACTGATAACAAAGTCAGATCTGGAGAGCAATGATTCATTTCTGGCGCAGGGCGGCATGTGCATGCTTAAAGAGCAGTCTGATTTCGACAGCTTTTTTGAGGATACCTTAAAGGCCGGCCACTACGAGAATGACAAGGAGTCAGTTGGGATAATGATAAACTCATCACCTGATGTGGTTAAGGATCTTGTTTCATACGGAGCAGATTTTGCGAGAAATGATGACGGCTCACTTGCATATACGAGAGAGGGAGCTCATTCACACAACAGAATTATTTTCCATGAAGACGTGACCGGAAAAGAGATAACAAGCACATTGCTTGCACAGGTTAAGAAGCTTTCAAATGTGACACTCATGGAGTATACAACGATGGTTGATATCATCGAAAGGGATAACAAATGTTACGGCGCCATCATCAGAAAACAGGATGGCATGCTGGAAAAGGTGACAGCGGCATACACTGTCATGGCCTGTGGCGGAGTTGGAGGACTGTACAGATTTTCAACAAATTTCAGACATCTGACAGGTGACTCGCTTGCCATTGCAAAAAAGCATGGCATAGAGCTTAAAAACCCGGACTATGTGCAGATTCACCCAACGACCTTTTACACGAAAAAGCATGAGGACAGAAGCTTTCTCATTTCAGAGTCCGTAAGAGGGGAGGGTGCTAAGCTTTTGGACAAGAATATGAACAGGTTTGTCGATGAGCTCTTACCAAGAGACGTGCTGACCGGCAAAATCCGTGAGCAGATGAAAAAGGACGGCACAGACTTTGTCTGGGAGGATTTGCGTACCATTCCAAGGGATGAGCTTGTATCACATTTTCCAAATATCATTGAACATTGCAAGGAGATGGGATATGATGTCTTCAAGGAGCCTATTCCTGTTGTTCCGGCACAGCACTATTTCATGGGCGGCGTCAAGGTGAATCACCACAGCCGCACATCCATGGAAAGTCTCTATGCAGTTGGAGAGACCGCTTGTAACGGAGTGCACGGAAGAAACCGTCTTGCAAGCAATTCACTGCTTGAGAGCCTGGTATTCGCAAAGCGTGCAGCTGGACAGATGGCGGAGCTTGGCTTTGTAAATGATGAGATAGCAGCCAAAAAGGCCGCAGATAGCATCGACCTCGCAGACTACAGCGATGAAAAAGCTGTAGAGAGAGAATACAGGATGCTCGCCATGGAGGCTATAGAGGGCCGCACCGGTGCACAAGACATGAATGCCGAATCAGGTGTCACCTACATTCAGGCATAAAAGCAAGTTTCAGCCTTTAAGCGAGTGGACAGCCAAAGGCTGGCCATACGAGCAATATCGGAAATTATAGACAAGCTACAGTCCGTACAACATAGAGGCAATTTTAAGTGCGGTAATAGCTGTAGTAACCAGGTTTCGCACTCAAAAAACTAGGAAGCCGGAGAGTACACAGTGTGTTCCGAAGAAAAATATGAACTGCCACGGGGTTCCATTAACGCAGTTAATGCGAACAAGTGGCAAATTATAAAGCACTATCTAAAAAAATCCCGTGGCTGACTTCATATTTTTCTGAGGAATATACTGCGTACTACACCGGCACCACACAGCATAAAAAGTGCGAAACCGTCATAAAAAAATGCAAAGAATGCAACGAAAGGAATCTAAATATATGTACGATCAGGTAACACTGGGCCTCAACGTAGACCCATTCATATTAAGCGCATTAAAGGAGGACATCACAAGCGAGGACGTGTCCACAAACAGCGTGATGCCACATCCACAGGCAGGAGAGGTGGATTTAATCTGCAAACAGGACGGAATCATCTGTGGACTGCAGGTTTTTGAGAGAGTTTTCACACTGCTTGATGCAGATACAAAGGTAGAGTTTTACGTAAAGGATGGCGATAGGGTAGAAAATAAGCAGCTTATCGGTAAGGTTTACGGAGATATCAGAGTACTCTTGTGCGGTGAGAGAACTGCGCTCAATTATTTACAGCGCATGAGTGGAATTGCCACTTATACCAGTCAGGTTGCAGCGCTCTTAGAGGGCACAGGCATCAAGCTTTTGGATACCAGAAAGACAACTCCAAACAATAGAATTTTTGAAAAATACTCGGTCAGAGTCGGTGGTGGAAACAACCACAGATACAATCTCTCGGATGGAGTGCTTCTTAAGGATAACCACATCGGAGCAGCTGGCGGTGTAAAAGAGGCAATCGCCATGGCAAAGGCCTATGCTCCGTTTGTCAGAAAGATTGAGGTTGAGGTAGAGAGCTTTGATATGGTGAAGGATGCGGTTGAAGCCGGTGCCGACATTATCATGCTCGACAACATGTCCACAGAGCTTTTAAAGCAGTGCATCGACTACATTGACGGCAGAGCCGAAATTGAGGTTTCGGGAAATGTTACCAAAGAAAATATTGCAAGAATAAAGGGTCTTGGTGTAGACTATGTATCAAGTGGTGCGCTCACACATTCAGCGCCTATTATGGATTTATCACTTAAAAATCTACATGCAGTATAGATTTTAGATTGCCGGTCGCACTATGCTGTGACAGTAATGTTTTACAGAAAGGAACGAAAATGAACGGTGATGAGAGAAGAAAAAAAATAATAAATATTCTATCCTCGTCAAAGTCGCCTGTGGCGGGAGTTGCGCTTGCAAAGGAGCTTGATGTGAGTCGTCAGGTGATTGTGCAGGACATAGCACTGCTTCGAGCAAACGGAGCCGCGATTTTTTCGACAAACAGAGGATATCTGATACAGGCGGATAAGCAGTATTCGAGAGTATTAAAGGTGGTTCACGAGGATGATGAAGTAGAGGAGGAGCTTTCAACAATAGTTGATGCCGGAGGCCATGTGAAGGACGTATTTGTATACCACAAGGTCTACGGAGTGATCCGCGCCAATATGGACATCAAGTCCAGACGTGATGTCAGAAATTACCTGGAGGAAATCCGTACAGGAAAGTCCAGCCTTCTTAAAAATGTAACTTCAGGTTATCACTATCACACAATATGTGCGGAGAGTGAAGAGGTGCTTGATGCCATACAAGAGGAGCTTAAGCAGAAGGGCTTCCTAGCAAAGCTGCAGGACTATGAGCCGGTGGATTTCTGGGGAGACAACGAGGACGAGGCGAAGGCTTAATTTTATCGTAAAGTTAAAGCGTAATATAATAATTGCCCGGGCGAAAGCCCGGGCTGTTTTTTGCTTTTTATTTAATTTCCAGATTTTCACCTGTAAGCCCTATGTATGATCCCTCAGGAAGTCCACCTTCAGGATGTCCGATGAGCCATTTGTTTTTAGCTGCAAGAAGAGCATCTTCTCCGCCGGTGTGTGGATGTTCCAGGGCTTCATTTGTGCCTTTTGGAAGTACAACGGCTACCAGAAATCCGCCATCAGATGCATTACATGGTGCGTAGTGCAGTGTTGTGGCATAAAGCTCGACTGCTGTTCCGGAAGGAATCCTGAAAGCTTCCATCAAAGAGGTATCATATGTATTTTCCACGGAGATATCCTGCTGTCGGCCGAGTATCAGTATGGCATCAGTTGCGGCAATATTGACCTCAGAGCATCTGTGATATTCAACAGCATTGAGCTTATGATTGTTGCCTATGCACCAGCCTATCTGTATAGGAAGCTCCCCGTATGTTTTCTGTTGTAATTCTGTAGCGCATTTTAGCTTTTCAAGTGCAGAAATGGATGGCTCATAAACCACATCAGCAGGAATTTCTACTGTCTGCATTGTGCTGACCAGCTCTGTAAGATCTATAGAGTCGATCACCTTTCCATATTTCTTAAAACATTCTTCTGTTATTTCATGTATGATCATTATATGGTCCTCCTGATTTTTAAAATTGTAAAAATTATAATGTATGACAGAGAAAATGTCAGCAGGATAAATTATTGTTTTATACCCTAGTTATTAGATATATTTATTTTAGGATTTGTAAAAATATTTTTTATGGAATATAATGACTATTATGCAATTTTATAGCAGAGACTGAACAAAAGAAAATAGGGAGAAAACATGGTATGATAAAAAGATTGGTTTCCGCAGCGATTACAGTGGCATTGTTTATCGGACTTATAGCCGGTGTTACTTTTAAAGCGTCAGATAAAAAAGAAATAAAGCATTTTACGGCTTTTTTTTCTGTAGAAGGAGATAATATAGATCCGGATAATGATATAAAGCAGCTCATAGCAGAGCAGATTGGTGCTGAATGTGAGGAAACCTGGCTTGTTGGACAGGATAAGGACGATGCAATAAATTCTCTCATAGCAACCGGGGAATATCCGGATTTTGTATTGGGTGAGACTGCGCTGTATGAGGCAGATGCACTCATTCCAATAGATGAATACTGGGACGATTATCCGAACATAAAAGAATATCTCAGTGATGAACAATGGGAAAAGTTCAGACAGCCGGATGGACACATATATTGGATTCCACAGTTTGGAGTATCACATGGGGATGATGTGGAGATGCTGCATAATGGTGAAGCCTTCTGGATTCAGACAAGAGTATTAAAATGGGCTGGATATCCAAAGATTACAACGATAGAGCAGTACTTTGACCTGATAGAAAGCTATGTACAGGCAAATCCAACAATGCCGGATGGAACAGAAAATATACCATTTACGATGCTTTGTGATGACTGGCGGTATTTTTGCCTTGAAAATGTGCCGCAGTTTCTTGACGGATTTCCAAACGATGGAAGCTGTATGGTAGACACGGAAACCAAAAAAGTGATGGATTACAATGTGACCGACACAGCCAAAAGATATTTCGGAAAGCTTAACGAAGAGTTCCATAAGGGAATAATGGAGCCCGGGGCGTTTAATGCCACCTATGATCAATATCTGGATAAGCTGTCAACAGGAGCTGTGCTTGGGATGGTCGACCAGTGGTGGCAGTTTTATTATGTAATAGATCCTGTATTCAAAAAACAGAATCTGGCACAGCTTGGGTGTGATTATGTTCCTCTTCCTGTCACGATTGATGATGGTATTCACAACAGATGGCATACAAACAGGATGGCAGAAATAGATTATTCTTCAGGAGTGTCCATTACCACCTCCTGTAAAGATATCGAAGGTGCGATGAAGTTTATCAGTGATCTTCTGGAACCTGATATCATAAGAGAAAGGTTCTGGGGAGAGGAGGGCAAGGACTATTCAGTCGATGAAAACGGTTTGTTTTACCTTACCAATGAGCAGGCAGAGAAAAAAAGTGACAGCTCATATAAGGCAGCGCATATGTGTTCGTACTCATACTTTCCAAGAGTGGAGGGAAGGCTTGATGATGGTATAAATGCGTTTTCAATGGAGTTTCAGCAGGATGAGTTTTTCAAAAATCAGCCTGTTGATATTCAGGAATGTTTTAAAGCCTATGGAGTGGAAAACTATGTAGATATGCTTGGAAAAAATGAGGCTCCCGGCTCGTGGTATCCGATGTATTCATATTCAGATTCAATTCCTTTGACCTCTGAATGTGGGAAAGTAAAGAATAATATTGTGGCAGTAAAGAAAATATGGTTGCCGCAGGTTATCATGGCAGATGATTTTGATGCTGCCTGGGAGCAATATATGGAGGAGTACAATGCCTGCAATCCACAGATATATTTTGATTATTTACAGCAAAAGGTAAATGAAAATTAGCAATATTTGAATACTGTTTGGCAATTTATTAATAGAATAACAAGCCCCTGTTCGTTTACACTTGTATATATCAATAAACGAATGGGGGGATTTTATTTTGGATGATTTAAAAAATGGTGCTTTGTATATAGGCACGATACCATCATCAATGGACAATAACAGATGCTCGGTCACACTTGAGGATGATGGAAGCGTTACCTTTTATATCTATGCGCCAAATGCCAATAAAGTAGAAGTAGCCGGAATGGGAGGCTATTTCAGCTCAGAACGCATACAGTTAAAGCCTGATATGCAGGGTGGATTTTCGGCAAACATTAAAGATTTCCACTGGGCAATGCATTATTATTTCTGGTATGTAGATGATGTCTGTATAACAAATCCTCATGCGGCTATATCATATGGCTGTTTTGCTGCAATAAACACATTTGAAGTGCCAAAAGAGGGCGAGGATTTCTATTTTGTCAGGGATGTGCCGCATGGAACGGTAAGTCTGTGCAAATATACCTCACAGGTAAACGGTCACATAAAGGAGAGCTATGTGTATACTCCACCCGGATATGAGAGTGGAGATGTAAGGTATCCTGTATTGTATTTACAGCATGGTGTCGGGGAGAATGAGACCGGATGGGTATGGCAGGGTAAGATGAATTTCATCATGGACAATCTGATAGCAGACAAAAAATGTGTGCCGATGATCATAGTTGCAAGCAGTGGCTACGCATTTAAGGATAACGAATACCCTGTATTTTTTCCGGGAGATTTTGACAGTGAGCTTGTAAATAGCATAATCCCTTATATAGAGGAAAATTTTAAGGTCAAAAAAGGAAGAAACAACCGTGCTGTGGCAGGACTTTCACTTGGTTCAGGACAGGCTACGGATATAGCGGCAAGACACCCGGAGCTTTTTTTCAGCAGTTGGAGTATTTTCAGGTGTTGCAATACATCTCATGAAAAAAATAATCGATAGCCCATATCGGTTTGAAGCTGTCTTTATGTCGGCAGGAGATGAAGAAAAAGAGATACTGCTTGGAATCAATGAGATGGTAAAGGAATTTTCACGACAGGGGAAAAACAGTACACCAAAAGTATATGAGGGCTATCATGAATGGCATGTATGGAGAAAGAGCTTTAAGGATTTCGCACAGATTCTTTTTACATGGGATGACGCAGAACTTGATGATATTAATAAAGCTGTCCCGGTCAGATCAAAGAATATTGATTTTACCACACCGGTACAGGCGGATGAGAGCATGGTATTTTTTGATCCGGTGTACAGGCAGATACAGTTCGAAAATGACGAGGATGGAAAACCGGCTGGCAAATATCCGGATGTCATACATGGTATCCGTGTGACGGAGGATAACAGCATTGAAGTAAATCTTTTTGCACCTGATGCAAGAAGCGTGAGCGTAGTTCTTGGAAATGGCACGGAGGAGCTTCTTTACAGATCAAAGAAAAATGATGGTTACTGGGAAAAAACAATAGGCAATCCGGCAGAGGGATTTAACTATGTGACATTTATGGTAAATGGAACACCTGTAGTAAACCCTGTGGCACCTGTAGGGTTCGGATATAACAGGGCTGTAAACTTTGCTGAGGTACCTGAGAGGAATTTTAGCTGGCATGAGCTTAAGAAAACAGATCATGGTCAGATACATATCCATTATTCGTGTGATGGAGACGGACAGGTCAGGATGAATTATGTTTATACACCAGCCGGTTATGGAGAGGATAATTGTGATACCGGCAGAGTATGTGTGCTTGAGTGTGCTGCGGACGAAAGAAATTTTTTGCTGGATACATCAGGGAAAGATAGCAAATATCATGGATAATCTGTCGGGTGAAGGCAGGATAAAAGGAATTATGATAATAATGGCAGACAGCACGATATCTGATGATATCATCGGGAACATAACAGCCATATACGGAATTAGGGACAGTGCACAGAAAGAATGGTTCAAAAAAGGAGATAATGAATCCTGGACATCATGCAGACACAGATTTGTAAATTTAATGTGCGGGATACAGTAAAACAGCGACAAAAAGGAGAGAAAAAATGGCAGGAGCATATAAGACAGGCAAATACAGAAATATATTCAAAGAGTATGGGTATCCGGAAGAAGAAATTCAAAAAAGAGTAGAGGATACTTTTAACACGATATTCTATGGGAATGATGATGAACGTTTTTATCATGAAGCCGGTGATGATATGGGATATATGGAGGATACCGGCAATCATGATGTGAGAACCGAGGGAATGTCATATGGCATGATGGTATGTGTACAGCTGGACAAAAAAGCAGAGTTTGACAGACTGTGGAAATGGGTGCGCACATATATGTATATAGAAGATGGTCCGGCAAAAAATTATTTTGCGTGGTCATGTCAGACAAACGGAAAGCGAAATGCCGATGGACCGGCACCTGATGGTGAAGAGTATTTTGCAATGGCATTGTTTTTCGCCTCTAAAAGATGGGGAGATGGCGATGGTATATTCTGCTACAGCAAAGAGGCACAAAATATCTTAAGGGAGTGTGTACACAAGGGTGAGCCGGGACACAGCGGAGAGCCAATGTGGGAGCCTTCCAACAAGCTGATAAAGTTTGTTACAAATATGGATTTCAGTGATCCTTCATACCATCTGCCGCATTTTTATGAACTTTTTGCCGAAAGGGCTTATGAGGAGGACCGAGACTTCTGGAAAGAAGCAGCTGCTGCTAGCAGAGCATATCTGCACAGTGCATGCCATGAAAAGACAGGACTTAGCGCAGAATATGCAGATTATGACGGAAAGCCTCATACGGGGCATAAGGAAATATTTGGAAGACATGACTGGTATTACAGTGATGCATACCGCACGATCGCCAATATAGCGATGGATCATCTGTGGTTTGATGCAGATCCGTGGCAGATTAAAACGGCAGAAAGGCTTCAGAAGTTTTATTGTGAGGATCAGAAGGACAATTGGGATGGTGTATTTCTTATAGATGGTACACCGCTTGATGAGAAGGCACTTCATCCGGTAGCAATCATTGCTGTTAATGCAGAAGCTTCACTCGCAGCAGATGGAAAATATGCAAAGCAGTGTGTTGAAAAGTTCTGGAACACTCCGCTTAGGACAGGTGACAGGAGATACTATGATAATTTCCTTTACATGTTTGCAATGTTAGCACTTTCAGGAAATTACAGGATTTATTGATTTTTATATACAATGGATCTGGTACCGCAGACTTACTATTATTTGAATTTATTTATCGCACATATAATTTGACTTGTTATATTCTATAATTTGTCCCATATTTTAAAACCTCTCTTATGGTAGAGTGTTTTTGGAATTACAAATACACATGTAAGGAGGACATGGGGTTGAAAAGGAAAAAACTATTGAAACAAGGAGCATGTATTGCGGTATGCAGTACTATGCTTGCCACAGGTGTCACACAGCTTATACCTGCGTATCAGGCGCAGTCGTTAGTATTCGCTGATGAAGTTCAGCAGAATATAAAGAAAACGACATACACAGCTGATAAATTGACAGTAGACTGGGGAAATGCCGGCTATGAGCTGACAGATGGTGTGTGGAAAGTGACATTTAACAATCAGTACGATCAGGTTAAATGGAGACTGCCGGAGACTGTTGATATGTCAACTGTAAAATCTGTGACCTTTAATGTGAAGGATCAGAAAGGATCAGTTTCACTAAAGGTCTACAAGAATGGAGATGAAGATGCTGATGGCGCAAATACGAAGTATGAACTTACAGGCGCAGATGAATACTCGATAAGCCCGACAGGTGAAGGTGATATGGTAGCAGTTGGTCTTATGACTACTGATAATGCCGGTTCGGGATCAGCTATCAGCCTCGTTAGTGTGACAGTGGAAACTGATACAACACCAAAGACACCACCTGAGATAGAGCAGAATATTGAGGACTGGAAAAAATCTGTCACAAGCAGTGATGCTCTTGGAGAAAATGCAATCGCAGGAACAGGTATCATGTTAGATGAGATTAAGGACAATACGCTCATGGACCTTGTGGAGAAGCATTTTAATGCAGTTACATTTGGAAATGAATTAAAACCGGATGCACTTTTTAATTATCAGCTTGAGAAGTCGGTTAAAACAAAAACAGTTCAGTTTGATGGGCAGGATCTTGAAGTACCGATGGTAAATGACGCAGGGGACAGCCTTGATTTCTCAAGAGCTGATGCGATGGTAGATAAGATTTTGGAGTGGAATGCGGCACATCCTGACAGGAAGATACGCATAAGAGGTCATGTTCTCGTATGGCATTCGCAGACTCCGGAATGGTTCTTCCATGAGAATTATGATATCAGTAAGCCATATGTAGATAAAGAGACTATGAACCGCAGACTTGAGTGGTATATCTCAAGTGTATTCGACCACTACTTCGGAGAGGCAGCAAATAAAAAGTACGACGGACTTTTCTATGGCTGGGATGTAGTAAATGAGGCCGTTATCGGCAATACATACCGTACAGATACGGTAAGCCCGGCAGAAAGCCTTGATGAGATACGTCATGGGAACAATTCGAGCTGGTGGCATGTATACAAGAGCAATGAGTTCATAATCAATGCATTTAAGTATGCGAATAAATATGCGCCTAGTGATGTAGAACTTTACTACAATGATTTCGGAGAGACAGACAATATCAAGTCAGAAGGAATCATAAAGCTCATAAGTGATGTAAAATCAGCACAGGGAACACGACTTGATGCATTTGGTATGCAGGCACATTACAGTGTGGACAGCTTCTCAGCAGCACAGTTTAAGACAGTAGCAAAAAAATATGCCGAAGCAGCAGGAAAGGTTCAGCTTACAGAGCTGGATTTCCAGGCAAGCGCAGCTTACAAATCAGGAGCAGCATCAAAAGAGAGCGAGTATACAAAGATGGCATACTGTCACAAACAGCTTTTTGATGCTGCAAAGGACTTAAAGAAAAACGGTACAAATGTAGCAGGAATCACTGTGTGGGGAGTTATTGAGCCAAATTCATGGCTTCATTCACAGTCAAATGTTGGTGGCGGAGCTGACGGATCAAAGCAGTGCCCACTGCTTTTTGATGGAAAATACAAGGCAAAGCCTGCATACTGGGCTTATGTAGATGCTACAAAGCTTGAGCCGTTAATACAGGATATCGTTGTAGCTGAGCAGAAAGGTGATACAATGTCCGGAACAGAATACAGTTTTTCGGATGATGATACACAGGCAGCTTTTATTCCAACATGGGATAAGGATGGATTAAATGTACTTGTAAGCGTAAAGGATGCCACAATAAATGATACGGATGAAGTTACAGTATATGTGGATGAGACAAACTCAGCAGGAGATGTGACACCGGTAAAGAAGACAGTTAAGCGTTCTGAGGCACAGGCTGTTGATGGTGGATACCGTGCGACCATCAAAGTACCTATGACTGATTTAAAAGTTGCAAAGACTATCGGCATGGATGTAAAAGTTATGAATAACGATAAAGCTGTAAGCTTCAATGACCTTAAAGAAATGCAGGAGACAAGCAGCAAATATTATGCAAAGGCTACTCTCAAGCCGGGCATTGAAAAAGCAACAAAAGCAACGGTAAAGATTGACGGAGAAGCCGACAGCGAATGGGATAAGGCTGTGGCTATTCCTCTTACAATAAACCTTGGAGCTAAGGTAACAGCAGATGCCAAGGTGTTGTGGGATGACGAAAACCTTTATGTATATGCAACAGTTAAAGATCCGGTGCTTAATAAAGACGGTGGAGAGGCATATCAGCAGGATTCACTCGAGGTATTTATCGATGAGAATAATGCCAAGACAGAGTCATATGATGACGATGATAAGCAGTACAGGATCAATTATGAGAATGAGCATTCTTTCAATGGAAAGAAATGTCTCGAGGAAAATGTACAATCTGCCGCAAAAGTGACTGGGGATGGATATGTGATTGAGGCAGCCTTCAAGTGGACAGACATAAAGCCAAAAAAGGGTGACAGGATTGGTCTTGAGTTCCAGATAAATGATGCTGATGCTTCAGGAGCAAGAATCGGAACCTTAAGCTGGAATGATGAAACAGGCATGGGCTGGTCTAAATCATCGGTATACGGAACAATAGAGCTTGCAGCAGAGGCAAAGGATGAAGTGTCTGATGATAATAGTAAACCGGGTACAGGCAAGCCGGCTATAAATAAACCGTCAGCGGATAAACCGGCAACAGGCAGCACAAATAAGCCTTTAGCAAACAAGCCGGCGGCAAAAAAAGCTGCAAAGACATCAGATCAATCAGCAACGGCAGCATTTATCGTGTTGTTTCTTGCAGGAGTTTCGATGGCAGGGGCTTCAAGATTAAGAAGAAGCAGAAAGCAGTCATAAACTATAAAAGACAGGACAAATATCTATAATTTCTCCCGGTGCAAAGCACCGGGAGTTTTTGTATCATATAGTCATTATAGCTGATAAAATCGACATAACAAGGAGGCAGAAAGATGGCAGGGCCAAAAGCACCAAAGGATCCCGAAAGAAAAAGACCGTATTTCTACATCATGAAGGATAAGGATATATACGGCTCAGTACAGGAAGATGGAAGCATTATACATTTTATATATGAAAGCGACGGAAGACTGATAAACAGTGCACAAATAGCCGGAAATATAGAAAATAAAGAGGAACTGGGGCTGTTAGAGACGGTGGAAGGTTTTGGCAGGCTTGTACACAGCATGGGTGTATCTGTGGAAACAGATAATCAAAACGAACAGATCGAATTTGTGTTTCAGATGTACGGAAAGCAGGACCTGTACGGAGGCGGTACTAATCTTAAGGTAAAGCTGACAGGCGATGGAATGGAGAGAAAGATATACCTGTCAGATTATAAGTGGACACCGGATGATGATATACCGGGACAGATAAAGTTCATATTTAATACACCGGATATCATGGGAAAAGCGAGTGTCAGACTGTATCTGAATGACGGCTATGAGGCTCCGGCAGATATTGAGGAAACAGAGGTGGATATGAACTCTGATGAATACTGCAGCATGATAAGCCATTCGCTTATGAATATGGGAAATGTATACCGCATAAGAAAAGCCATCGAAAAGACAAGAGCCGGAAAAGAGGTAACACTTGCATACATCGGTGGATCTATCACACAGGGAGCAGGTGCGACACCTATAAATACAGAGTGCTACGCATACAAATCCTATCAGCTTTTCCAGAGGCGTTTTTCTGCAAAGAATAATGTGAAATTCATAAAAGCAGGTGTGGGTGGCACACCATCGGAGCTGGGAATGATCAGATTTGACAGGGATGTACTAAGAGACGGACAGCAGCCTGATATAGTAGTTATTGAATTTGCTGTAAATGATGAGGGGGATGAGACAAAGGGTGACTGTTATGAAAGCCTTGTACGTAAAGTACTTAATCTGCCATGGAAACCGGCAGTCATATTGCTTTTTTCCGTATTTGCTAATGACTGGAACCTTCAAGACCGCCTAAGCCCGGTTGGAAAGCTCTATGATCTGCCAATGGTAAGCGTGCTGGATGCGGTTTCCCCTCAGTTTGCATTAAAAAATGACGAGGGAAGGGTAATAAGCAAAAATCAGTTCTTCTATGATATGTTTCATCCGGGCAATGTAGGCCATTCCGTCATGGCAGACTGCATAGAGTATCTTTTTGAAAAAATAGATCAGGCAGGGCATGCAAGTTTGAATGCATTTGAACTGGGACTGACAGAGGAAAAAATATTGCAGGAAAACCTAAATCTTGCACCGGTAATAGGAAACAGCTTTGAAAATATAAGACTGCTCGACAAAAAGGATATATATGCAAAGGCATATATTGACGAGGGTGGTTTCGATTCGACAGATACACAGCTGCAAAGCGTTGAGATGGATGATCAGCTTTCGCTGACTCCGGAATTCCCGTATAACTGGATGTATGATGGCACAAAAAATACATTAAACAGGGAAAAAGTGTATTTCGAGCTTGAGATGGAGTGCAGGGCACTTCTCCTTGTATTTAAGGATTCGGGAGAAGTAAACGTGGGAAAGGCGAAGGTATATGTGGACGGAGAATATCATTTTACGGCTGATCCACATATCAATAACTGGCAGCACTGCAATGCGGCAATAATATTTAACAATAAGACCAGTGAAAATCATGTTGTAAGAATTGAAATTGCAGAGGAAGACAGAGACAAGCAGTTTACGATACTGGGCTTTGGATATGTATTATAGGAAATGAGAGGTAAGAGACATGGTAACAGCAAAAAATCCAATACTTTCAGGTTTTTATCCTGATCCATCAATATGCAGAGTCGGGGAAGACTATTATCTGGTGACATCAAGCTTTGTGTATGCACCGGGTGTTCCCATATTTCATAGCCGGGATCTGGCTCATTGGGAGCAGATTGGCAATATACTTGACAGACCATCGCAGCTATGCGTGGAAAATGAAGAAATATCGAGAGGTATTTTTGCACCGACCATAAGATATCATGAAGGAACTTTTTATATGATAACGACCAACGTATCGCATGGCGGCAATTTTATAGTGACAGCGCAGGATCCGGCAGGACCGTGGTCTGATCCGTATTATTTGGGAGAAGAAGCAGTCGGAATAGACCCAAGCCTTTTCTTTGATGATGACGGCAGATGTTATTACTGTGGCACACGCCCAAACCCTGAAGGAGTACGTTACAATGGAGACTGGGAGATATGGATACAGGAGCTTGATCTTGGAACCATGAAGCTTAAGGGCAGGAGCATGGCCATATGGAAAGGTGCTGTAAAGGGCTGCATATGGCCGGAAGGACCACATATCTACAAGATAAACGGATATTATTATCTAATGCATGCAGAGGGCGGCACTGGACCGGAGCACAGTATAACGATAGCAAGAAGCAAGGAGCTTTTTAAATGGTTTGAAGGATGTCCGAGAAATCCGATATTTACACACAGAAATCTGGGAATGGATTATCCGGTCATCTATGCAGGACATGGTGATCTGGTGGATGATATAAACGGAAACTGGTATGTGGTCATGCTTGCGTCAAGACCATGCAAAAAGCACAGCAGCATGGGCAGGGAGACCTTTATTGCAAAAACAATATGGGAAAACGAATGGCCGGTAATAGCACCCGGGATAGGACATCTTGAGGATACGGTAGATATACCGCTTGAAGAGTGCAGATTTATAGATGAGATATCAGAAAATGATTTTATAACTTTCTGCGAAGCCAAGCCTGATAAGAGGCTGGTTGGAATAGGAAAACGCAACGAGTCTTTTTACTCCCTTAAGGAAAATCCGGGAGTACTGAGACTGTACACAAACAAAGAGCGATCGCTGATCTTGGCACAAGCGCATTTCTTGGACTAAGACAGAAGGGCTATGAGTTTTCGGTAAAGACAGCAGTGCGTTTTATCCCACAGTCGGATAATGAGACGGCAGGACTTGTACTTTTCCAGAACAATGAGAATCATCTTCGCGCTGAGATAACAATGGAAGCCGGGAGGCTGGTATTTGTGGTGACTACACATATTAAGGGAACTGACAAAAAGATAGCAGTGGCAGATATTATGGAGTACAGCATTACAGAAAAAATCCACTGTGGAATATATGTATGATCTGTAAGGAACAGGAAGCATCTATATGGATAGGTACGGCCGAAAAGAGCGTAAAAGTCGCAGAAAAATAAGTCTGCTGCCATATACCACAGAAGAAGCAGGTGGCTTTGTGGGCTGTACGGTCGGTATGTATGCATCCTCAAATGGCAGCAATAGTGATAACTATGCAGAATTTTCATACATAATGCTCACCCAATAAACATTTTGCGAAATTCAGTCGGGGTGCAGCCCTTTTCAGCTTTGAACACCCTTATGAAAGTGGATGGATTTGCAAAGCCTGACTGCATTGCAGTCTCGGTGACAGATATATTGGGATCAGCCAGAAGGGTCAGGGCAAGCTCTATTCTTTTCTGATTTAAGTATTTGTAAAAGGTATTATTGGTAAACTGCTTAAATAGCCGGGTAAAGTGATATTTACTGAATCCGGCTATTTTTGAGATTTCATCAAGTGTTATGTCCTCAGTGCAATGTGTATCGATATACTCACAGATAGACAGAAAACGCTCCAGATATTCCTGCTGTTTGTGTCTGCCGACATTAAAATTACAACTGCTGGCAGTATGATGTCTTCCAATAAGGACAAGTACTTCAAGCATTTTGGAGTAGATCACGGCTTCTGATAGAAATGAGTCGGTCTGGTATTCATTTGATATATCAAGCAGCAGTTTACGGATATTGCTGTGGATATCACCGGAAGTTTCCGGGGTTAGCGTTATAGCAGGTGCTATAAGGGGTAAGTATGGAAGTTTAATTCCTTTAATTTTTGAGACAGCAGACCACTCAATCTGCAGGATAAGCCTTTTTCCGGTGTCAGGTGCGATAAGCCTGTGTTTTACACCGGAAGCTATAAAGATAATATCATTCTCATTAAGATGTACCAGATCATCCCCAATCTGCACTGTATAGCCGCCTTCAAGTGGCATGATAATCTCCATGGGAGTATGCCAGTGAATGGGATAATCTTCTGCTTCCGCATTTATAAAAAGCTTTACATTGCTGTATTCTTTATATTTTACTGTCTCATGTATTCCATTCAGATTTTCGATCATATATACTTGTCTCCATACGGCTGATATTTATGCGCATTTGCGTGAATATAGTTATTATAGCACAAATAGCAATTTTTGAACATTGTGGGGCAACAATTAGAAAGAAAATACTGCATGAATCTGGTAAAATCATTATATAAATTAAAGGAGAAGTCACTATGAGTAAAAAAAACTATAGAATATGCAAAAAAACTAGTATCGCAGATGACAATAGATGAGAAGATAAGTCAGATGCTGTATGAGTCACCGGCTATAGAAAGACTGGGAATACCGGAATACAACTGGTGGAATGAGGCTCTTCATGGAGTAGCAAGAGCCGGTGTTGCTACAGTATTTCCTCAGGCGATAGGTCTTGCGGCAGCTTTTGATGCTGACCTGATAGAAAAGATAGGAGATGTTGTATCAACGGAGGGGCGTGGAAAGTTCAATGAATTTTCAAAAAAGGGTGATCACGGAATATACAAGGGACTTACCTTCTGGGCACCTAATGTAAATATATTCAGAGATCCAAGATGGGGCAGGGGACATGAGACATACGGGGAAGATCCGTACCTGACAGGTAAGCTTGGCTGCGCATATATAAGGGGATTGCAGGGGGATGATCCGGATCACTTAAAATCGGCAGCCTGTGCAAAGCATTTTGCGGTACACAGCGGTCCGGAAGCCATAAGACATGAGTTTGATGCGAAAGCATCAAAGCATGATATGTATGATACATATTTGTATGCCTTCAAGCGATGTGTAAAGGATGCAAAGGTTGAGGCTGTCATGGGGGCTTACAACAGGGTAAATGGAGAACCTGCCTGCGGAAGCAGGACACTGCTTAAGGATATACTGCGTGACGAGTTTGGATTTGAAGGTCATGTGGTGTCAGACTGCTGGGCAATACTGGATTTCCACGAACACCATCATGTGACGGATACAGTTGAGGAATCGGCTGCTATGGCTGTAAACAACGGCTGTGACTTAAACTGTGGAAGTGCATTTTTACATCTTAAGGATGCTTATGACAAGGGACTGGTTTCAGACGAGGCGATCACGGCAGCAGTAGAAAGGCTGATGGAGGTGCGTATCCGTCTGGGCATGATGAAGGATTATCCATCGCCATATGAGGACATATCGTATGAGGTTGTAGAATGTAAGGAGCATGTGGAGCTTTCTGTGGAGGCTGCCAGAAGAAGTCTTGTACTTTTAAAGAATAAGGACAATTTCCTGCCTCTCGACAGAAAAAATGTTAAAACTATTGCGGTCATCGGACCAAATGCCAACTCCAGGGATGCGCTTATAGGAAATTATTATGGTACCTCATCAAGATATATCACTCCACTTGAGGGATTGCAGCAATATCTTGGAGAGGATACAAGAGTGCTTTATGCAGAGGGCTGCCATCTGTACAAGGACAAAGTACAGGGACTTGCAGAGGAAAAGGACAGATTTAAGGAAGCACTCATCATGGCAGAACAGTCAGATGTGGTCGTAATGTGTCTTGGACTTGATGCAACTATAGAAGGTGAAGAGGGTGATGCCGGAAATGAATATGCAAGCGGTGACAAGCTGGGGCTTATGCTTCCGGGACTTCAGGAGGAACTTTTAGAGGCTGTTGCAGCAGTAGGAAAGCCGGTAATACTTGTGCTGTCAGCAGGAAGTGCGATAGATCTTTCCTGGGCAGAAGAGCATGTGGATGCCATTATAGACAGCTGGTATCCGGGAGCCAGAGGCGGAAAGGCTGTTGCAGAAGCTATATTCGGAGAGTATAGTCCGAGTGGAAAACTGCCGGTTACATTTTATCAGGGCACCGAAAATCTCCCGGAGTTTACGGATTATTCAATGGCTCACAGGACATATCGCTATACAAATGAGAATGTGTTATATCCATTTGGATATGGACTGCATTATGGTGAGACAAACTATGATGGACTGTCAGTGGATAAAGCAGAAAGTGATGTAAACGAACCTGTCGAGGTGTTTGTAAATGTGACAAATGACAGCAGATATATTGTAAATGAGATAGTTCAGCTCTATATCAGGCACGTTGATGCTGCAGAGTATGAGCCCGGATATCAGCTAAAGGGGATTGAGGTTGTAAAGCTTGAGCCATATGAGACTAAGAAAGTAAAGCTGACTCTTTCGCCAAGGGACTTTGCTGTGATAGAAGAGGATGGAAGCTGTGTAGCTGTGCCGGGAATTTATGAGATATCCGCAGGAGGACAGCAGCCTGATGACAGAAGCACAAAGCTCACAGGCAAGCGGACAGAGCGCATTGATATAACAAGATGTGGAGAGAAAACAGGGGTAGATTATTAATAATAAATATGTTATTCTATAATTAATGACAAGTTAAAACAGACTTTAGGAGCGGACATATGTCGGCTCCTTTAAGTGATTTCAGAGGAATTGTTTATGAGAAGACCAATATGGAATGCCATTGAGAGAAAGCTTGATGATTATTCACTCAGAAAAAAATTCTACATATTTTATGTACTTTGTGTCATGCTGCCGCTCATAGTGACTGATGCAGTGGTGCTTTCCATCGTAGAAAATGCTGAAAAAGAAAGCAGCAGACATGAAATGTCGAGCATAGCAAGTGCTGTGGGATATAATCTGAACAGCATGGTCAATAACGCAGAAGAGGCAGCTAAGAGTATCTACACCAGCAAGCGCATAGACGATTTTATATCAAAGGAATACACAAGCTCTGCTGAGTATGTATCAGAGTATCAGAGCTTCTTTCAGGATACACTTTTTGAAAACACACTTGGAATGAGCAATATAGTATTTTTCCTGTATGCTGACAATCCTACAATAGTAAATGGCGGAAAAGTAAATGATATGTCTGCTGTAAGAAATACGGATTCTTACAGACTTCTGGAGCAGAAGGAAAGCGGAGGACTCTTTTTTGTATATGAAAAAGGCGTAGCCGGATTGTCAGATGAAAGACATATGATTTATATGAAAAGCTGGATTTTACTCATCTGATATCGAAAAGGTACTCAAGATAGAGTTTAATTATGGCAGCATGATGCGTACTTTTAAGAATATGAATTATGATAATGAAGTGCTTATCTGCCATGGAGATGACATAGTGCTGTCAAATGGGGCCTACAGTGGAGTCAACAAACCATTTAAGACATTGGAGGCGATTGGGAAAATAAGCGACTCCGTATACAGGCAGAAGCTCTCTTTGTATGGCTGTGATCTTGATATATATGTGTTTAAGACACGCAGTAATATATGGAGCGTGCTTATGCACAATGCACCGATTATTGTTTTTCTGATGCTTATAAATGTATTCTTTCCACTTTGTCTGTTCAGTATCTTTAACCATTCCTTTACGAGCAGGATATTACAGCTTTCAAAGGTATTTAAGTCAGTTGACAGCGAAAAGCTTGTATCTATGACTGACAGGGAGAGCAAAGATGAGATCGGCAGCATGATAAAAAATTACAACAGGATGGTAAGCCGCACAAATGACTTGATCCAGACTGTATATAAGAATAAGCTAAAAGAGCAGGAGATGCTTGTAAGTCAGAAAAACGCAGAGCTTCTTGCACTGCACAGCCAGATAAATCCGCACTTTCTGTTTAATGCGCTTGAGAGCATACGAATGCACAGTCTGCTTAAAAGGGAAAATGAGACGGCTGATATGGTCGAAAAACTCGCCATCATGCAAAGACAGTATGTGGAGTGGGGAAATGATGCTGTAACCGTTGCAAAGGAATGTGAATTTGTAAAAGCCTATCTGGCATTGCAGAAATACCGGTTTGGCGAGCGACTGAACTATAACATAGATATAGAAGCAGACTGCATGGAATGTCAGGTGCCAAAACTTACGCTTGTAACCTTTGTTGAAAATGCCTGTGTGCATGGCATAGAAAGTAAAGCTGCTCCGGGCTGGATATTTGTGCGTATATTCAAAAAAGCCGGGTTCATGCATATAGAGGTTGAGGATACAGGTAGCGGAATTGATCCGGATGCTCTTGAAAAAATGAAAAGTAACATGAAAAATGCAGATATCGATATGTTAAAGACCGGTGGCAGAGTGGGTGTGATAAATGCCTGCCTGCGTATCAAAATGGTAACGGAATCTAAAGCAGTATTTGATGTGGACAGTGAGGAAGGCTGCGGTACGACTGTTATGATAAAAATACCGGAAACATATTTATAGGGAGATTTAAAATGCTTAAAGTATTATTGGTGGATGATGAGCCTTTCATAATACAGGGGCTTAAGGTGATCATTGATTGGGAAAATGAAGAATTTGAGATAGCAGGAACGGCCTCAAATGGAAAGGAAGCTCTGCAGTTTCTTGAAAATGAGAATGTGGATCTGGTCATAGCCGATATAAGGATGCCGGAGATGACAGGACTTGAGCTGCTTGAGACTTTGAGAAAAGATAAAAAATCAGATGTGTATTTTGTGATATTAAGCGGTTATGCAGATTTTAGCTATGCGCAGCAGGCCATGCAGAATGATTGTACGGATTACATACTAAAGCCGGTGGATAAGGAGATGCTGCTTAAGGTACTAAACAAGGTTCTTGTGCTCAAAAACGAGAAAAACCAGATCAACGAGGATAACAAAAAGATGAAACAGGCATACCTTGCAAGACACCTGATATCTCTGATACAGGGCAAATATGATGAAGTAAACCTGAACTATGTAAAAGAAAATATGAGGTGTGAGGGTGGAGCAAGGTATGTTGAAATACAGATGGAGCAGCTTCCTGCAGGTGATGAGATACTCGATAGTGATATGAGAAGCTTACAGCGCAAGATGTACGAAAGCTGTGTTGCTTTTCTGGGGGCTGATTCGGCACATTGTGTATTTGATGTATCTGTAAATGAAAAAGTGTATGACATAGGCTTTATATTCTCAGATTATATGGCAGAGGAAGCCGCAAAAACCGAGAGAAAATATCTGGAGGATCTGAGAAGGTATATATGTGATAATACACAAAAGAATATAGTTATGCTGGTCGGAAGAAAAGTATCAGATATATCAAAGATAGCCAGATCATACGGCAATGCATGTATGCTCAGGTCGTTTCAGGGCTTTCGCATAGTAAAGAGCATATATTACTATGAGGATGAAGTAAAGATATCGGCAGATGGAATAGTGCTTTGTAAAGATAGTCTTGATAAGCTGCTTAGGACAGTGGAACAGAATAACCATCTTGAGATAAGAAATGCAGTTGCCAAATTTTATGATGAGATGTCCAGCATGGGTATGAATGGGGAAAGCATGAACTTAAATATTAATTATCTGTTGTTTCAGTTCATACACCTGGCAAGTGAGCAGGATGATAATGTAAATCAGCAGGAGATTTTGCGACTCATAAGTGAGAGCAGCTTTAAGACCGGTATTGAGAGGGGAAGCCGTGCACATATGACCAGATTTTGCTGTGAGTATGGTGATTATCTGTCGCAGCTTAGAAAAAATGTGTCAAGAGGTGTGATCGGCATGGTAGAAAAGGAAGTAAGAGACAATTATGCCACGAACATCACGCTTAAGAGCCTGAGTGAGAAGTATTATGTAAACAGTGCATACTTAGGGCAGCTTTTCAGAAAAAAATACGGACAGTCCTTTAAGGATTATCTGAACAATTACAGGATGGAACGGGCGGCAGAGCTTCTGCTTAGGACTGATAAGAAGATAATACAGATAGCAGAGGAAGTCGGATATCATGATATGGATTATTTTGTGAACAGGTTTATACAGGTAAAAGGCTGCACACCGGCGCGTTTCAGACGCCAGATGCAAAGTGGAGAATAATATATATTACTGCAAAACAGGGTAAATTATAGTTCTTTCGAGAAACTATAGTTTACCCTGTTTTTGACTATAGTTACTCCGATTGTTTGAAAACTTAAAAAGTATAAAATTAAGTTATCAAAAGGGAGGACAATACAATATGAAAAGAAAAAGAATTGTAAGCATGCTGCTTGTGGCTACCATGGCAGCAACACTGTTTGCCGGATGTGGCAATGATAGTGGCAAAAAAGGTGGCACTGAAACTGGAAGTGCGAAAGAGTTTGATGCATTCTTTGCTGTACCGGGAACTGAAATCAATGATGATAATGAAATCCAGAAGATCATCGAGGAAAAGACAGGTGTAAGGGTAAAGGAAACCTGGCTTACCGGACAGACAGCAGATGAGGCAATCGGAACAATGATCGCAGGTGGCGAATATCCTGATTTCATTGAAGGTGCAAGCGGACAGATGCAGTTATATGATGCAGGCGCACTTGTTCCACTGGATGACTACATCGAGAAATATCCAAACATCAAAAATCTTTTCACAGATCTTGAGTGGGAAAAACTTCGTCAGGATGACGGACATATCTATTGGATACCACAGTTTAGCTGCATAAAGGGAGACGAGAAAGTCTGCACACACAATGACGAGGCATTCTGGATCCAGGCAAGAGTACTTAAATGGGCTAACTATCCGGAGATCAAGACACTGGATCAGTATTTTGACCTCATCGAGAAATATAATGAGGCAAATCCAACAATGGCTGATGGAACAGAAAATATTCCATATACAATCCTTTGTGATGACTGGAGATATTTCTGTCTTGAGAATGCACCACAGTTCCTTGACGGATATCCAAACGATGGATCATGTATGGTAGATCCTGATACAAAGAAAGTACTTGACTATAATACATCAGATACAGCAGTTAAATATTTCAAGAAGCTCAATGAAGAGTATCAGAAGGGAATTGTAGATCCTGAGTCATTCACACAGACATATGATGAATATATCTCTAAGCTTTCTACAGGACGTGTACTTGGAATGATTGACCAGTGGTGGGATTTCGCATACACAGCAGGTGATGCAATTAAACAGGCAGGTCTTGATGAGCAGGGATGCGATTACATTCCGGTACCTGTAACAATTGACGGCCGTGACAATCAGTGGCACAATGCAGGCGGCGCTTTCAACGAGTCAACAGGTCTTGCTGTTACAACATCCTGTGATGATGTAGATGCGGCCATGAAGTTTGTAAATGATCTTCTTGATCAGGATATCCACAATCTCAGATTCTGGGGTGTCAAGGGTACTGACTATGAAGTAGATGAGAATGGCGAGTTTTACAAAACAGCAGATGAGAGAAAACAGGCTTCTGATACAGCATACAAGGCCTCTCATTCATGCTCATACTCATACTTCCCACAGTACAGTGGAACAAGTGATGATGGAATTAATGCCAACAAACCTGATGGACAGGCAAGAGAGTTCTATGATGGTCTTAACAAGGATGTACAAGAGGCTTTCGATGCCTATGGTGTTAAGACATACGTTGAAATGCTTGGAACAAACAATGCACCTGGAGATTGGTATCCGATGTGGTCATACTCTAACAACTTTAACACAAGCACTCCTGGTGGAGTAGCCTGGACAAAGATTGGCGAAGTTAAGCATGAGCAGCTTCCACAGGTTGTTATGGCAAAAAACTTTGACAAAGCATGGAATACATACATGGATAAATACAATGCATGTAATCCACAGGATTTCCTGGATGAATTACAGACTGAGCTTGATAAAAGATTAGAGCAGGCTGCTAAGTTTAAATAAAGCTTAAATGAAATTTAAGGCAGGCAGATGTAATAGCGTTTTATCTGCCTGCTGCCTTTAAGGAGTGTTGTCATGTCATTAACGAGAGAAAATAAAAAAGAAAAGGTTAGAAAACCTAGAACAAAAATTACATGGAAAGAAGTCAAACGCCAGAAAGTGCTGCTGTTCTGGGCAGCAATAATGGTGGCATATGGAGTCGTATTCTATTATCTGCCGCTTGCTGGCTGGGCAATGGCATTTCAGAATTACAAACCAAGACTTGGTATATTTCATTCTGCATTTGTTGGATTGGACAAATTCAAGATGCTGTTCTCGGATATGACATTTATCCGTGTTATAAGAAATACACTCGCAATGGGCGTTATCAATCTGGTTGTAACTTTTGTCACAGCCATAGCATTTGCAATCTTACTTAATGAGATTGCATCAAAGGGTGGAAAGAAAGTAGTACAGACTATATCATATCTTCCACATTTCCTTTCATGGATCATTGTAACAGGAATTTTACACGATATGCTTTCAGGAACAGGTATTGTAAATGAGTTCCTTGTAAATATGCATATTATAGACCAACCGATAAACTTTTTCGCACATACGGGATATTTCTGGCCGATAGTGGCATTTGCCAATTGTATGGAAAGAAACAGGATGGAATTGCAATCATATATCTTGCAGCCATTACATCAATAGATCCTTCACTTTACGAAGCAGCATCTATTGATGGAGCGGGACGCTGGGCAAAGATCAAGTACGTAACACTGCCGGGGAATTAAACCAACTATCATAATCCTTCTTCTTATGAATGTAGGTAATGTTTTAAATGCAGGATTTGAGATACAGTATCTCTTAGGAAACGGTCTGATACAGAAAGTATCACAGAACTATTGATATTTATGTACTTAAAT